>Ga0137374_10004058_pt1 | contig 17406 bp, 16 predicted proteins | sample SagtaG_20_FD_104811 | JGI IMG/M metagenome (GOLD analysis project Ga0137374, IMG submission 104811) | Vadose zone soil microbial communities from Sagehorn Ranch, Mendocino, California, USA - Sage1_R_100_16 metaG | ecosystem: Environmental > Terrestrial > Soil > Vadose zone | place: USA...
CGCTCACCATGAGCGGCTGCAAACGGCTCCGCTCACCATGAGCGGCTGCAAACGGCTCCGCTCACCATGAGCGGCTGCAAACGGCTCCGCTCACCCTGAGCCTGTCGAAGGGTCGTCCTGAGCTTGTCGAAGGAGTCGGGGCGGACTCGAGACCGGCGTCTCGAAACATCGATCAACTCTAGCCGCGCTGTTCTTGATGGGTGCCACGACCGCGGCGTCGCTGCTGGCCGCGTGTGGCCAGAGCTCCGCTCCGTCAGGCGCCGCTGCCAAACCGACCGAGCCACCGGCGTCCATCGCCGGCCCGACGCGGCGCCAGGTGCCGCGCCAACCACCGCTCCCGCCGCCGCTGCCAAACCGACCGAGCCACCAGCGTCCATCGCCGGCCCGACGCCCGCGCCGTATCCGGTCGCGAACTTCGGCTCCAACTCGGCCAAGGTCAAAATCCGCTACTGGACGATTCTGGGCAGCGTCGACGGCATCATCATGAACGACCTCGTACGCAAGTTTGCCGAGGCCAACCCGGACATCGGCGTTGAATCGCTGCAGGGTGTCACCGACTTCGTGCCGAAGATGGAGGCAGCCGCTATCGGCGGCAGCGCGCCGGACGTGGCCATCGTGCGGCACATCTACATCGGTCCGTTCGCCTCAAAAGGCGTGCTTTCGGAGCTGTCGCAAGCTGAGTTGGATCAGGTGGGCATCAAGGCCGATGACTTCGATTCGACGGTATGGAAGTTCTCGCAATACCAGGGCAAGCAGTACACGGTACCGCTGGACATCCACGCGCACGCGATGCTCTACAACAAGGCGCTGCTGAGCAGCGCCGGCTATTCGAAGCCGCCCGCCACCGTTGAGGAGTGGCTCGAGATCAACACCAAGGTCAGCAAGGACGACGTGCTCGGCTACAACACGTTCGCCATCGGCGCCGGGGCTCAGGAATTCATGACCTGGTACTGGTACGGCATCGTGCGGCAGTGGGGCGTCGAGATGCTGAACGCCGACGCGACCAAACGCGCGTTCAACACCCCCGAAGGCGTTGCCGCGGTGACCTGGATGCGCGACATGCAGCAGAAGGGCAACCCCAAGGCAGTGCCCGCGGGCGACCTGCAACGTACCGGCAAGGTCGCGACCTGGCCGGACGGTCCATGGATCAGCACGCTGTATTTCGACAAAACCAAGGCCGCGACGGCCGATGACATCGACGTCGCGGCCCTGCCGCAGCACGACCCCAACAAGAAGGCGACCTGGGCACAGAGCCACCAGTTCGCGCTGCCGAAGCAGCGCAACCCGGACGCCGACAAACGTGAAGCGGTGCTGAAGTTCGTCAAGTGGATGGGCGAGCACAGCGTCGACTGGGCCAAGGCTGGGCAAGTCCCGGCCCGCAACTCGGCCCGCCAGGAAGCCCTCACCGCGGACGATCCGTATCTGAAGAAGCTGCAGACCTGGGCGTCGGAATTGCCGTACGCGGCATTCATGCCCACCTCGCCTAAGCTGCTGGAGGTGATGCCTCGCATCGCCGCCAATGTCGAGGGTGCGCTGTTGAATCAGTGGACGGTACAAGAGGGGCTGAAGAAGGCCGAAGACGAGGTGAACGGGATCCTGGCGCAGAGCTAGGCGCTGCGACGCAGGAGGAAACAATGCGAAGTGCCGAGCGCGTCATGGTCGCGCAGCCGCGGCGGGTCGCAAGCGTGCGCACGCTGCGGAGGCTATGGAGCGAGCAGGGCGCGCTCTACCCGATGCTGTACCTGGTTCCGTTTCTGGTCTTCTTCATCGGATTCCAGGTCTACCCCATCCTGCAAGGCTTGTGGGTCAGCCTGACGGCGTGGGATCTGCTGACAGAGCCACGCTTCGTCGGCCTGAACAACTACACCGCGTTGTTCAGGGATTCGTTGTTCCAGACGTCGCTGCGCAACACGTTTCTGTTCGTCATCATGGACGCGCCGCTGGCGGTGATCATCCCCCTCGGCCCGGCGATGCTGGTCAACGAACAGCTGCCCGGCCGCACGCTCTTCCGCGGCGCCTTCGTCACGCCGCTGATGATCTCCGCCTCGAGCGTGGGCGTGTTTTGTGGCAGTGGTTCTACAACCCGGCGTTCGGGATCATTAATTTCTACGCGCAGATGGTAGGGCTGCCCGGCCAGCACTGGCTGAGCGAAGCCGGCTGGGCCACCTTCGCGATCGTGATCACGACCGTGTGGTGGACGTCCGGGTTCAACATGGTGCTGTACCTGGCTGGCCTACAGAACATCCCCGAGCACCTGTATGACGCGGCGAAAGTCGACGGCGCGGGTGCGCTGGCGCTCTTCCGGAACATCACGCTGCCCGGGCTGCGGCCGACCCTGTTGTTCGTGACGGTGACCACGATCTTCGGCACGTTCCGCGTCTTCGCCCAGATCATTGTCATGACGAACAACTCGGGCGGGCCATTCGACTCGACCCGCTCGCTGGTCATGCACCTGTACCAGACGGGCTTTCACTTCTTCCGCATGGGCGGCGCCTCGGCTGTGGCGTGGGTGCTGTTCCTGATCGTGCTGGTGTTTACGGTGATTCAGTTCCGGCTGCAACGCGGCGCGACGGACTGACCAGGATGAGGAGTGCATGGCTTCTGCTTCCATGACCGCCACCTGGTCGAACCGCTCACTCGTGTCGCCGAAGGTGTTGCGCCTGGCGCCGCGCTTTCTGATCGCGCTCCTCCTGGCGGTGCTGTGGGCGACGCCGGTGCTGTGGATGGTGATGACCTCACTCAAGCCCGAGAACCAGATCGTGACGCTGCCGCCGCGCTGGTTGCCCGATCACCTGAGCGACTTCACCCTCGACAACTACATCAAGATCTTCACCGTCCCACGCGGCGTCGATCTGATTCGCTCGTTCCTCAACAGCCTGCTCGTGGCGGGGACGGGCACCACGCTAGTCGTAGCGGTCGACGCACTGGCCGCGTACGCGCTGGCCCGATTGCGCTTCCCTGGGCGCGACGCGCTGTTCCTCATCATCGTGCTGTCGCTGATCGTGCCGCACGAGATCCTGCTCATCCCCAACTACATCACGGTGTGGCGGCTCGACTGGCTCAACAGTCTGACGGCGCTGATCGTGCCGCCGGTGGCCAGTGGCTTCGGCGTGTTCTTGCTGCGACAGTTCTTCCTGAGCATCCCATCCGAGCTGGAGGATGCCGCGCGCATTGACGGCTGTGGTCGCTTCCGCATCTTGTGGGCGATCGTGCTGCCGTTGTCGGGCGGCGCGATCGCCACGCTGGCCATCTTCACCTTCCTGTGCTACTGGAACGACTTCACGTGGTCGTACATCATCGTCAACTCCGCCGACGTGATGACCTTGCCCGTGGCATTGATCCAGTTCCGCGGCGACTACTTCAGCGAATACGGCCAACTGATGAGTGGCGCGTTCGTGTCCGCGCTGCCGGCCATCCTGATCTTCCTGGTCGCGCAGCGATTGATCATCCGCTCGATCACCCTGACCGGTCTCAAGGGCTGATTGGCCTTGAGCCGGACAACACTCATTGTCAGGCCCGACCAGCCGATCGGGACGATCAGCCCGCGCTTGTACGGCCACTTTGCCGAGCACCTGGGGCGGTGCTGCTATGACGGGCTGTGGAGCGGTACCCGGTTCCGTACAGATGTCGTAACGGCCCTGCGGCAGCTGCCCGTGCCGTTGCTGCGCTGGCCGGGCGGCTGCTACGCCGACCACTACCACTGGCGCGATGGCATCGGACCCGCCGGCCAGCGACCTCGCCGGCTGGGAATGTCGTGCGGCATGCAGGTCGAGGACGACAACTCGCTCGGTACGCACGAGTTCGTGGAGCTGTGCCAGGAGCTGGGCGCCGAGCCGTATCTGGCCGGCAACGTCGGCAGTGGCTCGCCACAGGAGATGTGCGACTGGCTGGAATACTGCAACAGCGCCCTCGACACCGCGCTGGCGCGTGAACGCGGAGCCAACGGCTCGCAGCAGCCGTTCGGCGTCAAGCTGTGGGGCGTGGGGAACGAGAACTGGGGCTGCGGGGGCAACTTCGACCCCGTGAGCTACGCGCACGAGTACCGCCGCTTCGCCACGATGCTGCGCCACGTGGATCCATCGGCCGAGCTGGTCGCGTGCGGCCACGATGACGTGTGGAACGAACAGCTGCTGGCGGCGCTAGGCGGGGCCAACAAACTCGTCGACCATCTGTCGATCCACCGCTACTGGGGGCGCGGCGGGCCCGCGGTCGACTTCACCGACGCGGACTACTACACCATGCTCGGCGAAGCGCACGCGACCGAATCGTTCGTGGAGCGCACGGCCGAGCTGATCCGCGCGGCGGTGCCGCCAGGCAAGCATATCGGGGTCGCGCTCGATGAATGGGGCGTCTGGCATCCCGAGGCACGGCTACAGCCCGAAGGCTGCGACGGCTGTCCGCGGCACGCGTTCGAGCAGCGCAGCACGTTGCGCGACGCGCTCGCCGCGGGCGTTGCGCTCGAGGGCTTCGTGCGCCAGTGTAACGTGCTGTCGATGGCCAATCTGGCTCAGGTGGTGAACGTGCTGCAGGCGGTCGTGGTCACCGACGGCGCCGCGATGTTCCGTACGCCCACCTATTACGCACTGCAGCTGCACGCGCCGCATATGGGCGCCACGGCACTGGCGCTCGAGATCGCGGCTGGCGACGCGCTGCCCGATGGCTCGCCTGGCGTGAGCGGCATCGCCTCGCGCGGTGCGATTGGCACCGCGATCACGCTCACCAACCGCCATCGCCACGCCGCCGCCGACGTATGTATCGAGCTGGGGCAGACGGTGCGCGAGCCGTCAGGGCAGGTGTTGGCAGCGGACACTCCGGCGGCGATGAACAGTATCGACCAGCCAGACCGCGTCGCGCCGCGGCCGCTCGCCGTCGCGGCTGAGGGCCGGGCGGCGTGTCGGATCGAGCTGCCGCCGCACTCCATGGCCACTCTGCGGCTCGCCTGACACGGCTACAATCAACAGTAGTGCACGGCGAAGCCGAACCGACCGCTGGGGGAGCGCTCGCCCCGCGCACGAGCTCGTCCGAGGCGCTGGCCAATCCGTTTCTGACCGGCGGCACTGGTCTGTACGACCACTCGGATCGCGACCCGTTTCCGCGCTCTGCCGGGTTGTGGGCAGGCGTGACTGGGCTGGTCCTGGCGGCGGTAGTGGGGGGTGTGCTGGTCGCGTTCAACCCGGCCTTTAGTAATGGCAAGGCGGGTGGGACCGCCAATCAGCTCGGCCAGCCGGTCGCGGCAGCCGCTGGACCCGACCTGGCGCCGGGTAGCCCAGCGTTCGAGGGAGCGCAGCTGATTCCGACCAAGCAGTGCCCCAGCTGCCACACGATTCCGGGCATCCAGGGCGCCACCGGCACGGTCGGACCGAATCTGGCGGGAGTCGCCAGTCGCCCCAAGATCGCCAGCGGCGCGGTCGACAACCGTGGTCCCGACGATCTCAAAGCGTGGATCCTCGATCCACCATCGAAGAAACCCGGCACGGCGATGCCCAAGGTCGGGCTATCGGACGACGAGGCAACCAAGATCGCGGCGTACCTGGCGTCGCTCAAGTAGGGCCGCCGCCCAGCAGCTTTCCTAGAAACTTGTGCGAGTGGGCGGGATCGATCAGACTGGCCGCAGGCTTGTGGCCACACGGTCCAGCCCATAACACGATCGAACCTGATTACGTTGACAGTACCGGGAACGGAGCCGTCCCAACCCGCTGAGAGCCCCGACGATAGTTACATCGTCGAGCTTGTCGACCGCGTCGTCGCCGCCCGCGACGCCCGCGCCTTCGGCGAGCTCTACGACCGATTCGTCGAGCGGGTGTACCGTTACGTGTACTTCCGGACCGGCAGCCATACCGAGGCTGAAGACCTCACCGAACAGGTCTTCCTCAAAGCCTGGGAAGCGATCGGCCGTTATCGCTGGCAAGGCCGACCGTTCCTCGCATGGTTATACCGACTCGCGCACAACGCCCACATCGATCATGTCCGCAGCCAACGGCCCACCACCTCACTTACCAACGACGAGCGACCGCTCGATCTTGCCAGCCCAAGTGCCTCGGTCGAGTTGGGACGTGCCCTCGACGCCGAGGTCATCGCCGGAGCGCTGGCGGAGCTCACCATCGAGCAGCAGCAGGTCATCGTGATGAAGTTCATCGAGGGCCTGGACAACGAGCAGATCGCGCAATTAATGGACAAGCGCGAGGGCGCCATCCGCGCCCTGCAGATGCGCGCGCTCATGAGCATGCGCCGGGTGCTCGAACGACAGGGTGAAAGCGGTCGATGAGCCGCTACGACGAGCCGACCGCGCGCCAGCTGCCCAGCAAGCCGAACGGTGAGCTGTTGCTGGCCCAAGCGCTCGACGAGTGCATTCGCGCCGAGCGAGCGCAGCCCGGCTCTTCGGCGGAGATCGTTGCTCGAGGACCGCACGCTGCCCGGGCTGAGCTGCGGCGCCTGCTGGCACTCGCCCACTCGGTCGAGGCCTCGGGCGCCGGCGTCGCCCCATCGGCGGTGTTCGTGGAGGCCGCACGCTCGCGCCTCCTGCACCGCATCACCGGCGAGCCGGTCGCCCTCACCGCGCCGTGGTTGCGGCCAGTCACTGGTGCTCGGCGCGGTCGTCGGGCGCGCTGGAAGTGGCTCGTGCGCGGCTCGGTGGGTCTGTTCGCGGCGCTGCTGGCCACGACCGCCGCGCTCACCGCTTCGGCTAACTCGCTGCCGGGCGACGCCCTGTATGGCGTCAAGCAAGCACAGGAGGAGTTGAACCTGCGCCTGGCCGCGGACGATCAGGCGCGAGTGCTGGCGTTGCTGCGCCGCGCCGATGCCCGACTCGATGAGACCGCGCAGCTGTTGCAGCAGGGACGCACCTCGGAAGCCGTCCAGCTCGCACAGCGTTACGACCAGAGTGTGGAACGGGCGACTACGGCGTTCGTGATTACGGTCGACCATGCCGAGCCCAGCCGCTACCAGCACCTCGAGACAACGCTGGTCGAGCAGCAGGAACGGCTCGAGAACATCATCCTAAGCGCGCCCGAGCCCGCGCGACCCGACCTGCGCGAGGCGCTCACCACGACCGAGCGCGGTCGCAAGCTGATGGCTGATCCGCGGACAGTCGAGCGGGCGCTCGGTTTACGGCAATCGCGCCCGGTGGCGGCCGCGCCCGTTCCGACCAGCCATGCCGAAGAGCAGCCGACGTCGATACCAACGCCACGTCCAACCACGTCGCCGCCGACACTCGCGCCGGCCACAGCGACGCTGGTCGTCGTGGTCGCGCGCGCGAACAACGATCGCGACGAAGACGCACAGCCCGAGCGCGAGGACGATCGGTCAGTCGTCGCCGTGTCGCGATCGAACAACGGCAATGGCAACGGCAATTCGAACCGCGGCAACGCGCGGTCGCAAGCGCCTTCGAGCCAGGGCAGCGAACGATCGGGCGGAGACGAGGACCGCGACTCTGACGAGCACCAGGAGTCCACCCAGGTGGCCGCGCTGCCCGCGCCGGTCGTCGAGCAGCACTCCTCAGGTCAGGACGAGGATCGGGACGACGACACGCGCGATGAGCGACTCGTCGTCGCGCGGCCGGCCACGCAGGGATCTGCGCCAGCGGTGGAAGCGCGCAGCGGCTCGGGCCGCAGCGAGAGCAGTAGCAACGGTGGCAGCAGCGCCGACCGCCTGGCGCCGCCGGCGCAGCCAGCCAACGCGCCCGCCTCAACGCTTCAGGGCAGCGAAGACAATCGCAGCTCGGGCAGCGTGAGCGGCTCGAGCGGCCGCTCCGGGCCGAGCGCGACACCGACGCCCACGGTCAAGCGCGGCGGCGATGCCAGCAAGCCGGCCAGCGGCGACCGGAGCGACAAGGGCGGCGACAGCAAGAGCGGCAGCGACGATTAGCGCCAGGAAATCGCTCGCCCACGGATTTATGACACCGCGCTGACGGTTCGCGTGACGCTTCGCGACCTCGCCGTGGAATTTATCCCGCGCGCACACGCGCGCGATGGGGCAGTCAGGCGACGTTCGTGGTGCGGCGGTAACGCTCGGCGCGGGTCTGGCCGCGGGCGAAGGCGGCGGCCCGCTCGGCGGAGTCCGCTAGTTTGAGACACGGGCCATCAGGGGCGCACGAATGCGCGATCAGCGCGATTGGCATACCTTCGGCGCGTGCGGCGGCCATCAGCGGCAGCAAGCGGTCATCGCCGCTCAGGGCCAGTGCCTGAACCTGCCCGCTGCGTATGAGCGACAGGCCATCGGCGATCAGGGAGCTCATGGTGGGCACGCTGCCCGGGCCAACGGGCGGCACGAACACCGGGTCGAGGCCCGCGTTGAACGCGGTGCTCGCCTCATCCACGTCGTACCACGCGCCATAGGCGCGCGCGACGAACACCGGGCCAAGAGTCGCGGCCCGCCGCACGAGGTCGGACAGGCGCGGCACCGCGTCTGGATCGGTGGCGCGCACCGCGCGCAGCAGGGCCGGGTAATCGACGAGCAGGGCCACGCGTGGCTCGGCCGCTGGCGGGGTATCGCTCAGGGTGATGCCTTCAGCATACCTATTGGACACGTACAATCCCCACCCGTTGGTGCTCGCTTCGCTCGCGGTGCCGAGTCTCGGGTGGCGGGTATCGGCAACAGCTTTCACGGAACCGCGCGCCGCCCCGGCCTCAAGCCTGGCACCTGACACCCGACACCTGGCACCTGGTCGATGCGGCGCCGCGGGCTGATTGCCGGAATCGGCGGCGCGCTCGCCATGGTCGCCGCGGTCGCCGAGGTCGCGACACCTGGCCAACTCTGGGCGCGGCCGATGCCGCCGCCGGACGAACGGGACCCTGAGCCAGACCGAAGGCCCATCTCGGAGGACAATCCCAGGATCTGGCCGCCCGTTGTGCGCGATGGGCCGTTGCCGATGGGGGCGGTGGATGCGTTTCGGGCCCCCGAACGAGCCGCGGAGATCGGTGTGCAGTGGCAGCGCATCATGTTCGACTGGGGCGCGATCCAGCGCAGCGGCCCCGATGAATGGAGCTTCGGCTGGAGTGGTGAAGAAACCGCCAGGACCGAGCGCGACGCGGGCCGGCCCGTCATCGGCCAGTTCATCTCGACGCCGTCATGGGCCTCGGGCACGAGCGATCCGAAGTCGCCGCCGATCGGTCTGGACAAGCCTGTCGACGATTCGGGCAACGTATGGGCGACCTGGGTTAGAAGCGTCGTCGGACGCTTCAGTGGGCTCATCGACACGTGGGTGATGTGGAACGAGCCGGACGTCTGGTCCGACGAGAACCACGCCCGACAGTGGACGGGAAGTCTGGAGCAGTACTACCGCCTGCTGAAGGTCGGCTACCTGGCGGCCAAGAGCGCCAACCCGCGCGCGACCGTGCTCATGGCGGGCATGACCTACTGGTGGGACGCGGCGTACGGTCGCGAGCAGTATTTTCTGCGGCTGCTGCGCCTCGCGGCGGCTGATCCGACAGCAGCCAAAAACAACTGGTACTTCGACGGCGCGGTCCTGCAGCTCTACAACAATCCGCGCGGGCTGTTCGACGCCCCGCGCATCTTTCGCGACATCATGTTCAGTTACCGCTTGCGCAAGCCGGTCTGGGTCAACGAGACCAACGTGGTGCCGTGGGACGACGACGCCGCTCCGCTCAGCCGCGCCCACTTTCGGGCGACACAGGACGAGCAGGCCAGTTTCCTCGTGCAGGCGCTGGCGTATGCGCTCGCAGGCGGAGTGCAGCGCGTGGCGGTCTACAAGATGCTCGACGACAGCCCGATCCTCAGGAACGTCGAACAGGCCTTCGGGATGGTGCGCGCCGACAGCCAGCACTCGACCCGATCGGTTTTTCGGACCTACCAGATGCTGCGGCGGGAGCTCACGGGCACCGCGCGCGCACAGCTGATCGACGAGGGGCCGATCAATCGCGTCTACCTCGAGCAGCCAGGCGCCAGCCGTCGCGTGACGGCGCTCTGGAACACGGGCCCGGGGGAGCGCGTGGCGGACATACCCGCGCTGGGCAATACCGCGCAGGCGATGGACAAGTTCGGCCAGGTGCGCAGCCTGGAGGTCCAGGCCGACGGTCACATTTATGTCACGCTGGCAGCAGCGACAGCCAACACGATTCCTGGCTATCCGGAGACCTACTTCATTGGCGGCGAGCCGGTCCTGGTACTCGAACCGCTGCCCGATGGCTACCAGCCATACATGCCCACGTTCGCCAACCTCCCCCTGGCAGGTCAACCATAAACGGGCTACGCTGATGGCCTTGGCTGGCTGGTTTCGCGCGCGCGCCTTCGTCGTCGAAGGCACCACCGTGGTAATGGCTCTACTGGCGACCGCGTGCCTGCCAAGCTTTCCCTCGGGCAACCCGGTCAGCGTCGTCGATGCTCCGCCCGCGCGCGCCAGCGCCAGCGCCGTGCGCATCGGCAAGGCCGTGCGCGGTGACCTCACCGGAATCCTGAACTTCACCGCGCAGCTGCGGACCAAGGGCGAGGTGGCGATCGTGCCGCGGGTGACGGCGCGTGTGGACCGCGTGCTGGTCGACACGGGCTCGCGCGTGCGCATTGGCGACAACCTGGTGGAGCTGGATCGAACTGAGCTGGAGACGCGGGTGCTCGAAGCGCAGGCGGCACAGTCAGGGGCCGAGGCCAGGCTGGCCGAGCTGAAGGCCGGACCCAAGCCTGAAGTCGTTGCGCAGGCACAGGCAAATCAGCGGGCTGCCCAGGCGCGAGTAAACACGTTGCAGTCGGCGCGAACGGCCGCCGACAGTGGCGCCGCGGACCAACGGGTCGACGAGGCGCGCGCGTCGTTCGATCGCGCACAGGCAGCGCTGCAGCCGGACGCGCAGGCAGTCGCGCAGGCGGATGCCGCCGTCAACGCGGCGCGCACCAAACTGCAGCAGCTGCAGGCCGACCCCACGCGCGCGAACGATCGCGCGGCTCTCGACCAGGCGCGCAACGACGTCACGAAGGCCGAGGCCGACCTGACCCGCGCGCGCACGCCCAGCGGCACCCAAGCCGCACTCGAGCAAGCCCGCCGCGAGCTCCAGGATGCCGAGCAGACGCGGCTGCTCGTACGCCTATCGACGACCGCGTTCGACATGGATCAGGCGCGCGCGTTGCTGGAAGTCGCCAATGCCGAGCTCAAGCTCACGCAGGCGGCGGCAACACCCGAGGAGCAGCGCGCGGCCGAGACAAATGTCGAGCAAAGCTTTGCCCTGGCGGAGCTGGCGCGGGTGCGGCTGCGCGACGCGACGCTGACCGCGCCGATCAATGGCATCGTGGCCGAGATCAAGACGTCGGTCGGGACGACGGTCGCCCCTGGCACATCGATCATGACGTTGATCCCGCCTGAGCTGCAGGTCGTGGTGCAAGCTGATGAAGCCCTCATCCCACAGCTGCAGATCGGCCAGCCGGCGAACATGAGCGTGGAGAGCTATCCCAAAGACGCCTTCACCGGGACGATCAAGGGCATTGCGCCGGTGCTCGATCCGCGCACGCGCAGCGTATCCGTGTCGATCGAGGTGTCCGATCCGCAGGGCAAGCTGCGGCCTGGCATGTTCACCCAGCTCGGCGTGCAGACAGGACAGCGGCAGGCGGCGCTGATCGTGCCCAAGGATTCCATCTTGAAGGTCGGGGCGATCGATCCGAACGCGCCGCCGGTCAACGTGGTGTACACGGTCGCGGAGAGTCGCGTGCACCGCCAGGTGGTGGGGCTGGGGGTCTCGGACGGCAAGAACGTCGAGGTCGTGAGCGGACTGGCCGAGGGAGTGGACCTGGTACTCAACCCGCGGCCGGACTTTCTCGAAGGCGAGTTGATTTCCGCGAATTAGAGCGCAACGTGACGTTCACTGGTCAGTCAACGTTCTCTCAACGAGGCGTGGCTAGGCTGTAGGCAATCTAAAACCGGTCAATGGAGATCGGCCGTCATGGCTCGACGAATTACCTGGAAAGGAAGCACCGACGAAGCGCTCGCACTGCTGCACGCGCTGCGTGAGCACTGCGATTGCCACGTCGAGCAGGGGCGCACCGTGGCGTCCTGCGCGGGCCACACGATGCTTGCGCGCGACCAGCGCGCGGTTGATGGACTGTTGTTCATGCGACGGATGGCCGCGCGGCTCCTGGCCGAGGAATTTGATCAAGCGGTTGCTGTTGCGGACGAGGTGGCTGCGCTGACCTAGTCATTTTTGGGGCAGTCGCCAGTTGCTTGAGGAGTCAAGAAGCCGTTGCGGACTGTTGGTGCGCGGCGGCTTTCTTGTGTCCCTGCGGAGGCGTGTCCGAGCGTGCGCGCAAGCAGAAACGAGACCGGTCATCGTCCCTTCGGGAAAGGGGACGATGATCTGCGCTAGCGGGCGGCGAGCAGCGTCGCGGCGGCGGCGTGGCCGTTCTTGGCGCACGCGGTGCCGTTGGCGCTCCGCTTACCGACGATCCGCTCGAACTCGGACAGCGACTGCGCGACCACTTGGTCCATGTTGTAGTACTTATAGGTCGCCAGGCGGCCGACGAAGTGGACGTCAGCCGTGGCATCGGCCAGCGCTTTGTAGGCCTTGTACTGCTCGGCGGTCGCCGGGTTCAAAACCGGGTAGTAGGGGTCACCTTCACCCTTCGGGAACTCGTACACCAGCGTGGTCTTGGCGTGCTCCTGGCCGGTGAGGTGCTTGAACTCGGTCACGCGGGTGTAGTTGTAGTCGTTCGGGTAGTTCACGACTGCCACCGGCTGCGACAGCGAAGCCGCGCGGGTCTCGAACTTGAAGTCGAGCGAGCGGTACGGCAGCTTGCCGTAGCAGTTGCCGAAGAACTCGTCGATCGGACCGGTGTAGACCATCGCGCGGTACGGAATGAACTCGCGCACCTCGCGGTAGTCGGTGTTCAACATGACCTTGATGTTCGGGTGGTCGAGCATGCGCTCGAACATGCGCGTGTAGCCGTGCATCGGCATCGCCTGATAGCGGTCGCTGAAGTAACGGTCATCGCGGTTGGTGCGCACGGGCACGCGCGCGGTGACGGTCGCGTCCAGCTCCGAGGGATCGAGGCCCCACTGTTTGCGGGTGTAGTTGCGGAAGAACTTTTCGTACAGCTCGCGGCCGACACGGCTCACGACCACGTCTTCCGACGTGCGAATGACGTCGCGCTTCTCAGCCACCGACTGGAAGAACTCCTCCAGTGTGAATGACGTATAGGAGGTGCCGTATAGCGTGTTGATGGTGTCGAGGTTGATCGGGATCGGGACGAGCTTGCCGTCAACGGAGGCCAGCACTCGGTGCTCGTAGGCCCGCCACGCGGTGAACTGCGAGAGGTACGAAAAGACCTCGGTCGAGTTGGTGTGGAAGATGTGCGGCCCATACTTGTGGATGAGCACACCCGCGTCGTCGTAGCAGTCGTAGGCGTTGCCGCCGATGTGGTTGCGTTTCTCGACCAGGAGCACCTTCTTGTTGGCCTGTGAGGCCAGGCGCTCGGCGAGTACGCTGCCGGCAAAGCCCGCGCCGACGATCAGGTAATCGAACATCTGTGGCCCCCAGTCTGGGGGCTGACCGTAAGCGCGGCGTTCGGGGCAGGTTGAGACGAGGTTGAGGCAGCCCTCACCCCTTGGTAAAGCCTCTCCCAGAGGGAGAGGGAGCCTGGCTAAGCGGCTTGGCGGGGACGCCAGCGACTGTCGCGCCGGCGGGGACGTCGCGGGTCACCACCGCGCCCGCGGCGATGATGGCGTCGTCGCCGATGGTCACACCTTTGAGCACGATGGCGCGGGCGCCGATCCACACGCGATCACCAATCACCACCGGCGCCACGATCAGACCCTGGCCTGGCAATTCGTGCTGGTCGGTGTCCATGACGATCACGTCGCGGGCGATCTTGCAGTCGCGGCCGATCGTGACCGACCGCGCGGCGACGATCTCGACGCCGCGGTTCAGGTAGGTGCCGTCGCCGACCCGAATTGTGGCGTCCTGCCAGCACTCGAAGCGGACACCGTTGAACAGGCCGCAGTTGCCGAGCTCGATCATGCCGCCGCGGTTTTCCACGCTGGGTAGCGGCAAGCCGCCAAGCACGATAAGTCTGCCTGCGCGCTGAAAACGCGGGCGCAGTAGCAAGCCCAGGAGGTGGCTGAGGACGCCATGAGCACGCAGCTGGCGGTGGGCTTTGCAGAGCGCCGCTGGCGCCCTCACCCCTTGATAAAACCCTCGCCCAGAGGTAGAGGGGATCGTTAGAACGACGTTCACTGCGCGGCGGCGAGCAAGGACAGCAGCGCCATGCGGATATACAGGCCATTGCCTGCCTGGCGGAAGCAGGTAATGCGCGGGTCGTCGTCTAACTCCGGGGGCAGCTCGGGGCCACGTGGCAGCGGATGTAGCACCCGCGCCGTCTCCGGCAAACGAGCCAGCACGTCGCGATCGACAGCGTAGCGGCCGGCATCGGCTTCGAAGCGCTGCGCGTGCTCGAAGCGCGAGCTGTGGGCACGTGTGACATACACCACATCGACCTGGTCGGCGATCGCGTGCAGGTCACGCACCTTTTCTACCCGCGCGCGGCTCTCGAGATGCGAGACAACTTCGGGGCGCATGCTCAGCAACTGGGGGCTGACCAGGTAGAACTGGATACCGGTGTACTGCGACAGCAGGTACGCCAATGAGTTGGTGGAGCGCTGGTACGACAGGTCGCCGACCAGCGCGATCCGCAGCCCATCGAGGCGACCGAACTCGCGCCACAACGTGTAGGTGTCCAGCAGCGCCTGGGTCGGGTGCTGGCCAGGGCCATCGCCGGCGTTGATGACCGGTACATGCGACACGGCGGCCGCTCGGGCCGCGCCACCCTCTTCGTGGTAGCGCAGCAGCAAGAAGTCGTACGGGTACTCGTTCAGGACGCGAATGCGGTCCTCGAGCCGCTCATCCTCGGGCCGATGCTCGTGGCTATCCATGCCCGTGACGCTCGCGCCCAACAGGGTCGCCGCCATCTCGAACGACACCCGCGTGCGGGTGCTCGGCTCGTAGAACAGGTAGAAGAGGCGCTTGCCGCGCAATGGGCTCGGCAGCCGCGACGTCGGCGTCCGCTGCAGCTCGGCCGCGCGTGGGAACAGGACGGTGTCCAGCCACTGGCGGTCGAACTGTCGGGCGTCGAGGATATGGCGAAGTGCGGGCGCCTCGGGCAACAGCGCGGAGGGTACCGCGCTGCGCGGGCGGGCTACGGCGAGCATTGCGTCTGCTGTGGCTTAGCGAACGCCGGCCGCGACCGACGTGCCATTGGCGCCAGGCGTGGCAGCGACGTGCTCGGTCGACGATCGCCCAGGCTTCCAGGCGGGGTCCTTGGCCAGCACGTAGTTGCCCATGACCAGGAAGTCGAGGCCCGACGAGTAGAACGTGCGCACCGCGTCCTTGGGCGTGCACACGATCGGCTCGCCCTTCAGATTGAACGATGTGTTCATGACCACCGGCACGCCGGTTCGCTTGCCGAACTCGCTGATCAGCGCGTGGTAGCGCGGATTGGCTTCGCGGGTGACCGTCTGGACGCGTGCCGTGTTGTCGGCGTGGGTGACGGCGGCGATGACGCTACGCTTCTCGGGCACGACGTCGAAGGTCAGGATCATGAATGGCGCGTCGGTGCAGCCTTCGAAGTACTCGGACGCAGACTCGGCGAGCGTGGATGGTGCGAACGGGCGCCAGCCCTCACGGAACTTGACGCACTCGTTGACGCGATCGCGCATCTCGACGGTGCGCGGATCGGCCAGGATCGAGCGATTGCCGAGTGCTCGCGGGCCGAACTCCATGCGGCCCTGGAACCAGCCCAGGATCTTGCCTTCGGCCAGCAGGCCAGCCGAGATCTGCTCGACGTTGTCGACGTGGTGCGCGGGCAGCTTGTAGGTCTTGACGACCGCGGCGACCTCGTCATCGCTGAACTGCGGGCCGAGGTACGCATCGGTCATGCGATAGCGCGGCAAGGGCGCGCCGATGGCCTTGTGGGCGCCAATGGCGGCACCGATGGCGGCGCCGTCGTCGGTGGCCGCGGGCTGGACGAAGATATCGTCGACCATGCCGGTGGCCAGCAGGCGACCGTTGGCTTTGGAATTCATCGCCACGCCGCCGGCCAGGCTCAGGTTGCGGCAGCCAGTCAGTCGAACGCCCTCGCTGACCAGCTCGAAGACCGCGCGCTCCAGTTGGTGCTGGACCGACGCGGCCAGGTTGCGCATTTCGTCGGTGATCTCGACCTCGGGATTCCGTTTCGGGCCGTACTTGGCGATCATGCGCGAGAGGTCGTTGAACCACGTGCCGCAGATGAGGTCGGCGTTGAGCTTGTAGCCGCCGGGGACGATCTGCAAGGCATCGTCGAGGTTGTAGGTTGGCTCGCCGTAGGCGGCCAGGCCCATGACCTTCCACTCGTCTGCTCCGCGCTCGAAGCCCAGCAGGTCGGTGTAGGCCTCGTAGAAGGCGCCGAGCGAGTTGGGGTAGCGGAGGACCTTGATCGGCGTCATCTGATCGCCGCGGGCGTGGTACAGCGTGGTGGCCTGGGAGGCGCCGCGGCCGTCCATGACCAGGACCAGTGACTCATCGAAGCCAGAGAGGGCGTAGGCGCTCCAGGCGTGGGACTCGTGGTGATCGATGAACAGGACGGGCTTGTTGCCGACGTTACCGAACGTCCGCTCGAGCGAGCGCTTGCCGTTGGCTGCGTAGAACTCGCGAGCGATCGTGACAATGCCAGCTGCGACGTGCCTGGTGCTAAACGGCAGTTGGCCGGTCAGGACCTGCTTGAGTGTGTGGGTGGGGGTTTGGCCAGCGGCGTTCCAGCCGAAGGCGACCGCATCCAGGTCTTCGAAGTCAATGCCCGCGTGGTTCAGGGCGGCCTTGATGGAAAGTTGGGGGAAGCGCGCGTCCTTCTTCAGGCGCGACAGGCGCTCCTCTTCGGTAGCAAAGATGACGCGGCCGTCTTTGATGAGCGCGGCCGAAGCATCGTGCAGGTAGCTGTTGATGCCCAGCACGTACATCGTTGACTTCACAATCTCCTCTCGCGGTTCGGGGAGAGTGTGGTCCGAGTCTGGCCAGGTACGCGTGGGGGCCCGGTTGAGACGCGGTTGAGCACTCAAACTCTGGCCAGGATGCGCTGATCTCGGTCTTGAGGTGGGTTGGAACGGCGCTCCGCGCCGAGGGGGCTCCGCCCCCTTCACCCCCGCACAAGATGCAGGCGTTGCCATGCATGGCCTTGCGCGCAAAGCGCTCAGCACGCTTGCGAAGTGCACATCCTATGCGGGGGGATGAAAGGGGGGCAGCGCCCCCCTTCCGGCCGAAGGCGCGTGCCAAAGCGCCTACTGGAGCATGATGTTGTCGAAGTTGGTATCCCAGCCGTTGCTAGTACCGATCGTGAGGCTGGAGCATGTGCCTGTCCAGCCGGTCGCGATGGTGACCAGTGCGTGCGAGGCGACGGTCACACTCACCGTTGGCAAACCCGCGCACGACAGCGTCACCGTGCTCGACG
>Ga0137374_10004060_pt1 | contig 17406 bp, 17 predicted proteins | sample SagtaG_20_FD_104811 | JGI IMG/M metagenome (GOLD analysis project Ga0137374, IMG submission 104811) | Vadose zone soil microbial communities from Sagehorn Ranch, Mendocino, California, USA - Sage1_R_100_16 metaG | ecosystem: Environmental > Terrestrial > Soil > Vadose zone | place: USA...
ATTGTGAATGCCCTTGTCATGAAAAAGAAAAAAATGCAGCAGATGGTTTTGGAAGGCCAGATTCTGTTGCATCAAGTCACTTCAAATTGGAGGCTACCAATGAATGTGACCTATACTAATTTAGAAGAACACAAAGATAATAAATTTTTTGCTGGCCGAGTAAATGATGAAATAGATTTTCTTTGGAGGAATTTTGGCAACGACCAATATATGCTAGTATACGAAGGAGGGTCTAAGAGCGAATGACACTTGCCATATCCGAAGATTTTGTCATAGGCATAACGCACTTGAAAGTCAATGGCGAACTGGTCAGACTTTTCAAGTGCCCTTTTTGTTCTTTTAAAAATATCCATGAAGATGAAATCACGCACCATATCAAGTATAAAGAAGATATCAACCATAATGTAGATATCGGTAGGCTAGACAAAAGCTGCTTTATCGTTACTAAGAAAGAAAGTCGCTATCATTATGAAAGTAAAGAGGACTTGCCTCTTCCTTGGATTAAGTGCCTATGGTGCGACTATCGGGATAAAATTGAGAGAGACCTTGAATGGCACATTCTAGAAAAGCATACAGACAAAAAACACGGTCATAACGAACTTTTCCAACCCTTTAAATTTTCTGATCATGGAACAAAAGCTTGGAAACATGATTCATTTTCTTTCATGCATAGCAGCCTAGATGCTAGACTTGAGAAAGCCGTTAAACTTGCGAAAAAATACTCTAGCATTATCACGTGAAGAGGGAACAGACGTTTGAATGTGCCTGATTTTAACAATTCGGCAGATTTCTGGAGATACGAAATCGGTGTTAATGTCATACCTGCAAATACCAGGAATAAGACAACATGGGTAATATGGATTGATTATCAGGACAGCCCGATATCAGAGACTCAGCACAATTTATGGAAAAAACAAGGTGCATTTAATGATGGAATTGCATTAATCCCCGGTAAAATTTGGCACAATACACAAAGAAAAGAATACTATCTTGTTTTTGTAGACCTCGATAACCAAAAAGCTATAGATGAATTTCGTACCAGTACCAAAGATGGTGAGACAAGAACACTCCCTCTGCAAGAATTAGCAGAAAAAATGATAGTTGAGCAACATCTGGATGACACAGGTAAGGCACATGTTTACTTTTATGCAAAGCATCCTTATAGAAAAAAAAGTAGTGATGTCAGTTCGCGTTCAGAAGAAATAGACGCAAATCAAGTACCAGCATTTGAAGTTAAATCTCTTGGCTCTCATGGTATTGCATTTTGTTCAGAATCACCACACAAGAATGGCTCTAATTATCAAATTATTGGTACTAGAGATCCGCAAGTATTTGATAATTTAGAAGAACATATTGATTCAATCTGCAGGAAATATAATATCAACTATCTTAATGGGCGAGATAATGGTAACAACAATAATCTGATACCAATATCAGAACTTTTCAAACCAGATACGGTGATTTTAGAGGGTCACAACAGACATCAAGAGCTCTTACGGATAATGGAATCATTGCTTAGGCGCAATGAAAGGATCTTGGACCATGGTAAAATAAAAGAGTTTGCAGAAGACTGGAATAAAGAGCATTGCAGACCACCATTAGAAAGTAAAGAATTTGAAAAGCAATGGGCATGTGCACAAAAGTTCATCGCAGAAGCTGATAGAAAACGTGCACATGAGAGGCAAAGGCAAAAGGAACGCATTGAACAAGAATCCTACGAGTTAGAAACGCGTGAAAGCGAGAACCGCAAAAAGGAATTAAAAAACCCGTTATCTATTCATGTTTTAGCTCGCTTAAATGAAGAAGGAAAAACACACAATGCTGCAGGACATTTGACCAGTTTAGGAAATTTATACAAGTTGATTCGTGCTGTTGACATCAGATGCCCTGTATGTCTTTGTGATAAAAAAATAACTTTTCTTCACCCACATAAATATTCATATTTTCAGGACAATTACATGTCACACGGCAGCTCCTGTATTGCGTACTTTGATTCGCCAAACTGTGAGGGTCATCTGCATATCACACCAGAATACGTGAGCGCAGTAAACATTGAAGTCAGCGATCCGGCTTCATTACATGATTTGGACAAGGTAAAATTCATTCTATTTGGCGATGACACAAAGGACGTTGGTATTGGTGAAAACGTTACAATTTTAGGTACGGTATACATGGAGCCGAAAAAAGACGGTCAGATTTATCCAACAGTTTACGCCCAATCTGTGAAGTACGAAGATAGAGAGCAAGAAGAATTAACTGCTTTAGATATCCATGCAATAAAGAGATTTAGACAAAGATATGCTGACGATGATGAATTTATAAAGAAACTAGTATCGATGATGGCCTGCAACGTGATTGGACATGATAACATCAAGGAAGGGATTCTTTACATGGTCACAAATGCAAAACCGGACAAACGGGACAAGAGGGAAAGAATTCATGGGGCGATAATATCTAATCCTGGGCGAGCAAAAACTGCTTTGTTGATGTATGCGACCGAACTGATGACAAGGTCAACATTTGAAACTGCGCAACTGGCCACAGGTCTAAGTCTCTTGGCAATAGTTGAGAATGAAAATGATACGAAAGTATTGCGTTTGGGTCCAGTTTCAAAGTCTCTGTTTGCATCTATAGACGAATTCAATAAGTTGACCTATGTGGATCAAGAGAAGTTTTACGGTGTAATGCAGGAGGGTTATTTCACCGTCAATAAATTTGGAAGAAATCAGAAGATACCTGCACCTGCTACAGTACTTGCTTCAATGAACCCGCCCGAAGACTTTAGGCAGACGGACGAATATGATAGAATTAATCTCAGTGACATGAACGTCATCCGTCCTATTTTGGACAGATTTGATTTAAAGTTTTACATTCCAGCGATGAGGGATAAGAGTGAAAGAAGGGAACTAGCAAACGCAAAAGCCGATCTGGAAGGTCATGTTATTCCAGACTATTCAAAGTTCATAAAGAAACTCATGATGTACGTGAAACAAAACTTTAATCCAAAGTTGACGGATGAGGCAAAATCAATTTGTGTCGAGGCTTTCGTAGAAATTGGTGAATACAATCCAGTAGTGTCACCTAGGGTTCTTGATACCCTAATAAACTTAACAAAGGCAAGAGCTAGATTATTACTGAAAAAAGTAGTAGGTCCGGAAGAAGCGAAGGCAGCTATTGAATTCTATGGCACAATGATTCACAGTTATCAAACTGGTACAATTGCGCCAAAAGACCCTATCGACATTGCAGTGAAGGAGTGTGTTACGATTTTGAAGGCATCTCTGGCTGGTGGCGTACCAGTTCCGTACACAGTAAAAGAGTTATTCAAAAAAATATGTGAAAGAAATGATCAGGTTTACAAATACATTTCCTCAGGTGTCTCCAAGACAAATTTATTTGACAGGAGCAATAACAAGAAGGTCCGAAATATCTTCGAAAGTCTGATGAAAAGACACAATGAAATAAAGGTTGTAAGTAAGAATCCCACTTGTATTGTGTGGGTTCGCCACCAGGTTCTTAATGATACTTTGCCTCAATACAGGAATTCCCAACCTGACCGTTCTGACTGTTCTGACCTGTCCCGCGGACAGGTTTCGAATAAAAATGTAACAAATCTAACCGTGAAATCCACAATTCCAAAGAAAGAAATTGACTGGTCTGAGCATGAAAATTCTGAAAGTGAGAGCGGATTACCTGCTAATTCTGGGTCAGAAGAGTCAGAAGAGTCAGATGCAACCAAATTTAACAATTCAGATAATCAATTAGATGAGGAACAGACAGACTTTTGAGTGTCGTTTTGAATTTTGTGCATACTTCATACAAAAAGATACATTCTAAACTAAAACCCGACTTGGAACAATCTAAATTCAATGGATAGATTGAGCTGTGTTAGATAAAGACGAACTTAAGACACGCCTCAAATTATTAGTACATTCTAACTCGATAATTGAAACTTGGGACGCTGTTATAAATGAGATAATAAAGTCCACATATCCCTGGGTAAACTTGCATCAAGCAAAACTCCTTGCCTGTGTAATAGACGCTATTTGGACATCAGAGTTCAGTAATGCCTTGTACCTTGAAGTAGTATACAGGCTATTATTACAAGAAAAACAATTGTTTCCGTCCAATAGGCATGTACGCGAGACGATTAGAGAACTGCGTGAAAAAGGAGTTGTGAAATGTAAAATATCAATATTTGCTAGTTATAATAAAGATGGAAAATTGATCAGCGAAATTAGACGCAAGGTTCTAGAGGTCTCTGACAAGTTTAGGAAGGAAAGCATCAATGCGATGGCAGAAGTATTACGGTATACACTTTCCGGATATTTATTACCTGAAAAAAATAAGAATTTGTTCAATGCATAACAAAGCTGGGAATCATGGTAATTTACTATGATGCATTACAAGAATTAAGATTAATCAGATTTGTAATTAGAAGGTTGATTTGTTTATGTTTAACACTGGAAAGCGTACAACTTTTAAGTGTCATAGAAAACGAGAATTACACACGTTACTAGCCAAAAAAAGATTGAACAGAAATTGATGCACTTGAGTTCGTCCTAAAACTTTGATGCTTCTGATTCACAATTTTTGTCCTCTAGCTTGCTTATCGCTATTTTTGTTATTTTTTCTGCTATTTCAATTTGCACTTGTTCACTTAATTGCAATAATTGAGTTATATGTGATTGCAGCCAGGTTTCTTGATGAGGAGCTGAATATCCCCGATTTGCCGACAAGTCGTAGAATAGTTGTTGATTATACGGATATCTTCTTAGTGCTTCTAGAGTGGAGGAAACAGTAACGGCTACTAGCAGACGATTGTTTTTTATAATTGATTTTGTCTGCTCTGCAGACTCTTTTTTATCCTTTGATACCCTTCTTGATTATCAAATTTTTGGACGAAATTTTGCATATTTTTTATTTGGTAATCTAAAATCGAAAGCCGATTCCTCTTTTGTTCATGTTCATTAATGTAATATCCAAGCGAGCATTTATAGTCCTCTATCTGATTTGCTATTAAATTAAGCTGTGAATGAAGGTTATGTCGATAAGATTCCAAAACACGAACCTCATTACTTAACATCCAGTGGAGATTTGAAAGATGCGGTAACGCATTTCCAAATTTTACTGCATCTGAAATTTGTGTTAGATTCATCCCAAGGCGATTCATTGAATTGAATAGTTCCAAGAAAGGGAATATATTGCCATTTACCTGTTCATATGCTTGGTTAAATCGGTCCATTCCAATTAGCTGGTAAAACTTTTTCTCCATTAGAAGTACAGAATCAGTTCCGAGGTCTAATTCGATTGCTATATCGAGAGCTTTCCAGCCTTCCTTAAACAACTTTAAGGCCTGAGTTTCTTTACTTGTTTGGCCGGCATTTTTTGAAGCGTCATCATCTGAAGAACCAAAAAATTTCTTCTTAACGCTAGAGATGGTATTTGGTGATACATGGCACTCCTTCATAATTTGGGGCCAACTATGACCACGTTCAAGCATATCAAGAACATATTCCTCCTTTTCTGCTGGGGTTTGTTCAAATGGGTTTACCATAAAATATAATGACACGAACTCATTGATAGCTCTTTCTATTCTATCTTTGTAGTAATGATATTACTACAACCTGCTGTACATGCTACTACAAGCAGCTATTTCTTACTACAAACTAATACAAACTGAATTTGGAACTTTTTTCTATAGATCCTAAACGAAATTATATTTGTTGAAATTAATTTTCGGTTTAACCTGAAGCGTTGGAAAGACATGAACTGTTTAGATTGTTCGGCAATAAAAATTTAAAAAGAGAAATCATGTGTCGAATTCTAGCTTAGCATTTAATTTGCTTACTGGGATTCTAGCGTGAACGATGCGTCGACAATTTTTCTTTCTCCTAACACGGCGTCATTTGAAAATGCCAGGTAAAAAGACGTTCCCGCCGGAAGATAGATGTCGACAGTTGAACCATCGGTATAATATCTATTGACATAATAGGATTTACATTCTTGAAAGTTGAACTGCCCACTCGGTGCACATTGTGTAGTATCCACCACATATATTAGAATATGCGGAACTATTCCGCCTGTACCACTCACAGTACCAACCAATCTAACATTCATTGCATTCTGCGGTGAGGAAAACTGATAATATTTATAGTATCCAGCATCTAAAGCAATGCTTTCATGAACCACAATTTGGCTAGAGGGTTAAGCCGGTGTAGGTTCAGTATATAATCGGGAAGGGTCTATGTACGCCTTTTCATTAATTGAATACGAATAGAAATATCCTCCTACTACAACTGGTATGGCAGCCCCACAACTATTAGTACCCATGTAGTTTTACTAATCCTATTTGTAGAACGTGCATAGCTGTCGAAGAATGTTCGGAATGTTTCTCACCTCTCATTGTCCGCTCGCATCTGTCATCACTACAAAAGGGTTCTACTGCTCCATTAGCCGCTAAATCATTTTCATTCTGTCTCTCTTCTTGAGTAGCGTTTTTAGTCTTGGGACCAGAAAACATCTTGCCACAGTTGGCACAAAAGACAGAATCTTGACTCATTCTACTTCCACACTCTACACATTGTTTCGTGACATTAGTATCGATTCCAGAACGCAGGTTCTTACCACAAATAGGACAAAATTCACCCTGTTGTAAAATTGACCTACCACAAAAACTGCAGAACCATTCTGTTTTATTTCTTTGTTTTGCAATGCTAGTTGCCTGACTTTTATGTCTCTTGGAGATCGAGCCTAGTATAATTAAGACAATTCCAATTATAGCTATGAAAATCCCGACGATAAGTAGAAAACTTCCAATGGAACAGGTTTCCTGATTTCGAGTATCAAGAAATTTACCTAATTGCCCACTAAACGAACTGCATTGATTGATAATTGCACAACTCAGCCCCGATAAAATGATGCCTATTATTAATAATATGAGGTGGGAAATTTAGATTGACAAGTACAATCCTTGAAAACATTAAGGAGGATTATCAATCATTTCGATTTCGATATATGTGTCATCTTGAACTTTCTCAATCTCTTGAAGTAATTCCAGTACATCTCGCTTTGGCTTGACTTTCCTCAAATTTATCGTAGCCACATGGACAGTTATATCGTGACCGAGTATCGATACTGGTGTGGGGAGATTCATATAGCAATCATATTCAATGTTTGAATTTTTATAATCTTCTAGCATCTTCTTCGCAATTTTATTTTTCATTTTTATAATTATCGGCCTCAAAAGAAGTTCGCATTTTATTATCATTTTTAGCAGAACATTTGTGTTATAATGCATTATTCCAAGTTCCTTGTCTGTAAACTTAGAAGAAAGAATGAATGGTTTCCTAAAATATAACTGCAGAAATTCTAAATTTCTAACAAGCTCTATGAATGGTGAACTAATTACGAAGTGTATGTTTTCTGGTAACTTTAGAAATTCCGTCTTTTCACTATCACAATAAAATATTTGCAAGTAAGAACTACTGTTAAACGATTCTATGAAATTTATGCTTTTTAATAATTCTGAAGCATCTAAATCAAAGTTTAAGCCAAAATTAATAGTCAATCTATTTTCATCTAGGTTATAGATTAATTCTATTGCTATTGATTGATTCTTTTTAGATGTGTATCTAATTTTTTTCTCGTCTTTTGTAATATTCAATATGTGGTTACCAATGGTCGAGAGAATATGATTGGATGATGAGATTGTTGAAAGATTTACCATTAGAGACGGGATATTTTCAGGTATAATATAGAGCTCCTCTGTTTCTCCCTCTGATACTACTTTATCATCCTTGTCTGTAACTTTAAATTCCGTGATTTGGTCCTTAGTTAATTTGACATATTCTCCTGTATATCGTAAAGAGTTTATTTTGTCTTGAAGGTCCAAATTATTTTCGTCAAGTTTGTATGCAAGACTAATGCGATAAGGTGCTTGTAAGTCAACGTCCTTATATTTGATATTTATTTTTACATCAACATCTTTATTTTCGTCCGACAAACTATCTTGGATTGCCTTAGAAAAGATTAAAGAATCCTTGTTCTCCCTCATTATGAATTTAAGTGGATGTTCGTTATTGATATAGGACTTATAAATTGATAACACCTTCTCAGGAGACAGGATTAAGATATAGTCATGTTCTTTATATTGCAGTAGTTTAGAAATCGTCATTCTTATTTTCTGAAATTGAATGCTATTCGTAAGGTCACCCGCAAAAGCTACAACATATTTGCTAATTGGATATGTATGAGAATCACTAATCTGTGCGGAGAGAGATTGAGAGAAATCAGATTTTTGAATATCTCCAAATGTCTTAACTTGTACGCCAAATTGAGTTTTTGACTGTAGTAGTTCAAAATAGATGTCAACTCCAGAATCCTTAATGTTCTGGATATCAAGAAATTTAACAGGCTCTCCAAAAATCAGTTTTGATTGATCAATCCAATAAATAAAAGCATCAATTAGAGTTTGATGATTAATATTCGAGAATATTTTTGTATCTTCTATTTTTGATTCCTTGATATCAAATAGTTTTTCTATTCTTTTAAGCGCTTTAGAATCCGGCTTATCCATCGGATTACTTCATGAACACTTTATAAATTAATTTTGTAACTAGAATCTAAATCACGTCATGACCTAATGCTTTATTCAAATAGCAATTTGACCGTTCCGACGATAAGAATTGCTAGTACAGCCGCCAAACTTACCATGGTCCATTTTTTGAAATCGTAGCATAGAGTCATTGTTATTGATTCCTACAATTACAATATTGTCAATTTGATGTTCTTTTCTTCAGCACTGTTACAATAAATGGCACTTCTTGAATATTCGAAGTCAATCGCCCTATCTTGATAACGTCTCTAATATCTTTCGACCCAAGTTCATGCCAGACTTTTTTTGCAATGAAGGCGGCGGTGTATATATCAATATTCTCTTTTCCAAGCTTACTAACGGCTACACGAACAAACTCTTCAAAACTGTATTCTGGAACTCCTAGAACGACAAATCTGGACAAGAGCGGTTCTATAATTTTCTCACTATTATTGCACGTAGCAAAGACCCATGAACTCAGCTCCATGCCCCTGGTCTTGCCAACCTTTGTTTCAGATATTATTCCTGTCTCCATCAAATGTAGTAACGAAGCTTGGTCGTTCCCGTTCATCTTATCTAATTCGTCAATTAATAGATATTTTGGCTCTTTCTCAAATAATTGGTTAACTAGACCAGCTTTTGTTGTATTACTTCCTACAATAAAATAAGAGTTCTTTAACCTTCTCATCATTTCGATTAAGAACATTGTTTTAGCGCAACCTGGCCTACCTATCATAAGGATATGAACTGGTCTCTCAGAGAGTATAGCTCTATTCAGTATTAGCTTGATGTCATCATTGCCTAGTATATTTTCAAAACCGCATCTCCTTGGAGAGAACATATTACAAGATACTGAGGCTAAAAATTGTTTTATTAATTTCATTGTATCTTTGTTACCACCGTTTGTCAGCCTTTAGCGAAACCAAGGATTATTCCCGCAGAAAGCCCACCTGTTAAAGGTATTCCTACACTTGCAGTAATATTGGAAACTGGTTCTACATTATTTATTGAATTACCTATCATGAGTAGCGTAGATTCAGAAATAGATTGTAATTTATCCCAATTGATCGCCAAAATGCCTTGGTACTGAAGATACATTAAAGCTGTAAAAAAGAGGCCAACTATTACTGCAGCAATTTTCATAGCTTTTTTCAAGGCAAACCCGATAAGAAATCCTGCTATTCCTCCTGAACCTGCTGTAAATAAAGCTGGAGCAATATTGTCAAGGATCATATATCCAGCTTTGATTATCAGTATTAGCTTAAAGCTTTTGTGCATGCCGACTATAGAATATTAGTTATAAAAGCTGGCCCATTCGAACCCTAAAATTCCTACTATTAGCATGCTTTTGGACAGCTTTTTAATATAAAGTTATGAGGTACCAAAACTTGTCTACAACATAGTCTATTTTTGAAAAGCTGACGTGTTGTCAAAAAAAAGGGCTATTTGCAGTTTGGTGTGCTGTACATAAAACTGACTACGCAGCTATGTATTATCAAACCACTATTCACAAACTGGACTACGCTTATGACATCAGAATGTTAGAGTAGTGTTTTATACCTAAAAGCAGACAACTTAACCTGGCAGTTCCAGCTTTTCAGGAATTCTAGCCTTTTTTTCAGTAAATTTGTGCGCAGCTTTTTTTCAAATCATCAAAGCTTTACAAAATATGCGTTTTTCCAAAAAGGACTCAATCGGTGTGAAGTTGATTAAAAAGCTTGCCAAAAAAGCTGTAAAGTCAAAGTGCCTTCAATAATACTTGACCACAAGGCTCATAATTCTCTTGCTTCAATAAAAGTAAAGTCTCCCTTCTCTTCTTCATTATAGATATCAAATCTCTGTTCAATGACTTCCTTAAGCTTTGATAATCTTCCATTCATCCTTTCATAGATTTAGTCGTTTCTGCAATCAGTAAATATCCATTTGTTGCCAGACATCTTTTTGCTTCTTTTATGTAATCTGGTCAATTCTTTCCCATTAGTGACAATGAAAATACTGCAATGTCTATAGCTTCATCTAGTAACGGTACAGATTTCACATCACAGGCCTTCATTTGTTATTAATGGCTACATGATCAAAGCTGAAAACCCTATCTCCAAATTGTTGCAAGTATTTTAATTCATTTTTTTTGAGTCTGTTTTAGCCATAGGAAAGAAGATACTATAACCAGTTAATGCCCCAGCTAATAAAATATAACCACTGTTATAGAATATATTCCATATCCATGCCTCTTTTTGGACCATGTTCAAGTTTAATGCCGTAATATATGCAAAGCCACTATCTGCGATAACAAATAGAATTATTGATAGAGACAATAATATCCAAGAAATATCTTCTTGTTGTTCTCCCTTCAGAGATTTGTGTTCGAGTGTTAGAGGATTTCTTCGTATCCAAAAAATCAAAAGGGCCGGAACGAGTAATATGGCGTCTAATATTGGATATGCTATTGTAAGTATTGTTACAGATATCTCTTGTTTTTGAAATGTAAGTAGGGATGATGCACTTAAAATAATTAATACAGTGTATGTTAACGATATTGAGACTATGCTTACTATTATGAAGAAAGTGTGTGCTTCCAGCTCTTTTCTGGAAATATATAACAAACTGTACAAGAAGTAACCAATAAGTACATATCCAATTAGCCACAGTATGTCGGCTACAGAGGGTGCAGGAGATTGTTGATCATAAAAAGACCAAGTTAATTGTGCGACAAACCAGAAACCCAAGAACATACAAATTGAGGAATGCATAATATCTTGACGTATACGAAACTGATGAGGAACAAACCAATCCTGTTTTGTCTTATATTTATACACCATAACCAATGCTATTGCGAAAGCGACTCCCGACGTTATAGTTGTTGTAAGTCTACCGAAGTAAAATTTGCTGTTCTGATCTAAAGTAAAAATGATAAAGGAATTTACAACAACAATCGATGTGACTAACACAAGTACCTTTATGATATTATTTCGATGATATTTTCGCACAGGATACAGTTAATTTAAAGGTAAGAAAATGTATTTTAAGTTTTATCAATCACGAGTTAGTATAAATCAGCGGTATTTTTGTTAGTATTAGCATATTAGGTTTCCCAAAATAAACAAATGATAGTTTTTTAGACAATACCTTATGTCAACGATAGTAAAATGATGTGACTTTGGTGATACTTTCTTTTTGGAATAAGCCTTCGGCACGAGCCTATTACCGAAAACACTTTTGATCTAGGGTCAGCGTACGGATTCATGACACTACTCCTAAAGCCAGAGCAGAAAATTAAAAACATATGAAGTCTTAACAGAAATTTAAAATTTTTATAGTGGGCAATTTATCAATTCAATCCTTTTTTGAGATCTCGTTTGTATGTACTATCATCATATTCTCGATCAAGCCATTTCTTTGATTCATCAATTTCTGTTTGTAATGTTTGTTCTACAGTCATAGAATCTAACTAGACTAACGAGCTTTTAATATACAATGTCCATCAAAGAGAGGGAGTACTGGAATGTTTCAGTTTAGAGAAATTGAAAGTGGTAAGATTGTACAAATATTATATGATTCTAGTCGGTAATATCACGTAGGCTCTCCTTGTAATTGAAGAGTTTTAGCGATATCTAGCAAGACTACTACAAATAGTCCTATTGATGCTGCTATGACGATAAATGTCAATGCAGGGATGGACGATTCCATTGACGTCTTTTAGACTACAAATTTAATAAAGGCTATGGTAGAATGGTCAACTATAACAAGATACAACCGGTGGGAGGAGTTGATGTTTGTTAATTAATATTATGTTCAATAAATTATAAAATACACTCAACTAAAAGGGAAAAAAGGAGGGTAGACTAGGAATTATTAATGAACCCTGCTTTCACTCGTAAGAACGCACTTAATCGTTAATTCAGGATAAAAGCAAATGCATTTTCAAAGATTCTTAGTGAAGAATTCGAGCCTAATGGGAAGACAATGAAATGCTTGTAGTTATGATGCATTTAGATACTTGTATTAGATTATTTATATTCCTAGATTAAGATATATCCTTTGCCTTTGGAAAGAATAAGGCGCTTCAAAGTTGTTACAATCGGACTATTAATTGCTTTCTTTTTCATCCTACTTGACACACCTATTGTTTTTGGATCATTGTCGAACGCGTTAACAGATAAAGTTGTTGATGACTATTCCTTTGTTAGAGAATGGGGTTCTAAAGGTACTGGTACCGGACAATTTCTACGTCCACATGATCTAGAATTTGATCACGATAATAAATACCTGTACTCAGTTGACAGGGATGGTAATCGTATTCAAGTATTTGATAAAAATGGGAAATTTCTCTTTAAGTTTGGAGAAAAGGGAACAGGAGATGGACAATTCTTAGTTCCATACGGGCTGGATGTTGATGTTAGAGGCCATGTATGGGTTGCTGATAGGGGAAATCACAGAATACAGCAATTTGACAGTAAAGGTAATTTCATATCAAAATTTGGTAACTTGGATGGACATCCTAGCAGCCTACTAGGAAAATTTGATAACCCAAGGCACGTTGAAGTAGATAGGGCATTAAAATTTGTTTATGTTGTAGATTCTAAAAATAACCGTATTCAACAATTTGACATAAATGGGAACTTTGTAAAGCTTATTGGTCAATTTGGAAGTAAACCGGGACAATTTAACCTTCCTACCACTATTGAAATGGATTCAAAAGGTAATTTTTTCGTAAATGAGAGGGGAAATGAACGTGTCCAAAAATTTGATAGTAATTGGAATCCAATCATAGCGTGGGGATCTAAAGGTTCATCAAATACTCAATTTTGTTATATGGAACACATCGCACTTGATAAATTTGATAATGTATATGTCACCGATCCCCACTCAGATCCAGGATGCAGCATGGAGCCTCGTGTTCTAAAATTTGATAGTAATGGTAATTTTATTACTAAGTTTGGATCTAACGGGACAGAACCCGGACAGTTCCGAGATCCGGAACATTTAGCCCTCGACAACGAAGGCAGCGTGTACGTGTCGGACAGAAAGAACAATGACATACAGGTATTTTCGTCTTATAAAAATAATTAGTTTTTTGTTTTTTGTGTAGCATTCGCTATACACTTTCAGGATTTTTGAAGAAGTGAACTAATTCATTCGATTGGTAGTTCAGTAATAATGTCGCAGGCCTCAATACTATTTTCGTATAGTTTGTTGCTGCAAATAAAATCGATTAAAACGCCAATATCCTGATAGTGACTAAATTCATTTTTATCGGAGTGCAAATAGTCTTCATAAAGTCGATATATTATTTCATTAATTTGATCACTTTCATATTTACCTTGGGAAAACTTGTAATCGTCATCTAATGTTTTTTCAGGTTGTGTTAGGTTAGAGACATTATCGAATACGCTGTTTATACTAAATTTTTGAGCGAAGGTGAAGTATAGATTTGCATTTACCATAAATAAGACATACAAAATGACAATTAAAATCACAAGTGGTTTCACAATCACTTTAATTTTATTTTATGGAAAAATAAAGACAGTGGTATCAGCGTCTAATTGTACTGAATTTTAACATGATATTGGACCTGACTTAGACAGCAGTATTATAATCGTTAAAACACGTTATTATGTTGAATAGCGGTATAGCATAGAGAAATGCACATAATCGGATCACTAATTCAACAGATGCCAATCAATGATCTAATAGAGATGCTGTTATATTTTGTGGGTTCTGGTTTATCTGCAGTCTTGATTGCATTATCGATTTCTGCATATCGAAAGAGCGGTCTTAAGAAACTACAATACGCTATCATTGCATTCTCATTATTTTGTGGATTTCTGATATATGAGAACTTGGAACAGTTGCTTTCATTTGATAATCCGTTTACGGACATAATTATTCCTTCTTCGGGACTAGCCATTCTGGTATTTTTCTTTTTGGCAGTGGCTAAGAGAGCCTAGCAGATAGGGAACTAGTTTATATCGATTAATTTGATCAGATGCAAACGGCCTATCAGTGATTGGATGTATTCTCTTAGTGTCTTAATCTGTTTTTCCACATCTAGGCTCATTATACTACTCTTAGTCAGCTTCATAAATTACTTTGTTATTGATCTGTATTGTTAACTGTGCTTAGCAGTGCTCTGACATTGAGATTTTGGTTACACTAAAAAGAAGATTTCTAGCGACGCCCATTTCTAATAATACTCCTCTATTTGCAATGTTGCTCTAGTGATAGTGAACTTTATTTTAGAAATACTATAATCGAATAAAACATTTTATTATGATTGAGTTATCTGTTGTTATAATTGTAAAATACTTTAGAAGTGGCGGCGCTGGTGGATCCTGGTTGATAAGACAAACCTAAAATATAGTTGGAGTATGGATTGCTTTTGGTTTCGAGCATTAGTAAATAAATCCTATTCATTTTTTTATTTTTCAACTAAAACGCACATGCACTGAGAAATAGTTATGAACATTCAGTAAATAATATGTTTAATGTCTGAAATAGGTTTAGCCGAATATTTTAGCATGGGAGAAGCCATAGGAATAATTGCCACACTATTTGTCATCTTATATTTCAATAGGAAACAAATGCAAGCTCTGTCAATGGATATAGAAACAAAGGTGCTCAATGATCTAGACGAAAGAATGCATGAATTCACTCGTATGGGCATAGAACGACCACAATTAATCAATGTTATAAGCAAATCAGAAACTGGGTGGTCAGCAGAAATCGCATATGCATATCATATAATGTACACGTTTGCCCATGTTTTCCATATGCGTCAAAGAAAAGTATTGAGTGAAAATGAATGGATCGGATGGCTACGGTGGATGAAGAGTGCATTTGAAGAGGGTTCAATAAAAGAGATTTGGGAAAGTCATATCGAAATGGAGAAATGGTTTGATCCCGCATTTCAGGTATTTGTTGAAAGAGAATTAATTCCTACAACTAGAAATTGAACTCCTGCGACAGTTTTCGAAAATCTACGGAACAATGACATACAGAAAACAGATAAGAACGATAGTCAAGGAAAGTAAAAATCTTAAAGTCACAGATTATTTGTCGTACCTGAGGATGCTCAGAGAGGATAAAAATCAAAATGTTTAATTTGAAAGACATAGCTGAATTTCCCTATATGGCATGTTCAAATACAAATGACCGATTTTCACTAATTCCTGTAAAATAATAAACAAACTATTATTGTATTTATTATTCTGTTGAAATCCAAATTGAAGAATTTACTTGACTCAACTTTCATCACTAACTAATTGGGAACATAAATATACTTTTTCTGATTCTATAACTAGAACTGTCCACACAAAAGGCGTCATTCAAGGTTGTGGGAATGTAATGCATAAGCTGCAAACCAATTGTAGAAAGACAGCTTAAAGATGAAAAAGGTATTAAGAGTATTAAATTTGATTACTTGACAGATAGGATAATTGTGGAGTTTGACCCATCAGTTTTAACTAGAGAAGAGATAAAATATAGATTGGACAAGTCTGGATACAAATTTGTTCGTTTAGCCAATAAAAGTTTTTGAAATTACATGGTCAACTACCTCTTTCTCGTTCATGGGCTCCCGAGTGTAAATCTTTTGAAGCTCTGTTTGTAAGCAGAAGTTTTGGTTTGTACCTTCCTAGTAGTAGAGAGTTACCTACCACAGTTACAGAGCTCATAGCCATCGCAACTGCTGCAAACATTGGTAACCATCCAAATATTCCTACTCCAAGCAAGGGGACCAGAGCTCCACCAGCAATTGGTATCAATCCAGTATTGTATGCAAAGGCCCAGAAAAGATTCTGCTTTATCTTGGTAACTGTCTTCTTTCCTAGTTCAAGTGCGATGGCCACATCTCTAACGTCACCTTTTATTAGTATAATTCCACCGGTTTCCTTTGCAACATCCGTTCCTGACCCTATTGCAATTCCCAGGTCTGCTCTGGCTAATGCTGGTGCATCATTAATTCCATCTCCTACCATGGCTACTATTTTTCCCTCGGACTTGAGTTTTGAGATTACTTCCTCTTTTTGTTGTGGCAGGACTTGAGCTATAACTCTTTTGATACCCAGCTGGGCTGCAATGTGTTTGGCAGTTCTTTCATTGTCTCCTGTAAGCATTATGACTTCTTTGCCCTTTGATTTTAAGGCGTCTACAGCTTTCTTAGCAGTCTCTTTTATCGTATCAGCAAGGGCTAAAATTCCCGAAAGCTTTGAATCTATTGCCACCAAGATGGCAGTCTTACCCATGTTTTCAAGCTCGCTTAATTTTGATTCAACCCTTTCAGGAATTGGAATTCTATTATCAATCATAAGCTTTCTAGTTCCTACCAATATTACATGGTCTTGATACTTTGCTCTTATCCCATGACCTGAAACGGCTTCTGATATCTCTGGATTTGGAATCAGGTTATCTTCTTTGGCTTTCCTTACAATCGCCTGTCCTAATGGATGCTCAGAGCCTAACTCTGCAATGGCTACCAATCTCAGCAGCTCCTTTTCTCCAATTCTGGGTTCGGAGATATCGTAGATATCGGTAACAGATGGTTTGCCCTCTGTTAATGTTCCAGTCTTGTCAAATACTATTGTTTGTACTTTACTTGCAATTTCGAGATATTCTCCACCCTTGAATAATATTCCATGTTCAGCAGCCTTTCCAGAACCCATCATTAATGCAGCAGGTGTTGCGATTCCTAAGGCACAAGGACAAGCAATAATCATTACTGAAACGAAAGCCAGAAGACTATATGTGAATCCTATATTGCCCACAAAATACCACCCTAGACCTACACCTATAGCGGTAATTACTATCGCAGG
>Ga0137374_10004061_pt1 | contig 17406 bp, 11 predicted proteins | sample SagtaG_20_FD_104811 | JGI IMG/M metagenome (GOLD analysis project Ga0137374, IMG submission 104811) | Vadose zone soil microbial communities from Sagehorn Ranch, Mendocino, California, USA - Sage1_R_100_16 metaG | ecosystem: Environmental > Terrestrial > Soil > Vadose zone | place: USA...
CCTGCGATCGCCATCGGACCACACGAACAACATCGGCAAACGCTACGCCGTTGATCACGAATAACGCGCGGGTGCGTCATTCATACCGCAAGGCCGTGGTGGGATCGACACGCGCTGCGCGCAGCGCCGGAAGCAGAGCTGATAACGAACAAGCAAAGAGCAAGCAAGCCAAAGGTGCAGCGATGCTCCAGATGTCCGATGGCTTCACGTCATACAGAAGAGCAGTAATGAACTGTGAAGCGGCAACCCCACCTGCGAGACCGAGCACCAGGCCAATCAGCGTTACCAGTCCGATTTCTGAAAGCACCAAACTCACGACTCGCAGCGGTCGCGCTCCGAGGGCCACGCGGATCCCGATCTCACGGGTTCGCTGGACGACACCGTAGCTGAGGACGCCATAGAGTCCCACGGCGACCAGCACGATCGCCACAATCGAGAAGAACCCTGAGAGCAGCGCCAGCAGACGTTCCCGCACGAGCGTATTCTCGACGAGAGTGGACTGAAGCGTGACGCCAGTCATTCGAAAGGCCGGATGCACGCGCGGCAGTTCGTTCCGGAGAAGCGCTGCCAGAGCCGCCGGTTCGAGATGCGTCCGCACCTGGAGCGATGCCCAGCTCTCCGGCAGCAGAAGCGCGTAGACAGTCGGCGGGGTTGCGTCTCGAACGCTGTCGTATTTCGCGTCTCCGGCGATGCCTACGATGTCTTGAGCGATCAACGTGCCTCCCCTCCCCACCTGAAAGAAGCGTTTACCGAGCGGAGACTCACCGGGGAAATTGCGCCGGGCAAAGCTCTCATTGACAATGACCGCCGATGGCGACCCCTCCTGGCCATCACGCCATTCAAAATCCCTCCCTCCGACCAGGCGAATGCGCATAGTTTCGAAGAAGTGCGGAGAGATGGGCAGATAGTGGTGCTCGAAGGCGTCCACGGGGCGTCCAGGTATTCGCAGGTTCTGTGTCGATCTGGAGCCTTCAAATAGACTCCATCCGGACAGGCTGGCTGACTGAACTCCGGGGTTCTCTTTCAGACGATCCAGGAGCTGACGCCACACCGCGAAGGCCTTTTGCCCGCCCTGGCGCAAGTCTCTGGCCTCCACTTCGATGACAACCAGGTTGTTGCGATCAAAACCGAGGTCGGTCCGAACCAACTTTGCGAAACTGGCCAGAAAGAGCCCGGCGACAAACAACACGAGGAAGCTGAACGCGGTCTGTGCGGCCACCAACGGCCGGAAAAGACCAATCCTAGCCGTCTGCTTTCCGCTTCCCGATTTCAGTGCATCGTTGGGCGATACTGCGGAAGCGCGCAACGCCGGCGCCAGGCCGAACAGAAATGCCGTCAGACTGCCTGCCGCAGTTAGGAAACTAAGCACGCGCCAATCGAGCTGAAGGTCGAGACGGACGACGCTTTGGGAAGTTGACAGCATGTCAGTAATGAGCGGACCTGCCTTGCTCGCAAGAAACACGCCGAGCACACACGACGCGATGGATAAAAGGGCGCTCTCAATCAACATCTGCTGGATCAGCCTGCCCCGTCCGGCGCCGATCGAGAGCCGGAGGGCCATCTCGCGGTCGCGCGCCGCCGCCCGGGCAATCAGCAGGCTTGCGACATTTGAGCAAGCGATGAGCAACACCAGACCTGCGATGATCCCGAGCACCCAGATCGGGCGTTCGAAGCTCTGCCGGAGCCCGGATGGACCATTCGCCGCCGCTCGCAAATAGAATGGCGTGTGAATGAAGCGCTCGACGCTGTCACGCGGCGCATCGGCGCGCATCCCGGAGGCTCGCTCGCGCCGGAAATTCGTGTATACCGTTTGCAGGATCGCCCGCGCCTGGTCCGCAGTCACGCCGGGCTGCAAACGGCCCCAGATCCGAAACCAGCTCCAGCCAGGCGATGTAAGCGCGGAGTCATCCCACATCATATTCGGCGCCCAGAGGTCCGTATGGATTCCGGGCTCTACGCCCGTGAATCCTTTCTCCGCCACCCCCACGATCTGTAGCTGTTTCTCTTTAACCGTCACCCAGCGTCCCAATACGCCCGGATTCCTGCCGAATCGGCGCGACCAGAAGTCATAGCTCAGCACGGCCACCGGGTGTTGGCTGGGTTTCAGATCATCGGACTCGGTTAGCAGCCGGCCCAACGCTGGCTTGATCCCAAGGAGAGGAAATGCGGCTCCCGAAATCCACTGCGGGTAGACCTTCTCGGACTGTCCGCCGGAGTCGTCGAACACCGCATCTCGCCTTGATTGGAAGCTCATGCCAAAGAGCTGCACCTGAGACCGGCTCGCTTCGCGCATGCGCTCGAAGAGCGGGTAATTGAAAGGCGCGCGATCATCCGCGTCCCCTGGTGAGCGATATACGGCATAAACGAGTCGCTCGGGATCGTTCACCGGCAACGGCCGCAGAATCAGCGCGTCAATCAACGAAAAGGCAGCGGTACAGGCGCCGATCGCCAGCGAGAGAGAAACCACTGCCGCGGCTGTCACGATTTTGTTCTTTCGACAGAGCCGGAGACCGAAGGCAACGTCCATTAGGATCGATTCGAACCGCGGAAACAGTTTGATTTCTCTGCTCGATTCGCGAAGGCGAAGCGCGTTACCAAGCTGGCGGCCCGCTTGCTCTTTCGCTTGCCGCGGGCTCATGCCGGCGCGCGTAAGTTCTTCCATCCTGGCCGCGAGGTGAAACTGGATCTCGTCTTCGAGATCCCGATTCAGGCGGTCCCGCCTGATACCGTTCAGAAAACGCGAGAGCCACGACATTGGCATCCTCCTACGCAAGCTTCAAGGCCCGCACGACGGCCGCGTTGACCGCCAGCCAGCGCCTCTCTTCGGCATCCAGTCGTTTGCGCCCCTCGGCGGTGATCTCGTACACCCTGGCCCGGCGCTTGTTCTCGGTGGTCAACCACTTCGCCTTGATCCAGCCGGCCTCTTCCATGCGGTGGAGTGCCGGATAGAGCGAGCCCTCTTCGACGCGGAGCACATCCTCGGAGACCTCTTGAATGCGGACGGTAATGCCGTAGCCATGTAGGGGACCGCGGCGCGCGAGGATCTTCAGCACAAGCAGCGGGAGAGAACCTTGAAAGGCTTCCTGTCGGGCCATACCTAGCATTCTTACTCAGATGTCGATGGTTGTCAAACGCCTCGGCCGCCCGAAACGCCGGCCAACACGGGGAGCGATCCTACTTGAAGTAGCTACCCGCGTGTGGTCGCCAAAGGGCGAGCGATCCCGCCCGGCCGCTTCTTCGTTCACCGGCGACCGGCCAACTGGCCCCTTCGCCGTCAGCGCGGATCTGGCCCGATGCACGACCAGCAAATGTCAGCAACGGGCGTTACACGCTAAGTGGCTCCGATCGCTCTATTGTAGGCGACCGCTGGCGCGTAATGACCGTCTCGCGAAGGCGTATCCACAGGGCGACAATCACGTCGATAACCGGGCCTCAACCCCGCGCCAAATCGGGTGACCCGCCGTCACATCCGGCTTAGTTCATCAAATGGGTCGTACTCCGGCCTTGCCAGCGGACCCTCGTTTAGCCCCAGGACCGAGACCGTCCCTTCGGGGGCGCGACCGTCCTGGAGACGTTGGCACAAGACCTTGAGTTCCTTTGGCCAGAGCGGCAACGAGGGAACATCGGCGAGCCGGATCCATCTGGGGACAGGAGCTCCGGGTTGCTCGGGACGCGGCGCCGGCGGCGGCTCCTCCGGGCTAGCGTAGTGGAAGACCTCAAGCCCGTAGCCGTAGCCGCGGGTGTCGGGGTCCGGAGCCGTGGATTGAACATACTTAGGGACCACCCACTCGCGGAGGAACACGACGCGGCCGATGCGCACCACAATGCCGGTCTCCTCCAAGACCTCACGGCGGGCACATTCAGCCAGCGACTCGTGCGGCCGCAAGCCGCCGCCCGGCAACCCCCACGCCGCTTCCGGACCGGCGCTGCCGGGAGGAATCAACAACAGGCAGCCGCGGTAAAGCACGATTGCCCGGGTGCGGATGTTTTCGAAAACGCTATGGTTGAAAACGCTCATACGAAGGCGCCTGCGCGCGAAGCAACTGCGATTGTAGACCGGAACGGCGCGCAATTCCAACCATGGGCAGTGCCGGCCTGGGAACGCGGCGTAGACACCTTTGCGTAACTCTCGAAGGACGCGTCCGATCGCTCAGGCCGCTCACGCCACTGGATTCGCGACACACTGGATTCGCGCCACTTGACGACTACTCAGGATCGAACGGTGCTCCTGATCGCCCGCAGGGGTAGTCTCGCTGTTCTGCTGAGCTGAACGGGCACATCAGATCAGGCAGGTGGCATATTACTAATCGGGAGTTCGGCGCCGTGCGGTACCAGTGCAATATGAAGAAGAAACACACATGAATGTGATTCTCGTTTTCGTCGCGACGGCCTACGCGCTGTCGATCGCTCTGAGTCTTGTCGTCGGGCTTACCGGCGGACACGAGAGTGCGCTCATTGGGCTGGCGTACCTCTCCATGTTCCTGCCGGCTGTTGCGGTACTGATCGCAAGGGCAGCCATGAATGAAGCTCCGCGCGTACATTGGGATTACTTTCCGCTGACGTACCTTCCGGTGGCGCTCTTTCTGATTCCCGGCGTGCTGCACGCGGCGATGCTGCCCATGATGGTGACGCTCCAAGGCGGAGTGCACTGGCAGAACTGGCTGACGCCTGAGGCCGACGGCCTGTACCACACACCGGTGTCACGGGGGTGGGGCGCGCTGACGATCCAAGGACTTGTGGGCCACATTGCGCTTAATGCCATTGTTGGGCTGGCAATCGTGTCCTTCCTTGCGTTTTTCGAGGAGCTTGGTTGGCGAGCATGGTTGCTCCCGCGACTCGTAGATCGGATTGGCGCTCGCCGCGCCGTGGTGATCACCTCAATCATTTGGGCACTTTGGCACGTGCCATTCCAGCTATCGGGTATCCAGCACATCGATGGCGTGTCCCCGATGAAGCTTGCCCTGACCATACCACTCGGCGCCATGGCTGCGGGCTTGATCCTCGGCTGGCTGTGGCTGCGGACGAATAGCATCTGGCTGGTGGCCATCGCTCACGGCGCATCGAACAACTGGGGACAGTATGCGTTCAAATACATGAAGGAATCCGTCACACCAGACAAAGACCTGGCCGTTCTCACTGTGGGATCTCTGGCCCTGCTCGTGGTTGGAGTTTTTCTGCTTTGGCGCGGGGTCGAATCGCGGCTTGGGGCAGTCTCCGCCGGCATTACTTCGTTCTGACGGCGTGGTGTTTACGATCCAAGTTGACGGTTTGTCAACTCGGTCTTTGGCTCGGTCAGTGGTCCGAATCCACCCCCGCGCGCGATAGATCTGCCCTTGTCGCCAAGGGGGCGCGTGATCGGCCGGTGACGGCCGGCCGAATCGATAGCTACTACGCCGTCAGGCAGGATCTTTCGGCGGGCCTGCGCATTTCCGCACTGCCGACGGGCGCTTGTACGGACAGCGCGTAGATTTCAGTCAAGCGACCTTCCGGAGAGGTTTGACCTCCGGGGAAGCCGACTACCCCACGATGTGGCTCCGGCGAAATGAGCGCCGTCTCCCTCAGTTTGATCGGGAGACGCACTTCGGTGTCTGGTAATAGCTGGAAAAGTGGCTCTGTTGACTCACCAGGCGACGTGGCTCATTCGTGACGCAGCGCTACCATGGGGTCGACGCGGATAGCGCGGCGCGCTGGGAAGTAACATGCCAACAGTGTCATCGCGATCAGCACCAGCGGAGCGGAAGCCAAGCTTACCATATCAGTGGGGCTTACTCCGTAGAGTAAACTGCGCAGGATTGGCGTAACCCACATGGCACCTAGCGAGCCGAGCCCCACACCGATCAACGCCAACGTCAACCCCTGTCTACCCACCATAGCCAGTACGTCGGATCGTCTAGCGCCCAGCGCTATCCGTATTCCGATCTCGCGAGTACGTTGCGCCACCGAATACTGCATCAGGCCGTACGTCCCGATCGCGGCCAGTGCGAGGGCAATCGCAGAAAACAGGGCCAACAGTAGGGTTTGAAAGCGCCGTTCCGAGGCGAACTCTTGAAGCTGGTCCTCCAAAGTCGACACTTCAAGTAGAGGCACCGTTTTGTCAATGGAATGGATCTGTGAGCGTATAGCGGCCGCGACTTTCAAAGGGTCGGATGCAGTTCGTACCAGAAGGTCCATTCTCGGCCACCATGCCGGCTCGAATAATTCCGATACGGCCTGCTTCTCTAAGCTTTGACGCCGCATATCTCCGACGACACCAACCACCGAAACCCAACGACCAGGCCCTTGCGCATCTCCAAACTTGAATCTTTTCCCAATCGAGTCTTCTCCGGGCCAAAACCGCCGTGCCATCGTTTCGTTGATGATCGCCACTCCCTGACGATCTTGATAAGTGAGATACCTTCCCTTTCTCAGCGGCACACCGGCAGCCTGAAAAAAACCAGGGCTGACTCCGTCCCGAATGAGCTGCTCCTTCGCCCTCCCAGCAGCAGCCAGCGGTGAGGCTCCTTCGACTGTAATAGTCAGGTCAGGGTTTCTCGCGATGAAAAAGTCACTAATGGCGCCGACCGACTGAACGCCGGGAAGGCCTCCGATACGCTCGATCACCTCCCGGTAAAAAGCATCCCGAGGAGCTGCCGCCTTTAACTGGGGCGCCAGGAGCTTAATCGTCAGAACGCGCTCTGGCCGAAAGCCGGGGTCAACCGCTCGGACGGCAAGGAAGCTCCGGACCAGCAGGCCGGCTGCCGACAACAGCACCACGGCCAAGGCAAGCTCCGCGATAACGAGCAGCTCGCGTGTTCTGCGACTCCTGATTCCCGCCAGCCCACCCCTTCCTCCCTCCTTCAAGGATTCGTTGGGATCGCTCCTCGAAACTTTCCACGCCGGCACGAGCCCGAAGAGGACTGCGCTAAGCAGCGAGATGCTCAAGGTGAAAGCGAGCACTCTGGCATCGGCGCCCACTTCATCCAGGCGCGGAATGTTTCGCGGACCGAAGGCTACTAAGGCACGAACCCCTGCCCAGGCGAGAGCGGTCCCGAGCAGCCCAGATAGCAGAGATAGAACGGCGCTTTCGGTGAGAAGTTGTCGAACGAGGCGGGCTCTGCCTGCTCCAAGCGCCATTCGGAGGGCAAACTCCCGCTCTCGTGCCGCCCCACGAGCCAAGATCAGGTTAGCCACATTGACGCAAGCGATCAGCAACACGAGCACGACGGCAGTAAATAACACGGAAAGAGCAAAGCGCATGTGTTTTCCGGTGACTTGAACGAGCACAGGGACAACGTTGACGCCGAAACCGAGGAAATCGGAATCGTTCGAAGGGTACGCACGTGTGAGACGGTCGCCGATGGCACTCATTTCCGCTTGCGCCTGCGCCAAAGTAACGCCTGGTTTGAGCCGCCCTACTACAGTCCACCAGTCCGTAAATCGTCTGGCAAGATTGCGGTCCCACGTGGGATCCAGAGTGGCTGGTTGCCATAGTTGGGTGTCTTTATTTGGAAAGTAGAAGGCCGCCGGCATGACACCGATTACTTGTGAGGTCTCGCCATTGATCTCCAGAGTCTTGCCGACGGCATCTGGGGAGGACCCGAACCGATGTGCCCACAGCCGGTGACTCAACACCACCACTCGTTCGCGGCGTTGCTCGTCAGCGGAGGAGAAGGTTCGACCGAGAACCGGCGCTGTGCCCAAAAGAGAGAACAGGTTTGCGGATACGAGTTCCGCATGAATCCGCTCCGGTTCGCTGCCGTTTGTTAGCGTCACGGGATTGCCACGACTGCAAATCGCCATGTCTTCAAACGCTTGGCTCTGTTTTCTCCAGTCCTCAAAAGTTGGGTAGGACGTGCCTTCTTCATGTATGTTCCGCCTGGGGTCAGCCGTCCACAACATAACGAGGCGGTCAGGGTTCCTGTATGGAAGGGGGCGTAGCAGGACCGCGTCGAGTACGCTGAAAATGGCGGTGTTGGCACCGATGCCGAAAGCGAGGGTCAAGATAGCCACGGCGGTGAAGCCTGGGCTCTTGAGCAGCATACGAATCCCATAGCGCAAGTCCTGCATTAAGGTCGCCATTTCGTATCTCCTTGGTAGCGAGCACAAGTTTAAAAGCACCGCTCGTTCCACTCTCCGCCTGACCTTAAATTACTGCAATCACAAGGGATGCAGCAAGCGCGAGGCAACCTGAATGAACACCTGTCCGATCTTGGGACGCCGAGTTCCGAAAACGGCAACAGCGCCCGTAAATTGGCGGGTGCTCTGGATTCCGGGTCGCCTGAGAAAGGGTATCGGGGACACGGTGAGCGTCAGACCCGATGCGGACATCCTCCTCCATACGGGCCGAAGAACCGACGGTCACGCCGATCGTGACCGAGGGGTCTAATGAACGTGCGCCGCGAGAGGCAGAAGCCCAATGTCCGGAGGAACCCGCAATCTGGCCTTTTGGCCGACCTCCGATCTACACTACGCCGTTGATCGCGACCTACTTCACTCGAGCATGCTCGAACCGCCGTGCAAACTCCGGGATAGGCACAGCATTCATTACTCGGCGCGCAGTGCATCCACGGGCAAAATGAAACTCGCGCGTAACGCGGGGACCAAGGACGCGATCAGCGCCGAAAACCCGAGCGCCAGGACGGCTGCTAGGGTCACAACAGGATCGTATGGATTCATGCCGTAAAGGTGGCTGCTCAGGAACCGCCCTACGGCCAACGTCAACGGCAAGCCAAGCAATAATCCGATGACGATCAGCCCGAACGCGCCCCGCAGTATGAGCCGGACAACCTGGGAACGATCGGCACCCAGCGCCATGCGCACGCCGATCTCGTTGATCCGACGCCCTGCGTTATAGGCGGTCACTCCGTAGAGCCCAATCGTAGCCAGAATGAGTGAAAGAATTCCAAATAGCGAGGTGAGCCGGGCAATCACCGATTGTTGCCGGAACTGAATGGCTACCTGGTCTTTCAAAGGGCGCGTGGAACTGACCGGGAGATTGGGGTCTACCGCCGCAATAGCATCGCGCACCTGCGCTATCGACAGACCGGCTCCGGGCTTGGTTTCTATGACAATGTCGTTCAGAAGGTGCGAGCCCCCACTCACTTCCGGCGAACCCGCCTTGGCCAGAAAATCGTGCTGCGCTTCCGGAAGAAAGAACATCGCTGTCACCGGCTTGCCAGGATCGCCGGGGAAATAGCGCGCGTCCTTGGCAATGCCGACGACTTCATAATGCCCGGGCTCCAGACCGTCTCTGCCGAAATGCTTTCCCAGCGGATCTTCATTCGGGAAGAACTTCTGCGCAAACGCCTCGTTGATGACCGCGACGTGGAGCGACGACGCCCCGTCCTGCTCGGAGATGCCGCGCCCTCTCAGGATCGGAGTTCCAATGACATCAAAGTATCCCGCCGTGACTCGATTCAGCGAGGCGAAGTTGTCATCCCTGGGACCCAAAGGCGGATGCCCATCCACCCAGATGCCACTGCCCCAGTTTCTGCCGCTCATCGGAGAGTACTTACAGAGAGCCACAGCAGAAACGCCGGGAACCCGCGCCAGGGATTCATGGATTCGACCGTAAAGCACCGTAAGCAGGTCCGGGCGATAGCCGGCTGCGCTGGTATTGATGTTGGCGACCATTCTCCGGTCCTGGCAGAATCCGAAATCCTGATTTTCCAAGCTCTGGTGCGCGGCCGTCAGCAGCCCTGATGCTGACAACAACACAAGAGAGAGCGCCGCTTGAAATACGATGAGCGCCTTTCTCGGTAGCGAACCCGCACGAGGGGTAGGGCGGCTGCCGCCGCGAAGAGCTTCGATTGGATCGACACCGGTCGCCATCCACGCGGGAGCAACACCGAAGACGATCCCGGCAATCAACGAGACACCAAGCGCGAACAGCAGCACCGGCGTGGAGGGCGAGGCGTGGATAGGAATGCCCGCCATGCTCCCCACTTTCGGGAAAACGAGCTGCAAGATGAACCGGGTGCCGGCGTATGCAATCGCCAAACCCGCCGCGCCGCCCAGAAGCGAGAGCACTATGCTTTCGGTGAGAGCCTGGCGCACGATCCGCGATGCTCGCGCGCCAAGAGCCATGCTCACTGAGATCTGCCTCCGCCGTTCGAGGCCACGAACGAGCATGAGATTGGCGACGTTGGCACAAACGATGAGCAGCACAAGTCCAGTAACCATCATGAGGATCTGAAGCCAGTGTTCGTATTGATCGCGCATGGCGGAAATGCCGGCGCCCCCAGGGCTCAGGAACAGCGTCTGTTCCGAGAATTTTGCGCGGTCGTTGGCGCTCATCTCAGCCCAGTGAGAGAGCAGCCACTGCCTGAGCTCGACGCGCATTTTAGCCTCAATCGAGGCTGGGTTCGCGCCGGGCCGGATGCGGCCGATCAACTCGAGCCAATGATTGCTGTAGTTGTTGAGGTCGCCAGCGAGGAGCGGCTCTGTATTCAGCGGCAGGAAGAAATCGGGCGGATTGTTGCGCAGCGTGTCGCCAAAGAAACCCGGGGGAGTGACTCCCACGACGGTAAACGGCCTTCCATTGAGATTGAAGACGCTGCCGATGACGGACGGATCGGCCGCGAATTGTTGCCGCCAAAGGCGATAGCTCATCATCACGGCAGGCGGCGCGCCGGGTTGATCGTCGGCGGCGGTCAGCGCGCGTCCGGCGTGCGCTTGAACTCCGAACATGCTGAAGTAATTGCCCGAGACGTATTCTCCCGGATAGCTTTGGGCCGGCTCGGCAAGGCCTCCACGCCGGATGCCGAACTGCGGCTGGTCCGCCGAGAATGCCGCGAGGTCCGCAAAGCCTTTGGTGTTGTCACGAAGGTGCTTGTATAAATCATAAGAGACCAACGAAAACTCTTTGTCCTGGCTGTACCCGCCCCGGTAGCAGCAGCGTGCCTCTTTCCCCAAGCGGTATAGCTCGCCGGGATTCGCAACTGCGAGCGATTTCAGTAGAACGGCATAGACCAGCGTAAAGACCGACGTGGTGGCGCCAATGCCGAACGCAAGCGTCAGGAGAGCCGTGAGTGTGAACGCGGGCGCCATTCGCAAGCGTCGCAGCGCCTGGCGCGCATCTTGTATCAGCGTCTCAATTAGTGGGAGTCCTCTCTGGTCTCGATAGCTTTCTTTGATTGCCTCAACCGCTCCGAACTTCAGTACAGCCTGACGTCGTGCTTCCCCCGGCAACAAACCCGCTCGAAGATTCTCCGCAGCAAGAAGCGCGAGATGTTCTTCGATTTCCGTCTGCAAGCGCTCTTCATCGTGCTGCCTTGATGCCCACCAAGTCAGCCGCTGGAGAAACCTCCGTAACGTTCGCATTTCAGATCCTCCGCTTTGACAAAGAATCGCCAAATGATCGCCGCCTTCGTTCCCCACTTTGGGTCTCCGCCTTCAATGGTGTGCGCCCATTGCGTGTTAGTCGATAGGAACGCGCCTTGCGGCTATTCTCGGAGGAGCCCGATTCGGAAGCGATGGAACCATCCTGCTCGAGTTTCAGTAGCACTGGATAGAGGGCTTGGTTGACTGTGAGAAGAATTCCGCGGATCTGCTCGATTCGCCGGGCTATCCCGTAGCCATGCCGAGGCCCCAGAACATCCAGAGCCTTGAGTATCATCGTAGATTCAGCCATCTCTTCCGCCGATTGCAGCATGCTCTCTGGGTTACTTGTAGAAATTTGGATACGGTGGACGCGTGATCTGGGTGGGGCTTGGAGGATGAGCAGTCAATTCCTTCAGCGCAAGCTCCACCGCCTTTTCGAGTTGTGGGTCATGTCCCTCACTCACAAGCTCAGGGTCCTGCTCAACGACAACGTCCGGTTCCGTGCCCTCGTTTTCAAGTTCCCACTTACCCTGAACCGACAGGAACGGACCATTCGGTGCGGTTACCCAGCCACCGTCCATGAGTTTGGGCCAGCCTCCTGACATACCCACGGAGCCACCCCAGGTGCGTTTGCCAACCAGCGGACCAAGTCTTTGATTCCGAAAGAACCACGGGAGGTTATCGCCACCGGATTGGGAAACCTCATTCATAATCATGACCCTGGGTCCAAATATGGCTGTGGGTGTATGTTCCATCGCGCCGTAACGCGGAGCACGATACGCCATAAGCTGGCGACGCATCACTTCAAGGAAGTAGTCCGCGACCAGCCCACCTGCGTTATACCGCTCATCGATTATGACCCCTTGTTTGTCGACCTGCGCGAAATAGTGGCGGTTGAAACTGGTAAAGCCACCATTACTGGTGTCGGGAATATAGACGTAGGCGAGCTTACCGCCGGAAAGTATGTCAACCTTGAGCCGATTGGTTTCGATCCAGTCGTTTCTTCGTAGCATCCATTCGGATACGGATGAGATGGGAACTACGTTAACCTCGCGAGGATTGGGGCGAACGGAGCTGGTAATGCGCAGCGTGACGGTGCGATCAGCCGTGCCTTCCAACAAGGCCTGGATATCGGTCGAAGCGGTAGCCTCCTGGCCATTGATTGCAAGAATACAGTCGCCAGTGTTCACATTCAGACCGGGTTGGGCGAGAGGAGCATTCAGCTCGGGATTCCACTCACCGCCGCTGTAGATCTTGGCGATACAATAGCGGTTACCCTTCATCACATAGTCCGCTCCAAGAAGGCCGCCAGATATTCTTTTGGGCGCGGGGATGTCACCGTCGCCACCTGACATATGGCTGACCGAGAAGGCGCCAAGCATTTCATGGAAGATGTAGTTCAGGTCGGCACGAGAAACCAGGGAACGAACATAAGGCTCAAAGCGGCGCTCAGCGGCGCCCGTATCAACGCCGTGGAAGTTGGTAGCGTAGAAGAACGAGCGCTCCAGGCGCCAGACTTCGTGGTACATCTGAGACCATTCGGCGAGAGGATCGATGCGAACTTCGAGATCAGCAAGGGAGAGACCGCCCACACCCGAGTTGACTGGCGATCCTGCGGCCAAGACACGGTACTTCTTTGAAGCTTCTTCACCCTCCATTTCGAGTAGCATCTTCTCTCCATCGAAAGAGAGCTCAAAATTTCGGGCATGGTCGGCGAGCTTCTCTGACTTTCGCTTCTCAAGAATGAAGCGGGTGAGAGTGGTGCCAGCGTCAGTACCTGGAAAAGCGCGAAAGTAGAAGTCAGCGTACTTCGCCTGGGCTTCCAGAAAATAGAGAGACCCCGGCTTACCGGCGCTGAGCGAAGAATATGCGCGCGCCGGCAGTGGCAACGCCACAATTCTAGACTCGATACCGGGTAAGTCGATGCGCAGAGGATTTGGCTGAACGTGTGTCCTACCCTTACTCGCTTCATCGACTTGATTGGCGACGGATCTTGTATCTCCGTCCTGGTTCTCAGGAGCGAATGGCGACAGAAGGTTGTTGGCGAGAACCACGACATAGATGTTGTTTGTTACGGGATAGAGGAATGTCGACATGTCTCGATAGGAAGTAGGGCCAGAGTTGGTGCTAGCCGTGAAGTAGAGGTACTTGCCGCTGCGATCGAAGACAGGAGACCGGGAGTCAGCCATTTGGCTGGTAATTTGTGTGGATTGTCCAGAATCTACCGAATACAGGTAGAGGACGTTGAGATGGTTCGTGACGGTGCAGGTATAGACAAGCCATCTGGAATCAGGTGACCAGGCGGCGTCGCGTGCTGATGAAGAAAAGGGACCGAAGATGTCCTTCTTATCGACAAATGTGACTTTGCCCGTGCTTACATCGAGAATCCATCTCGTGAGACGGTTGTCATAGAATGTGATGCGCTTCGAGTCCGGAGACCAAAGAGGTTTGTAGTAGTAGGTAGGTTCGGGGCTGAGAGGAACTTTCTTCACCTGACCGTTGCCAGTCGGACTAACGATATGCAGGGCGTATAGGCCAGATTCGTCGCTGAAATAAGCGACCGATTGGCCGTCTGGAGACCAAGCCGGGTCTCGCTCGGCAATGCCTGGGGTCTTCGTCAGGTTGCGTTTCAAGCCCTTTTCTGTCGAAATCGTAAGTATTTCGCCGTGAGCTTCGAGGGCAACATGGTCTCCAGTGGGCGACAGAGCTGTGTGTTGGACTTCAGAACCGACGTTTTTGGTGCGTGGTCGAACATCGGGGAAATCTCCGGCAACATCGATTGAAACCAAGCGAGGTTGACGAGTGCCCGGATCCAATACGGAGATTTGGCCGAGCTGATCATAGACGAGGGTGCCATCCGGGCCGCCCGACAGCGACCGCAGGTCGGGCCCAGTATTGTGGAAAACTTCGGACACGGTTTTTGTCGTGAGATCGTAGGAAAAAATACCAACGCGGCCGTTGCGGGCGGAGAGGAAATAGATTCTTTGGCCGACATACACGGGGGAGAAATCGGATGCCCTCTCATGAGGGATCTGCGCGGTATCCAGGCCTGGCAAGGACGCGATCCATATGGTGCCTGCGCGACCGCCTCGATAATTCTGCCACGCGTGATAGCTTGTAAAGCTGAAGTCGGCAACGGGAGCTAGTGGAACATACGCAATGTGAGAGCCGTCAGGTGAGAAGTTTCCCTCATAAGCCGTAGGAAGAGGCACGGGCGTCGCAAAACCACCCTGGGAGTCTACGGTATAGAGCTTTGGTGAAGCGCCGCTAATAGATTGGCGACCCGAGCGAAAGAGGATCTGCTTGCCATCAGGGGTCCAGCCGACGGCGCTGCTACCTGCGGGGTGATAGGTAATTCGCCGAGGAATGCCGCCTGCGGAGGGGATTGTATAGACGTCCGTGTTGCCATCGTACTCACCAGTGAACGCGATGGTGGCGCCATCAGGGGAGAATATCGGGCTGGATTCGAACCCGATGGCTGTTGTTAGTCGCGACGCGCGGCCGCCATTACGGTCGACGATCCACAAGTCACCAGCGTAGACGAAGACAATCTGTGCCAGGCTGAGTGAGGGCGCCTGTAGGATCGGGAACTTCGACGGTTCCGCCGTAGCGCTTTGCGCAAAAACGAGTGGGAAAAGGGACAGGCATAAGGTCAGAGCCCCGATGGCAGAAAGATAGCGTGTCGTAGCACGAAAATGCTGGATGCTCTTGACAAAGTTGCCATAAGCCGAACGTCGTAGCGCTTGGCGCGCATTTTGTATCAGCGTCTCCATAAACTGGAGTCCTCTCTGGTCTCGATAGCTCTCTTTCATTGCCTCAACCGCGCCGAACGTCAGTGCAGCCTGACGTCCTGCTTCCACAGGCGATAAACCCGCTCGAGGATCCTCCGCAGGTAGAAGCGCGAGATATTTTTCGATTTCCGCCTGCAAGCGCTCTTCATCCTGCTGCGTTGTTGCCCACGAAGTCAGCCGCTGGAGAAACCGCCGTAGCGTTCTCATTTCAGATCCTCTGCTTTCACTGCAAAGAATCGTCCAATGATTGCGGCCGTTTGTTCCCAACTTTGTGTCTCGGCCTGCAATTGTTTGCGCCCGCTACGTGTGAGTCGATAGAAGCGCGCCTTGCGGTTATTCTCGGAGGAGCCCCATCCGGACGCGATGGAACCTTCCTGCTCGAGCTTTAGCAGCACAGGATAGAGAGTCCCCTGGTTGACCGTGAGAAGATCTCCGCTGATCTGCTCGATCCGCTTAGCAATCCCATATCCGTGCAAGGACCCCAGAACATCCAGGGTCTTGAGCACCATGAGCGCCAGGGTGCCCTGTCGAACGTCTGTTTCCTTCATAGCTCTAATGGGTTTCCCAAATGAAAGGATATCACAGTTCATTTGGGAAACCCAATAGGGGAGGCCGCAGTGGCGCGCACACTGCTAAGCGATCACAAAAAGATCAGTCTCTTCTGGTCGCGAAGTGGCGAGTGATCCCGGACCGCTAAGACTTCGCGGGATCGAATCGTCACGGAGGTGATGCAATGCGCGGACCGCTATCGTTCGGAGCCGGGCTTCGTCTTGATGGCGGCCACGAATTTCTACGATGGCCTCGATGAACAGCTGGTGCGAGACCTTCGATTCAACGAGAAAATCCGAGTGGATTTGCCCGATGAAGCGGCGCGAGAGCAGATTCTGACGGTGCAACTCACGAAGCGATTTTGGACTCCGTTCCCGGTGAAGTCTTTCGCGGTGCGAACCCCAGGATGGAGCCCGGCGAAGCTGGCCAGCTTGGTGAACAGGGCGGCCTCGTCGGCAGCGTTGGAGAATCGGCGCATGGAGCAGCAGGATCTGCAGCGCGCATACGACGATACGGGCGGAACGGATCGGCCGCTGATCAAGTCGGTCGATTGGGACGACTTGGTTCTTTCGCCGGCGGTCGAGCGGGACCTGCGCAATCTGATCCGCCTCATGAATCCAGGCGAGGCCGAGCGCCTTAACGTGCCGATGCCCACTGGGTTGCTGCTCGTTGGGCCGCCCGGATATGGCAAGACTTCGATCGCGCACCTGCTTGCGACGCAAACGCGCCGCAGTTTCTACCCGATCACCCCCGGGGACGTGCCCACACCGGATAAGCTCGTACAGGCATTCGACCGCTCGAGGGAGAATAGTCCTTCCATCCTGTTTCTCGATGAAATCGACGGCCTGCTGCCGCGAGGTGACAACGGCTACTACAAGGGCCAGCACCACATTCAACTCGTCGAACAAGCGCTCATGCTGATGAGCCAACTCGATCCTGCCAATCAGGTTTTCCTGGTTGGAACCACAAATCACAAAGACGACATCGATCCCCGCGTGCTCCGAGGCGGCAGGTTCACGGAAAAGATCGAGGTTTGCGCGCCCGACGACAGTGGGTATTTGCGGCTGATCGATAAATATCTGGGGCCTATACCGCTCGCCACCGACCTTTCGAGAAGCGACATCCTGGTTCGGCTGAGAGGCATTTCACCAGCAGATCTCCAGGGTGTGGTGAATACCGCCAAGCGAATGGCGATGAATCGGATGGAAGAGAATGAGGCGGCATTACCGCCGCTGACTTGGGAGGATTTCGAGCGGTCTCTCCAGCGGAACCAAGTCGCCCTGTAGTCGTTCTGGTCTACGCGCCCACCAAAACCAGTGGCAGCCGACACGTTGATTCCTTTTTCGGCACTGCCCGTCCCCGCAGTTTCCCCGTCAAAATGACGCGATGCAACCCTCACCAGAGTGACTTACGCAATGCCGTTTCCGGCCTCACAATCCGAGACGACAAACCGTCAACGCGGATTTGTAAACGCTACGCCATTACCGAGGCTCTGTCCGAGACCAGCGCTCTGGACGGGGTGAGTGGGTTTCCGGCCAAGAGCCTAACCAAACCACACTCCGTTCGTCTACAATTGTTGATAACCTAGGTATATGGCTAGACCCACCGATCTCGTCCAAGGAACCCTCGATCTGTTGATCCTTAAGACCATTTCTCTCGAACCAAAGCACGGCTGGGCTATTGCCAAGCGCATCCAGCAGGTTTCACGAGAAGCTCTCCAGGTCCAGCAGGGGTCGCTCTACCCGGCGCTCCACCGCCTTGAGCA
>Ga0137374_10004066_pt1 | contig 17393 bp, 17 predicted proteins | sample SagtaG_20_FD_104811 | JGI IMG/M metagenome (GOLD analysis project Ga0137374, IMG submission 104811) | Vadose zone soil microbial communities from Sagehorn Ranch, Mendocino, California, USA - Sage1_R_100_16 metaG | ecosystem: Environmental > Terrestrial > Soil > Vadose zone | place: USA...
GTATTGGGATTCATTCGGTTCTCTCTTTCGCTTGTGGTTGTGGATTGAGCCAGCCGTGAAGAGCCTGCGTGACGAGCGGCATTACCACCCACGTCAAACTAGCCACGACACAGGCGTTGAAGACCGCGTTGCCAACCACAAAGTTCCAGGACCGAATCACCGGACCGAGAACCAGATTCAAAACCATCGCGGCCGGGAAAACGCCCAAAAACGTAGCAATCGCCATCTTCCATCGCGGCGGCGGATTGCGTGGCGAGCGAAACCACGCTTCGAGCCCGTGCAACTGGCGATACTTCGGCTCGCCTTCAGTCAACTTCCTGGCGCGCTCCTCCCATGCTTTGAACATCGGCGAGTCATAGAACGCATCACGCTCCACCTCGCTGGCGAAGGTGCGCAGAATGCCGTATTCGCGCGTGTCCGAGCCGGGCGGTGGCGTGAGCATGTTTGCCCCCCACACGCCGCCGTGAGCGAACGACGTCTGTAAAAATTCCCGAAGCGCCTGCTGAAACTCGTCTTCGCAGCCGGGGCGCACACGACGGGTGATGGCGATGTGGATAGGCATGATCAGAATCGAAAGGTGGCGACAGTGGACACGTAGTTTCCGTTTCTCTGGTTCGGCAATGACTCCATGACGAAATCTCCAAAGAGATAAGCCACGTAATTGAGCGCCAGGCTCAAGTGACGTCCCGCCTGCCACGCGAGCGAGACATTTGGAAATGTGCCGACGTAGCGGTCGCGGCTCGAGCCGGGCGGCACTTGCAGATTGAGCGCGACACCATAAACGCCGTCGTCGAGACTTTCGCGCCAGACAAAATTGCAGCTCGCGGTGAGCTTCACTGTTTTCGCGAGCGCGAGTTCGACTCCCGGTTGAAGGTCCATCAGGTTTTGCGGGCCGATGAGCGAGGCTTCGTTGAAGTAGGCGCCGCGCGGAAAGAGGGGATTGAACGTGCCGAGATTCGAGCCGCCGTGGTCGCCACTGGCGATGTCGGCCCGCAGGAATGCCCGGGGTCTTGCGGGGGCATTGGCAACAGTCCAGCCGGTGTCGGAGGCCGCCGTCCAGGCGAGGATGTCGTCGTCGCCGAACGAGCCGAACTGGCCGACGAACTCGAAATTCCAATCGAGTTCGCCGTATTTGCCAAACAGGCGGGTGCCAAGCGAGTGGCGGAGTTCATCCGCCGTGCCGCGCGCGAACTTCGCATTCTCCCGCGAAAGGCCGAGATAGTAAAAATCAGCGTTGAGCCCGGGAACGAAATGGATCGGGCCCGTGATGTAGCCGCCCCAGAAAGTTGTTTCCTGAATTCGCTGGTCGTCGAAAATGCCGGTGTCAATTTCGATCGGCTGACCGGCCCACACATCCGCCCGCCACTCACCCAGGCGCGTCAGCACCCGCACAGCATCGAACGCCAGGCGGTTGTTCGGCGAGTCGCGCACGCTGATGAGGCGCTGCGAGCCGTAAGCCAGTTCCTGCCGCCCCGCGCGCAGCGTCACCGCGTTCTCGTCGTGCCAGGTCGTAGAAGCGTCGAAAAATGCCTGATGCAAATCGAAGTCATCGCGGTCAGTGGGACGCGGTCCGCCGTTGCGAAAATCTTCGAGCGAGCTTTGAACCTGGCCGAACGCGCGGAAGTGCGAACCGAGCTGAGCATCCGCGTGCAGCAGATAGCGCTGGAGCAGAAAACCATCGTTGTCGGCCGGCTGCTGATTGAACACTGGCTCGTCGTAGCGTTCGTATTTGAGCCGCGCCTCGCCGCCGAGCGAGACATAAACGTTCGTGCCATCCAGCGGGATAAACTTCACCGGGTCGAGCCAGTCCGCGCGACGGGACGAGTCGTGCAGGAATGACCAGTCTTCGTTGTAACGCAGCGTCTGGAAAGCAGGCCGCTCCGCGCCAGACATGCTGGTGCAAGTCATCATCAGCAGGCTGAGGCAAGGCGCGCGCATAATACCAGCGCGCGGGCGACCACGGGTCGCCCGCGCCCGGTTGTTCAAGCCCGCTCAGTGCGCCGCCTTCTTCGGCACGACCTGCGGTTTGAGCGCGGATTGCGGCGCGTGGTGAACCATCGTGTAGGCGTATTCGACGCCCACGCCGTAAGCGCCGGCCTGTGGTTTCAGCAGGTTCATGAGCGCGTTGTAATGTTCCTTCTTCGCCCAGTCGCGCTGCCATTCAAGCAACGCCCCGATGGCGGTCAACCGAACCGCGCCAGCTTGCACCATGCGCGAGAGGGCCGCCTCCTGCGCCGCCGGTGAAGTCGCCCCGCAGCAATCTTCGACCACGTAGATGTTGTAACCCGCGCCGAGCATTTCGATGGTCGGCCAGGTCACACACACCTCGGTCCAGAGGCCAGTCATGATGATGTTCTTCTTGCCCGTGGCCTCGATGGCCTTGCGGAAACCGGCGTCGTCCCAGGAGTTCATGGAGGTGCGTTCCACCACGGGTTGGCCGGGAAAAACATCGAGCAACTGCGGCCAGACGTAACCGGAGAAACCCTCGGTCTCGACGGCGGTGAGCACGGCGGGCACGTTGAATTCCTTCGCGACTTTGGCCAAGAGCGTAACGTTGTTGATCAGACTGGCGCGGTCCATGCTCGCCACGCCGAAAAGCATCTGCGGCTGATGGTCAATGAAGACCACGGCGCTGTCCTGCGGGGTATAGAGTTTATTGTAGTTTGGCATGTTCTTCTCCTATCTTGTGTTGTGGTTTGTTCAGTTGAGACTAAATAGCGGTAGATGCCCCTCTCCGAGGCCGTACGACGCGACCCAATTTCTTCATCCGGTGAGTTTTTAGCTTACTGCTTTAGCAGCGTTTTCCACGAGATTTGCAACGGCGTTTGGTTGCGACACATAAATCGCGTGGCTGCCCGCCGCCTCGACGACTGTCGAACCCGCGCGCTTAGCCATGAACCGCTGTGCTGGCGGCGGAATCATCTTGTCCTCGGTGGCGACCAAATACCAACTCGGCTTGGTCCTCCATGCTGCCTCGCTGATCGCGCCACTGAGTGCTTCGACGCCCCATGGGACTTGAGAGTCAGCCATGAACCCGGCTCTTTCAGCGTCCACGTCGGCGGCGAATGAGGAAGAGAACTTCGCCTTGTCGAGAAACAGGTAGCCGTCCTGCGGTGGCAGTATCGGCGGCACGGGAGCGCCGTGCGGGGGGTCCTTGATAAGCGTGGAAACTGACTCGCCCTTATCCGGGGCAAAGGCGGTGATATAGACAAGTCCCGCGACATTTGGATCGTTGCCGGCTTCTGTGATTACAGCTCCACCGTAGGAGTGGCCAACGAGAATCACCGGACCGCTAAGCGTCGCCAGGAGGCGCTTGGTTACGGCAACATCATCCGCGAGCGATATCGTTGGATTCTGAACTATGGCGACGTTGTAGCCGTCTTTCTTGAGAATTTTATAGACTTCTTCCCAGCCGGAGCCATCCACGAAGCCGCCGTGGACAAGAACTATTGTCTTTACAAGCGAATCAGGTATTCCCGCCATAATAATTTCCTTTCTATTGTTTGTTTTTAGTTGAGGTCGGACACAGAGACTAACGATCGAGAAATTCGACGAGCTTGGGAATCACCTGCTCTGGCGCTTCCTCCATCAGCCAGTGGCCGGAATTGGTGATGACGACGCCTTCAACGTTGGTCGCCACCAACCGGCCTTGTTGAATCAGGAATTCGCCCGAAGCTTTTTCCCCGGTCATTACGAGCATTGGCATGGGCAGCGGCGTCGCGCTCAACCGGGCGAAGTCCTTCGCGTCGCGTTCGAAGTTGCGAAAGTATTCAAAGCCGGCGCGCATACCGCCCGGCTGGGCGTAAGCCTTCGCATAGTAGCGACGGTCGGCTTCGGAGATGGAACGTTTGGGATCGGCAGCGAAGTCGTTCCAGAAATGCTCAAAGTAAGTCCGTTCGCGGCCTTTGACCAACGCCAGCGGGACTTCCCCGTAGAAGTGGAAGTGCCACAAATCGCGCATGAGCCAGACGTCCTTCCAGTTGCCGATGCCGGGAAGAAAAGCGTCCATCAGCACGACTCGCTCAGTCGCCTGCGGGAATTGCGCAGCGTAAGCGTAAGCCACCATCAATCCGATGTCGTGGCCCACCATGCTCACGCGATTGAATCCCAGCTTCGACGTGAGGTTTTGAATATCCACGGCCAGGTTCTTTTTGTCGTAGCCGGACTCGGGCTTGGAGGAATCGCCCGCGCCGCGAAGGTCGGGAACGATGACCGTGTGGTTCTTCGCCAGCAGCGGCATGACGGGAATCCACATGTGGCTGGTTTCGGCATAACCGTGAAGCAGCACCACCGGGCTGCCCTTGCCGCCGATTAAGTAGTGCAATCGAACTCCATTCACCTCGGCGGTGTGCTCCATGAAACCGGCGGGGATCCTGCCCGCTGTTGCCGGAAGCGAGGAACAGGTCAGCAGCAACGTGACGGCAAGGCTTGCTGCACCGACGAGGAAGTTGCGTCTGTGCCGTATGGGTTGCGTAATCATTTGGTTTAGCTTTCGTGGCTCTCGTTCAAGTTCCAACGTGTCGCCGGAGTGTCCCGGCGGCATGTCTTTAGCTCTCTCTTACGCCGCCGGGTCGAATCCTGAAAACCCGGCCTCACTCCAGGTCGAACAACAGGAACTGCGCGCCTTCGCGGCTCTGGATTTCCAGCGTGTCGGCGTTCTCAATTGCCGCGCCGTCGCCAGATCGTAACACTTCGCCCGCGACCGACAGGGCTCCCTCGATGACGTGCAGCCATTGACCGCGCCCGGACCCGGTCCGATGCGTGAGCTGCTTTCCGGCGTCCACCTTGCCGAAGTAGATGTCCGCGTCGGCGCGAATGCCCACGGCGCCATCGCGCGGTTCGCCGGCGAACAACAGCGTGAGGTCATTCGGTCTCGCGGCCGCGCCCATCGCCTTCTCGGCGTAACGCGGCTCGCCACCGCCCATCTTCGGCGTGAGCCAGATTTGCAGGAAATGCACCGGCCTGGTCGCCGACGGGTTGAACTCGCTGTGGAACACGCCGCGCCCGGCGCTGATGTATTGCAGGTCGCCGGCCTTGATGACGCGGCCATTGCCCATGCTGTCCTTGTGCTCCAGCTCGCCGTCGATGACGTAACTGAAGATCTCCGCGTCCCGATGCGGATGCTCGCCAAAGCCCTGGCCGGCCTCCACCACGTCATCATTGATGACGCGCAGTGAGCGATAGCCCATGTGGTCGGGATGGAAATAGCCGCCAAAAGAGAACGTGTGCCGGCTGTGCAGCCAGCCCAGCTCTGTCTTGCCGCGCGCGGTGGCGGGACGTTTCACGAGAGTCGGTTTGCCGGTTTCAGTCGGATTCATTGCCGTCGTTTTCATGGGGCAGTGTCGCGTCGCCGCCACGCGCCGCCCAATGCTTTGTTCTTTGGCTGTCCATGCGTTTCAGTTATACCTGCGGGGCATGGAACTTCGGCACCTGCGTTATTTCGTGACCGTCGCGGCAGAGCTGAACATCAGCCGCGCCTCGGCCCGCCTGCGGATTTCGCAGCCCGCGGTGAGCCGGCAATTGCGCGACCTCGAAGAAGAATTGCGCGTTGCGTTGTTCGTCCGGGAAAAGCACGGCCTCAAGCTCACGCCCGCCGGCCAATCGTTCCTCGCCCACGCCCACGACCTGCTCCGCCGCAGCAGCGACGCTGTGAAACAGATGGCCGCGTTCAGCGAACAGGCCAGGGAAACCCTGACCGTCGGCTACATCGCACCCGCGCTGTCGAGCATCCTCGCCCCGGCATTGCGCAGTTTCTCCGAGGCGCATCCCCATGCCGAAGTCGCCCTGCGCGAAATGACACCCGGCGAACAAGTGAAGGCGCTGCGCGCCGACCGCATCGATCTTGCGCTCCTCGGCAATCCGTGTCCCGAGCTCGACCGCGAATTCACCGTGACGGTGCTGACGCGCATCCCGTTCCAGGCAGTGCTTCCCGATAATCATCTCCTTGCCCTGCGCAAGCGGATCGCGCTTTCGGAATTGGAAGACGAACCGTTCATCGGTTTTTCGGAAGAAAGCTTTCCCGGCCGCAACGACGCCATCTGCTCCGGCTGCCAGGCCGCAGGATTCACACCGCGCTTTCGGCACTACGTCGAGAACCTCACCGCGCTGCCCGCGCTCGTCGCCGCCGGAAAAGGCGTCACGCTGGCGCCCGCCGAAGTCAGCCAGCTCGCGCATCCGCGGGCCGTGTTCGTTCCGCTCGCGCCGCCCGTGCCCTCGGTGGTCTCCGCTGCGGTCCAACGCAAGGACGACCCCAATCCGCTGCTGGATCATTTGCTGGACTGCTGCCGCAATGGTGCGGCTTCGGCCAAGCCCGGTAGAAAATCCGTGGCCCGACGCTGACTCACTCCTCGCCGTCGTAATAATCCAGTGCTTCGCCGCGCAAGACGCGGCGTTGCGGGGAGCGCACGCCCCACTTCTTGCTGTCCGAATAATAGACCGACTCGCCGATGGGATTGTCCGCGACGACGTAGAGGACGAGATCCTGAGTGGCGTCGTTGATGAGCTGGTGCGGTTCGTTCGGCTTGAAGAGGAAGGCGTCGCCGGGGCCGATGGGCGTCGAGCCGTCCTGGTGTCGCACGGTGCCCGTGCCGGAGATGACGTGGTAGAACTCCCATTGCGCGCTGTGCAGATGGAACGGGTAGGCAGCTTTGCCGGCCTCAATGCGGATGATTTCCACATCAAACGGGTGCCGTTCCATCAGGTCCGTCGAGTGCGGCTGGCGGCCGAGCGCCTCGGAGATCTCCTTGCCGGCGCCGCCGAATTTACCCTTGGGTGAGGACCAGGTTTCTTCCGTGAGTTCGTTGCTGTTGATCTTTTGCATGATGGGGAATCCTGTCAGGCAGGTGAGGACGGTCGTCCAGATGTAGAGTTTCCCGACGAAGTTTTTAGGAGAAGTCTCCCGGTCGCGGACGAGGGCGATGCTGCCCGCCGCCAAAGCAACCAGGCTGATCGCGGTGTGAAGGATTCCAAGCGGGGTCAGGCCGGGCATGATGTCCTCCTTCTCGCGTCCGTAGCATCGCCGGCGGGTTTGTTTGAATTCGTGCCGATGTGATGCCCCTTTCATTTCATCGTGAGGACCACGCGAAACCGGGCCTTGCCGCTCATCATGCGCTCGTAGGCTTCGCTCACGCGTTCCAGCGGAAAGGTTTCGTTCATCGGGCGAACGCCGGCGCGGGCGCTGAAGGCGAGTGCGTCCTGGGAATCAATCGAAGTCCCGGAATACCAACCCTTGACCGAGCGGCACCCCATGAGCAGCGGTATGAGAGACACCTGCATCGACTCGGCCGCCCCGACGATCAGAAGGGTGCCATTGACGGCCAGGCCGCCCTGGACGGCGCTCATCGCCTCGCCGCTGGTCGCCGTCGCGAGGATGATCTTGGCGCCGCCCAGCTTCAGGAGTTCCGCCGCCGGGTCCTGGGCCTGGCTGTCGATGTAGACCGACGCGCCCAACTGCCGGGCCAGCGGCTCCTTGTCCTTCCCGCGCGCGATGCCGACCGTGTGGAAGCCCATTTTCGAGGCGTACTGGACGCCGAGGTGGCCGAGCCCGCCCAACCCGAGCACGGCGACGACATCGCCTGGCCGCGAGCCGCTGTTTCGCAGCGCGTTGAACGTGGTGAGGCCGGCGCACATCAGCGGGGCCGCCTCGGCGGGCGGCAGTTCGGCGGGCATCCGCGCGACCGCGCTGGCAGGGGCGATCATGTACTCGCCGTAGCCGCCGTCATACGTGACGCCGGTGATCTGGCCGTGCACGCAAGCGAAGAACTCGCCGCGGCGGCAGTGGTCACAATGGCCGCAATAGCCACCGTTCCACCCGACACCGACCCGTTGGCCCGGCGACCATCCGGTCACGCCCGCGCCAATCGCGTCAATGCTGCCGGCCACCTCATGCCCCGGCACGCGCGGGTATTGGATCCCAGGCCAATGCCCTTCCTTCACCAGCGTGTCGCTGTGGCAGATGCCGCACGCCTCCACCTTGATCCGAACCGTTCCCGGCGTCGGCTGGGGTATCGGTCGTTCGACAATCTCAAACTCGCGCTTCGCGCCCGAAATTTGTGCAACTCGCATGGTAGCCATAAAACCTCGTGTTTCTTTTATTCTCAGGTGTCTCTGCCTTCACTCCTCAGGACTTGATGAATTCCAACAGGTCTTTGTTGAGCTGCTCCTTGCTCGTATCGCCCAGACTGTGCGATCCGCCTGAGTAGATCTTCAGGATGGAGTTCTTGACGAGCTTGGCGGAGAGCCTTGCCGAGGCTTCGATGGGCACGATCTGATCGTCATCGCCGTGGATGATGAGTGTGGGAACGTCGAATTTCCTGAGGTCTTCTGTGAAGTCCGTTTCTGAAAATGCTTTGATGCAGTCATACGCATTTTTGTGGCCGGACATCATGCCCTGCATCCACCACGATTGGATCAACCCTTGCGAAACCTTCGCGCCCGGCCGGTTGAAGTTGAAGAACGGGCCACTGGCGACACTCAGGAAGAACTGCGCGCGATCGGCTAGATACGCCGCGCGGAATCCGTCGAAGACCTCGATGGGCAAACCACCGGGATTCGCCTTCGTCTTGAGCATGATGGGCGGCACCGCGCCCATCAGCACTGCCCTGGATACGCGCTTCGTGCCGTGGCGACCGATGAAGCGCGCGACTTCGCCCCCACCGGTGGAGTGCCCGACCATCGTTACATGCTTCAGGTCGAGCTTCTCGAGCAGCTCGGCCAGGTCGTCGGCGTATTGGTCCATGTGGTTGCCGTCCCAGGGCTGGCTGGAACGCCCGTGACCGCGCCGGTCGTGAGCGATGCATCGGTAGCCGTGCGAGGCAAGGAAGAACATCTGCGATTCCCAGGCGTCTGCCGTCAGCGGCCAGCCGTGGCTGAAGGTGACGACCTGCCCCGTCTTCGGACCCCAGTCCTTGTAGTAAATTGTTGTTCCGTCCTTGGTGGTGATGGTGCTCATGTTTTGTTTTCCTTTCGTGTTCGTCGGTACGCGCGCCCAATGTCTCGTATCCGCGGGAAAACGCCGAAATCGAGTTGCTGGCCGTCACCACCGCTCACGAAGGTGGAGGCGAGAAATTCGCGACGCGAAATGTGCATGGGATCCTCTTACGCCGCCGCCGCGAAACCTGAAAACGGAACCTCTCACGTGCCGAATCAGGAATAAAGCGCCTCGAGCAGCAATCGATCGTGAGTATAAGGGTCAACCTTGCGCAACACAGTCTTGATTCTGCCTATTGGCTCAATAACGAAGGTCGTTCTCTCGGTTCGAAAGTGGTCGCCTTTGCCGCCTTCCGGCGTTTCGCTCCACACGCCATAGGCTCGAACGATGCGCCGTTCGGCGTCACTGATTAGTGGAAAGGGCAATGAATGGAGTTCGATAGCGTCCTGGTTCTACAGCGTTCGTCCGATTTTCAAAAATAATCCTTACTACCTCGTTCCTTCGACTATCGTGCGCGCGACGACGTACCCACCGACTTGAGGCAGCACGTCCAATCTCACGAAGGCGTCGAACTCCGGTCGCACCAGCAGTGCCGCGTAGCTGATGCCGGTGTGCGTCCAGGTTGTCCAGGTGTTGTCCGGGTGAATGGCATGCGCGGCATTCACCGTCGGCTGAAGGTGCCAGGCATTATAGGCCCGAGCGTAGAGGACGACTTTGTATTCGGGAGCGAGTTTGCCACTGACTTTTCCGGCAATGCCCGCGCGCGTGTCCGGTCCGCCCTGCTCGTACGGCGGGATGGAACTGATCTCGATCTGCGCCGCGGGCGGCTGCTCCTTCGCGAATCGCGCCCGTTGCTCATCAAACTTCACGTCCACATCGGCCTGGGAGACGCGCGTGTTGTCACGCCAGACTTCGACTGAAACCCGATCCCGCACTACGTTCTCGGAGAATTGGAAAAGGGTCGCAGGCGATTCGGACTCCTGCGGGTCGCATCCCCCCGAAACGGCAAACCACTTGTAGCGCAAGCCGGTTTGCCGGCCCGCGACTTGCGCCTGGATTTCGAGACGACTGAGCGCACCGCTGGAGGCCGGCCGCACCTGCAACTTCACCCGCACCGTGTCGCCATTATCGCAGCCGGTGAGCCAAAGCGCGGACATCGCTGCCGCAACGAATCGCAGTTGACGACTTGAAAAACGCCACGACGTGTCCATGAGGCAATACATACGTCGAAGTGGTGAAACGTTGAAAGCGCTATTCATGGGGAAGGCGGGTGAGATAGGCAACGGAGTAGCGTCCGACACGTTCGCCGGGGGCGTACTCGCGGGTCAGGAAGTGGTGGCGGCGTTCGATCCAGAGGGTTCCGTCCTCTCCGTTTGGGTTGGTCTGCCCGGCCAGGCGATGCAAAAAGATCTCGGCGCGCATCGAGGCATTGGCGCCGCTGTGCGGGGTGACCTCGGCGCGGCGGTTCGCCCAGAACTCGGATTCGAAGACGACTTGGAAACGTTCGGGATGTTTCGTATCGAGGCTGACCCAGAGATAGTAGGGCGAAGGAGAAGATGGCGACACCGCCAGCGGCGCTGGAGGCGGAACGAGGATGGCTCTCAGGTCCGGGAGCGCGAACAGCATGGCGCCGCTCACGATGATGGCGAGCGCGCTCACCGCCTTCTGCCATCCGCTTGTTAAACCGCCGAGGGCCATCATCGCCTGCGCAACATGACGGCAACAATGAGTGCGCAGGCGTGGTTTCTCGGCGGCGAAACCCAACCGCGATGCGCTGGCAGGCGGCGGGACCGGCTCGCGCTCACGACCTGGCGTCGCCCGCGCCGCAGTCAGGCGAATCATGGCCCGCGGACTGGCGTTGGATTGGCGCGGGGTAAGGATCTGTTTGATGCCGCCATGAGCCAGACACGCGTGAAGTTTTGGTTCGAGCACCACCGGCCTGAGATACCCGTCGGTCGTCACCACTCCGGTGGCGGCCCAAATGTCCCTTTCGGCGCGCAGCCGACGAACGAACCGTTGCCAGAGCCAGGAGCGGCAATCCAAACGAGGTTCCACACGAGAGACGGCAAGAAGCGTGTTCAGACAGAAGGGCAGGCCGGCCGATTCGCCTTTTATCGTCAATCCCCCATTCATGCGCATCCGGACCTGGCATTGTTCCATCCGGGTGGCCCAGACGGCCCCCTGACGCCACGCGCGGAAACCGTGCCACGCGGCCACGGTGACGCCGACCAACATCAGTCCGCTCCAAAGAGCCGTCAGCGTCGCGGTCCACAGAAACAACCGTCCGCCCGGCTCCGGCCCGATGAGCAAATACAGGATCAATCCGCCAACCGCCAGCCAGCCCAGCGCCACGGCGATTTTCAGCCAGCGCGGGTAGGGGCGGCGCCCGCCCACGATCCAGAGCGCGAGAAAAACCAGCAGCCCCTTTCCGCGCAACACGCTGCTGGCGGCGCATCGTGCCGTTTCCATCTCGCCCGCGTCGGCCTGGAATCCTTCGGGCAGAATGATTGGCGCGCCGTCGGCGGGCAGGGCCAACGCCTCAACCCGGCGAACATCCTCGGCCTGGCCGGGACTTTCCGCGCCCAGCACAACGGCGGAAATTCCCACAACGCCGTAGCCCGCCCGGTGATTTTCAAAAGCCTGCCACTTGTCGAAGGGCGGCAGATGCGCGAGCTGCCCGAGCACGAAGCGCGAGACCATCTGGTTCCGGGGCCAGTCGGTTTCGCCCGCCCAATGGCGGAGGAGCCACGCGATGAATCGGCGCTGGGTCGACTTGGTTCTTCCGGCTTCCTCGATGGCCCGGAGGTCGCCCTCCGAAGCTTCGTGGCGAAACCATTCGTCCCAATGGCTGCCGATGCCGTGCAGGGGGCTGCGCAGCAGCGAGCCGTACCGGAAGCTCTCCTTGCTCCAGTGCCAAAAAGTCCAAAACCAAACGAAGCGCATCGTGCTCTTCCGTGCCGACCGAATGCCGCTCAACCCTGATTCGTATCCGCGCGAAGTATCAAGCGAAAGGGCATTCGGTCAGTCACCTTCAACGGTTCCCAGATCCGCGCGAGTTCCTCCGACAGTTCCAGGTCGATTCGATATTCGCTGTCCACCGACAGCGAAGCGCTCGCGGAAACGACGGGGCGTTGGGACGCATTGCAGACAAACGTCACATCGAGCGACTTCTGTTCCGGTCCGAGTACGGCGTCCACCTGGAATCGGAGACGCAACCGGCCGTCGCGGACGTTGAGATAGAGCACGCGCACGGACGTCTCCAGTTCCTCTGTTGTGCGGATGACGAGCGCGGGCACCGGATGGCCGCCGCGGGAGGGTCGCGGTTCCGCCATGGCATGGCCGTAGGCGATCTGAATTTTGCCCAGCCGTTCGACCATTGCGCGAAACTGCTCCGGCCAGGTATCCCACCAGGGTCGTGCCAGCGCGAGCAGCCTCGTGGCGCGTGGCGCCGGCGGCGCCTCGGCTTCGGCCCGCGAGAGACGCCAGCGCAGGAGTTGTTCAATGGGGATCTCAGTTTTCATTTTGCTTCTTTCCCCGCGGCAACCGAAACCGATTCTTCAAGATGAATTTTGATTTGTCGCATCGCCTCGCGCACCCAGCCGCTGACGGTCTGTTCGGTGCGCCTGTAGCGCTGTCCGATTTCCGCGCAGGACTCGCCGGTGAGGAAGCGCGCCACAAGCACGTCGCGCGACAAGGGCGTCAGTTGTTTTAGCGCCCGGTCGATGTCCAGTTTTAGAAGCGTCTGTTTCTCCCCGTGCAGCGTGTTCAAATCCGGCAACACATCCGCGAGAGAAACGGTTTCACCTTCGTCACCGGGAAGTGCCGCATCGAGAGAGGCCAGTCGGTGATTCGCCAGCGGCCCGGCCCGCCGCGCCGAGCGGTGCGAGTCGCGCCACAGATTTGTGGCCACGGTCGCCAGGTAGGCTGGGAAATTTCCGTCGGGTTTGAGCGAGTGACGCGCCCGCAACACCCGGCACCAGGCCTCCTGCGCAAGGTCACTGGCGCTTTGGTGGTTCAAGGTCAACATCTGGCAGCGGCCAAACAACGGCTTCCAATAACGATCCACCAGCGCATCCAGCGCCGCCTCGTCCGGCGGATCACGCCGCACCGACGCGATCAACATTGCATCCGACCAGGCATCCACGTCCCGAAGCTGCGCGCATTCGTCCGCGTCCGCAAGGTCAGCGTTCGCGGGGAGAGATTGTTCGATCCGCCGCGAGGCCGGCGCGACATTTTCGCAGTCCAAAAGAACGCCGGCCCGCCAGATTTCCATCCGGGCGGAGTGCGGTTCAACCTCAGCCATCCGGTTCACCGTCACCACTGCCGCGACAGACGTGCTGCGGGCGCCAGCGACGCGATTTGCGCAAGGCGGATCTGTGATTTGCTCACGCATTCAGAAAACGGTTCATGCCTAGCTTTACGCCGCTTCGTCGAAACTTGAAAATGTCGTTTCACCTTGCGGGCCGAGGGAGCCTGAAGCAGCCGAAGGCCTTTTCCGAAGGCGCACCCAACGCAGGCTCGTCACGCGCGGCTTCCCTGGCCAAATCGTAATTATGCCTCAGACCACTCAGTCGGCGTGGTAGCCGCGCCACATCCACACAAGCGTATCCGCGAGTGTTTGCTCGAACACACGGCGATCGCAGTGACCCGTGGCAAGGCTGAATACGAAACGGTGGTTATAACCCTTGGCCTTGAGTGCAGCCGCGGTGCGTTCGCCGGCCATCACCCAGTTGTGATGGGTTTCCTCCAAATCTTTCGGGCGAAGATCGTTCTCAGACACATGAGTGAAGATGCGCAGTGGCTTTTTCTCACTGCTTTCAATGAGCTTCATGCCGGAGTGGTACTCCCACGCGCCGAGCGGATATTTGGCCTCCTCCGCCGCGTCGTCATCCTGTTGATCGACGAATGTTCCAGAATAGGCGATCAAACGACGGAACAAATCAGGCCGAAACCAGCCCATCGTCAACGCCGCCGCGCCGCCCGAACTGCACCCCATGACCGCTCTTCCCCAGGGATTGTCCGTGAGGGCGAACCTGGGGTAAGCGGCTTTAATCTCGGCGTTATTCTGCACCGCCGACAACACCTCGCCATGGATGAATCGAGCCAGGCGGTCGGACAGGGTGTCATATTCGAGACCGCGCTCGCTGTTCTTGCCATCGTTGCCGCCGTTTTGAACGGCAATCGCGATGAACGCAGGCAACTTGCGATTCGGATCCTTCGTAAGGGTCAGATTGTCGAGCGCATTGCGCACAAGGTTGAGCTGGCCGGGTCCGTCATGAATGACGAGAATCGGGGCTTTGGCGCCATCGACGTAGGCTGCGGGCACGTAGACAAAGATCTTTCGCTCTGTTCGCACCTGCTTCTTCTCAGGCTCGAGCGTGGAATCGTCGCCGCGGAAGATTTTGCTGTCCGCCAGGCGCATCGTGAACTCGAAGGACTTTCCTTTGGGATTGCCCCGGTCCGTGAGATCGGGATCGATCTTGTACTCCGGACCGATTGTATACTTGCCTTCGCCTTCGGTGCCAGGATTCTCCTTATACGACTCCGCCGCCTTTGCGGCATGGGGGAGCAGGGCGATGAGGCCCAGGGTTCCAAGACAGCGAGCGCAAGCTGAGAAAATTCGTCTGTTTAACATAGCGGTTCTTTGAGCTTCCGGCATACAGAGATACAAGCGCAATATCCAAAGTTAAACCATCTTTATGGCTGACCGCTTCACGCTTTCGCCCTTCGAGTTCTTTGTGCGGCAGACCCGCACGCGATTTCCGTTTCGCTACGGCATCGCGAGCATGACGGACGTGCCGCATCTGTTCGTGAGGACGACGGTGAAGGTGGCAGGAAAATCTTCCTTGGGCCTCAGCTCCGAAGGCTTGCCGCCAAAATGGTTCACGAAAAATACCGCGACCACTTTCGAGCAGGACCTGCCCGAGATGCTCCAGGTCATCCGCCATGCGGCAAACCTGGCGGAACAAATCGCGCAGGCGCCGATTTCATTTTTCGATTTCTGGCGCGAGTTGTATCGCCAGCAAAACGGCTGGGCCGACGCCCGGCACATCGCGCCGCTGCTGGCGAATCTGGGTGTCAGCCTCATCGAGCGCGCGGCGCTCGACGGCTTGTGCCGCGTCGCGGGCGAGCCGGTGCATCGCCTGGTCGCAACAAACCGGCTGGGGCTGCGTCTCGGTGAGATTTGCGCCGAATTGGGCAGCGCCCAGCCCCGGGAGCTGCTGCCCGCCGCGCCCCGGACTTCCTGCTTTTTGCGGCATACGATCGGACTGGGTGACGCTTTGTCGCCGGCGGACATTCCACCGGGCGAACGCGTGGACGACGGTCTGCCGCAGGATCTGGAAAGCTCCATTCGCGAGTACGGCCTGCGGTATTTCAAAGTCAAACTTTTCGCTGACGAGAAGCGCGACCTTGCGCGGCTGCGTGAACTAAGTCGTCTTTTGGCACTGGAAACCGGCGGCGAAGAATTTTTTGTCACATTGGATGGCAACGAGAACTTCAAGGACTTCGACGCGTTCCGCGAGTTCTGGCAGAAGGCGGCGGGGGATCCAGCGCTGCGCGAGTTGTGGCGGCGCATCCTCGTGGTCGAGCAACCGGTGCATCGTGACCGGACGTTGCGCGAGGACGCGGGCGCGGTCTTGCGCGCGTGGCCGGACCGCCCGCGGTTGACCATTGACGAGTCCGACGGCGCGGTTGGCGATTTGCCGCGGGCGCTCGCGCTCGGCTACGCCGGCACGAGCCACAAGAATTGCAAAGGCATCGTGAAAGGGATCGCGAACGCGTGCCTGCTTGAAAAACGGCGGCGAGCGGGCGAGCGGGTGGTGCTGACGGGCGAGGATTTGTGCAACCTCGGCCCGGTGGCGTTGCTTCAGGATTTGGCGATGATGGCATTGCTTGGCATCGAGCATGTCGAACGCAACGGGCATCACTACTATCGCGGGCTGAGCCTGTGGCCGGCGGAGTGGCAGGACGCGGTGCTCGCGGCCCACGGCGAACTTTACCACAGGCATCGTGACGGCTTTGTGTGCCTGCGCATCCGCGAGGGGCGTGTGGCATTGGGTTCGGTGAACGCTGCGCCGTTCGGAGTGACGACCCTGTTCGATCCTTCGCGGTTTGAGCGACAGCCAATGCCGTGATATGGGGCACAGACGGCGGTGGCCACGAACGATCTGGAAAAAGATTGCGCTCGTTCGGACCCCGGGCAGCAGCGGCGGCGATTGCTGAAAATCGGACTTGTATTCCATCATGTCTGGGAGATAAGCGAATACGACAGGCAGATCGTATGCGACGAAGAGATTTTCTGATAAAGAGCAGTCGAGCCGCTCTTGTTTCTGGTCTTGTTCCACTTGGAGCGCGGGCACAAACGCATTATACAACTGACGACACAAAGGAAGGCACCCGTTGGAGAACCCTGATTGCCGATTTAGAGAGGCTGATTCCAAAAATTATGGAAGAAGCCATCGTTCCGGGGCTTTCCATCGCTCTCATCGAAGACGGAAAATTGCTTTGGCGTCGAGGGTTTGGTGTTAAAGACAGCGCGTCGAAAGAGCCGGTGGATAATGAGACAGTTTTTGAAGCGGCGTCGGTGAGCAAGACGGTGTTTGCCTACGCCGTGATGAAACTCTGTGAAAAAGGCGTCCTCGATCTCGACAGGCCTCTGACCAAGTATGCAGCGAAACCGTTTCTTGAGGGTGATCCTCGGCTCGATCTGATTACCGCCCGTCATGTGCTATCACATACCAGCGGTTTTCAGGACTTTCGTTCGCGACAAGACCCTTTGAAAATCCATTTCACGCCGGGCGAAAAGTTTCTCTACTCCGGTGAGGGTTACTATTATTTGCAATCGGTAGTGACCCACTTGACGGGTCAGGTGAACCCAAAGGACTGCGCGAAGTACGAGGCAGGCCTCGAGGTCTGCGCGACAGATATTGATCCGTACATAAAGCGGAATCTCCTGACGCCGTTTGGGATGACCTCCAGCGGGTATGTCTGGAACGACACGTTCGAAAAGCATGCGGCCCGACCGCATGATGTCGAGGGAAAACCTTTCGCCAAAAAGAAACCGACAGCAACAGATGCGGCAAGGTACGCCTCGTGCGGGGGCTTGCACACAACGCCGACCGACTACGCGAAGTTTCTGAGCGAAATCGTCGACCCAAAAGAAAGCGATGCGTTTCGCCTCAGTAAGAAGATCCTTAAGGAAATGTTCCGTCCGCAAGTCAAGCTCGCTGAGGGAGCGAAAATTGATGGAGCAGATTCCTGGGCGTTGGGGTGGGCGATACAAGAGAGGAAGACGGGCAACGTGATCGTGCACTCCGGAGGCCAGGCCGGGTTCCGATCCCTCACCATGGCGTCGGTGGAAAGGAAATCCGCTTTCATAATCCTGACCAATGGCGATAACGGGGGAAGAGTCATTTACAATCAGACTCTTGGGGAAGCCTTGAATCTGTTGCTTGCCGCATAA
>Ga0137374_10004069_pt1 | contig 17392 bp, 7 predicted proteins | sample SagtaG_20_FD_104811 | JGI IMG/M metagenome (GOLD analysis project Ga0137374, IMG submission 104811) | Vadose zone soil microbial communities from Sagehorn Ranch, Mendocino, California, USA - Sage1_R_100_16 metaG | ecosystem: Environmental > Terrestrial > Soil > Vadose zone | place: USA...
CAATGATCATCAGAACTGAAAACAAGTGAAAAAACAATCCCAGATTGTTCACCCTCCACAATTTGGCTTTCTTGGGGTTTTCCGGTGCTGATGTCCCAGAGTTGCACAGTGCTATCATCGCTTCCGCTCGCCAGCCAATGGTTATTATGGCTGAAAGCAACACGATATACGCCACCTGTTGTGTTCAACGTGAGGGGATTAGCTGCAGGATTACGAGCAGACATATCCCAAAGCCATACTGTGCTATCGTCGCTCCCACTCGCTAACCAATGACTATCAGGACTGAAAGCGACCGATAATACCCTATCCTTATGCCCACTCAACAGGATACCACTAGCTGCTGTGTTTTCAGCGGTCAAATCCCAAAGCCCCACAGTATTGTCGAAACTTCCGCTTGCCAACCAATGTCTGTCTGGGCTGAAGGCGAGCGAATTGATATAACCCATATGCCCTTTCAAAACGACGGGGTTTTTGGAAGGATCTTTTGCAGTCATGCGCCAAAGCCGGATAGTATAATCATCGCTTCCGCTCGCCAGCCAGCGCCCATCAGAACTGAAAACAAGCGAATAGACAGGCCCAGAATGCCCATCCAACGCTAGAGCGTTGGCTGAAGGATCGTCAGCACGAAGATTCCAAAGGAGCACAGTACCGTCATCACTTCCATTTGCCAACCAATGTCCATCCGGGCTGATGGCAAGAGAATGGATAGCGCTTGCATAACCGCCCAATATGAGCGGGTTAGCCGCCGGGTTTTCGTCGGTAACATCCCAAAGAAGTACACTGCCATCCTCACTTCCACTGGCTAGCCAGTGCCCATCAGGGCTAAAGGCCACTATATTAACGGATCCCGTGGCACCTGAGAGCCGGATAATTCCTGCCTGGTCGGCTGCTCTTCGAAGCACATCATATGCGATAGACAAATTGGATTTACCACCTAGTTTCGCTTGATTAAGTGCTTCGATTGCCAGAAGCAGACTCAGTTGATTATTATCAGTTTTCTGGGATTGCACCGCTAATTGACCAGCAAACGCTAAATATTCCTGTTGCACTGCTTGTGTTGATGCAGCTTGTGCTATTGCTGCCTGATTATGTGCATTTACTTCTTGTGTTGCCGCCTTATTGCTATTTGCAATTGCTTTGTTTCGCTCCGAATTAGCAGAACATGATGCAATTACCGCAATTATCATAAGGATCGCAGCAATGATGGAGAACCGGACCGCTCGTCTTGTAGAACGCCTCTGCTCGTCCATAAGTTTTTTGGTTGCTTTTAATTCCTTCCGTTCTGCTTCTGCGGAACGCGCCTGCTCGTCCATCAGTTTCTTCGCGGCTTCTAATTCTTTACGCTCCTCTTCGTGCTCCAGCTTTGCCTTTCTTTCGGCTTGTCTGGCGCGGCAAGCTTCAAGGAATTCCTTATCTAATTCGGTCAATTCTCCAGGGTGATTTGTCGCCCATTGTTCGACTTCAGTCAACGCTTGATCGCTCAACAGCCAACTATCATTACGCTTCTGTTCATTCCAGAGCGCGGCTTGTTTTTGCAACGGGCTTAAGTTTTTGTCAAACCACTCCTTATTACTGGCAATAATCGGCTCCACCAAACGATCATGGGTCAATTCGTAAAAGGTCGCCCCACCGCGCTGTTCTGCCCTTACAAGATCATGTAAAGCCTGAACAATATCGTCCTCCAAGCCTCCACTCATCCCGCCAGGTTCTTGTAAAACCATATTGCGTATACCACCAGGAGAAATAAGTTTATCTGTAAACCATGCGCGAATTTTGCTTTCTTTGGCATGCAATGCTTCAGCCACTGCTCTCACGCGTTCTGCATAGTAATTGCCCAAGGCAAGATTCACATCTCCCACCTTCTTGAGGTCCTCTTCCGCGATTTGTGTCCCTTCTGGAGAAAGGCTTTCCCAGAGAGTGTAACAAACCACCTGCAATTGTACAGGTTCCACATACCGACCAATTTGGGATTCCAATTTGCCGTCAGGTTTTCGTACCTTAATCCTGCTAAGATCGTTGACGAGTTTTTCCGCAACCCCTTTTGCGTATGGACGATTTCCCTTTTCCGCAGGACCTTCTACTGCCCTTACGGCTGCATCGTGACCCATGCGTTGCATATAATAGCGCGCCCGTAACCCGCCTGGTAAAAGATGAGCGTAAGGATCCAAGGCAGCGATGTAATCTTCACGCATGACCAACACCACCCAAAGATAGGGATCATCTTGCATGGCTTGAGCCAATTGGCTGAAAAAGTCTGCATGTTTTCCCCATGCTTCAGGATGTGTGCTGAATAGCTCCTCGAACTGGTCAATAATCAGCGCGCGCCGCGATGCAATATATTGCTCACCTTCGGGAATCTCAGGGATTGGGCTATCGTCGTAGAAATAACCTTCGTCATTGCTATTCAACTTGCTCAAAAAATTTGTCAAAGACAATTCAGTTAGAGCATCCAGATTAATCCCTTGTTGTACCAGGCTGCGCAGCAGGTTGTAGACAAATAAATTACTTGCACCCTGCCCATCCGTTAAGTCTCCACTTACTCGACCTACAGGAAGAACTTCGTATCTTTTGTCCACCAGGTTAGGGATCAGGCGTGTATTTAATAGTGAACTTTTTCCAGCCCCAGATTGAGCATAAAAAAGCACCAATCGTTCAGATGCTACCAACGCAAGCAGGTCACGAGCCTCGCGCTCCCGGCCAAAAAAGAGATGACCTTCTTGCTTTCGGAAAGTACGCGGGCCAATATAAGGATTCTTTCCAACACTGCTCATGACTGACCTTGCCTGTTGTATTCATTCCATTTAGCCCAAAGTTCCTGGACAAAGCTTTCTGCTTCACTCCACTCGACATCAAATTGCCTCTTATCGAAATAGCGATTCAGGTATTGAAGTGATTTCTCTAAGTTTCCGGTTCGTTTTTTATCACGTTTCAGTTGGATGATCATCCCGCGCGGTGGCGATAAATCCTCTTTTCTGAATTTGGCAATAAACCTGAACAACACCCGAAAATCCCAATCACGCAGTTGGTAACCCAGCAGGAGCAAAGTCTGTTCAGCCAATTTCCCACGCAGTTTTAGTGGCACGATCGGATTCTGTGTATCGGTATCCTCAACCACCGATACCAGGAAGTTGATAAAATCATCCTCACTGAGCACCAATGTTTGAGGATAATCCTCTAGCCCGTACAAATGATAGACAATCGGTTCTTGAGGTATAGGCTCATAATCGGGGTCATACCAGTGCTCGGTTCTCGCGCTTGATCTTGCGCCAGACCAGAAACAAACCTGGGTGCGCGGTTTTTTGTTTTCTGCTTCCAAAGCTCGCTCAAGAAAGTCGTAATAGCTGGTGGTGATGTAAATCGGCAGTGGTAGCCTGGCCAGTAAACGGAGTGGATCTTCAACACCTTCCGGGAACCTTGGATAATCTAAAAGCCGCGCGATCTCCGAAAAATGTTGCTCCTGGACTTGCATCAGAAGCTTACTCGCTAAATCTTTATAGTCCTCATCATCCTGAGTTATGGTAAGCAGAAATGTCTTCAAGAATTCAAGATATTTCGCTCTTGCGCTAAGATTATCTTTTTGTTCCACCAGAAAATATTGGGCGACCCGTGCCAAGTTATGAATATCTGGCATAGGGTACCCGATGAAATTTGCCCATTCTTCCGTTAGTTGCTCTTCAACGGTCAGGTCTTCAGCCTCAGATTGCGAGGTTTCGGCTGATTGATCTGGAATCTGCCTTTCTTCACGAAAGATTTGTTCGATCCGAAGAGAATTGCTAAAGATTGGAAGGACAAAGCTATGACTGATGCGAGGCATGATAGCTTCCCAAAATCCAGTCTTGGATAAGGATGAAGATTCCTTGGATAATTGTTCTCTGACTCGTGCAAAGCGTCTATTAAGTGTCATTGTTGGGCAGCCTCCATCGCCGCTGGACCGACTAAACGGTCATTACTACCCTAAAGCCGTGACGAGCGCCAGGTAAACCTGGATCATCCGGTATCTGTCCGCTGCGAGTATTACATTGCCCCGAACCTGTTTCATCTTTCCTAGCGCCACGCACCACCCGTCGAATTTGGCCATTCGCGTTCAGATTGTTGCGACTATCATCCTTCCAAGGATAGCGATACTTTAAGTCTGGCAGATTTCGCTTTTCACCCCAGAGGGTACATGTCCATTCACGTAGACCGGCTGAGTCAGAAAAACCATAGGAACCCCGGCAGGCCTTTTCCCACTGCGCCTCGTTTGGAAGAGAATATTTACGTTTATGTTCAGTTTTTTCGCTGAGCCATTCACAATAAGCCTTGGCTTCATCCCAAGGCACACCCATCACCGGGCAGTTCTCAAGATCGCTTGGGACTTTTTGACCTTCCCAGCCTATTTCCGGGGAGACTAGTCTCCCCGTTTCGCGGATGAACACCTCATACTGTAAATTTGTAACTGGATTCTTTCCAATGTGGTATGCAGGCAACGTCACTTCATGCCGAGGCTTTTCATGGCTAGGAGCTTCTGACCCATCGGGGCTGCCCATCCAAAATGTACCAGCCGGTATATAGAGAGTTTCCGGTTCATAAATTTCTTTGTGTATGCCATCGTCTCCGCCCTGCGATTCGTTGAGGTTATCAATCAGCCTTTGCATATCATGATCAAAATCCGGATCTCCTCTGACTTCAATGCCATTCCGAGAAGCGAGATTGACCAAGCTTGGTGGCAGTTCTTGAGCTGTGGGCATTTTTTTAAGATCCATTCCCATCACGAGCACAGGGATAACGAGAACACCTTGACGATTGAGACCCGTTTCAACCTCAATGCGAGTGTAATCTTTGAGATCGAAAAGCCGCTTGTTCCCCTGGGCATCAGTTATGCCTAGCCATTGTGGCCCGATAACAACTAACATAACAGTACAGTCTTCGGTTCTCGCTTCGAGAACTTCACTAAAATCTGTTCCAAGGGGGATGCTTTCGATATCTCGAAAGACTCGCTCTTGTCCAAAAGCCGAAATCAGCCGCTCTCGGATGCGATCAACAACGTATTTGCTATCTGCACGACGGTAGGAAATAAATATTTTCATGATTAATCCTGCCCTTGCTGTTGCTGATATTTGAGCAGAAAGTATAGGATGGAAATATCATATTTCCATCACGGAACAAAAACGGACTGTAATTGCCGATAATTTGCCCTTCTCTCCATCTTCATTAACTCTACACTTTTATCTAACCTGGGAGTAAAAGTACAGCAATATTATAGTCAAAATCTGGATAAATTCAATCACATTTTCAATTCTTAAAAAATCAGGCATATTGAGAGATAAAACGGCACCAAGCTAAGATCGTGCATGAAAACGGCAATCTGCATTGATCAATTAAGTCCACTAAGGAGTGAAGGCAACACAGTTTATGCAAGCGCTAGTTGGGTATTGGAAAATCCTATCAAGATGTTGATGTAAGCTTTGTAGGTCACGTTTCAAACGTGACCTACTACTTCGGCACATAATACTCAACTTGCAACTGGGGACGACCTGAGAGGATAAGATAATTTCCACTGTAGAACTTCAGGTAGTCATTCCCCAGATCATCATTGTCATCAAGCTGGAAGCGCAGGCGAAATTGAGTGCCGCCTGTCAGATTGATATTTGGGAAGGCCATACTATCTAACAGCGCCCAATACCATCCACCCACTGGATTATTCTGGATCATACCGACCGAGTCTTTGCTAGCAGGATCCTGGAAATCGGTTACTTGCAACGAGTACATACTGAAGGGACCCAGGGAGCCAAAGGCACCATGGCGGATATCTATCAGGATGTTTTGGTGAGTACTAAATGGATCGGTTCCAACCTGACCATCCTTCTTGATCATCAGGATGACCATCGTTATCACAGCATTATCGGGCAAGGATGAGGTGGAAAAGTGCAGGATGGCGCGATACTGACGATCCTTGGAATCATCGCCGAGGTTAAAGGTGGCTGACGAAGCGTCTTTGGTTCCACCCCTGTTACTGTTTTCCTTTGATTCCAATACCCAACCGTCGTTCGCTCGGTCGGATGTAAAGATTTCGGTAATTTTGGTAACAACAGTTTTGTTGACGGTATAGACTTCACCTGTAGTGAAGTTCCCATTGCCCGCACCTGCTCCACCCAACGGATGGCCTGAGGCATCTACGATGCTGTCATTATCGATTACATCTAAACGGAGCGTACCATTGCCACTGCCAGTTCCTACGGTAACTGTGTAAGTATTGTCTGTGCCACTTACCTGTGTCACGGTTGCGCCAGAAATGCCCGTGGTCGTTAGAACAAAATCACTTGCATCGACGCCATTGACTGATTTAGAGAAGCTGACGACATAATGAACGCTTTCAGCAGTTGCAGGATCAGGATCGGCGCGCAGGCTTGAAGTCACAGTGGGAACGCTTCTATCAAGCGTATATGCCTCACCGGTAGTGAAGTTTCCATTTCCTGCACCCACTCCGCCTAAAGGATTATTCAGGGTGTTGACGATACTGTCATTATCTAATAGATCTAGGCGTAGAGTTCCATCCCCCGTACCAGTGTTGGCTGTAACAATGTAAGTATTTCCGGAGCCGCTTATTTCGGTCACGGCTGCACCAGTGATTCCCCCGGTCGTCGCCAAAGCAAAATCGCTTGCATCCACACCAATGACTGCTTCAGAGAAGGTCACTGTAAAATGAACGGTATCAGCTACGGTCGGATTCGGATCCGCTCGGAGAATGCTCGTTGTCGTGACGAGGCTTTTGTCAATGGTATAAAACTCACCTGTGGTGAAAGTCCCATTGCCTGCACCTCCCCCACCCAGCGGATTCCGCGCCGCGTCCACAATTGAATCATCGTCCAGAAGATCCAAACGGATGGTTCCAATGCCAGAGCCGGTATTGACGCTAACCGTATATGCCGCCCCCGAAATAGGTATTATGCTTATGATAGTAGCGCCGGTAATACCTGAACTGACAGTGAGTCCAAAGTCATTGAACGGCGTGACTGTATCTACTCCCGTTACGGATTCCGAGAAGGTAACCGTGAAATTCACACTGGCTGCGTTGGTGGGATTCGGACCAGCGCGCACAATCGATGAAACCATAGGAGGAGAGTCAACCGCTGATTCATATGCACCAACATCTGGCGCGCTGCCTGCAAAAGAGTCATTGATACCGGGAATAACAACCCCTCGATCTATGTTTGGACTCGATGGAAGAAGCGTGAAATCGCCACCGCTCGGGTTAGTCAATCCAGGAGGATTTTCATGCCCGTTGCATTCAAGACCGGTCGCGGCGCACAAATCTGCGATGGTGTTATAAGGCACATTCTCCCACTTAAAATGAGGGCCACCGGATCCACGCGTGGTGTACCAGTTGTCATAGTTCCAGTCGTGTCCCGTTGAACCGGTGAAAGGTTCTTCGAATGCAAACCCGTTGCCTTGGAAAATGTTGTTGCGCATCACCGAGTTAAATACTGGATGGATCATGCTCATTGCATTCAGACCGGGCGCGTTCGTCCAACTTGTGTTGTGATAGATCAGCACAAGGCCATCAGAGTTTAAGTCCCATTTGAGAGGACTGCCGGTGTAGTTGGTGAACGAGGAACGCAACACCCAGACGGGACCTTGAGTAATCGGGGCTAATGATATAGCAACAAGCATCGTATCAATAGTGTTGTTCCGAAAACGATTATTAATGCAAGTGCCTTCCGGTTCCAATCCGTCGTCGCTAATGTGATGGATATGGTTGTTGTAAATGTCGGTATCAAACGCAATCCCGGAATTCTCGAGAGCACCTGATGAACCAGTGTAGATGCCATTAAAGAAGTTATGTATTTCGTTGTTACGCACGATAGCGCCAATGTGACCTCTGACAACGATTGCGCTGCCTTCCATCGAAGAACCCTTGACTGCACTCCACGGCCATTCGTTCACCGGCGGATCATATATTTCGTTATATTCAATACGAGTATCGTTGCCCTGATTTTCGCCGCCATTCCAATTGATGAAGATTCCCAATTGCACGTTGTGAATCCTGTTCTTGCGTATCACCACGTGAGAAGCGCTTTTCATACACACACCGCAACTATCTTGAACGCCATAGAACCGTATTTCGAATCCCTCGATCCAAAGCCAGTCCCGACCATCCGCATCAAACGCATGGCTAAGACGAGGTATCTGCCAGGTATGTCTGGAAGGATCATCCAGGCTGCGCACATAGAGTTTCAAAGTAGTTGGCTCAAGATACCAGCCCTCGCTCATTGGTACACTATTGTGTCCTCGAGCCTCCAACAGGTCTCCAAGACTATCGTACATGTAGAACCGCTGTTGATCACGCGCCAGGTACTTGAGAATAGATGCCCCGATTTTAGTGAACCAGACATGTGCTTTCGTCTCGTGAGGTGACCAGATGTTCCCTGTAAGATTATCTGAGCCATCCAGAATTGCGCCGCTGCCCGCAGCCTTAACCTGTATCCAATTGTTTGCGTTGCCTGAACTAGGGAATGATACCGACTCGTGATAAATGCCATCGGCAACCAGTACCTGTGTCCCCGGACCGGCATGGTTTACCCCTTCCTGTATAGTCTGAAATGGCGTTGCGACGGAGCCATCGCCGCCGGGTGGTGCATCGTCATTTACGTGCAGGATCACTGGAGGCGTAAACTGGAGTTCGTCTGGCTGCGTAGTAATCGAGCCACTGATCTCGGTTGCCCCGTCAAGTACTTTGATTTCATAAGATGTGACCGGAGAAAGACCAAACATGCTGCCCACGAGACGACCATCATCAATGCGCATGAGCGGGTGACCAGAATGCCAGTTGGCCTCGCTGCTCTGACGATACATTAGTTGCGCGGTCTTGGGCAAATTCGCGCCGCTGACAACAACACCGATAGTCTCGATGTTGGGATAGAGGTTCAATTGAGTGAAATTGGCCATATCCTTATTTGGCGGGAAAAGGGGCTTCATACTATCGCCTGCAACCGCGAAAGCTGGGACGGTAGCAATAGAGAGCAAAACCATTAACAAGAATATAGAAATTCCCCTCAAGAGAATTTTTATGAATTTCATCCTTCACTCCTTTTTCCCGAAGCTGACCCCCAAAACTTTCTATCCATGAAGAGGCACTATTCGCGAATCACTAACTATGCCACTGAACTGGTATGCCAACCGATGCATTTATTATACAGAGATGTACAACCAAATGACTCTTTTGAACCAGAACTGTAATCTAGCTGGGACAAAGTTAGGAGCAGGTCTGAGGCCTGCTCCATAATGTTTTGAAATCTGTAAAAATCTTTTTTCAATAAATCGCGTCGCTAAGTGCTCCCTGCTTATCACTGTATATAATACTCTACCAACAATTGAGGGCGATCTGCTTTTGCAGCTGAGTTACCACTGAAGAACTTTATATAATCATCTCCCAGATCGTCGTTATCATCAATCTGGAATCTAAGGCGAAGGTGTGTCACGCCCGTCAGGTTGATATATGGAAAAGCTGCGCCGTCCCGCGTAGACCAGTACACACTTGCCCAGCCAATCATTTATTTTGAGATCAACTTTAAGCTATTCAGCTTACGCTAATCATCTTTTAATCACCTGAATAGTAATGATATTGTGAAGTCAAGGTAAATTGAACGTTCTCACCAAAAACACTGCCATCTGTGCACGCGTGACCGGGCTTTCCGGGCAGTAAAGGCTTGTTCCACACCCACTAGTGATACCTTCCGCTGCCAGTTGTTTGATCCAAGCAGCCGCCCAGTAATTGATCGGAACATCATTAAAACCTGTGCTCAACACTACAGCAGGTGGCGTGTATGATGAACCATATTTGGCTTTGAGCAGGAACACGGCCATTTGCGAGCGGGTGACAGGCGAATCGGGACAATAATTGTCTGCTCCACATCCGCTGGTGATGCCATCCGCTGCCAGTCGTTCGATCCAGGCAGCCGCCCAATAAGAGGAGGGCACGTCTGTGAACACCGTCGCTGTGACTGGCGGAGGCATGTAGGAGGAGCCGAGCATGCCGCGCTCGAGGAGTACCGCCATCTGGGCGCGGGATACACTGGCTTCCGGACAATATTGCAGGGGATTGTTGGCACAACCGCCTGTAATACCAGCATTGAAAAGCCGCTCGATCCACTCCCACGCCCAGTAAGTGTTGGGTACATCTCCGAATGTGGAAGTCTGGTAATACTCAATTGTGAGCACCGGTTGATCTGCAATGCCTGCATCACCGGAGTAGAATTTCACGTAATCCTGTTCATTGTCATCATCGTCATCGAGCGCGAAACGCAGACGAAATTGCGTTGTGCCGGTCAGGTTAATGCTTGAGAAGGCAGTTGCATCGAAGGTGGCTGTGTACCAGAGTTCGCCTGGCAGGTTCGTGAGCGTGGCAAAAGCATTCTGGTCAGCGGGCGCCTGAAAGTCGGTAACCTGTAATTCCACGCCTGTGTCAAAGTATGGTTTGCGGACATCCACGAGCAAGTTACCATGCGTGGCAAATGGATTTTGGCCAACAATTCCCTGCTGTTTGATCTTGAGTGTAACGTTGGTGATGATCGCGCTGTTTGGAAGAGAGCCGGTCTCGAAATGTAAGATGGAACGATATTGCTGGTCGTTGTTGGCATCTCCCAGAAAGAACGTGCTTGCCCGTTCATCGATCCTGGCCCCGGTTTCGTCGTTCTCTCCTGTTTCGATCACCCAGCCATCATAAGCACCGACCGACTGGTAGGTCTTTGTCGTGAGAGTAACAATGGCCAGCTCACGCAGAAAGACATCGTTCCACCCGTTTGTATCATTGGGAACCAGGTGGCTGTTAAAGGATGAAAATGCAACAAAGCGCCCATCTGCAGAGATGGCGGGATCGAATGAGGAATCCTCCGCTGCTCCCCCGGATATCCGAGTGGTGCTGCCCGTCAGGCGGTCATGGATGTAGATGGCTACGAATGGCAACCCATCGCCGCGATCATCGAATTCAAAAGCGATGTAGCGCCCGTCAGAAGAGATATCCGGCATCGTGGACCAGCCCACCATCTGATATCCATCCTGGGTAGAGACGAGTGTGGTCGCACCGGTCTGGCGGTCATGTAAATAAACGTGTGGGTAGCCATAGGGCTCCTCGCCCAGTAGGTTGGTGGCGACCGATGAAAATGTAACAAAACGTCCATCGCCCGAGATCGAAGGATCGCTGGCTCCGCGGTCCGCTTCCACGCCGCTCGAGTTGACCGAGACGCGGGTCGTTACGCCCGTCGCCCGGTCGCGGACAAATATATCCGCCTTGGTATTGGTGTCTCCGTTTACCAGGTTCGTTGCGCTGGATGAAAACGCCACGAAACGTCCCTCGCTCGAGATGGAAGGGTTGGAGGAACCGCCGTTGGCCTGAATCTCATTGCTGTCTAGCGAGACACGTTCGGTAGTCCCTGTCTGACGGTCGCGCACGAAGACATCTGGAACGCCATTTGTATCCCCACTCACCAGATTGGTCGCGTCCGAATTAAAAGCGACCAAACGCCCATCGTCGGAGATGGCAACGTAGGAGTCTGAAATACCATTTGCCTGCGCTCCACTCGAACTGACGGAAACACGTGCAGTTATGCCTGTCTGCTGGTCGTGGACGAAGATGTCGCTGAAGCCATTGGTATCCCCACTTACCAGATTCGTCGCATCTGACATAAAGGCGATAAAACGCCCGTCACCGGAGATGGCAGGATAATACGAGCCGTTATCTGCCTGAATTCCACTCGAGCTGACGGAAATCCGAGTCGTTTCCCCGCTCTGAATGTCGCGGACGAAGAGATCTTCCCACTCATTGGTATCCCCAGCCACCAGATTGCTGGCTCCCGACCAAAAAACTACGAAACGTCCATCGGCAGAGATATCGGCATCGCGGGAGTATCCATTTGACTGTTCCTCACTCGAGCTGACCGAGACGCGCGTGATATCGCCTGGAGCTGCTATTGCTGGGAAGGCTCCACTAGCGAATAAAGCCAACAGCAATAGCGCGACAACACCCCGTAATAGAATTTTTGCATATTTGGGATTCATCATTCACTCCTTCCAGTGAGACCCACTTACCAATACCGGCGCCGCTTAAATTTTCCCATGCAAACTAAAACTATTGGTGAAAGAGCAAATTGATAAAGGTTTGTTCCTGCCGACGATACCCTAGAGCTTACTACCTATAAAAAGGGTACTAGGCTCAATATCACCAGCACGCTCCACAGAACTGGCAATTCAACCAATATATTTCATTATATAGAGATGCATAATGAAGTGGCGCGTTTGTATGAAAACTGTAACTTATTAAATGGCTCTCTTTTATATACTTCAGATCCGCTATTTCACCCAAATAGTTGATTCAAAATAATTTCACAACTATCTTAGCTCTTTAGAGGGCTAGGGTCTTCGAAAGAGCATGACACACTAGATCTGCTTTACTTTTTCAACCGGCTTCAACTCAAGAGGAGGAAGATACGCTTCAATCTGACTACGACTGGTTTCGAACCATTCTGGCAACTTAAGGTCTTCTCCTAGAGAGTCAACTGGTTCATCGACTGCAAAACCGGGCGGCTCAGTTGCAATCTCAAGGAGAACACCGCCAGGTTCACGGTAGTAGATTGAGTGAAAATATTTGCGGTCCATCATGGGGGTAACGTCATGTCCTGCAGCACGCAGAGCAGTTTGATATTCCAATTGCATCTCATCTGTTGGCACACGGAACGCGATATGGTGGATAGATCCTGCTCCAAAAACAGCTTCGACAGGCATATCTTCAGGTTGGCCTGGGCGGTGCACAATGTCAAGAATGTTGCCTAAAGACCCAGCTCCGCCAGTGAAATGGTAGCGATCTCCTTCCTGCCCTATGAATGTGTAACCCATTTGCAAAGTCAACAAATTCGCTGTGGACTCAATCTCCTCAAGCCACAGGGTAACACTATGAAAGCCGCTCATTGCATGAACCTGTGGAATGGGACCCTCTTCCCAAGGGTGAACAGCAGGCGAAGGAGTAGAGGCAACCAGTTCAACGCGCATTCCATCTGGGTCGTCAAAGGGTAATATATCCACACCGAATCGCTGCACTAAAGGATAAAGTTCGACTCCTTTGTCTTTGAGATAATCCTGCCAAAAATCTATCGAACTAGCGGGTATGTTATATGCTATGGCTATAGTCTCCCCTGTTCCACGGATGCCGCGCTTCATATTGGGCCAGGCAAAGAAGGTCAATACACTGCCGGGTGTACCAATTTCATCTGCAAAATAAAGATGATATGTATCAGGGGCATCAAAGTTAACTGTCTTTTTCACAAAGCGCTGACCAAGCACATTCCGGTAAAAATCCACGTTGCGCTGTGGATCGCGTGTCACCGCTGTGATATGATGCAAACCTTCAATTGGATCCATTTTTTCTCCTTACCAGTAAAGCTATATATTTCAAATATTATCATGCTCGTTCGAGGGCTAAGCTCTCGAACGAGCATGAACGAACATTAAGTTAAAAATCTCCGAGCCTATTCAGAACTCGGAGATTTTTCTACGCGTACAATTCTCTCTTGAAAAACTCTGGTAGCGCGAATGCCGCTTTGTGGATTTCAGGATTGATGTAATTATTTACACCAGGTGGAAGTGGTGTCTTTAATCCATTTTCCCAGGGTGTGTTTGAAACATACATGAAGCCGATTCCCCCACCGGGATAGGTCGGAATATTGGCATAATAATAGGCAGGATTCTGGGTCAATGCTCTGGCGGTTATATAGATCTGTTTAATTAATTCGGTATCGAAAAAAGGCTGTTCACATTGTGTTGCCGCGGCACCGCTTGGAGTCAGAGCGCGCACCATTAGTTTATAGAACTCGTCTGAAAACAATCGCTCAGCCATACCAACCGGATCGGTTGTATCTGAGATGATCACATCGAATTGACCTGGGTTTTCTTCAAGATAACCAAAAGCATCGCGCACGATCAGTTTGATTCGTGGATCAGCCCAAGGATCCCCGAAAGCTGTGGCGAAGTATTCACGTGAGAGGTCTACAACTCGCTGATCCAATTCGCAGACCACCGCTTCTTCCAGGGACGGGTATCTGAGAACTTGTTGCAAGGAGCCGCCATCTCCTCCTCCCACGATCAGCACCCGCTTCGGTTGGCCCACAGCAAGCATCGGTACATGGACAATCATTTCGTGATAGCCCATGTTATCGCGCTCAGTCAGCTGAATAATGCCGTCTAAAATTAGCACATTACCGAAGAACTCGGTTTCGACCACTTGAATTTGCTGATATTTAGTTTTTTCGTCTGCAAGAATACGCTTGATTCGAATTCCTTTGCGATAGTAAGGATGAAGTTCTTCTGTGAACCAGATACTCATGCATGCTCCACCTGGGGCATGAGCACCGGATCGACATCTGCATCACGATTAATTTTGCGCAGGCTAAAGTCATTCGAGCCGAAAGCATCCATAATTTGGTGGATCAATGGCAAAAGGTCCTTGCCAATCGAGCAAGTGAACAGGTCAATTGCACAATAACCGTATTCAGGCCAGGCATGCAAACTCGCATGCGACTCTGAGAGTAGCAAAAAACAGGTAAAGCCATGTGGGCTGAACTTGTAAAAGCCCTCATCCACAACGGTCAGACCGCTGTCGCGCACTGCCTCAGCAAATAATGCATAAGACCGTTCGCTATCCATCAGGATCTCACGGTTGCAGTTGGAGAGATCAAAAATGTAATGCTCTCCAAGTTTCAAAGTCGCGTTCACTCACACCTCCGGGGTTAAAAAATATAAAGAACCTTTCCGAAAACGTACTACACCGTACTTCATGCTGTCATTACAAATTGTCTATTTTGTACGACAAATGAAATAGCCTTCGGAGAGACTCTGTAAATGTATTTATACTATGTCCTGTCAGGATGTCAATCGTTTGAAGTGTTAACGTTTCACTACGGCAAGTCCGCGCACAAAGGCCTGTACTCCTCGTCTCGGAAGAAGGCCTTCCACTCGTCTTTATTAAAATTCTGGATGATCCGCGAACAGGCCGTTTCCTCAAGATGATTAGTGTCAATACTTGGAATTTTGGTCACATCCCAAAATTGAATAACCTTGAGTAAAGCACTGGCAAATAGTTTTCCATCAGGAGAGAATGAGAGGCTGTTCGCCGGGATTTTATGCGGAATTCTTGTAATTTCCTTGCCAGTGAGTATATCAATCAGATAAACTATATTCCTTTCACCAATAAGGAGTTGATCACCTTGTGGATTGAAGGTCATTGAAAAGACAGGCCCTCGAGATAAGGATTGATCCAAGGTAAACTCGCCATTCACTTGTTTCCAAATAGAGATCTGGCCAGAAGAACTACTCAGAGCAAGAAGAGAACCCTGTGGATTAAATGCCATCAGTTGATGATCACCTGGGGATTCGATATCATTAATAACTTCATCTGTATTCATATTCAGGATCATGACCTTATCAGTCAGGCCAATTGCCAGCAATTCCGAACTTGTCGCCAGAGACATCACATCTGAGTTACTTTCAAACAAGGTTTTGGTCACTTTGCCGGTAGTCACATCCCATGCCTGCACTTTACCATCCGAGCTACCTGTGATCAGTTGCAGGCTGTCTGGTGAGAAAGCAAGCTTTTGTGCTGTATCGGAAGAACCAACGATTCTCCTGATTCGGTTTTTGACATTGTAAATGGCCAGCTCACCCTGCTCGGTTGAAACTCCAATCCATTCTGAATTAGGGCTGATGACAAGGCTCTTGATATCACTGTCAAGCTCAAGGATTGGGTTTTCTTGAGGGGAAGTTGTCAGACTAGAATACTGATCTTTGTCAAGCAACCAGACCCGATTTTCGTCAGAAGCAGCGAGCCAGTCTCCGGATGGACTGAATTGGACATTCCCGGTATTCCCCCGGAATTGGATCTCATTTACAGGTGCTGTCATAATTGAAATATCCCAGACGTTAATTTCCCCGTTTTGACTACCTGAGATAAGATATTTCCCATCATTGCTGAAGGCCAGAGCTGAACCGCTGCTTTTGAGTGGGATCTGCAACATCTCTGCGCCTGTGGCGGAATTCCAAACTCTGGCAGTTTTATCTTCCCCGGTTGTCGCGATCCACCGGCCATCTGGGCTAACCTTTACTGCCTTCACAAACCCCTCCTGCAACATGAGGGCCTCTTCTTCTCCGGACTCGGTATCCCAGACTCTAATGCTTCGATCATCGGACGCCGTCACGAACCATGAACCATTTGGGCCAAAGGCCAAATCCTCAACGCGGTCCTGGTTATTAATGTCGAAAAGTAATTTGCCTGACCTCGTTAGTGTAACAAGCGCCCTGTTGTCAGCTCCGCCTGAAACAAGGACACTGCTATTTGGACTAAACTCAAGAGCAAGAACTTCGCCCCTGTGGATTGGACCAGTAATAGCTGCTCCTCCAGCTTTCAAGTTCCAAAGCGTGATCCCGCCTGAACTAGATCCGCTAGCAAACCAGATGCCATTGGGGCTGAACGCGGAAATGAGGGGCCTGCCGATTGTACTCAACTCATAGTCGGCTTTGCGACCATTCAAATCAATAATCGTGATTATCCCATCATCCCGAGTTACAGCCAGCGATTCGCTATCCGGACTGATGTCCACATTCCAGACTGCCACATCGAAGTTTAGTTTCTTCTGAACTTTTCCGCTTTTCGCATCAAGAATGAGCACCTGACCAGATTGATCTCCTGTAACAATGATTTCACCATTCGGACTAAAAGTCGCATCATTCACGGACCCGGAGCTGGTTGCGCAAAATAGCTTTGCTCCATCTGTAACATTCCACCCACATGTCGTGGCATCTGCGCTAGCCGTTATAAACGTATTGCCAACTGGACTGAATCCCAAAGCGTTGATTTGAGCTGATTGTGACATCTGTGCGACAGGTACGGGTAGGAGACTTATGTTTTTTCGAAGGATCTCCTCTACCTCCTGGGAGCCGGGCTCGCGTTGCCAGGAGTCGATGGCAAGCAAGGTGCTGGTATATAACTCACCGGTCTTGGATTGATAAATTTGCGCTTTTGCCGCACTTCGCTGCGCCTTGGCGCTATTTTCATTCTTTCTAGCAAGCCCTTCAGCCTCCCGCGCTTTTTTCCCCTCATCTATGGCTATGGCCTCGTTTTCTTTTGCCTTCAATTCACTTTGTCGGGCTTCCTCGGCTTTTGCTGAGGCTATTTGAGATTGTTGATAAGCCGTGATCGAAAGAATCGTCATAATGAGGAGGGCCAGGCTACTTGCTATCAAGAGTAGTATCCTACGCCTTTCATCTCGACTGCTATAGTGAATATAGACCTGTTGAAGGTCGGTTGGCTTTGGATCTTTGCTCAATCCCAATTTGATCATTTGCCCGGCAGAGCGCAGATCTCTGCCCCGCA
>Ga0137374_10004071_pt1 | contig 17387 bp, 16 predicted proteins | sample SagtaG_20_FD_104811 | JGI IMG/M metagenome (GOLD analysis project Ga0137374, IMG submission 104811) | Vadose zone soil microbial communities from Sagehorn Ranch, Mendocino, California, USA - Sage1_R_100_16 metaG | ecosystem: Environmental > Terrestrial > Soil > Vadose zone | place: USA...
CGCAACTCCAAGGACTCTCGAGCACGGTCCTTCGTGCACACACGGGCGAGCGACTCCTGCTCGACTTTCGCACGCGGCTCTTCCGGCGGCTGCAGAGACTTTCTGTCTCGTACCACGATCTGAGGGGCACCACGGACTCGATATATCGCGTCCAGTACGACGCAATGGCCATGCAGCAGATCGCGGTGGACACGCTCCCGTCCTTCGTGACGGCGGCGTTCACCATTGTGTCGATGGTCTACGTCACCGCGGTGATCGATTGGCAGCTGGCGCTTGTCGCCATCGGCATCTGCCCCGTACTCCTTACGGTGTCGTGGCGCTACCGGCGCCTGCTCCGGAGCCAGTCCCAGCAGGTCAAGAAGCTCGAGAGCGGCGCCATGTCCGTCGTTCAAGAGGCTCTGTCGGCGGCGCGCGTGGTCCAGGCCTTCGGGCGAGAAGACTATGAAGAGCAGCGCTTCGTCCTGCACTTCCACGAGGGCATGCGGGCCCGCATCCGTTACATCGTCGCCTCAAGCGGCTACGCGCTGGTGGTCGGCCTCACCACTGCCGTTGGGAGTGCAGCAGTGCTCTACATCGGCGCACTGCACGTCCAAGCGGGCACAGTCACGCTTGGCGAGTTGATGCTGGTCATGTCATATCTGCTGCAGCTCTACGCGCCGCTGAGGGCCATGAGCAAGAGAGCAGGATCGCTGCAGAGTTACCTAGCCAGCGCCGAGCGCGCTTTCGCCGTGCTGGACGAGGAGCCGGACGTGAAGGAGCACCACGCAGCCCTTCGGCTGTCTCGAGCACGGGGGGACGTCGTCTTCGAAGGCGTGTCCTTCGCGTACGACGGGGAGCGGCCCGTGGTTGAAGACATTTCGTTCCACGCACGGGCTGGGGCGCGGATTGGAGTGTCCGGTGCGACGGGAGCCGGAAAGACCACCCTGGCGAGCCTGCTCAACCGCTTCTACGACCCCACCCAGGGACGCATCCTCCTGGACGGAGTCGACTTGCGTAACTATCGATTGGTTGACCTGCGCAACCAGTTCGCGATCGTGCTCCAGGAGCCCTTGCTCTTCTCCACCAGCATTGGTGAGAACATCGCCTACGCCCGTTCAGGGGCGAGCTTCGAGGAGATCAGGGACGCCGCTGCTGCCGCGGGAGCGCATGACTTCATTGCGGCCCTGCCCAACGGCTACGACACCCTGGTCGGCGAGCGCGGGGTGCGCCTGTCGGGCGGAGAGCGGCAGCGCATCTCTTTGGCGAGAGCCTTCCTCAAAGATGCGCCTGTGCTGATCCTCGATGAGCCGACGAGCTCGGTCGACGTCAAGACCGAGGCGGCGATCATGGGGGCGATGTACCGGCTCATGCAGGGTCGGACCGCGTTCATGATCGCTCACCGGCTGAGTACCCTCACACAGTGCGACGAGCGGATCGAGATCGGTGATGGTCGAATCGCTTGGATGAGCAAGGGATTGCAGTCGGTCGGCGGACCGGGTGGTCGTCCGGACGACTGATGTCGTTGTCAGTAGCTGTCTCACGACGAGACATCCTCACCCATGGCGAGTCTCAATTCGCGAATCCACCGCGATACACGTGAGGCGTACTTGGGCTCCCCTGGATCGCCACTCACCCAGAAGCCCAGCCAGCGGACCGCTTGGAGGACTGCCACGAGGTCGACCTCCTGGTTGAAGCGATTCCAGTCAGCATCATCGGTGGCCGCTGAGACCGCCGGTCGGTCCGCCATTGAGTGCAGCGCCTCGAAATATGCTCGCCGCATCGCGATCCGCTGGCTTCTGGTCCACCGACCTGAGGTGATGCTGACGAGGTCGACATACTGCGGTCCGATCGCCGTTGTTTCCCAGTCGATGACAGCGATCGCGTCTCCGGCGCGATCCGGGCGGATCAGGATGTTCTTGCAGAAGAGCTCGCCGTGGATCATCCCTTGTGGCAGACCGTCGACGAGTTGGACGAACTCGTCGTACGTGGCGAGGGTGCGGTCGACGAACGGTAGATCGTGCTCGGGAATCCGCTCCTGGAACGCCGCCCTGAGCTGCTCTCCCACGCGCTCGTAGTGGGTTCGGTCGAACCGCAGGAGCCGCGGATCATTCGACCGTCCCGCTGTGGACGCATGGAATCGCGCGGCCCACGCCGCGGCCTGTTCGTAGAAGCCGAGATCGAGACAGTAGCAGAGGCGATGCGGCCCCACATCCTCGATGAACAACCACAGGTTGCCCCGTTTCGGGTCCCATCGATACCCGTAGAGCTCTGGGGTGCCGAGCCCCAACCGCGGCAGGACATGCTGGTACATCCAGATCTCGCGACGACTCGGTCCGAGCTCGAGCCGGCGGACGTACCTTGCCTTCTGGTGTTGCCGAAGCGGGTTGAGGTCCTTGAAGATCACTGGCAGAGTCTCGCCGGATCCAAGTTGGACGTCGATGCGACGAATTGTGAAGCTGGTACCTTTGCGGAATTCCTTGTCGCGGATCGATCGCACCTGAACGCGCCTGCCAGATATTTCGGACAGGCCCGCTTCGAGCGTCTCCATCATGAGTTGCGCGCGGCTCACTCGCCGCCCTCCCGTTGCCGCCACGGGAGGGTGCGGGATGCTCATCCCAGGCCACGCCCAATCATTTCGGCCTTAGCCACAAGCTTTGTCACCATGTCACCTGGGTAGTCCCAGTCGGCCGAGCGGGCGAGTGAGCGCAAGGTCTTGTGCAGGCGAAGGCCCTCGATTTCCTCGAACAGCTCGTCGGGCTGGAAGACGGTGAGACCGAAGGGTGCGGCCGCCGCGACGTAGGAATCCCACATCCTCTCGATCCACGCGCGATCAGCTCCGTCAGAGAGGAAAGCAAAGTCGTGAAGTGGTGGGCCGAGGCCGGTCAGTTCCCAGTCGGCGGGGCAGATGCGCACGTCCGTAGAGCATGTGTCGACGATGATGTTCCTGGGCCGGTACGACCCGTGCACGAGCGTCGGTTCGCCGGAGGAGAACTTCTCGATCACCGCCTGGTAGCCGGTCAGGACCCCCTCCAGCCTTCGCAGTAGGGACCCGAACCGCGCGCCGACCGCCTGCAGTGCCCGCTCCGCCGTATCCCAGAAGTAGACGGCGTCGTAGCTGAGCAGGAGACCCGACTGCGCGAGCTCCGCCTCGCGGCCCACGACGCTTCCGCGCAGCCGACCCAGCCAGGCCGCGGCGGCGATCCGGTCTTCGATCAGCGACCGGCGCAGCTTCCGCCCGTGGACGAACTCGAGCAGGAGCCAGTGCCGGCCGCCAGAGTCGTCCCAGAGCACGCCGTACAGCTCGGGGGTGCCGAGTTCGCAGGCGGACAGTATGTGCTCGTAGACGTAGCGCTCCCGCCGACCCCGCGACAGCGCGACATCCGATGCGTGCGGAGAGACGTCGTAGTTCTTGTGAAAGACGTCAAGCGTCCGGCCATCGGCCAGGTCGAGCAGCAGGCGTCGCAGCGCGTACGAGGTCGATGGCGGCGCGGGCAGTTCACGCACCCTCGTGACCGTCGTTCCCAGGCAGCGCTCGCCGATCACCGGGTCGGCGATCTCCAGCGGCTTTCCACCCTTGACGACGAACCGATCCATTGTTCACACCTTGGCCCTGGCGTCAGCGCAACGCCACATTCAAGATCCTCTCAGCGGTCTTTCGAGCGTCGAAATACGTCGCAGCGATCTCCCGCGCTGCCAGGCAGTGCCTCTCGTAGTCAGCGTTGACTTTCGCCAGCGCCTCTGCCGCCTCCTCCGGGGTGGAGAAGCGCACGATGCCCTCGCCGAAGGGTAGGAAGGAGCTGGGACCAGTGTCCTGTGCCACCACCGGTTTGCCGGTCGCGAGATAGCAGAGGCTCCGATCGCTGATCCAGGCGCTCCGCATCTTGACGTAGGAAGCCTTCACGCAACTGAACTCCCCACGCGAGCTTTGAATATAGGAGCGGTACATCTCGGGTGTGCTGCTGACCTCCGACGAGTGGCGGACCTGCCAACCGTGCTGCTCCAGCAAGTGGCGGTCCCCGTCGTCGTAATCGGATAGGTGGATGGCAAGCTCGAGCGGCTGACTCGTCAAGCCGGCGAGCTCGGCATACGCGAGGAAAGCCGCCCGCTTGGTGTTGTCGTAGAGTACCTCGCGGCCATCCACCATCTCCGGCACCCATCCGGTCCACCAGTCAGTGACCGTGGTGAAGACCTCGCATCGGGCGTCGTAGGTGAAGGGCCACAGATCCAGGCACACCGGTGGCCGGATGTGGACCCAATCCAGATCAGCGTCGGGGAACAGCGCCGTACTCGCTCCGACCGTCTCCCCGATGGTGAAGTACAGATCGTGGGACGCGACAGCGACCTGTCCGGTGGTCATCCACACCTGCGAGAGGCCCGGGTCGATGTCCACCAGGGCGGTTCGCCGGAAGCAGGCAAGCAGTGCGGGGTCCAACGCATAGTGGAAGTTCAGCAACAGACTTGCGCGTTCGAACACCTGGTGTGCCTCGGACTCGGTGGCCCCGATGTAGTCGTACCCGCCATGCCCCGGCTCACTGCCGGCGTCCGTGCAGAGGATCACCTTGCCATCGAGGCCATAGCGCGTCAGCCGCTGCAAGAGAGACTCGATCTTCGACTGGTCCGATCCGGCGTCACCGCTGTAGAAACGTTCGAACCAGTAGACCTCGCACCCTGTCTGCTGCAAGGCATGGACGTACTGCATGTAGACCCAGAAGTGGCCGCCGCCCTCGAGGAACTTCAGGGTCCGGTACGGCGAGACGACGATGGTGGTCATGGGGCCTCCCGGCCTGGACTGAGGAGCGCAGGGAGCGAAGCGACTGGAGCGACGAGGGAAGGCCGGGAGTCAAAGCCCCATGACCCCGCCGGCGCCGGAGGTCCGGCCATTCGCACGGTCATGTCGACACCGCCGGCTCGACATTGTCGAACCACGTCTCCATCTCGGCCAGGCTGTCAAACGCCCAATCGGCCTGCTCGTGGACCGCCGCAATGCACGGCCAGACGAGGCAGTTGGCGATGCGCGAGATCTCTGCGGTCTCCAGCAGCAGACTCAAGTCGCTGGTGGACGGCATATGCCGGCCAAGCGGCTCGGCCGCTTCTTGATAGCGGTCCAAGAGCCACCGGCGATGGTGCGCCGCGAACCGATAGAGGAAGGTCGAAAGATCGTAGGTGACCGGTCCGACGCCCGTCGCGTCCCAGTCGATCAGACGGGTCTGCAGACCATCCGGCGTGGGCACGGCGAGGATGTTCTTCGGCCACAAGTCGCCGTGTAGCAGCGTCTCGGGCCCACCGCCTTCCGCCATGATCCGCGCGCGGTCGGGACCGTCGTCGAGGAGCTTGTACAGCCGCCGCAGCAGACGATCGCGCAGGGCCGTCTGCCCGGAATCGACGTTGACCGCGGGTGGCTGGAGAGATTCAAGACCCCGGATGGCGTCCCGGACATTCGTCAGGTAGTACGTGATGCCCATGTCCTTCCCGTACATCCGGGCCTCCGGGAGGAGCGGATGCTCGGCGAACCGGACGTGCAGTTGAGCGATCAGGTCGATGGCGGCCTGCACGCGGCTCCACTCGGGGTCGACGGTGTTCAGCGTCCTGTCTCCGAAGTCCTCATAGACGTGCCAGACCCCTTGACCACTCCGATCGGCCGCGACGCCGAGCAAGGCCGGACCTGTGTGGCCGAGGCCGACGGCACGGAGCCAGCGCGTTGCGACGAGCTTGTTGCGCACGGCGCGCGGCAGGGTGAGGTATTTGACCACGAGGGTGCGCGACCGGTCGTCGATCTCGAACGTCAGCCGGTAGACGTTGCACGTCCTCTTCAGTGCCTGCTCGCCGGTGAGTCGCCCGGACACCGCTGATCCGTCCAGCACCTCCTGCAACACGCTCCGGAGCTCGGCCAGGCCATGCTGATCGCCGCCTCTCAGTGCGTCATCCAGCCCGTCGATCACGGCGACACCTCCTCCTGGGCAATCTGCGGTTCGACAAGGGACGGGTGGCCGAGACCGGCGGGTACGGCGGCCAGCAGGGCGCCGAGAGCTGAACCGCACTCGACGAAGGACAGTGCGGCCACCGCGACACCGATGGCGGCCGTAATCGCCGCAGCCACTGGAGACCCGCTCACCCAGGCGGTTATCGCCAGCGCAGCGATCACCACGACCGCGAGAAGGGTTGCCCGGCGGATGATCGGCCAGCACCGATGCCGGATGAGCTGCGCACCGCCACCGAGTTCCTCGACCGAGACAAGAAGGCGTGCCGACCCGAGCGGTCCGTCTCGAAGCTCGAGGTCCCACCGGTCGAAACTCCCGCCGTGACGGACGACGCTCCCGGACGACACCAGGTGCGCCTCGATCGCCTGCAGCCGCTCCTCCGGGCCGACCCAACGTTCGGTCCAGGCCGAGCCCGACCTGCGCACTGGTGCCCGGACGGCTCGCATCCGGTGACCACGCCACAAGGTGAGACCCCCGCCCAGACGTCCCCGGAGTCGAGCGAGCGGTTGGAGAAGGTGCAGAAGACCGGTGAGGACGCGGCGCCCGACGAGAGTCAGACGGGAGCGGGGCGTGCTGGGGAAGGAGGCTCGCGCCGCACTCACCGAGGCTTGGAGCACAACTGGTAGGACGGCGAGCCCGGCCAACACTGCCAAAGGCAAGCCGAGGACGAGCGGTGCCCAGAGAGTGCTGAAGGCCGACAGGCACACCAAGGCGGCGGTGAGCAGGAGCCATTCCGGCGTCAGCGGCAGCGAGATCAGCGTTCCAGGTCCTTGTTCGTACAGAGACTGGAAGCCGGCCATCCCCCACGTGCCGTGATAGATCCGGCGCATGCGCACCACATGGCGGGTCAGGCCGCGGTCGTATATGCGACCAGCCCAGCGCAAATGGCCGGCTGCGTTGTACTTCTCCGGCCACTTGTCCTCGAGAAGTGCCTCGGCTCGACCGTAGCCACGCTGCTGACGCCAATAGACCCGCACAGAGTTGCGCCGGTGATGCCAGACCAACGCTGCCGGGCAGAACCCCAAAGTCCAGCCACGATCCTGCAGTCGCCAGCACATGTCCACGTCATCGCCCGCGGTGCGGAAGCGCGGGTCGAATCCGCCGATCTCCCGCAGCGCGGCGGCGCGGAACGCCATGTTGCAGCCGGGGATGTGCTCGGCCACCAGGTCAGAGACAAGGACGTGTGCCGGGCCGCCGGGGGCCGCGGCCACGCACTCGGCAATCGCACCATCACCCGGCGGTGGGAGATTCGGACCGCCGACACCGACGAAGTCGGTGGTGAGGAAGGTGTTCGCGAGGTACTGCAGCCAGTGCGGATCCGGGTAGGCGTCACTGTCGAGGTAGGCGATGATCTCGCCGCTGGCGGTGTCACACCCGGTGTTGCGCGCGTTGCTCAGTCCACGGTTCTCGGTGTGGATAACACGCACGGGATAACCTTCGGCGAGGTCGCCGGTTGTGTCCGTCGACCCGTCGTCGACCACGATCACTTCGTAGTCGGGGTAATCGAGACCGAGCGCACCGTCGAGGCACTCTTTGATCGTCGGCTCCGCGTTGTACGCGCAGATGACGACGGAGATGCGCGGCCAATCCCGGTCTCGAGTGAAGGGGACCTCGGCGTAGGCCTCGCGCGCCGCAGCCAGTGCCGGCTTGGCGACGCGATCACGGTCCGTGAGGCCGAACGCCCAGTCGTAGACATCCTCGGCACCACGGTGCCATTCGTCGGTCCAGGTATAGACAAAGGCGCCGGCGCTGCCGGCCGCGAAGGCTGTGCGCAGCTGCCAGGCGACCGCCTCCGCCTGCCCGTCCACACCGTTGCGGATGCTGTCGAGGCCCAGTTCCGTCATCAGCAATGGGCGATCACCGGCGAGGTTCTGCAGACGGGCGAGATATGCGGCCAGGCGGTCCGGGCGCTCGAGGAAGACGTTGAAGCAGACGAAGTCGAGGAAGGGCAGTTCCAGATACTCCGTCGACGGGTAGCTGACATACGTGACCAGCGCCGATGGGTCGACGTCCCGGACTCGGTCACACACGCGTTCCAAAAACCGTTCGACACGGTGCGGCCCGAGCCACCGTACCGTCGAGGCGGGTATCTCGTTGCCCAGGCTGTAACCGAGCAGAGCGGGATGAGCGGAACAGCTGCGTACCTGCTCCACGAGCTGCGCCTCGACGCGTGCCCCGGCACGTCTTCCATCGTTCAGGTATCCCACGAGGCGCTCCGCCGCGAGGCTGGGCAGAACCAACAGTTCGCGCTCGGCCGCGGCATCGAGGAACCAGCGGGGCGGCATTGTGTAGGTGCGCACCGCGTTCATACCGTTCGCCGCCATCAATGCGAGGTCGCGGCATGCGGTCGCCGGCGGGGGGTACTCGTCTCCACAAGGGTCCGCTCGGAAGGTGCCGTAGGTGACCCCGCGCACGTAGAACTTCTGGTCCGCACGGCGTAGAAACTTGCCGCGGGCCACCGGGCGCTGCCCCGCCGATCCATCGGAGGCTGTTTGGTCCATGTGCGTCGTCACGGTGCGTCCCTGCGCTGAGCTCGAAGCACGTGTCGCCCAGGCCAGCGGTGTGGGCTCCGGACTGGTCGCGGGTTGGACGCCCGGCGGTCCGCAGGGTTGACGAGGACGGTCGGACGAGCGCCGTTGGCCTTCGAGCGACCGACCGCCTCGTAACGCAGACCTGCGGCCTCCATCACGCGTTGGTCGAAGACGTTGCGGCCGTCTATGAACACGTTGTCGCGCATTCGGGCGCGCAGTTCGGCCAGATCGAGGAGGAGAAAGTCAGGCCAATCCGTGGCCAGTACGACGGCGTCCGCGCCATCGGCAGTTTCGTAGGGACTGTCGGCGACGGCGAGGCCAGCGATGTGGGGCACACGAGAGACGAGCGGGTCGTACGCGATCACTTCCGCTCCGAGGGTGACGAGGCGTTGGGCCAGCCCGAGGGCGGGAGAGTCACGCAGGTCGTCGGTGCCGGGCTTGAACGACAGCCCGAGCAGCCCGATGCGGCGGTCGGCGAGGGAGGTGAAATACGCAGCGAGCTTGTGGAGCACCACCTCCTGTTGCTGGGCGTTCACTTGCGCTGTGGCGGTGAGGAGCACCGGCTCGTAGCCATGCTGCCGAGCGGTCGCGATGAGAGCGGTCAGGTCCTTGCCGAAGCAGGAGCCGCCCCACCCGAGGCCGGCGGAGAGGAACTCTCCGGAGATGCGGCGGTCGAGCCCCATGCCGGTGGCGACACCGGTCACGTCGGCGCCCACGATGTCGCAGATCCGTGCCAGCTCGTTGATGAAGCTGATCTTCGTGGCGAGGAACGCGTTGCTGGCGTACTTCACCGTCTCCGCGGTGGTGGGGTCGGTGCACATCAGCCCAGGTCGTCTCGCCGGATCGGCGCCCTCGAAGGACTGCTGGAGGATCGGGCGGTACAGCTTGGTGACGAGACTGAGCGCGTGGGGGTCGTCGCTGCCGAGTACCACTCGGTCGGGGTGGAGGAAGTCGGCGATCGCGCTGCCCTCGCGCATGAACTCAGGGTTGTGCACCAGCGCCACGGGTGCTTTCTCGCCGTTCCCCTGGCTGAGCGCACTGTCGAGGATTCCGCGGACCAACCGCGAGCCACCGACTGGGATCGTGCTCTTGGTAACCACAACCAACGGATGTCGGATGGCCGCCGACACCGACTTGGTGGCGTCCGTCAAGGCTGACACGTCGGCGCTGCCGTTCGGCAGGCTGGGCGTCCCGACGCACACGAAGACTGCGCAGGAGTGAGTGACCCCGTCGCGGTAGTCCGCCGTGAAGCGCAGCAGGCCGCTGTGCAGGCCCGCGTTGACCAGATCTTCGAGCCCGGGCTCGTGGAAAGGAATCCGTCCGGCCTGTAACAGGGCGAGCTTGGCCGGGTCGTTCTCGATTCCGACAACCTCGTAGCCAAGGCGGGCAAAGCACGCCGCGACGACGGTTCCGACGTACCCCGTGCCGACGACCGCGAGTCGAGGGACCGTGAGTGTTCGCATGACCCACCCCGTTCGCGATCAAGGGATCCCAGTGACGTCGGGCGGCTCGGGGGACGCCGTCGCAGAGGCGAACCCTGAGGATCTGTTCGGCTCACTGTCCGCCATCGCGCCGTTCATCGGCGACTGTCTCCGGAGGTCGGTCACGTGCGATCCCGAGGGCCACTCAGGATGGGCCCGGAGCCAGGACACTGTCAGCTCGATGCCCTGGCGCAGGCCGATCTCGGGATGCCAGTGCAGAACGCGCTCCGCCAGCGAGATGTCGGGTCGGCGCTGGGCGGGATCGTCGACAGGCAGGGGCTCGAAGCAGATCTCCGAATCCGACTTGGTGACCTCGCGGATGGTGTGTGCCAGGTCGAGGATGGTGTGTTCGTCGGGATTTCCGATGTTCACCGGTCCGATCAGGCTTGCGTCGAGGAGGGCGACCAGACCGCGGACCTGGTCATCGACGTAGCAGAAGCTGCGAGTCTGCGATCCGTCCCCGTACACGGTCAACGGCTCATGGTTGAGCGCCTGAGTGATAAAGCTGGTGACCACGCGACCGTCGTACGGACGCATGCGGGGCCCGTAGGTGTTGAACGTCCGACTGATGCGCACATCAAGGCCGAACTCCCGTTGGTGGGCCATCGCCATTGCCTCGGCGAAGCGCTTGGCCTCGTCGTACGCGCCCCGAGGCCCAACCGGGTTCACGTTTCCCCAGTAGGCCTCCGGCTGCGGGTGTATCAGCGGATCGCCATAGACCTCGCTTGTTGAGGCAAGGAAGTAGCGGGCCTCCTTGTCCTTGGCCAGCGCGATGGTACGAAGCGTCCCCAGGCTTCCCGCCTTCAGCGTGTCGATAGGCATCCGGAGGTAATCCCTTGGCGAGGCGGGGCTGGCCAAGTGCATGACCGCATCGACCGGGCCGCTCACCGAAATGGCTTCACTCACGTCGTGGCGAATGAAGCCGAAGCCCTTGCGGCGGGAGAGGTGCTCGAGATTGGCGAGCGCGCCCGTACAGAGATTGTCGATACCGACCACCTCGTCGCCTCGTGCGAGGAGATGATCACAGAGATGGGAGCCGAGGAAACCCGCTGCTCCAGTGACGACGACCCTCACGCGACTCGTTCCTTCCCTGCGTGGAACGCCGGGGTCTCGTAAAAGCCTCTTGGGGGCTGAAGAGAACCGGGTGCCAAAGCCTGCGTCCGAGTGAGTGACGTCCGCGGCTTCCCGCGAATCGCGGTCCCTCTAGGAAAGTCGTGGCTTTTCAAGAGGGAGTGCGGGCGATGCGGATCTCGCACGGGCGCCATAAAGCCGTCCGCGCCCAGCATGCCGAGGATGTCGCCAGTTGCCGCCGCGAAGCTGCCTTAGGGCAACGGAGATGAGGTGTAGGCGCTGCGCGAAAGCTAAGAACTTCCGTGATGGCGCCACCAAAAACGCTGACGCTAAGGACAACGAGGGCCGTGCATGCAGCTGCGATGCAGGGCGAGCCGGTGGTTGTATGCCCAGAAAAGCTGAGCGCTATTCCAACATCTCTGGTCCACGATGGGCACGACGTTTGCAGTTGTTGCACTCGCGTCTGAGTGCTCTCTGTGGCGATACTTAGCTCGCAGGCATGACTCCCCCCAAAATGCTTCTCGAAGTCGCCCGTCGTGCGTTCGCCGGACAATTCCCCCCAGCTGCCGATGCCGACCAGGCGTCAATATCGCTTGATTCGCGAGCCCACCTCATTGTGACCTGAGTCACGTCCGCGCACAAGGGTGCCGACGGTGAATGTTGCTGTCGGCAAGCAGTGGTCGCAGGTGGCCTGCAGGGAGTTGCTGACCGCCTACCACCTGCGATGAGCAGGCGATGAGTCGGAGCGAGGGTCAGGCAGTGGCAGGTGCTCTGACCCGGGGTTTGTAGGCACCGTGGGACTCGACTGCGTCGGTCGCCGATACCGTACGGCGGCCTCCCACAGCTCGTCCGACGCCGTCAGCACACCACGTTCAGATACCTCGTCCACGCCCAACGCCGCGTCTCCAAGCTCGCGAGAATCACCGAGCTCGTGACGCTAGTGCAGACGACGCCGGTACACCCCGATGACGCACTCGCGTGCGAACTGGTGCCTTCGGAGCGCGCAGCCGGGGCGGCCTCCCGCGCGAAGCGGATCAACCGTCCGGCCAGGACCCCATAGCTTGCGAGCGGCATCTTTCCCCCGATCTGCTGCCCTGCCGCGATGGTACGCCCGCCGTCACCCGGCCGATACTTGGGGAATGACGGAGTCATTGCCTGAGCTCGATCGCGTGCAACTTCACGCGATCGAGGTACTGCGGGGTGGTGGGGCTGTCGTCGTGGCCAACCCGAGTCCGATGTCGTACGGCGTGGTGGCCCGCGATGCCCGTGCGGTGAATCTCCTGAAGGGTCGCCCCGTCGACCAGCCGGTCGGGATCTCGGTCCACTCGGAAGCCGCGCACGATCAGCTCTTCCGATACCTCGACCTCCGGACCGACACCCTCGCCGCGATCGACTTCGCTCTCGCCGAGCGAATCTCAGTGCTGGCGCGGATTCGGTCAGACCCGACGATGCCTGAGTGGCTGTCGCCGGCCATCCAGGACGGCTGGGTGCTGTTCTTCGACGGATGCTGGGGTCCACTTGCGCTGCTATGGCTGACCTTCCCCTTCCTGTACGGAAGCAGCGCCAACCGAACCGGCGAAGCCCCAGCTGGCAGGTGAATGGCGACGAGCTCACCCTCACCTCATGCAGCACGACGATCACGCTGCTGGACCGGAAGATCGCCGAACCCGACTTCCCGCTCGACGGGATCAGGTGGAAGGTCGTCGCCACCATCACCAATGCCGACCTGCGCCACCACCATCAGGCCGAGGCCTGGATCAGCTTCGACCGCGGGCGCCCGACCGGCTGGAGCGGATGCAATGAACTCTCCGGCACCGTCACCCGCAACAACACAGAACTGACCTTCAGTGACGTCGCCACCACCGCCCGCGCCTGCACAGCCGAAACCGCCGCGATGCAGGCCGCAATCCTGGCCACCCTCGGGCCCGCGGTCGCCTACACCATCGACTACAACCAACTGACCCTTCTGGCCCCGTCCGGCATCGGCCTCGACCTGAAGGCGGGGTAGAGCGGCTGCCCATTGTCGTCGGACCATAGAGAGGAGGTACACGTTCTGGGATGCGTCCTGGTCCGTGTCGCCTCAACAGTCACGAGGGTGTGACGCTATCGCAGGCCACTTCGGTACACCGCCATGACTCGCACTCGCCTGCAAACCGGCCACTTCGCAGCGCTGGACCCGTGCAGACGACTTCGGACATCGACAGGCAGGTTGCCGGGTGGTGGTGTTGAGAACGATCGATTCTCAACACCCGACCGTGAGGACCACACCGCCGTGGCTGACTCGGTCAGTGGTCCGGCGCAACTGGTAAGTCGAGCGAGTAGACACCGATGAGCTGGCCGCGTCGGCGGCCGCCGTACGCCCGCGCGGATCCGGACCACGACTTGCCCGTTATCACCGCGTTGCGCCTCCGTACGGGCGCCGGGACGTCGGCGTGCTGAACCTTGTACAGCTCCGGATCGGCGGCCACCTGCGATGGGCTGACGCGAAATGGATCGCCCTCGTGTGCCCAGAACGGCAAGTCCAGATGCCATTCCAGTTCGGCGACCAGCAGCTCGACCACCGGAAGATCCAAGCGCCTCAGCAAGGCCTGGTCCCAGTGGAAGTCGAGGATGACGTCGTGCAGCTCGAGCGGGGGGACGCTCAGCAGCGGGAACGGCGCGCGGCGCACTTGTGGGTCTGGACGGTTCTGATGCATCGGGTGAACGATAGGTCGCGGTGAGTGCCAGTCGGGAGGCCGCAGTGACGCACCTGCTCCGGGACAGCGACGCGATGACGATCTACATCGGGTGTCCAGAGGATCGATGTCGGGCGCTGGCAGAGTTCTATCGGGACCTGCTCGGGATGCAGCTGTACGAGCCGTGGGGAAACCTCACGTTGCAGAAGCGACCGCCGGACGCCGACTACATCGCGGGGAAGACGACCGACGGCGGAAGCAAGCTGCGGTTGGGGATCGGGCTGGACGGCTGGTCGGACGACCGCCCACCACGCTGGCCCGACCCGGAGTATCCACAGCACCTGCACTTCGATATCGCCGTACCGGATGCCTCGGCGGCCGAGGAACTCGTGCTGAGCCGAGGTGCGACGTTGCTGCGGGATCAGGGCGCCTTCCGGACGTACGCCGATCCCGTCGGGCACCCGTTCTGTCTGTACGCCGACCCGTCGGCGGAGTCGGCGGAGCTGCAGCGGGTCGTGTTCGACTGCTACAGCCCGCGGGCGCTGGCGAGCTTCTACGAGGGCTTCCTCGGTGTGCCGAAGCGGCTCGAGGACTCGCCCTCCTGGGTCGTGCTCGACCTGGACGATGACGACGATCTGCCGAACCTGGCCTTCCAGCACGCGCAGGCTCGTCCCACCCGGTTCCCGGATCCGGAGTATCCGGCCCAGTTGCACATCGACTACCGCTTCCCGACGGTGCGCCGGCCGCGATCCAGCGGGCCGAAGGGCTGGGCGCCATCCACATGCCACCCAACGAGTCGACGTCGCAGTGCTACGCGGACCCGGCCGGCCACCCCTTCTGCCTGTGATGGCCAGCCCACCGCGGATCCGGCTCGGAGCGCTGACGATCATGGCTGCCCGGCCGCGCGAGTTGGCGCGGTTCTACTCGCGGCTGCTGAGCTGGCCGTACATCCGGGAAGAGGGCCCGCGTCCGGGCGAGCCGCCGGAGGCCGGATATGCGCTGGTCTGCCCACCCGAGGGTGTCGCCGAACCAGCATTGAACTTCGACTACGAGGCCAACCACCGCCGACCGCAGTGGCCGGCCGTCGAAGGCGGGCAGACGTCGACGATGCATCTGGACGTCGGCGTCGACGACCTGGATGGCGCGGTCGCCTGGGCGATCGAATGCGGCGCCACCCTCGCCCCCGTCCAACCACGCCCCTTGGAACATCGCGTCATGATCGACCCCGACGGCCACCCCTTCTGCCTCTGCCTAGGCTGACTCCCTGCATCAGTCAGGGGGAGCCTGGGTCAGCTGCTCTGGTGGCGGCGTAGGCGAGGTATCCCGTGCCGGCGCGGGTGGCGTGTTGCATGGCGGTTCTGGGGCTGATGCCGAGGGCGAGGATGGCGGGTGGGGCTTCGCGGACGGGCTGGAGCCAGGTGGTGTTGCGGGTGGCGAGTGCGGGGATGCCCACGTCTCGGGGGGCATTGGAGGCGGTGTGGATGTGTAGGTGCTTGCCTGGCATGCCGCCGGGGAAGAGCCAGTTGGTGTGCGGGTTGGCGGCGGTTCGGGTGTTCCAGCCGTGCTCGAGGAAGCTGCGGAGCAGGGCGGCGATCGGTTCAGGGAGCTCGATCCAGTCGTTGTCGGCCAGGCGTAGTTTCGTGGACGAGCCGCTGGCGTCGACCTGGTCGCGGGTGAGGGTGACGATTCGGCTGAGCGATTGGCCTAACAGCAGGACGAAGACGGCGATCAGCCGGTAGTGCATCGGCAGTTCGTCGTGCAGGATCACGTGGCGGAGGTGGCTGATCCTCTCGTTGTTGCCGGTCGTCGGGCGACAAGTTCGGCGGACAAGTTCGGGGGACGACTCAGCTGTCGCGCTCCGAGGCGAGCGCGATGATGACGCCTTGCGGTCCGCGCAGGTAGCAGAAGTACAGCGAGGGCTCGTATTCCTCGATGGTGCCGACCAGCTCGCCGCCGTGCGCCCTCAGCCGGTCGACCGTGTCGTGGACGTCGTCGACCACGAACATCAGGTTCCGGAGACCGAGCGTGTTCGGCGGCGCGGACGGCTCGAGGGTCGACGCGAGCGGCGTGCGGTACGTCGTCAGCTCGAGCTGCCCGTGCCCGTCGGGTGTCCGGAGGAACGAGATGTCCGCCACGACCCCCGGAAGTCCGGACACGCCCTCCACCCAGGCTCCGGAGACCGTGGTCTCGCCGACGAGTTCCATGCCGAGCTCGAAGTAGAACGCCTTCGCCGCGGCGAGGTCCTCGACCACGACGCCGATGTGGTCCATGCGCTTGATTGCCATCTTGTGATTCTCCCCTGGTAGTGGTTTCTTCGCCCGGAGGACGAGGCCGCCGCGGCGTTCTCTACATCCCTCATTCAGGAAGTTCGGCGCCGGTGCGCTCGGCCAGCATGTAGGTGGCGTACCAGGTCGGCGTAGGCCTGGCCGGTGCGGACCTCGTGCTCGCCGTGCGCGGTGGCGGCGTACGCCGCGGCGCCTGCGCGGTGAGCTTGGAATGCTCTGCGTGGCACTATCCGTGGCACGGAAGCGCGGGTATTCATGGGGCTATTCGCAGGTAGTGCGGGCGGCGCTGTTAACAAGACCACTGGTAGAGAGCCGATGGGGCGGTGTAGTTCCTCCTCGTAATGAGAGGCTCGTCAGTTGCAACTATCAAAGTCCACGGCCCGAGCCCACTTCGAGGATGTCGTCTCGGCCGCCTAGCGCGCAGATGAACGCACAGACTCGGTCCTCCCGGACAGAAGGGCGCTACCACTCCGCGTACGTCCTGACGCTGCACCACCCCGACCGCATCACCGTCCTGCCGCACGAGGCCGCCCCAACCGTGAGGACTTGGCCGAGCACGCGTGCTGCTGTAAAAGAATGCCGGTGCGGCATTCCGCGTCAAAGTGCCTATGGCTTCAACGGGAGCGAAACGCGTTTGAGCGTCTGCCGCATCGTAGCCTCAACTGGGCATATGCCTCCCGGGGCATACCCCACAACGACCGGAGTGACCGCCCGCGGACCGCTTTGGCAGCGTGATCACTGGATCGAGGGACCTGCGACCGTCGCCATCGTCTTCCGGAAGACATGGGCAGTGACCCAAGCCATCGTCAGCACCACATTCTTCGCACGTCACGACGGTGCTGCGTGGACGTTGCCGTCTCGCAAGAAGGCCGAGTGAGCCGCAGGCTGTTGCGGCCGAGTGTTCGGGCGTCGTAGTACGGTCGAACATGTGCTATACGGCCGCGCGCGGGAGCGAGCGGAGCTTGCCGCGCTAGTGGAGCGGGCGCGGGTGGGACGCGCTGGGGTGCTGGTGGTGCTGGGGGAGCCCGGGGTCGGCAAGTCCGCATTGGTAGATGACCTCGTCTCGGCCCAGCAGGCGGCGCCGGCCGGTGCGGCGGCACGCGTGCTGCGCACTGCCGGCGTGGAGTCTGAGTCGCCGTTGCCGTTCGCTGCGTTACACCGGCTGCTGCGTCCGGTGGTCAACTTCGAGGGGCTGCCGGTCCCTCAGGTGCGCGCGCTGCGCGTGGCGTTCGGGCTTGAAGACGGCCCAACGGTCGAGCCTTTCATGGTCGGGATGGCGACCCTGTCAGCCCTGACCGACGTAGCCGAGGGCGCCCTCGTCGTTTGCGTCGTGGACGACGCACACTGGCTCGACTCCGCCTCAGCGGACGCGTTGCTGTTCGCGGCG
>Ga0137374_10004072_pt1 | contig 17382 bp, 9 predicted proteins | sample SagtaG_20_FD_104811 | JGI IMG/M metagenome (GOLD analysis project Ga0137374, IMG submission 104811) | Vadose zone soil microbial communities from Sagehorn Ranch, Mendocino, California, USA - Sage1_R_100_16 metaG | ecosystem: Environmental > Terrestrial > Soil > Vadose zone | place: USA...
CCAAACGTTTCGCTTCCTTCTCGATTGCCAGAATAGCGCAGTCGATGGCCTGGAAATCAGCCGCTTCAGCTTCGCGCGTTTTGGACTCTCGGACACAGAGTGCCTTGGCAAGGCAAAGAGCTGACTTCAGAATCACATCGTTGTTCATATCCTCGGCATCCCAGACCACCAAGATGTCATTATCATAACGAAGCAGCGGTTCCTGGTTGGCCGGCACCATCTTTTTCGAGAAGATAAATACTCCTACTGAAGCTCCCCGATTTTTTCGGGCAGTTTCAATCTCTGCCCGTGCCTTGCCTATGTCGTAAGAAGCGTGTTCTTTCGCTTCGACGACAAACTTCGTCCCTTCCGCTACGCAGTCTGGGCCAAGCTCCACTGTGGCGTCCCCCACTTTGCAATTCTTTATAGCGCCGGTGCAATTGCCTGTGGCGGTCGCGATGTCTCCTGCCTTTTCAGCTTCACGCTGCACGAACTCGACCACTACGTCCTCAAACTGACGCCCATGCGTTGTCGAGCGCAGCGATTCCTCACGCCTCGCCTTCATTACATCGAGCGCTGACGTCACCTCTTTCTGGAAAAACGTGGCTTGCTCCTGATGTCCTTTGAGTATTTCGACGAGTTCGCGCTTTAGGCGAGCGAGCGCGGAGCCTTCATTGTCCAGCGTCAAATTGCTGTGAATCGCCTCGGTTGCATCATTCAACAGAACTGACATGCGCGAAAGTGCAGAGCCGTCATTATCAAGTGAAAACTCATTAGTGATGGTGCGCTGGGCAGTTTCCACTTTGCGAACCAACCGACTCAACGCTGAGTCTTCCTCGTCGAGCGAGAACTCCTTGACAACCTCATCGACCTTCTTCGTCAGGTCTCCCGTCAGCCGCCCGTTCTCTTCGGTGAGTTCGGCTATCATCCGGTTCAGCGCGCTCTCCTTATTGTCTAATGAGAACTCCGCCAAGATTATCTCTCGCTCGGCTTGCAATACTTCTTCGGCTGAATTGCGTACTGCTTGAACGAGACCCGTCGACTCCGCCGGGTCGAGGAGATTCATTATCGGACTATTCTCGCCAACATGGGCCGCCAGGGTTCTTGCCAACTCCGAACCTTCGACCCCAAGCTGGCGCCTCAGCAGTTGCTCAAGGTCTCCATCCTTTCGGACTAGTCGTTCCAGTCGCTCCTGGAATCGGCCATTGTTAGGGTCGAAATACTCCTTTAGAACGGTTGTCACATTCTGATGAAGTTGAGAGCGATAACTCTCAAATGAGTTTCCCAAATCTTCGAGCAATCGGTCGCCCTCGCGCCTCACAGCATCTGCGTCGATTTGGCCACGGGCGTGCTTCAAAGACAAGATACCGATTCGAAGAGCGCTGAGTGTGTACTCATCGCGGTCTCGACCCATCTGTCGAATGACTAGTTCTCGAACTGAATCCGAGTCTGTGACCAAGAGGTCGATATGGACTGAATCGGGTGCATCGACACCCCTCAGAAACGATGCGGCGTTAGGTTCGTTTATTGGTTGCTGTAAATTACTACTCATGAAATTTCTCCTCGTTCTCAAGTTATTAAGGCTCAAACTCGCTCATCTTAGGTTTGGTCTTATACCAATAGCTTCAGGCCATAGCGTTCGGCTCTCGCCTGCCTCGACAGCCGGCGTAACCGGGGATTGCGGGCTTCGGCGTCGTCGCGTTTGTATTGCCCCCATGCGTTCCAGTGCATATTCAAAGCCCTGCCCAGGTAAGTCCTGCTGCGTTTGTTATTAATGATTTCCGTTAGGTCTCGCTGTCTCATCGGTTTCTCTCTCCTTATGCTTGTTAGCGATTGCGCCACCATCTTTGTCGCTCATATGTAACGTGTGATAAAAGAGTCGGTTTGTTCAAAACCTTCTTTTGCTGTCGTAAATCGCCAGCTTTCTTCATATCCACCGGCTCGTTCATATGTAACGTGTGATAAAAGAGCGCTGTTGTTCAAAACGCCAAAGCGGGCATACCAACTCCTTCTTCTCGTCATAAGTCATACCCCTTCTCTCACCCTCCCTAAGAAAGGTTTGAAAAGAGCGTCGATTTGTTCAGATTGGTCTAGCGCTCTGATGAGGTCGAAAGGACAACCGCGCGGACGCTCTGAGGCGAGCAACCTTAGAAAGAAACGAGGTTGAGTCAGTCAAGGCTCGGGCAGCCTGCGGATCGGTGCGCCACACCGGCGCGTTGGATTCAAAAAAAAGCGCAGTCGGCCGCTCTCAGAAAGGAGTCTCGCTAGGTCGTCATAAAAGCAGGCTACTGCGAGAACCGCCACCATTGAGTTAATGGCAGCGGCTCAAAATGTGAGGTCTTACAATTCATTTCAATGTTAGGTCTTTCGATACCTCAACGAGAACAGCGCTGATCTTCTCACCAGCCTCATCGGACAACGAGTCGGCACCGTCAAGCTCAATTCGGAGCCTGAATCTCAACTCGTGACCGGCAGCGGCTTCCATCAGTTCGCCAAGTGAGTCCGCCAAGTCTTGGATCTCATTTGGCCTCAACTCTGCTTCCGCCACCCTTACACCTGGGCGGGGCGGTGGAGCAGGCGGCGGCGGCTCTGGTCTTTCGGCGGGCACCCGCAATCCTATACTTTGGGCGTTCGCATACTCGCATGGCCACTGACCCTCGACGCGCTCAAGCAGCCTTCCGCTCAACGCGCCATCGATCGCTCTGCGTACGGTCAGCCATGGGAGTACTCTCCCGGCCTTGTTCGAAAGCGCATTGGAAATCCTGAGCGCTGTTGCCGCCCCATCCTGCCACGCATCCGGAAGGTTCTCGGGCAGTAAGTCGGCCGCCGCAATCGGGGGTGGCGGCGCCTGCAGCCGGGCTTGGTCAGAAAGAATCCCAGCGGGTATCTCTTCTCCCAAGACGCTGCTAGGTCCTGAGGTCAGCCAAAGTCTTCCATCTCGCACCGCTTCCTGAATCGCTTCCTCGACTAACGGACGCTCAGCCTTAGGGATGACAAGCGTCTCTTCATATCCTTCCCTCTCGATCCTCACAGCGTGCCCGCCGGCGAAGTACTCGCGGACCTGCTGGACCGAGATTTCCGGCGACGCCCATAGCTGAGGAAGTACTGTCGGAATAAGCAAAGGGCTTGGCAACTGACTGAGTTCTGCTGCCTCAGCAAGGACAACCTCCAGCCCTGGCTCTTTCAAAGCCGCTTCATCAGGAACCTCGCGCCAATAAGTCTTTACCGACTTATCGGGGCGTGTGAGTCGCAGCACAAATCTGCCTTCAACCGACCCCGCGACGAGCGTGTCAAGAATGGCTTTCCGGTTGAGCATTTTTGGAAGGCGGGAGAACTGAGCGAACGCATTGACTAGGTCTTTCACACGGCGCGCGGTTTCGCCTTCGTGCCAAAGATTGTAGGGTCCGTCTGGCAGCAGCGCCTCGGCGCTCACAGCCGTGTCTTGAATTCGTGATCGCTTATCTTCCTTGATCGTCGCAAACAGCGAACCGTTTTGCACAGTAACCTTGAAAGCTTGCACCTCGTCTTTTTCGGACACTGTAACCACTACGCTGTAGGCATGTTGTATCGCCTCGGGAATGCTCTTCCTTGTTTTGTCGAGATTTGCACTCAGTGTGGCTTCTCGGATCGGGTCGACTTCGTGCTCCTTCAACTGACTACGCACTTCCTCCCAACCCAAGTAGTCTCGAATCCACTTTTTCGCGGCTTCCAAGCCATCTCGGGATGGTACCGCAAGCACGACTGCGTTGCGGTAGACGCGCGGGCGATCCGACCCGGTGGTCTCATCAATGAAGCGCGACGCTTCGGCGCTTGGTTTCCCAGAATCCGAAGCTGCCTTCGGTCCCAGTACCCCAAACCGAAACTCACCGTCGTCATCAATGTAGCTTGGTTTCTCAGGCAAGCTGTGAACCTTGGCTCCCGCAGCCGACGCCCCTGCCGTCAGGGGCTTGCACTTAGCAATGTCTTCCAGGAGTCTGGCATCCACCAGATCCGGCGACACTCGAAGACTAGCATCGTGATGCATCTGGCGCAGGTTTGGTTTTGAACCGAGCCGCCATAACGCCGGGAGTTGTCTTCTGCCCCCTGAATCAGAATCGACAATATATTCCTCGTCTAAGAACCACGAGACCTCCGTCCACCGCATCAATGCTTTCTCTAACTCAATCTTGTCCGGTCGCGTGTGCCCCAAAACAAGCATCAGGTCTCGCGTGAACGCCTTTTGGCCAATTGGCTGCGAGTGAAGGAAGGTAGCAAATACTGCCTGCTCGATTTCGCGGAATCTTAAGCTTGCGGATTCGGATTGAATGTCACGTGCCTTGCCGAGTTCTCCCTCTAGGATCGCGGTCCACTCCTGTCGCTTGCCTTCGTATTGTTCGCTCGCGGCAACGGAAGTAAGCTCGCGGGCTGCCTCCGAAATACCACCCGCATCAGGTTCTCCCAGGAAGGCGTTAGCTCCAACTAGCGGCGATTGGTCCCACTTCTCAGAATCGCGCAACGCAAGCGCAAAGGTGCGCAGGATGCCACGCGTGCGTTGAAAGCCCTCCAGACTGGTCCACTTGGTATAGAACACTTCCGTCAAGTCAGGATGGAATGGATAGCTCAGCAGAAACCGGGCTTCTGCGATATTGCCATCCTTGCGTGTCTGATCGTCCAGATCAGCGATGCCTTTTAATGCGGCGACCACGTGCGGTCGAAAGGCCTCGCGGTCGCGGATCGAATCGGGTTTGAAAAAGCGCCGCCTCAACACTTCCGCTACGTCTTCCTTCAAAACGGGCTGTACGCCTTCCTCGCGCTCGCGGCGAAAGATTGCATACATTTCGCTCATCAACTCTTTGCCCAGCGTGTCGCTCTTCGCCGGATCGGTAGCAAGTAGCGACGCAACAATGGCACATCGATCCACTTTGGTTGCTGCCTGAGTTAGATACTGAAAGAAGTTCACTATCTTGCTGCGCCACGAAGGATCCATTCCGACTTTCTCGCGCGCATACATAAGGACTTCGTCAATTAGGATTAGTGTTGACAAGTCTTGCTTGCCAGGCAGCCCAAGCAATTCTGCCAGCAGATTCTCGGCAGGAGCGCTTTCGCGCTCGGCCTCCTTTCCTTCCGCATGCAAAAGCTTCAACCCCTCCGCACCTGCTAGCTGGTAGGCCATTACACTCCACGGGTTCTTCAACCAGCGCGTCTTGCCATCCGGTCCGCGAACCTCCATGCCTTTCTCGACATCTAGCTTGTCGAAGGCGAGCACAGCGATCCGAGCCTGCGGCGGCCGCATACCGATGTGATTGACGAATTCCTCGACCGAGGGCAAGTTGGGAAGCGTCGTGGGGTTTTCTACAAGATGAAATAAGGTGATCAGAGTGTGAGTCTTACCGCCACCATATGTGAGTTCGAGCTGACGAACCGCTTTGTCATTCTTTCCTGCAAGCCGAGTGACTACGTCTTTGGCCAGCTCTCGAAGGTTGTACGTCGGGTATGTTAGAGCGAAGAACTCAGCTGGGTCCTCGTAGACCGGACGTTGGCCCTTCTTCATTACGACATCGTAGAGATCAGCCGCGAATGTGCTCATCGACAGTTCACCCGATTTGAGGTCATCACGTATCTGCACCACCTGATGCCACGGTGTCCAAGTTAACTTGTTCATATTGTTCCTATCGTTCTTGTTCGGGAAAACTAATCTGCATCTTCTCCGGCGCTACTCCTCGGGCCACGACATGGTTGCTAATGCTCTCAAGCAATGACCTCTCTTCGCTGCCCCCGGCGGCAAGTTCGATTAGCGCCTGCAGCAACTGATGGAATAGTGCGTTACGCCGTAGACCACGCGCGTCCAAGTACTCATCCACCTTAATTACCTCTCCCGACCTCCAAAGATGCATCAGTCTGTGAACTTGATCGATCAACGGAATTGGGCGACCACTTGGCGCTTCGTATCCGATGGACTTGCGTCTACGCTGGCTCCATGGCACCAGCTTTACAAGGCTTCCGGTTCCTTCTTCGATCTCGGCCTCCACGCCATGGTCCGACGTTCCCGGATCCCTTTCTTCTTCTTCATCGATTGAGCCCTTCCCACCTGTGCGAATTAGAATGTCATACTGGTCAGCGAGAGCGCCGTCTGACAATCCACACGAGACGGCGTAGAGTATGCAAGCACCAATGGGGGCGTCAGCCATTCGGAAATCATTCCGATGGAGAATGTAGTAAGTCGTAACGTCGTCCAAGCCAGTTGCAGATTCCGCGTCTCCATTATGTGAAAGGACACGACCGACAACGAAATCGACCACGATTCGGCGTACACTGCGCAGAAACTCCGACACTTTAAGGACTTGGCCAGGCTCATTGGCTTTCTTAACAATAGGATGTTTGCTATACGCTTCCAGGGCGGGACCAGTGGCGGCCCAAACAAAGTTCGGCCCGCGGATGCCCGCATCCCAAAACTCACGAAGTTGGACATATATCCTGTCGCGCATTTCATCCAAAACGTTATTGTCCCAACCGGGCTTTGCTGTTTCGGGCCGCTTTTTGCAGACAAGCCAAATCGACGAAGCAAGGGCGGCTGAACCAGTCGCCCGCATCCTGCCGGATCGTTCGGTCTGAATAGGCCAGCTTCCATCGACCAGAAAGCCGGCGCGAATGATTGCAGAAGCGAGCGCTTCCCACGCGTCTGGCTGTTTGTGAGCAAAAACGACTATCATGCGTCCCTCAGGATTGAGCGCTTCATAGCATGCCCGGAACGCACGGTACATTCCATCTTCATAAACAGACTTTGACTTTGCTCCATCGCCATCGAAGCGGCTCGAATCGTCGATCAACTCGCCATCATTGCTTTCGTGGTTCCACTTCGGGCCTAGAGGGTTAAGAAACGCCGCATCAAATTCACTCGAAAGACCGTTGAGCGACCGGCGCAGCCAGATATAAAAGAAATCCATGAGGTCCGAATATGAGATCGCATCGTAGTAAGGCGGATCAGTCACGACCACGTCCACATTGACCATGTCATTGGAAGTCGCCGATCCAGCCCTGACGGATGGAGAGACTTCACCACTAGCAGTATCCATAACATGGGAGCAGACACGACCAACCCAGTCAATTTCCCCGGCATAGTTGCCGCTTGCGCTCCCGATCGGATTCGACTCCGCAAAGTCCCAAAGTATTGGCAGTGCAAAACGCGCAAACGTCTGCTCAATTTCCTGAGCGCGCATGTTCCAGATACACAGCGAACTGCTGCGGTTCGCTACTCTATCAATCGCCAGCGACAGATATGCAGCAATCCCCTCGACCCACTCGACCGAGTAACCCTCAGCAAACATCTCTGCTCGCGCGGTTCGGGTATGTTTTACGAATGTTCCCAACGCCATCAGTTGACGATTTGTGAAGAGCTTGTACCACTGGTCTAAGCCGTAGAGCGGGACGCGAAACCCCAATGCTTCTTTCTTCGGCAATGGCTCCGTCGGCAATCCAAATGGCACACCAGCAAACACATCTTCAAGTTTCTTTTCTGCGTCGTCCGCGCGACTCCTCTCCTCGTCCGTGGGGAGTCGGTATTCTTTGCCACCTTCCGAATCAACAACAACGGCGGTCATAACGGCACCCAAGTTTCCAGCCAGTCCCTCCTGGCGGATGTCCTCCATGGTCATTGCGACCGTGCCGGGCTTACCACAACATGGGCACCATACCCCGTTACGACTCATTGTTCCCTGACCAAGCTTTCTGTCGTGCTCGCGCCTTTGCGCCCCATTTCCTCCAACCTCGGGCACAGAGCATTGAACTTCAAAAACCACTCCGGTTTTGTCGCTATTGGACTGCATGGTAAGCACTACTCGCTTGCTGTCCTTCTTACATAGCCAGCGAGTTTTGAGCAACGGAATTATTGCGCGACAGTTCTTGCACCGCACCGTTCGGGCCCAGAGGTATGCCGCCGTTACCTTACTTATCCAACGAGGGTTCTTCCTGTCGGCCAAATACTCGCGGTTGAATTCGGAATTCAGTTCGCCCAGATCCAACCTGCCGTCTCGATGAGTTGGCGCCTTAATGGGCTCCCGATTCTCCGATCTGCTGCCCGTCTCCAACGGTTCGAAATCAGCATAAGTTAGATAGAAAGGTGCAAGATCTTCCCTAGCTTGATTGAGGATCCACCAACCCCACGCGCGGACGTGCCAGGTGAAATCGGCGTCGAGTATTAAACCCGCCGGGCGCGCGCCGGGCAATTGAGGATCCTGACTGAGCCCCAGCCCCAGTTCTTCAAGTTGCGCTCGAAGACCTGCCCCCTTGAAGCCTTGCGCCTTGAAGAACGATTCCATAAAGCTTCGATCTTTGAGCACAAATGGAGGTAGCGGGCGCTTCTGGCCCGCGAATTTCTGCGGGTACTCAAGCGTGCATTTAAGGAGTAGCCAAGCGACTGGGCTAATGTCTGTTGCAGTGACATCGCAGCCAAGGCGCATTGCTTCGAGTGGAATTGCTCCGCCGCCAGCGAACGGATCAAGCACGCGCGGCGCACGTCCGCCATAGGCTTTTCGAATCTCTTGCCGAAACCAATCGAGTGTTTTCTTATTCTTGGTTTCCAGCCCCCAATGCAGGATCCCACCTTCGGTTTCCTCAACTATCTTTTCTTCAATCTTGCCGCTCGGGAGCTTCTTCTTCTTGACCTTTTGCACCACCTTTCCGCCAATCTTCTCGATCAGTTCTTTCCTCTTTTCCGGCGTTCCCGGATCAGGAAGAAGAGTCGCAATGAGCGCCGCTCGACACGCCGCAAGTGGCCGCCTTGCGGGCCAGATGTGAAGCGTTGAGATGTGCCCATGCCGGACGTTCTTCTCGTGGACTGAGTCAATAGAAGCCTGCTTGAGCGGAAACGCATGCTCAATAAGCCGTGTAGAGTCAGCCGCCAACACACCGGCATCTTCAAGTTTTTGTTTGGGCTCAGTCATAACAGCGTTAATACTGAAGGGTTCTACATTACCCCGCTTATTCTGGTTCGGCGGCTGAAAACACTTCGCTCTCGTCGATGGTAACGCCGCCCTTTGCTTTCACGATGAGTTTGCTAAACGGGTCCTGTACCCGTAATAGCCTGGGGTGCGGGCTGGCGCAATCATACACGACGTAAAGCCAGTATCTCTCGCGCACATTGCAAGCTCGAATCCATTCGTTCTCCGTCAGCTCAATATCTCCGATTGAGGCGCGACCTTTCACTTCAATTGCGCGCGGATCCTCGCCCGGGCGCCGAGACTCGATGTCGAACCCAGGGTTCGCTGAGAGTCCTGCTGCGATTGCAAGTTCCGGTTTTGATACATCTCTCACGACGCCACCATGAGCTTCTTCGTAGGCCCATGCCCTCTGCACGGCAATGGCTTCTATCTGGTCATCGCGACGTCTTCGGTCAGCTGGGTCGTCTGAAGGTATAACCAACGCATGCGCCAGGAAGGTAACTTCTGCCGGCGCGATCAACTCGGGCTCACGCCGTAGCACATTGAGAGCTTCCTCGCGCCGCGTAGCAACCAGGCGCTGCCTGTTCTTGATCTTCGTGATCTCTCCTCTTGCTCGTGAATCGCCCGCTCGGGCACGGTCAGAGAAACGGCTCCGACGCTCAGCCAGTTCTCCGTCTTGATAATCGAACCCTCGCCGTAAGAAATCTGCGCGTTCCGGGAGGGTTAGGAGTAGCGATTGTCGCCACTTCTCGGCAAGCGACATTGCGATGTTGTCCGTGGCAAAGTCTCGCGCAGCGTCTCGTGACATGGTGGCGCCGGCAGCCAGTCTTGAGGCCGAGATCGGGACGCCTCCCCGGTCGCCATTCGACTCCCGGCTTCTGAGTAGTAATAGGTTTTCGACCGGCCATTCTTCGATCTGGCCAGCCTCATTCGCCTTAAGTCCTACAAGTCGGTACTCAACGGTCGCCCCTTGCGCAAGAGGTCCAAGCGATGGATCGGATTTCCTTTCGATCCCTACAGCCGCAAGGTGGAAGATATACGGTTCTGGAGATGTGGGATCGACGAACACTCCCCCGCGCAGGGCGTCGTTCTCATAACGCGAAAAGAAGTACGAGCGAAATCGTTCGAAGAGCGGCTCCCCAGGATGTAACCAGATGGAAGCATCAGAAGCCTTAGGGCGATAGAACGAAAGGCTTCCACGCCGTGGTGAGGCGTAAGACTCAAGCAGCGGCAGCATGGGGTCCAGCGCACCCGGCTTCAGCGGCTGAATCGAGAACGTGGTGTCCAGATTTCCTTCCAGCTTTATATCAAGCATCGGTGCCGCTTTTTCGACAAAGCGGCGAACATAGCCCGGAAGCATGCGCCGATACACCTCTTGTTCGATGCTTGTCTTCAGGCGTGGCAACTCGCGGCGCACGTCACCACCATCTCCAAGTAGTTTCTTCTCTCTTTCGTTGAGAGCTTCGACCTGCTCCTTGGTCAGCTTGCCTTGGATCTTCTCTTCTGCCTCATGAGCACCCTGCTCCGTGACAGACTGCTCCATGTAGACTTTGAATGAGACACCCTCGAACAGCCGCCCAATCACATCGAAGACTTTGTCGGAGCCCATCTCGCGACGAATGCGCTCAAGTTTATCGAGCAGGGTCTTCATGACTCGACCTTCTCTCGTTTTTCCGGCCACAAGGTTAGTAATGACTACCGGATCGTGTTCCTGGCCGTATCGGTGTATGCGGCCCATGCGCTGCTCAAGACGGGCAGGGTTCCAGGGAATATCGTAGTTCACCATCAACCAGCAAAACTGCAAGTTGATTCCCTCACCGGCAGCATCGGTTGCAACTAGGAAACGCGCGCCTCCATCAACCACGGGCTTACGGAAGAACTCGACCATCTCGTCGCGTTGTTTGTAGTTCATCTTCCCTTGAATCTGCGCCACCTGACCCGTGAAGCCGAGTCCTTCAAGATTGCGAACCAAGAAATCTAAGGTGTCGCGGTGCTCAGTGAAGATGATGTACTTATTATCTGTCTCTTTCTTATCAGCAATGACCTCACGCAGCTTTTCGAACTTTGATTCGGTGTGCGCATCGTAAACCTTGCGCGCAAGACTGAGTATGGCTTGCACCTCGATGCGCTCCGCCTCCAATTCGGCGAGCGATACGGCAACCACACCTCCCAACGCCTGCTCCTCTACCTTCTCGTTCTCTTCGCCGTTGTCATCGACGCTCTCTTCATCGGCTGTCTTTTCATCCAAGACATCCCGAAGGTCATCGAGCTTGCGCTGTCGGGACCGCAGAGTTTCCATATCGGTACGACCCGCTCGTATGTCTTCGATGTAACCGTTCAGCTTCTGAAGACGGCGCTCAAACGAACGGAGCAAAGCATAGGTCGAGCTTGCCAGCCTCCGCTGAAAGACGGTCATGGCCAAGCGGGCTGCCGAACGATTTAGTATTCGTGCACGATTGTAGTAGTTCTGAATATAGCTCGTTGTCTCGTCATACAGCCTTTGCTCGCTAACTTCTCCTTGAGTGAGGTCGTAACTCAACGTGTCTGAAACACGGGTCGGATAAATGGCAGATCCGTCATATCGGACCATCTCCTCCTTACTGCGGCGAATGAAGTGGCGTGCGCGAGCATCTTTCGGATAGGTCGAGAACGCTGTATAAGTTGAAAGAACATCGGGTTCCAGCAGCCGCCATAGATAGTAGTAAGGAAAATCCTTCCCCATGTGTGGAGTCGCCGTTAGCAGTAGTAGGTGATGCGGGTTCCAATCGAGCTTCCATCTATCGTCTTCGGAAGCGATCCCAGCGATGGTTTCGGCGAGTCGGTAGCGGTCAGTTCTCCGTATGCTGAGATCAGGCTCTCGGTCGGCTGAGAGCTTATGGGCTTCGTCAAAAATCACCAGATCATACGGCGTAACAGCAGGCTCCTGGAGCCGGGCAAACATGCGGTCGCCCGCTAATGTATCGACGCTGACGATCAGAAGGTTACTTCGAGATCCAATAAACGGATTATCGTACTTCGCATCAGCGCCGGTGATGACGCCAAAGGGCAAACTGAAGAGTTTGTGCATCTCGCGCTCCCAGTTCCCGACTAGACCCGCAGGTGGCACGATTAGGACTCTGCTAATTAACCGCCGGCTTAGCATCTCGCGAATATAGAGCCCCGTCATGATTGTCTTACCGGCTCCTGCATCATCGGCAAGAAGGAAGCGAAGACGCGTCTGTTCAAGCATGTGCTCGTAGACCGCGATTCGCTGGTGAGGTAGTGGATCTATAAGCGAGATCTCCGTTGCGAATGCCGGGTTAAAAAGATGTCCATATGTTAGGCGCTCGCCTTCCGCCACGGCCCTGACTATTTCAGGGTCCGCTGAGAAATCAATATCAGGTGCATAGGACAGGTCAACATCCTTTGCCAAAATCTGAAGAGTCTGCGATCTCTGATCGCCTTCAATGCTTGCGGTAGTGAGAGGTGGTTCGGTGCCAGTAGGCGCATCCAGCGTCTCTGCACGCTTCTTACGAACGTCTTGCACACGAGCCCTTTGGCGTGACGTGGTTTGGTGTTTACCAGCCGTGGCACGATCGAGCACTCGCTTGCTTATCAGATGTTCCTTCAACGCGGAGTCATCTTCAAGAAGATATCGGTACAACGAGACGCGCTGCTTGACGGACAACTTATCTCTAAAAAACTGATCACGAAGTCTTGCGTTATCGAGATCCTTCCGATCCTCGGCTTTGTTGCTGAACATGACGGCAGTCCCCGGTGCCGCCGGAATCGGTTTCTCAAGGCCGAAGCGCTGAAAGAGAACGTTGAAGAGGGGTTCTAATCCGCTCTCGGGAAGATGATCTCCGTATATCCGTAGGATATTGTCCTTTAGTCCCGCTGAAAGCAGTTTTACTTGTTCCGCGTCAAAGGTACCGTCCGATTCTAAGTAGTTACTTACACCTTTAATGATCAGATCAGCCCGCTCCTGCCACCTTTCAAAGGCACGCAACTGTTCGGGATCAAAGGGGCGATCTTGCTTTAGTTGTTGGGGCAGTGTTTCAAATGTTCTGAGTTCTTCAATCGGTAAGCTGGCAAAGAGACCATTCTCAGTCAAATCAGCTTCGGCCAGGTCTTCTCTTGATGCATACCCTAATATTTCTGCACTTGTTAGAGTAGGGCTCACCCTTGCGCATACGTAGAAATCCGAAAGCACGCCGACCATGAGAGGAGTTGTGGGAACGTGAATCACATCCTCCTCGAGAGAAGTGTTGATGCGCACGTCAATAAACCAGCCGTTTGCTTGAAAGTCGCAAATATCGAGCAGTTCGACAAATCTTAGTGAATTGGAACGCCCATCCTCTGTGGGTAAGTGGAAAGCCCTGCCTACGTAGTCCCTCATAGCAAGCGCAACCGATTGCGTCAGGAATACACGTTGACGAGTGATCGTGGAAGAGCATTGTTGAGCCAAGCTCGACGCTTGCTCAATAAAAGACTTGTTAATACTGATTTGGACAGTACTTTCCATCTAGCGTCACATCCCCCAGACTGCTTCTGCTTAAGCGGACATTTGGGGATTAGTCTCTTGAAATCTCTCTCTCATACGCTCGTGAATCCTATCCTCGCAGGCCCGGTAAAGGCGATCGCGCCGTCTGACTATCGTTGACCTGGATGTTCCAACTACGTCCGTATAGTGTTGGGCGATGTGTTCCGCCAGCCCGTCCTCTGTTCTGCATAGTGGGTCGACGCATTCTATCGCTAGCAACAGATTCTCGTATTCCTCCGAAAGTATCCAAAACACATAATGCCAAGAGATTGGTCTGAATCCCTGCTTAGGCTTGGCTGCGTGCATCGCTTCCATAATTGCAGTGACGTCTGGTCCCAGCTCCTTGCCTAGCTGATTAAGCTCAAAAATCGTGCCCGTCGGATAATCGAAGATGGTTCTCATGTATATTCGACCGTAATCCGCCTTTTCTGCGGCGGCCCGGGTATTTGTATCTGGATCGTCAATGCTCGCGAGCCGTCCATAAATCTTTTCCTTCGTTTCGGCGTTTTCTCCTATTTCTGTATCCAGCCCCAATTGAGTTTTCAAACCATCCCAGCTTTGCCTGATGCGGTTTGAACTTGTCGCGTACTTCACCTCGTGAAATTCGAGAAGAGACTCACCTTCCCCGCCTACCATCGTTTGGATGGAAGGCGGAAGACGGATGCCGAGATGACTCATGGATTGAAGGTAATCGGCAATACGCTTTCTCTTTTGCTCGTCACTTCTCTTGTATCCCTCTTTCCAGGGGAAAATCGATACAATATCGGCCAGTGAGGCTTGCGGCTGCTCGTTGACGAGTTCCACCAGAACAAGCGTCTCCTCCACACTTAACGCGACATCAGCAAGAATAGAATTGACCAGATCATCTTCATAGAAACTTCCCAAAGCGCGCCAATCCGTAGCAAGAGTATTGATAAACCTTTTCGCTGCTGATCGGACACGGCTCATCAAGACATCTGGAAGTTCTTCCAAGAGGTCGCGAGCTTCTCGGGTTTTGCCTTCGGCGCCGAGCTTGAGTATTTCAATCCAGTAACCCATCGTGCCCCTGCGCTGCTGCGCCCGTGCGGCTGCCATGACTGCGCGTTACGATCGTGGAAACCTGCCTGTTTTACCCGCTTTCAGCTGGCAAATTAGTTCTTGAGATAGGCGTTCTGACAAGAGTTAAGCGTGATAAACTTACACCATTGCGAAAGCCGCTCCAAATGAATCAAGAGACGTTTTCCTTACGTCCTCACTACGAGCCTCGATTCGTCCGCCTTTGCTTCCTAGTGGCGATAGCGTGTCTTGCAAACTCCTGGGCGGGGCCATGGAGACCAAACCATCCTGCCGCATTCTTTATCAAAACGTAGTGAGGTGTTCTAACGTCGTCGAGCACAATCATTTGCTCAGGAAAGCTCTCCACCAAACCAATTAGTGCCTTAGTCTTAATGGCATATGCACGCCGCCGAGGTCTTCCGCCAAGCGACTTTGCCAGGCGATTGGCAATTTCAGCGCGTTCCATCAGCATCTGAGCATTGTTCCCGCCAACGATTCCCAAGATGCCTCTGAATGTCTTTGTGTAATTCCCTCTGGATCGCTTAGCCATCTCAACCCCTCCGTTCGAAGCCGCCACGTCGTCGGCATTTGTTCTTCTAACAGGGAGTGTGATCGAGAGACGGTTTTGTTCAAACGTCGTGGTCTGAGGGGTTGGCAGTTCTCACATTGAGCAGAAAACGGGCAGACTACCTCGAGAATTTGGACAGTTTCACGAAATAGCAAAGAGTCAAAACTTACCCGCAACGACCCGCGCCTGGACACTAACACCCATATAGCCCAAGCAGCCGAACATGAAAGGAAGTACCCACACAAAAATCAGCGGGAAGCGTCTCCAACGGCTTTAAAGATTTAAGCCCGCTCACTAGAGTACCTTGGCGGCCCAGTCAAATATAGCAGTCACTCCTAACCAACCCTTTTACCAGCCTTGCTCTACGAACCCCCAACCCTATCAACCGTTTCTCCGCATTTAACTCTCAAGCCATCGACACCATCCAGAAAGAGAATTAGGAAACAAGAATTAAACCAACAGCCTCTCAAAAACCATCATGTCCCTGAATATTGCTCTTCATACCACCCAGATCCCCCACGTGACCTCACCACACCAGGAAATCATCACCATCATCGATCTCACTCCCGATCGCGCCACCGAACTCCTCGAGCTGATGAATGACATCACGCTGCGCGCCAGCGCCGCCTCAAGGACTTTCAAGATCTCCAACTTCGAACCATCAGCACTCTACGTTCCCGCTTACGCACTCCGCGAGCTGCCTTCACCGGACGACTTCGTCATCCTGCCGCCCGATTACTCCGTAACGGCCGTAACCCCAATCAAGCTGGTCCACGCCAACGTAATGCCGCTTTTCGTAAACTGGACCGCTTCCGACGAAAACGATCGATTCCTCATAAACACAGCCGAACTCGACGCCGAAATTCTCAAACTCGTCGCATGCGGAGAAACACTTGTCCCCGGCTCAACCAGCTATTCCGTCAAAAACGCAAGACGACCATCACCAGGATCTCTAATCACCCAGGAAGGCAACTGGCTCCACTAATAATTTGGCAGTACTTCAACCTACCGCCGTAATGCCATGAACGTCCTGCTTATCAACGCCAGCGCGCCAATAGTCCCCGTTGACCAAGGGCGTCAACAGTCACCTAGCCACGGCATAATAGTTGCGAACATTTTGCTGGGGGCAATGACTGAAATGGCATAACCAGATCAATTAACTCTGGGCCCAAAACAACTCGCACCGAAACCGGAACAATCCTTTTCTAATGACAAGCAGTCACCAAACTACAGACTTGGCCACTGAAGCGACTGCGCATATTGCCGATGCCGACAACAACTCTGCTCTGGTGTCTTCACCAGCGGACACCGATTCCAATGGACTCGCACAAGCGGAGCCTGGTACGCGAAGTAAATACCCCGCTTGGCTGCTCCAACTCACGCACCAGCTCCGCAACTTTCGGCAATGGCGTCTCATAATTAAGCCCGACCAGACACTCGATCTTGACTACCTGGCAATACTCGCCCAGCAGGCGCAACGAAGGGCTCGCCCATACACAGCCCCACTCCAACTCAACCTTTTTGCTGTTGACCCTATCGTCGACAATCCGCAAGCCGCCGAGCAACAAACCGCTTCAGAGGCAACATCCATGACAGCCATGCTCGCTCTCAGTCACGCCACTCCGGACGACGACACCTCAACCACAACTCTCGCGCCCTTCACTATCATCAACGGCAACAACCGGCCGACCCGGCCAAAGACGATCATTCTCCCGGATGAAGTCCTGACCATCGAAGCAGATGAGCAGCTCCATGATTACCTCAGCCGCGTCGCCGGCTCCGCCATGGAAGCCGCTATCTACGCTTGCGGATCGCAAGAGGCCGCATTCATTCGCCTCGGCAGTAAAGCCCCGCAAGAGCGCTCTGCCACCGCCCTACCTTTGCCCTCTCCCAGGCCAACGCTCGTACTTGCACCGACTCGCGAACATCCACAAACAAGCCCGCAGCCCAGCCGCAGCACGTCGCGCTCTTAAAAATGCCAGCCATCGAAGCCCAACTCTTCGAGCTGACAAGCCAATCTCTAAATATCCAAGCGGCGGATATATGCGTGTCCTTATGACAACTATCGCACGCCGGCAGAGCCCGCAATTCCCGCATCCCTACTCACCTGGCACGGTCGCCGAAGTGATTACCAGGGAAGGGTTCGCCTTCCCTATGCGCGACAAAACGCCGTAGACCATACATTACAAGCATGCTGCTGCTGCACGCCCAGGGCCCGCCACTCACCAAAGTATTTTTAGGCTACCTAAGATTTGAAAAGGCCCTCTCTGAGAATACAATCAGCAGCTACGCAACCGACCTCGCCCGCCTTACCCACTTCGCTTATCAGGCCCAACGCCCGATCGAAAGTCTCAAAGTTGCCG
>Ga0137374_10004097_pt1 | contig 17329 bp, 21 predicted proteins | sample SagtaG_20_FD_104811 | JGI IMG/M metagenome (GOLD analysis project Ga0137374, IMG submission 104811) | Vadose zone soil microbial communities from Sagehorn Ranch, Mendocino, California, USA - Sage1_R_100_16 metaG | ecosystem: Environmental > Terrestrial > Soil > Vadose zone | place: USA...
CCGGCCTGTCACGCCGGAGGTCGCGGGTTCGAGTCCCGTCGCTCCCGCTCAACATTATCGCTGCAAACAGGCTACTTGCGTTGCCTCATTAGACGCAGACCGGTGCGTCGTGGTCCGAAACCGTGGTCCAAACGGTGGAGAAAAAGCCCTGCAAATGGAGATTTCACAACGGAGCTAGTGTCCGGCCGCACGAATAAAACCGTTCAAGGTTGGGCTAGCGCCTTTTGATTGCCGTTTGGGCGTCGCTCAGGGACGGGTGAGCGCCTCGAGTGCATCGTGGGCCAGGTTTTTCGACGTCAGGTCGACGCCGGCGTGCTGCGTCGCGACCCAGATGCCGTGGCGGTCGATGACGCGGACGTCGGAGGAGTGGACGTCGGCGTTGCCGGTGTCCACCGCGGGGAGAATCGCGTACGCCTTCCAGACGGGCCGGAGTTCTTTCACGCTGCCGATCAGGTAGTCGAGCGCGAGCGCGCGCCGGCCGGTGAGGAAACGTTGGACGCGCGCCGGGGTATCGGCACGCGGCTCGACGCTGATCAGAAGCGGCACGACCTGTTGGCGCTCGTCGGGTGGCAGGAGCCGGTAGGCCTGCGCCATCGCGCTTGCGACGATCGGGCACGATTCTGTGCACTTGGTGTCGACGAACGAGAGCAGCACGACCTTGCCACGCTCGGCGCGCATTGAGACGGTATGGCCGCGGTAGCTGCGCAGGCGAAAGCTGCCCGCGACGATCCCGCCCGGTGGCTCGCTGCCGCGGTACGGACCCGGCGGCGGCGCAACCGCAGGTGACTGGCGATGGCTTCCGCGTACCGCGATGATGCCGCCGATGACGGCCGCGAGAGCGGCGACCACCGCGGCGGCGAGCGCGAGAAAGAACTGTGGGCGGGTCACCTCGCCGTCACTGCCTCACGGATCTTGCCCTCGAGCTGTTGACGTGAGATCTGGCCGGGGTAGTGGGCGACGATCCGGCCGCGCGCGTCGAGCCAGTACGTCTCGGGCACGCCGGTGAGGCCATAGTCGCTGTAGACGTCGTACTTTCCGCCGCCGGCGCGGACGGAGACGTACGGGGTGTCGAAGCGCTTGAGGAACTTGCGTGCGTCGCTTTTGAAGTCCTGCACGTCGACGCCCAGAAACACAACTTTGCCCGAGTGGGCTCGCGCCGAGGCGGCGAGCAGCGGCGCTTCGTCCTTGCACGGGCCGCACCACGAGGCCCAGAAGTTCATAACGACGACGTAGCCGCGCAGCTCACGCAGTGACAGCTGCCCATCGACGAGAGCGCGCCGCGCATCCGCCGGCCACGTCTCGTCGCGCGCCCACAAGACAGGCAGCGTGAACTGCGGCGCCGCAGGCTTCTTCCCCGATCGGACCTCGCGGACGAGGTGAGCACCGCTCCCAGCGTGGACGACCCGCCAGACGAGCAAGACCAGTAGCGCGGCCACCGCCACGAGCGCCACGAGTTGAGCGGCCCGCAGCAGCGGACCCGCTCGAGCGTGCTGAGGCTGCTCCTCAGCCTCGCCCGGCGGTGGGGCAGAAGCGGGCTCGCGCATGACTACTCGTTGTTCCCGCGCCGGTTGTGGCCGCGCATGAACCAGACCATCGCCAACATCGAGATCGGGCACGCGAGCGCACAGACTGCGAGCACGTATTGGAGCATTGTCAGCTCCCTTCGATCGGCTGCCAGTTCTCGCCGCCGTCTCGTGACCGATAGAGAGTGCGGTTCAACCCGACCGCGTAGGCGAGTTCCGGACTGCTGCGCGACCAAGCGACGGGGCCGACACCGTCCTGCAGATTGAGCACCGACCGCCAGGTGCGTCCGCCGTCGGTCGAAAGCGCTATGCCGGAACCTGCTGCCAGCAGCCGCTTCGCGTCGCTCGGGTTGACGGCGAGTCCCATTAGCTGTGCCCGCAGCGTCTGTCTCCAGGTCGCACCGCCGCTGGAGCTCTCGAGCAACCCCTGTTGCATGTCGCCGGCGAGGATCCGGCCGTCCGGCAGCACGGCGAGTGCCATCACGCTGCCGCCGATGTCCTTGGAGACGAGCGAGAACGCGCGGCCGCCGTCGCGGGAGCGGTACAGGCCCTGGCCGGCGACGGCCGCGTACAAGACGTTCGGCTTGCGCGGGTCGACCGTGAAGCCGTGGATGTCGAGGCCCGGCAGCCCCGCAGGCCGAACGTCGCTCCACGTCGTGCCCCCGTCCGTGCTCCTCTTGAACACCTCGTGCCCCGCGAGCCAGATCGTCTCGCCGCCGGGACGCACGAGGTTCATCGCGTCATCGCCGGAAAGCGCGTCGAAGCGCCAATGCCGGCCGCCGTCAGACGAGACGTAGAGACCGGAGTGTGTGCCGAGCACGAGCTTCCGCGGGTCGGTTGGGTTCACGAGCAGCGAGTGGTAATCGGGCGTGTCCGGCAACCCGGCCGACGTCTGCTCGCCGCCGCTGGTGCCGCCACCGTTGAAGGCCGCCAGCGCAAGCGCGATTACGACCGCGCCCAGCCCGGCCGCGGCGATGCCGTACAGCAACCACGGGCGCCGCTGTAGCGTCGTTCGCTCTGTTGGATGTTGGATGCGCGGCCGCTTAGGCGGGCGGCGCTTTGTCTTCGTAGCCATCGGTTCCTCCTTCGAGAGACGGGTGCAGGCGAACGTCCGCGCCAAGGGCGCGCGGACGTCGATCTCAAAAGAGGAAGCGCTGCAGCTCTTGCGGTGATGCCCGCCCGAGCGCCCGCCTGCGCCGCGGGACGACGATCGACGCGAGCAAGATCGCCGCAAACGCATAGGTCCAGACCACGATCACGGCCGGTGCCGCCGCGATCGCCGACAGCGCCCGCTCCACCGTCTGCATCGGGTGGTCTGTCACGCAAGCACACGCGACCCCGACCAACATCACAAGCAGCACCAAGAGGAGGATGAAAACGATCAGCGGCAGCCGCTCACGCAGACGCTGAATGCTCGGCTGTCGCACTCGGCGAGGATAGCTCGCAGTTCGTCGAGCAGTTGCAGCTGAGGCGCCCTGCCCCGGCAAGATTGCGAGTGCCGCTGGCAGGCGCGACGGGGGTGCAGTCACAATGGCGAGGCGGACGTGGCAACGTATCGCCCATCCGAGCGACCTTCGCAATCTTCTTCGTCGCAGCTGTCCTGACCGCGACCACCGCGGTTGGCACATGGGCGGCTCGCACGACAGGCGCGGACTGGCCGGGTCCGCCGGCAGCTCCAGCACCACGAGTCAAGGGAGCGGCCGGGCCGCCGCCAGCCTGGTTCGAGACGCGAACGCGTTCGCTGTGGCTCGCCTTCTCGAGCTTTTGCTGGAAGACGGCCTGCGCGGACTACCTGCCGCCGCAATCGCGGACGGATCTGCCGGTCATCGCCGTCCGCCGCGGCGCGATGGTGCGTGTCCACTTCGCCTTCGCGCCGCGTCAGGTGCACGCGACGACGTTCGCCGGCACAACGCTCAAGCACGCCACACTGCGGCCGGGTCGGATCGTCACCTGGCGGCCGACCCTCACGGGCGTCGTCTCGTTCGACGTGCGCAGCGCCGCGGGCTCCGCGTCTTACGTCGTCCGAGTGCGCATCAGTTAGACCGCATCGCGCTCGCCGACGCGCGGAACCTGGACATCCTCGGCGTGATGGCCGTCAGCGGCGCGACAGGCGCAGGCGCTTCAAGGCCAGCGCGTTTACGGCGACGAGGATGCTGGAGCCGGACATCGAAATGGCGGCGATCTCCGGCCGCAGTGTCAGCCCGAAGGGTTCGAAGACGCCCGCGGCGATCGGCAGCGCGAGCGAGTTGTAGCCGATCGCCCAGGCGAGGTTCTGGCGCATCTTGCGGACGGTGGCACGGCCGATGCGGACCGCGGTCGCGATGTCGAGCGGGTCGGAGCGCATGAGCACGACGTCTGCGGTCTCGATCGCGACGTCGGTGCCGGCGCCGATTGCGATCCCGACGTCTGCTTGGGCCAGCGCTGGGGCGTCGTTGACGCCGTCGCCGACCATCGCGACCTTTCGACCTTGCTGTTGAAGCTCGACGACCTTTGCTGCCTTCTCCTGGGGGAGCACCTCGGCGATCACTTCGTCGATCCCGAGCTCGCGCGCGATTCGCTCAGCGGTCTGGCGGCTGTCGCCGGTGAGCATGACGGGACGAAGGCTGAGTTCCTTCAGCGCCGCGATTGCGTCTGCTGCGGTCTCCCGCGGCGCGTCGGCGATCGCGATCAGCCCGGCCGCGCGACCGTCGACGGCGACGTGGACGACGGTGCGGCCCGTCTCGGCGAACGTGGCCGCGCGCTCGCCGAGTCCGTCGAGCGAGACATGCTCGCGCTCGAGCAGGCGCGTGTTGCCGACCGCGAGCCGGTGCCCGTCGACGGTTGCAAGCGCGCCGTGACCGGCGACGGCCTCGAATCCCGCTGCGGGCGGCGCGACCAGGCCACGCTCAGCGGCGGCGTGGACGATCGCCTCGGCAAGCGGATGCTCGCTCTCGCGCTCGAGCCCGGCCACGAGCCGAAGCAACTCGTCCTGCGCAAGGCTGTCGACGGTTTCGACGGCGACGACCTCTGGCTCGCCCTTGGTCAGCGTGCCGGTCTTGTCGAGCACGACCGTATCGACCGTGGCGATCTGCTCGAGCGCGATCGCGTTCTTGAACAGGATCCCGCGTTTGGCGCCGAGGCCGGTCCCAACCATGATCGCTGTCGGCGTGGCGAGGCCGAGCGCGTCGGGGCAGGTGATGACGACAACGGTAATCGCGTAGAGCAGCGCGGTCGTGGTGGCGCTGCCGAGGCCAAGCCAAACCAGGAACGTGCCGGCGCCGCCGATCAGCGCGACCAGCACGAGCCAGAACGCCGCCCGGTCGGCGAGCCGCTGCGCGGGCGCCTTTGAGTTCTGTGCCTCCTGGACGAGCTTGACGATCTGGGCGAGGGCGGTGTCGGAGCCGACGGCGGTCGCGCGTGCGCGCAGCGTCCCTTGTTTGTTGATCGTCGCGCCGATCAGCTTGTCGCCCGGCTTCTTGGAGACTGGCAGGCTCTCGCCGGTGACCATCGACTCGTCGACCGAGGACTCGCCCTCGACGACTTCGGCGTCGACCGGCACCTTCGCGCCCGGCCGGATCAGCAACAGGTCGCCGACCTGGACCTCCGCGGTCGGCACTTCGACTTCCTGTCCGTCGCGGATCACGACCGCCTTCGGCGGGGCGAGGTCGAGCAGCGCCCGGATTGCGTCGTTGGCGCCGCCGCGGGCGCGCATCTCGAACCAGTGGCCGAGCAGGACGAAGGTGGCGAGGAAGGCGGAGGCTTCGTAGAAGACGTCGCCGCCGATCCAGAACGTCGCGGCCAGCGAGTAGAGCCAGCCGGTGCCGATCGCGACGGCGACGAGCACCATCATGTCCAGCGTCTTTGCCCTGAGCGCCTTCCAGGCCCCGGTGAAAAAGATCTGCGACGAGTAGAAGACGACCGGCAGGCTGAGCAGCAGTTGCCAGAGGCTCTCGCGCATCCCGAACGGCGTCGGCGGCGTCGAACCGAAGATGCTCTTGCCAATCGGTGACCAGATCGCGATCGGGATCGCGAACAGGAGCGCGACGAGGAAGCGGTTGCGCATGTCGCGCACCATCTCGTCCATCGACATGCCGGCATGTCCGCCGTGCCCGTGCGCCTCGTCGGCGCGCTCGGCAGCCGCCTGGTCGTGTGCGGGCGCCAGTGGCTCCTCCGTCGCGAGCGGGTCGCAGAGGTGGCCGGGAACCGAGCGGCCGGCGCAATGGAAGCCGCACTCCTCGACCCAGCGGCGCAGCGACTCGACCGACGTCCTGTTCGTATCGAAGGCGACCGTCGCCGTCTGCGCGACCGGATTCGCGTCCACAGCGAGCACGCCCGGCTGCTCGCCCAGCTTCCGCTCGACGACCGACTTCTCGGTCGCGTAGTGGAGGCCGCCAACGTGCAGGACGACCCGCGCGGGTTCGGCCGTGCTGGCGCCCTGGCGCTGCTCGTGCGTGCGCATCAGCGCGTGCGCGCGAACCGCTGCACGGCCTCCAAGAGCTCTTCGGTCTTTGTCGCGGCGTCGGTCTTTTTGCCAGAGGCGAGCGCGCCGGCGACGCAGTGACGGACGTGCTCGTCGAGGATCTTGAAGGCGAGCGACTCGAGCGCCGTGTTGACGGCCGAGATTTGGGTGAGGACGTCGATGCAGTAGCGGTCGTCCTCGACCATCTTCTCGATGCCGCGGACCTGCCCTTCGATCCGGTGCAGGCGCTTGACCAGCGCTTCTTTGTCCTTGGTGTATCCGTGCACGTGCTTCTCGACGATTTCAGTCATGGCGGTCTCCTTAGGTTTGGCGGGCGCTTCGGAAGCGCTTGAGGCGAAGGCTGTTGCTGACGACGAACAAGGATGAGGCGGCCATCGCCGCGGCGGCGATGATCGGGTTCAAGAGGCCGGCGATCGCGAGCGGGATCGCGGCGACGTTGTAGGCGAAGGCCCAGAACAGGTTGTACTTGATCGTCCGCAGGGTCTTGCGGGCGAGGCGGATCGCGTCGGCGGCGGCGCGCAGGTCGCCGGAGACGAGCGTCAGGTCAGAGGCCTCGATGGCGACATCGCTGCCGGTGCCGATCGCGAGGCCGAGATCGGCCTGGGCCAACGCGGGTGCGTCGTTGACGCCGTCGCCGACCATCGCCACGACGTTTCCCTGTTCTTGTAGACGCGTGATCTCTTTGACCTTGTCGGCCGGGTAGACCTCGGCCAAGACGCGCTCGACCCCGATCTCGTGGGCGACGCGCTCGGCCGTCTCGTTCGAGTCGCCGGTCAACAAGACCGGCGTCAGCCCGAGCTCCTTCAGCTCGCGAATCGCCTCGGCGCTCGAAGGCTTCACGGTGTCGCGGACTTCGAGCGTCGCACGCGCGAGGTCGTCCCAGGTGACCTCGATGCGCCCGTCGTTGCGGCCAACCGCGACTTCGTGGCCGTCGACGACGCCTGTGACCCCGACGCCGGGCTCGTTGCGGAAGCGCTCGACGGACGGGAGCGCCCCGATCTCGGCGCGGGCGGCGTCGGCGATCGCTTGCGCGATCGGATGCTCGGAGGCGGTCTCAACGGCGCCCGCGAGCCGCAAGACGTCGGCGCGGGTGGCTCCGTTCAGGAGGGCGACCTCGGCCAGTTCCATCTTGCCTTCGGTGACGGTGCCGGTCTTGTCGAGCACGATCGTGTCGACCCGGCGTGTCTGCTCGAGGATCTCGGGGCCTTTGATCAGGACGCCCATCTGCGCGCCGCGGCCGGTGCCGACCATCAGCGCGGTCGGCGTGGCGAGACCGAGTGCGCACGGGCAGGCGATGATGAGGACGGCGACGGCGGCGGTGAAGGCGGTCGCGGCGCTCGCGCCAGCGAGCACCCAGCCGCCGAGGGTGAGGAGCGAGAGGACGATCACGATCGGCACGAAGATCGCAGAGACGCGGTCGGCCAAGCGCTGGACGGGTGCCTTACCCGACTGCGCGGCGTTGACCAACAGAGCGATCTGCGCCAGCGCCGTGTCGGCGCCGACGCGGGTTGCTTCGACGACGAGGCGTCCGTAGCTGTTGAGGGTCGCGCCGGCGACGTCGGAGCCGGGCGCCACCTCGATCGGCACCGACTCGCCCGTCAGCATCGATTGGTCGATCGCCGACTCACCGTCGATGACGACCCCGTCGGTGGCGATCTTCTCGCCGGGGCGGAGGACGAAGCGGTCGCCGACCTGAAGCTGATCGACGGGGACGAGGACCTCTTCCCCATTGCGGAGCACGCGCGCCTCCTTGGCGCCGAGCTCGAGCAGCTTCTTGATCGCCTCCGAGGAGCGGCCTTTGGCGTGGCCCTCGAGGTAGCGGCCGAGGACGATCAGCGTCGTGACCACGGCGGCGACCTCGAAGTAGGTATCGGTGTCGAGCGCGCCGACTAAGACGACCGTCGACCAGAGCCAGGCCGCGGTCGTGCCGAGCGAGATCAACGTGTCCATCGAAGCGGCGAAGTGGCGGGCGTTCTTGAGTGCGGCGCGGTGGAAGCCGATCCCGGAGTAGAAGACGACCGGCATCGACAGGACGAGCGCACCCCACTCCCAGTCGGCGAACTGCAGCGGCGAAACCATCGCCAAGAGCGCGACCGGAATGGTGAGCACGACGGCGAGCGCGAGCCTGCGCGTCAGGACGCGCAGCGGCTCGTTGTGGTGATGATGGCCGGACTCAGCGCCGTCATGGCCGTCTGCGTGTTCGTCGTGTGCGGCGCCGGCGGGGCGCGCGCCGTAGCCGGCCGACGCGACGGCCGCTATTAGCTCGACGAACGGAACTTCGGCGTCACAGTGGACCGTCGCCTGCTCGGTTGCGAAGTTGACCGTTGCCTCGACGCCGTCGAGCTTGTTCAGCTTCTTCTCGATCCGCGCCGCGCAGGAGGCACAGGTCATCCCCTCGAGCTCGAGGCGGAGACTCGTCTCCTGGTTCTTGGGGGCAGTCGCGGTCGTCATCACTCCTCCTCTTGTGCCGCCTCGTAGCCGGCCTCTTCGATCGCCGCGCGCAGCGCGATGTCGTCGAGGTCATGGCCACGGACGGTGACGAGTTTGGTGTCGAGGTCGACGTCGACGCTGTCGACGCCGGCGACCTCGCCCAGCTCCGAGCTCACCGCCTGCTTGCAGTGGCCGCAACTCATGTCGGGGACGGTGTAGGTGATCTCTCTCATCGTCTCGCTCCTGTGCCTTTATACCCCTCTAGGGTATCAGAGGCATTCGCGGTGCTCACGCCAACCGCCAACACGGCGACGACCAGCTTGGCCGGCTCGGCAAGCAACTGGAGGCGGCCGACCGGGACGGCGCCGCCGATCACTACCTGTTCCCGGCCAGCGGTGGCAGCGTTGTGTGCAGGTGTGGCAGAAACCGCGGCGTGCGCTTGGCGTAGACGGTGTAGACGGAGGCGAACTCGGCGGCTACTTCGCGCTCCTCGCGGATCGCCAGCCGCCGGTAGACGGAGATCAGTATCGGGAACATCAGCAGCGTGGCGATGGTCGGCCACTGCAGCAGGAAGCCAACCATGATCAGGATGAGGCCGACGTACTGCGGGTGACGGACGCGCGCGTAGGCGCCGGTCGTCGCGAGGCCGCCGAGGCGCTGGGCGGCGAAGAGCACGCGCCAGGCGGCGGCGATCAGCCAGAAGCCGCCGCCGATGAACGGGTAGCTGACGAGGTGGAAGGGGCTCAGGTGCGGGTCGCCCTTCCAGCCGATCAGGTCGGTCCAAAGATGGCCGGCGTTATGCGACAGGTCGACGCCCGGCACGAGCCCGGCCACGGGCCCGGTCAGCAGGTAGACCGTCAGCGGGTAGCCGTACATCTCGGTGAACAGCGCGATGACGAAGGCCGAGAAGCCGCTCATCACCCGCCAGTCGCGCTTGCTCTTCGGGTGGAAGAAGCTGACGGCGAAGATGATGAACAGCGCCGAGTTGAAGACGACCAGGAACCAGAGGCCGTAACCGTTGTCGTTCATCGCTCGCTCCCTGACCCAGCCATGCGGGCGGCGAACCAGACCACGCGGACCGCGAGCAGGATCAGCGCCAACTGGAGGACGGCGATGAAGATCCAATCGCCGGCGGACATCGAGTGGGAGCCGAGTCCGGTCACTTGCCGCCTCCGGAGTGATGGCCAGCGTGTCCGGCGGGCTGCTCGACACCCGGCGTCGCCGGCGCCCTCTCGGAGCCGGTCAGGCGCGGGGCGATCACCAGGCTCGAGAAGATGAAGACGGCGGCGAAGGCAACGACCGCCAAGGCCGGCGCGACCAGCGTCCCAAAGCGCCGGTAGAGCCGGCGCAGCATCGGGGCCGACAGGACGAGGCCGAGGGCGAAGAACAGCGCCTTGCCGCCAAAGCCGGCCAAGAGCGCGGCGCCGGCCAGCGGGCCGACGTGGTGCAGCACATGCGGCGCTAGGCCGGTGACGACGGCCCAGGCGGCGACGATGCCGCCCCACAGGCGCGCGCCAAGGCCGCGGCGCTCAGCGGGCGCCACGGTCGTGGCCGCGCTCACCGCATCCCCCAGTCTCTCGACTCGAGCTGGCGCTCGGGGTCTTTTTGCTCGCGCTCGGCGATCTCGCGATCGAGCTCGGCGCGCTGGCGGCGGAGGTCGTCGGTAGACGTGTCGCGCGCCTCGGCCTCCTGGCCGTGGCCGCCGTGGCAACCGCCGGCGTGGCCGGCGTGGCCACCGCCGTGGCCGTGGCCGCCGCGCATCATCAACATCATCATCAGCGGGCAGGCGAGGACGAGAAGCAGGAAGAAGACGGTCGAAGCGGTCATGTCAGGGTCCTTTCGATCGACTGGACGGATGTGGGCGCCGCGGCCGCCTGCGGGCTGTGCTCGCGCCGGAGCGCGCGCAGGACGCCGAGGCTCACGCCAACGAGCACGAGCTGTACTGCCGGCAGCAGGCTGTCGAGGTCGATGCCCTCGTCGAAGCCGTCCTTCGGGATCAACCACGGGTGCGGGGCGCCGTTGGCGAGGTGGAAGTTGACGGCCATGAAGATGGCGCCGAGCGAGGCGAGCGCCGTCGCTGCGAGGACCGCCACGCGGCCCGAGTACGGCAGGCGCTCCCAGCGGAACAGCCAGATCAACGCGGCGGCGACCAGAGCCAGGCCGACTACCAGCTCGCCGATCTCGATCAGGTACCCGAACGCGCTCGCGTGCGGGATGACCGAAGCGTCGAGGAAGCTCTTATACCAACCGCTTGCGCCGCCTGACTTCTCGCGCAGCTCGGCGGCTAGTCCGCCGGGGAACCCGCCGCGGACGATCTTAGTCAGGCCTGACATCAGCCACTCGTAACCGACGAGGAGCTGCACGAGCAGAAGGCCGCTGAGTGGAAGGCGGCTCACTCGCGGACGAGTGTCGGAGCTATGCATTGCCTTTCCTTTCTCTTTGACTCGGAGTAAGTGTTCTCCGGAAACCCCTCCGGGGTATCCGTCGCTGGCCGCATACCTGGTAGGGGTAACTACTGACCTTTCGAAGCGGTGATCCCAGGCGGCCCGGGGCGGCATAGAGAAAGGAGTGCTGAGGACGCAACTGGAGGGCGGCGATCGGCTGCAGACGCCGGCCGTCTCTACATGCGTGACGACCATCCGTCACGACGGCTCGTCCTGTTTCAGCGGCCGCCGCGTGATCAAGATCTACGGCCGCAGCTCGAGCGAGGAGCGACGTGCCGCGCTCGCGCTACGCGACATCCATTCGGACAGGTCACCGGCGGCGCTACCGCCGACTTCGCCCGCAGTGCGCCAACTCGTCGCCACGGTCTGCCGCTAGGCACGGCGCGTTACCTCAAATGCGGCGTCAGCCGATACCGTGCGCCAGCCATCAACAGGTCGCTCACGGGCCAGCTCCTTCCTGACGCGTTTCTCCGAGAAGCGGCCGTAGGCCACGACCCGCTCGCCGTCGGTCAAGACCGGCAGGAAGGCCAGCGGATCCCGCGCGCGGCCAGCGCCTCGGCCTCAGCCGAGTCGACGGCGACCTCGCGAGGGCTGACGCCAAGCGCGCGCAGCAGCTCGTGCGCGCGCTCGCAGAAGTGGCAGTCATCTTGTGTAACGAGCGTGAGCTCGCGAGTGGCGACCGTCACGACCTCCCCTCGCGCGGCGGGCGATGCGCGAGGCGGACGGCGGCGTAGACGACTGCGCCGAGGAGGACAACCCAAAAGACGATCATGAAGGTCATCCAGGCCCAGTCCGATCCGTTCATCCAATGCATGGCAAACACCTCCTTCTGACTCTGGCGTAAGCGTGCACCCGCGCCAGCTCGCGGCCATCCGGCATGGCCGCATACCTGGTAGGGGTAACTACTGATTCGGTGCGCGCGAGGCGCGCCGGCACGAGCCCAAGACCGCATCCCTCGTCGCGGAAGTCTGCGGCAAACCCCGCACGAAGAGCCGTAATAAGCCCGATACGCGCGCGCGAGGACGGGAGCACTCTGTGGGCTAACCCAGCACGACGACAGGAGGTGACCCCGATGCGCAGTCTCCTTATCGCGACCACCGGCTTCCTCGCCGGCGGCGCGCTAGTGGTGGGCCTCCTCTTCGCGCTTCCCAAGACGACGAGCGTCACCGTCAAGCCAGCGCGGCAGACCGCGGCGACGCCCTACATGAGCGGCGGGATGAGTATGGCGGGCTCAACGATGGCGTCCAACTCATTGGCGACGCGGAAGCTGACCATCCAGCACGTTCAGAACGGCTGCCACGTCTGGTCGGACGGCAAGACAACGGCGTCAATGATGCGGCTGCATCTCAAGCCGGGTCAGAAGCTGTCGATCCTCGACAACGACGTCGACGCCCACCAGATGATGGAGCTCGCCGGCCCAACGCACTTGCAGATGGGCGGCCCGATGATGATGAACCACGGGATGACGCTCGCCTTCGCCGAGAAGGGCGTCTATCGACTCGGCACCAAGACAGTCGAGATGCCCGGCGGCGCGATGGAAGTCAAGACGGTCGGCCCCGACCACCAGCTACGCCTGGTGATCACGGTCGCGTAACGCACGAGGCGACTCCTTGCGCTGGGTTAGGAGTGGCCCGCCCTCCGGGCCGCTCCGGCTTCGTCGCTACTCCCGCAGCCGCCCGCGGTCGTCCGTCGACTCGACATCGTGAGATGATCCGTGACTCAGTGGTGCCTAGTGGACGGAACGTGCGCGATCGCCTGACCGGTCGCTGCTCGACACCAGTGAGGGCTAATCGCGAGAGAGCAAGTCCAACCTGCACTGGCCTGTCCGCGCGCTGCAAGGAGGGAGCGAAATGACGACGATCAAGATGATCGAAGAAGAGGAAGCCAAAGGCAGAGTCAAGGACGTCTACGCGGAGATCAAGGAGACGTTCGGCATTGACTTCGTGCCGAACCTCTACAAGGTGATGGCTCCAAACCCGGCTTACCTCGAGGCGAACTGGAACAAGGTCAAGGCGGTGATGATCGAGTCGGGCCATCTCGACCGCTTGACGAAGGAGATCATCGCGGTCGCCGTATCCGCAGTAAACAGCTGCGATTACTGACTGCAGGTCCACACTTCTGCGGTGCAGAAGTTGGGGTTGGGCGACGAGGCCGTGCTCGAGTTGATGGCGGTCGTCGACCTGTTCAGCGGTTTCAACAAGCTGATGGACGGCCTACGGGTCGAGCCAGATGAGAAACCTTGGTACGGCTGAGGCTCGGGCGCTTGAATGCCGTGAGCATTCACCGAATCTCTGCAGTTGCGAACGGGCCGGAACTCGCCTCGGAGGACGCGCCTTCACGGGTCGACTAGCGACGCGCCGGGAAGCGGGCAGTCTACTCACCGAGCAGGCACCCGAGCTGCTCATCGCCTGACAAGAGGCGCGGCGGCCGCAATGGAAGCGACGACGATACGCGTGCTCCATGCGCCGGCGACCAGATGTCCGAATAGACAACATCTGGTGGTCCACTCGTGGTCCAAACGCCGATTTGACGATCGGCTCAACCATGCGGAGCAGTTTCTTACCGAGCCGAAAAATCCCCGCAAAAGGAGCCAATCGAAGTGGTCAGCCATTGACCGTCGCGGTGCCCGAGTCGGCCTGTCACGCCGGAGGTCGCGGGTTCGAGTCCCGTCGCCCCCGTAAAAATCCCTGCAAATCGGCATGTGTGTTGTCGGCTCAGACGCCAGATCGGGCCCGACTACACAGACTTTCGCTCGAAGCGACCCGAAACCGCCCAAAGTGGGTCGGCGGGACTCAATTTCAAGCCGATTCCCGCTCCGATTCCGGCCGTCACGAAGCTGGCGTGCGACTACACGAAACGACCGGAGGTCACGCCAGCGCGGACCGGTTCGCCGCCGCAGGAGGACATGTACCTGGCCGACGCGCTCTCGGGCCGGCCGAGAGGGGCGGCACTGGATCCGTGGGTCCCGGCGCTACCGGACCTGGACGCGCCGCCGGACGCGTCGCATGATCACGGACACATGCGGCGTGATCTTCCTGCGGGCACCGTCACCTTCCTCTTCACGGACGTCGAGGGCTCGACCAAGCTCTTGCACGAGCTCGGCGCCGAGGCGTACGCGGACGCACTCGACGCGCACCGAAGGGTCGTGCGGGACGCCTGTACCGCTCGCGGCGGTGTCGAGGTCGACACCCAGGGGGACGCCTTCTTCGTCGCCTTCCCCGTGGCGCCAGAGGCACTCGAGGCCGCTCGGGCGATCACCGAGGAGCTCGCGTCGGGAGCGATCACGTTGCGGATCGGACTGCACACGGGAACACCACTCCTGACCGAGGAGGGCTACGTCAGCGAGGACGTCCACTTCGCCGCGCGCGTGGCTGCGTCTGCGCACGGCGGTCAGATCGTTCTCTCGCAGGCAACCCGAACCCTCCTCGACGAGCGCTACTCGCTCCTCGAGCTCGGGGAGCACCGGCTCAAGGACATCCCCGAGCCCGTCGCCATCTTCCAACTCGGCGACGAACAGTTTCCGCCGCTCAAGACGATCTCGAATACCAACCTGCCCCGCGCGGCGAGCTCCTTCGTCGGCAGGGAGCGTGAGCTCCAACAGGTGCTCGCCGGCATCGAGGCCGGCGCGCGCCTGCTCACGCTCACTGGTCCCGGCGGCTCGGGAAAGACGCGGCTCGCACTCGAGACGGCGGCGACCCTTGTGCCGGAGTACAAGGCGGGCGTCTTCTGGGTCGGGCTCGCCGCGCTCCGCGACCCAGCTCTCGTCTCCGAGACGATCGCCCAGACGCTCGGGGCGAAGGACGGCCTCGCCGAGCACATCGGCGAGAGGGAAATGCTCCTCCTCCTCGACAACCTGGAACAGGTCATGGAGTCCGCGCCGGAGCTCTCGAGCCTTCTGCAGGGCTGTCCCCACCTGACCCTCCTCGTCACAAGCCGCGAGCTGCTGCGCGTGCAGGGTGAGCTCGAGTACCCGGTTCCGCCGCTCGCGGAAGGGGAGGCGGTCTCGCTCTTCTGCGAACGCGCGCAGACCGAGCCGAGCGAGGAGATCGCCGAACTCTGCCGGCGCCTTGACGCGCTGCCGCTCGCGGTCGAGCTGGCCGCCGCCCGCACGAAGGCGCTCTCCCCCGCCCAGATCCTGGAGCGTCTCTCGCAGCGCCTCGATCTGCTCAAGGGCGGCCGCGACGCTGATCCCCGTCAGCAGACGCTTAGGGCAACGATCGAATGGAGCTACGACCTGCTCCGATCGGAGGAGCAGCACCTCTTCGCTCGCCTTTCGGTCTTCGCCGGCGGTTGCACGCTCGAAGCAGCAGAAGAAGTCGCAGAGGCCGACGTCGACACCCTGCAGTCGCTCGTCGAGAAGAGCCTCGTCCGCTTCTCGAACGAGCGCTATTGGATGCTCGAGACGATCCGCGAGTTCGCGCTTGAGCGTTTGCACGCGTTAGGCGAGGAGGCCGCAAGGTCCGCCGTTCACGCGGCATGGTTCGCGGCCCTCGCGCGAAAGCTGCAGGCGGAGCTCCGGCGCGGCGAGCCGACATCGGTACGTGCAATCGACGATGAGCTCGACAACATTCGCATCGCACTGCAGTGGGCGCTGGAGTCGGATGCTCACGACGTCGTCAGCGGCCTGCTCTGGGGGACGAGGTTCTACTGGATCCAAGCTGCCCGCGTCGGAGAAGGAGCCACCTGGGCGCGTCGGGCACTCCCGACGACACCGCAGCTGCCGCTAGACGAGCGCGCGAATCTGCTGAACGCGATCAGCAAGCTCGTTCGCTTCGAAGGCGATCTGGCTCTCGCGAAGCGACTTACGTCCGAACAAGCCGCGATCTTGCGGCAGCTCAAAGACCACGCTGCTTTGGCACACGCGCTCGCCGATCTCGCGTGGATTGCGCTGGAAGAAGGCGATTTGGAGACGGCTTCAGCGTTCGCCGACGAGCAGCTCTCTCTACGCCACGAGATCGGCGATGCTTCCGGACTTGCAGACGCGCTCTTGAGCAAGGCCGGAATCGCGTTCTTCGGGCACCGCTTTCGCGAAGCCCGCGAGATCTACGAACAGACGATCCACACCTTCGAAGCGGACGAGAACTTCAGCGACGTCGCCGGCGCAACCCTCATGGTCGCTGAGTGCTCTCGGCGCCTGGGCGAGCTAGAGACGGCGGCGAAACAGCTTCGCCGTGCTTTGGAGCTCTACGCGGAGATCGGCGACATCTGGGCTTGGATCGAGTGCATTCAGGAAACCGGCGGTCTCGCGCTGGGACAGGGAGATCTCGAACAGGCCGCCGCACTGCTGAGCGCGTCTGAGCGACTGCGGACAGAACACTCAGTCCGCTTATGGGATCCCGCCGATTGGGAGCAAAACGTTACGAAGCTGCAAGCGAAACTGGATACGAAGACCCTTGCCACCGCGTGGCGAGCCGGTGCGCTGCTCGACGAAAACGACGCGATTGCCGCCGCGCTCGAATACACAGCGAACGTTGGCGCATCGGCGACGCCGGGAAGTTAGTACAGGCCCGCTCGGATCAGGTAGCCGTAGTACTTGCCGCTGATCGGACGCAGCGGGTCGCCCTGGAAGCCGTAGCCGGAGTTCTTGCGCGCAGTGTTGTACGAAGCCGCATCCGCAACGATCTTCTGGACGATCTGCGGAGGAGTTAGTCCTGCGCATGGACCGGAGGAGATGCAGAGAGCGACGGTGCCCGCGACGAGCGGACTGGCGAAGCTGGTTCCCGAGCTAATCGCGTAGCCACCGTTCAGGTACGTCGAGCCGATGCATACACCTGGAGCCGACAATGTGTGAGCACGGTCTGAAGCAAGCGTGGCGAAGTTGCTGAAAGTGGCCGGGGTATCGTCAGACCCAAGCCCGGAGCACCCAGACGGGGTCGGTGCGAGCGCTCCCGGCTGGCCGTCGTAATCTGCCATCGCGCTTACAGTCAGCACCTCGTCATAGGCCGCCGGAACGACCCGCTGAATGTCCTTGTCATCATTGGCTGCACCAACGACATACGTGACGCCGACGGCCGACGAATTGCAGATCGCCAAATGAAGCGGGTCGTTTCTCGACAAGCCGCAATTTCCGTCGTCGCTCCCGTTGTCGGCGAGGCTCATGTTTGCAACGGCACTGTCGTTCGTCGCGTCCCCGTCGGTTCGCGTGGACGTAACCCAGTCGACTCCGCAGATGATGGTCGAGGTCGTCCCGTGGCCTCCATCATCGAGGACGCGCACTGCCCACAGGCGCGCGCCGGCAGCGACGCCGACGCGGCCGAAATCGTTGTCGAGTGCCCCGACGAATCCGGCGACCATCGTGCCGTGGCCATTGCGGTCGGTGAAGCTCGTCCCGGGCCCTTTACAGTTCACGCCGCCGACCACGCTCAGGTCGGGATGCGTGGCCTCGATTCCTGTGTCGAGCACGGCGACGTTGATCGGCACGGAGCCTCGCCCGTCCCCTGAGGGGGTGCTGCTGAGGTCGCCGTCGATTCGCA
>Ga0137374_10004101_pt1 | contig 17321 bp, 15 predicted proteins | sample SagtaG_20_FD_104811 | JGI IMG/M metagenome (GOLD analysis project Ga0137374, IMG submission 104811) | Vadose zone soil microbial communities from Sagehorn Ranch, Mendocino, California, USA - Sage1_R_100_16 metaG | ecosystem: Environmental > Terrestrial > Soil > Vadose zone | place: USA...
CGCAGATAGCCGCAGATAGCCGCAGATGGCCGCAGATGGCCGCAGATGGCCGCAGATAGAAAAGCGTCGAATCGGGCGCTAATCTGTGATCATAAGAGACGCGCGTGGATCTGCTCATCTCGCTTGGCCGGACGCTTGGTTTTTCGCTGACTTCCGGCGTCAACCTGTACGCGACAGTTGCCGTCCTGGGGCTCGCCTCGAGGTTTCAATGGGTGACGCTTCCGCCGCAGTACCAGATCTTCAACAACGACTGGGTGATCGGCGGCGCGATCACGCTGTATCTGATCGAGTTCGTCGCTGACAAGATTCCGTGGGTCGACTCGATGTGGGACAGCGTGCACACGGTGATTCGGCCCCTCGGCGGTGCCGCGGTGGCGATTGCGACGCTCGGCGATGCTTCGCCCGGATTCCAGGCGCTCGCCGGCATCGCGGGGGGAGTCATTGCTGCCGGCAGTCATCTGACGAAGGCGAGCGCCCGGGTTGCCGTCAACGCCAGTCCCGAACCGTTCTCGAACTGGGCGTTGAGCTTCTTCGAGGATACGTTCGTCCTGGGTCTGGGCCTGCTCGCCTTGAAGTATCCCGTCGCTGCATTCGTGGTCACCATCGTCATTCTGGTTGCCATCGTGCTGGCGCTCCGGTGGATCATTCGGATGCTTCGGGGAATAATGAGGAAACCTGCCATGGATGCACCATGACCCAGAAGCTTCAGCGGGCGTGTCTCATGGCGTCCGCTCTCGCACTGGCCGTTCTGTCCGCTGCGCCGGCGGCGCAAAACACGGAGCAGAAGCAGGAACAGCCGCGCTTTCGCGGCGGCGCGAACCTTGTGCGAGTCGATGCGTACGTCTCGCGCGATGGCCAGCCCATAGCGGATCTCACGGCAGACGACTTCGAGGTACTGGAAGACGGCGCGCCGCAGCGGATTGAAAGCTTTCAAGTGATCCGCGCGCGAGGGCCCGTGCCGCAGGCCGCACGTGTCGAGCCGAACACGGTGGCGGAAGCGCGTGCGATGGCCGCTGATGCAGACGCGCGGCTGTTCGTTCTCTTTCTGGACGTGTGGCACGTCCATGTCGAGGGTTCGTTTCGCGCGCAGAATCCAATCATCAATCTGCTCGATCGTGCCGTTGGACAAGACGACCTGATAGGCGTCATGACACCGGAGATGTCCGCGCGGAATCTCACGCTCGCGCGGCGCACGACGACCATCGAGGGAATCCTCCGCGATAACTGGTACTGGGGGCAGCGCCAGCGCCTCAACACCGCAGACCCGCGCGAGCAGGAGCTGCAGATGTGTTATCCGGACAGCTCCAGCGAGACCGCCGGCATTGCACAGGAGCTGATCGATCGGCGCCGCGAGCGCAAGACGCTCGATGCCATCGAAGATCTCATCATCCATCTCGAAGGCATCCGCGAAGAACGCAAGTTCGTGATACTGCTTTCCGAAGGTTGGCGACTGCCGAGGCGCGACGACCGGCTCGCGCGGAAACTCGCTGGGTTCGGTATCCCCGGAACCGATCCGATCGGTGTCGGACCCACGGGCAAGCTGACCTCGCGTCCGGCTCAGGGCGCCGCCGGCACTGACTCCTGCGAGCGCGAACGACAACGTCTGGCCGCTGAAGATCTCGAGCTCGATTTTCGCACGCTGCTGCAGCGAGCCAATCGGGCAAACGTCACGTTCTACACCGTCGACCCTCGCGGCCTTGTGGTCTTTGACGAGGACTTGAGCACGCGCCGTGCCACTGACGTGATCGGGGACCGTGAGCGCCTTTCCGCGCGCCAGGATTCGCTGCGTGATCTGGCCGCCAACACCGACGGCGTGGCAATCCTCAACACCAACAACATCGAGGCGCCGCTGCAGCGGATCCTCGCGGACACCAGTTCCTACTACCTCCTCGGGTATTACTCGACGAACACGAAGCTCGATGGGAAGTTTCGGAAGCTGACGGTCCGCGTCAAGAAGCCGGGATTCGACGTTCGCGCGCGCCCCGGGTATCTCGCGCCGACAGAAGCGGAGCTGGCGGTTGCTCGAGTCGATCGCTTGATGAACGGAGCAGCTCCGGGCCACAGCGATATCCCGCCCGAACTGAGACGTGCGCTCGACAAGCTTGCGCCGTCTCGTGCCAGCGTTCCCATGCGCGTGCAGGTCGGTTCAGGCGGAGGGCGAATCTGGCTGACGACAGAGCTCGACGCGACAGTGGTGAAGAGCCCTGAATGGCAGAAGGGTGGCATGGCTCACATCGTTGTCGAACACGAGCGGGGCGCGGCCGCGCCTATTCAGAGAGACGTCACGCTGGAATCGGGCCAACGAATGTTCAAGGTGATGGACATCGGTCCGGGCTCGCTTCCGCCTGGACGATACGTCATCCGACTATCGCTCGCGCCAACCGGAGGAAGCCTGCCGCTGCAGACCACGGTCGATGTCACGGTGCCGGACGCGGCCGCGCTCATTGGCACGAACGGACTCACCCTCCGGCGCGGTCCCGCCACAGGGCTGGCTTACGTGGCAACCGCCGACGCCCGTTTTCAGCGGACCGAGCGGATTCGCTTCGAAGTGCCGCGGCTCTCATCCGACGGCACAGTCTCTGCTCGTTTGATTAACCGCAGCGGACAACAGCTGCCGCTCGAGGTCGCGCTGGGTGAGCGCGATGACGATGAACTTCATCTTCACGTGATCGTGGCAGATCTCACGCTCGCAGCTCTCGGCCAGGGTGAATACATTCTGGAAATCGCCGTCGAGAAGGAAGGAAAAACGGAGCGAGCTTCGTATCCATTTCGACTGGTGCCGTGATTCGCCGCTTTGCGACGACGGTTCTTCTCATTGTCGCCCTTACCACGCTGACACGTGGGCAGCCACCGCTCAGCGCGGGCGAAATAGCGAAACTCATTGAAAGCGAGCTGACAGCGGCCCATGTGCCGGGAGCTGCGATTGCCGTCGTTTCCGGTGACGACATGCTCGCGCGCGGAATAGCCGCGCCGGTTTTTGACGCGTGCCAAAGGCAAAGGGGATTTTCGGGATTTTCGGGGTTTTCGGGATTACGCAGCGACCAGGCAGGCCGTCAAACGCGTCGGCGTGCGCCGGCGTTGCCGGCGCAGTGGTGAACACCCGCGCAATCGGGAAGACACGCCACAGGAACGAACACGGGCGCGTCTTCCCGATTGCGCGGGTGTTCACCACCGCGGCTTTGGCCGCGCGCCGACGCGACACCGGCGCGTTCCCCTAAATCTCCCTAATCCCGCAAATCTCCTTTATTTTTTTGCAGCTGATGAACACGTGATCAGTCGATCTTTCGCTGGCCCGCGCGATACAGAATTCCGCCCAGCGCGACGAACAAGGCGGCGCTGGCAAGCTGCGCGATAGAGCTGTTGTCGTGCAGAAATGGCAGCGCGTTTCCGATGGCCTGGAACATGTTGAAGATCGGCCGAAGCTGCTCGGCGCCGAAGAGAGCCGCGTACAGGATGCCCGCCAGTGAACCGCCGGCGATGAGGCCGGAGCTGAAAAGCGTGCCGGAGCTGAGATCTGATTCCGACGTGACGCCCGTTTTTCGTTCGACGAGCCAGCGAACAAGCCCACCGGCGAAAATCGGCGCCGTGGTCGCAATCGGTAGATACGAACCCACTGCAAAGGACAACGATCGAATCCCGCACAGCTCCAGCGTGACAGAGACAAAGATTCCGACGAGCACGAGCGCCCAGGGCAGCTGCTGGCTCAGAAGTCCTTTGATGATCGTCGCCATCAGCGTGGCTTGCGGCGCGGCGACGTCTGCCGATCCAATCCCGAACACGCGATGCAGGTAGAGCGTGGTCAGGCCGATGACAAACGCCGACGTGATGACGCCAATCAGCAGACCGAGTTGCTGATAAAGAGGAGTGGCGCCGACGATGTAGCCGGTCTTGAGATCCTGAGAGGTGTTGCCGGCATTGGCGGCAGCAATGCAGATGATGGCGCCGACACACAAGGCGACCGGCGAGTAGACGTCGCCCGTCCAGCCGAGACCCACGAAAATCAGGCAGGTGAGGATCAATGTCGCAATCGTCATTCCCGAGATCGGGTTGGACGACGATCCAATCAATCCGGTGATGCGCGATGACACTGTGGCGAAAAAGAACCCGAAGATGATGACCAGCACCGAGACGAGCACGTTGCCCTGCGTCGGCAGTCCTGGAACGACGGCAAGAAAAATGGCGAGCAAGAGCGATCCGCCGAGCACGACCGTCATTGGAATGTCGCGTTCGGTGCGCATGCTTGTGGCGCCGCTCGCGGCGCCGATGCCTTTGAGGCCTTCACGCGCGGAGGAAACGATGGTCGGGATGGTGCGCGCCAGCGTGATCAGGCCGGCCGCCAGGACCGCGCCCGCGCCGATGTAGCGAATGTACGCGCTCCAGATTTGCCCCGGCGCCATTTCCGAGAGCAGAAACGGTCGTCCTGTTGCTGGATTCACCGCAAAGTTCGGATGTATCGGCGGAAACGGTGTGGGGATCGCTGCGCCAAGTATCGACAGCAGCGGAAGCAGCACGAGCCATGACAGCACGCCGCCGGCAAACATCGTCCCCGCAATGCGCGGACCGATGACGTAACCGACGCCCATGTACTCCGGCGAGATGTCGACGTTCAACGTCGCATTGGGAAACTGGCTGTTGCGAGGAAATGAGTAGCCGACAATCTGCAGAAAGATGTTGAACGTCCATGAGAGCGATTTCCACAACGCGCCCACACCAAGTCCGCTGAAGACGAGACCGGCAAGCTTTCCGCCGCGCTCTCCCGCGACGAGCACTTCCGCACACGCGGTGCCTTCCGGATACGGCAGCACGCCGTGCTCTTTGACGATGAGCGCGCGACGGAGCGGCACCATCATCAGAATACCCAGAATGCCGCCGGCAAAAGTGAGGAGCGTGATTTGGTAGTAGCTGAAATAGCCAGGACCGTAAGGCGTGAGAAAGATCAACGCGGGAATCGTGAAGACGACGCCGCCAGCCACGGATTCGCCGGCCGTTCCGATGTTCTGGACGATGTTGTTTTCGAGAATCGTCTACTCGCCGAGTTTCTTCAGCACCGAGATCGCGAGCACGGCGATTGGAATTGACGCGCTCACCGTCAGGCCTGCGCGCAGACCGAGATACACAGTCGAAGCGCCGAAGATCAAACCGAAGATCACGCCAAGCACGATGGCCTTGACAGTGAACTCCGCCATCGATTGAGCAGACGTCACGTACGGCTGAAATGTCCTCGGCGGCGCTGCCGGTGCAATTGCCGGTGCCGGTGCGGGTGCAGCCGTCGTGGTCGCGGGGGAATGGGCCATTCGCGGATTCTACTGCCAGACGAGCGCCACTCGATCGAAGGCCAGGTCGACCTTGCCCAGGCTGTCAACGAGGAGCGTTGCGGGACCGTCTTTCGCCAGCCGGCAAGACACACTGAGATCGCGAAAGTCTGCGGGGATTTGGCCCGCGGTGAAATCCGCAGAACAGCCGACGGTGCCGTCCAGTTGCACGAGAGCCAGGCGCGCGACGGGCGTCGTCGACGGTTCCGCTTGCGTCGAGCGCCGGGCGCGGAGCGTAACGGTCAGCGGCCCACGCGGCAGGTATTCGTCCGGTAGTAGCACCACCGGCCGCTCGCCACGGCGGCTATCGGCAAAGCGAACCTGATGGTGCACCGCGCCATCAAACGTATTGTCGGCGCTGATTCCATCCAGATCGGCCGCCGCATAATCAACTCGGAGAGGCCAGTGCTTGAACTGCATCGCGACGATTACCCCGCAAAGCAGCGCGGCTGCTGCGCCGACAGCGGGCGCGCGCAAAGCGCGGCCGACTGTTGCCGTGAGCCGCGCGAGAGGTCCGCTCACCAGCACGTAGACCACGGGCAGAATCGGCACGGCGAATCGATATGACGCGAGCGTCACGATATGGACGATGAGAATCGTCAACACGATGGCGGGAAGCGCCCACCACAGTTTCAAGCGATCACGGCCGAGAAGCCACAGCGACACCGCGAAGGCGGCCAGAAGCCAACCTCCGCGGACAACGGACTCGATGATCTTCAGCGGCAGCAGGCCTGTCGTTGCCCGCCAAACCCACACGGCCGCCGGATGTGGAACCGTCCAGCCGTCGCGAAGCACGCCCCAGAAATACAGAATCTTTCTTCCCGCCAGGACAAGCGAGCGGCCGGGATCCGTGCGCACAAAAGCGAGTCCCGTCGGTTGTCCGACGCCAACAAGCGGCGCGTTGTAGGTGCCATTGGCCAACGGGTTGTTCCCGAGCTCGATGACCAGGGGTCCCTTCTCTGAAATCGTGATCAGGCGTCCCTCCCGCACCGATTGCAATGCGGACCACGCGACGGCGGGTGCGAGAGCGATTGCGATCGCGATGAGCGCTGCGCGAGCCGCGAGCGGACGATCGAACGCCCTCAGCCGCGACCAGAGCCAGAGGGCAATCACGACCACCGCGACGACAAACGTCTCACGGGTGAGGATGAGGACCGCCGCGAGCACGCCTGTGAGTGCAGCCCCTCGAACGATCCCGCGCCGGTCCTTGGAGTCGGCTGTATGCGCCGCGATTGCGAGCGTTCCGAGAAGCATCGCCCCGGTCAGCACTTCGTACTGGAGCGTCCCGACGTACGCCCGGAGCGCCGGGGATGCAGCTGTCAGGGCGGCACACATCCATGCCGCGCCCGCCCCATATATACGGCGTGCGAGCCACGCGCCAAGCGCGACGGATGCGATGAGCGATGCCCAAGAGATCAATTTGCCGGCGACGAAGGAAGCGCCCGCCAGTGAATAGACAAAGGCGAGCGAAATGATCCAGACAGGCGGATGTCTCGGCGGGACTGCGGCAAGCTGCCACGACGAAGCGAGGTCGCGCGCGAGTCGGTCGTAGGTAGAAGCGTCGGCCTGCAGGTTGGGCTGCACGGAGAGGCGGTCGGGGTACCGGAAGACGTCGCGAAGAGGCAGTGCGACGAACCAGGCGATTGCCGCCAGGAACGCAGCCTTGATTAGCCAATTACGCAGTCGATCGCCCTCGATCGCGACACCTTTACATCACCTCGCCACATCAGGACCTCATCACATGAGATCGCCACATCGCCACATCTCCACATCGCGACGTGCCTCGGGATAGGTTATTCTGATCTCGCTTGTGAATTCAGCGAACAAGCGAAAGCCCACCAGTGAGCAGGTTTCCGAGCTCACGACCAACCGCCTCTCGGTGTACCTGCGGTGTCTGACGCAGCTCGAAAATGCCAGTGTGGAGACGATTTCCTCGCAGGCGCTTGCTGAGCAGTTTCACCTGAACGCCGCGCAGATTCGGAAGGATCTCGCGTACTTCGGCGAATTTGGCGTGCGCGGAGTCGGGTATTACGTCAAGGATCTGCGCCGCCACCTCCGCCAGATCCTGGGACTCGACCGCAAGCTTCGCGTCGCGGTGATGGGCGCGGGCAATCTTGGTCTCGCGCTCGCCGACTACCCGGGATTTCGGCGAGAAGGCTTCGAAATCGTCGCCCTGTTCGACATCGCGGATACAAAAATCGGCGACGAGTCGCGCAGCGGAGTGCCCATCCACGATATCCGCGAGCTCAAGAGAATTGTGCGAAAGGACCGCATCGATATCGCCGTCATCGCGGTCCCCGCCGAATCAGCGCAGCCGGTCCTCGATCAAGTGGTGGCCGCCGGCGTGAAAGCGGTGCTGAACTTCTCGCCCGGCTCGCTCAAGGTGACCCCGGGCATCAAATTGAAGAGCGTGGATCTGACGGTGTCGCTCGAGAGCCTGTCGTTTTATCTCGCGCAGGGGATAGATGATGGCGATTAAGACGCGGCTCTCGCACGTGGACGAACGCGGCCGCATCCGCATGGTGGACGTCGGCGACAAGGCCGTGACGACACGGGAAGCCGTTGCGCGCGGGGAAGTGGCCATGTCGGCACTGGCGCGCAGACTCATTCGAAGCGGACAACTGAAAAAAGGCGATCCGTTGCAGGCCGCGCGGCTCGCCGGAATCATGGGAGCCAAGCGGACCGCAGAGCTCATTCCGCTCTGCCACCCGTTGCCGCTGACGCACGTGGGGGTCGAGATCAATCCAACCCGCGCCGGCTACGCGATCGAATCGCGCGTGCGAACATCGGCGCAAACCGGCGTTGAAATGGAAGCGCTCACCGCGGTGGCAATCGCCGCGCTCACGCTGTACGACATGGTGAAGGCAGTTGATAAAGGCATCGTGATTGGACCGATTTGCCTGCTCGAGAAACGGGGAGGCCAATCCGGCGAGTACCTGAGAATTCGCCGCTCCAAACGTTAACCACGAAATCACGAAAGAACACGAAAGCACGAAAAGGATCGTTGATCTAGGCTCGGCGTTGTGGTTCCGTGTTTTCATGACGTTTCGTGTTTTCGTGGCAACGCTCTTAGCAGTCGATGAACGTTCTGATCTCCATCCAGCAGCCCGTTCGCGCATGGCAGATTCCCGACGCCGCCGTCGAGACACTCCGTTCACGATTCCCGCATCTCACGTTTGTGCATGCCACGGACGACGAGGCGCGTGCGCGTGCCCTCCCGGACGCCGAGATTGCATTCACGTGGATTCTGAACGCGAGCGAGCTCACTCGCGCTGCGAAACTTCGGTGGGTGCATTCCTCCGCCGTGGCCGTTGAAACAATCTGTCTTCCCGAGCTGTTTCAGCGCGGCATCCTCCTCACCAACTCGCGAGGCATACAGGCGACGCCGATTGCCGAGCACGTCCTGGCCGTGATGCTCGCCCTCGCGAAGCAGCTGCCTTTCGTCATGGATTATCAGCGGCAGAAATGCTGGGGGCAGAACGACTTTATTGGAGAACGGCTGCCCTGGCTGCTCAAAGGGCGCACGCTGGGCCTCATTGGCGTCGGCACGATCGGTTCGGAAATCGCGCAGCGCGCGGCGTCCTTTGGAATGAAGGTGATTGCGCTGCGCCGCCGGACGGATCGTGGCGGCGTCCTTGGCGTTGACGAAATTCTTCCGCCGTCCTCCATTGGTTCGCTGCTTGCGCGAGCGGACGTGCTCGTGATTGCCGCACCGCTCACCGCTGAGACCGAGTACCTCATCGGCGGGCCCGAGCTCGCGCGAATGAAAAAGGGCGCGGTTCTCATCAACGTCGGCCGCGCCCGCATTGTCGACAACTCCGCGCTCGTCGACGCCCTGCGCTCCGGTCATCTTGGAGGGGCCTCCCTCGATGTCTTCCCGAGAGAGCCGCTGCCTTCGGACGATCCGCTCTGGACGCTGCCGAACGTGATCCTCACCCCGCACACGTCCGGCTTCCGGCAGGGTCACTGGGACGATGTGATCGAGTTGTTTTCGGAGAATCTGAAAAGATTTCAGGCAGGAGAACCCGTCAAGTTCCGCGTCCTGCCGGAATTGGGCTACTGAAGACTCACGGACGGGCCACAGCCGCAGAGTCACAGAGACGACTTTTGATGAGAGTGTCCCTACAGCAACTCTTCCAAATGGTTTTCTCTGTGCCGCTGTGCCTCGGTGGCGCTTAGTTCTTCGTTCTTAGTTCAGAAGGCGGTGGCTCGAGGTGAATCACCGCGTCTTTGATCTGCGGATATTTCGCCATGATCCGGTCCTTTACGACGTGCGACACGCGATGCGCTTCGTCGAGGCGCATGCCGGGATCCATCCAGACGTGCAGATCGACGAACACATGATCCGTCGAGCCGCGTGAGCGGATCTGGTGGCAGCCAAGGACTTCGGGCACGCTGCGCACGACGGCCTGAATGTCTTCCGGGTCGATCACGATCTGGTCGGCCAGAATGCGCGACGTCTCCTTGAGGATGCCCCAGCATGCGTGGCCGATGAATACGGCGACCACGATTGCCGCGATCGGATCGAGCAACGGATAGCCGGCCCGCACGGCCAACAACGCCGCGATGACCGTCGCAGAGGTGAGGAGGTCGCTCTGCGTATGGTACGCGTCGGAGACGAGTACCTCGCTCGACAGGCGAACGGCCTCGCGCCGCTCGTATAACACGACGCCGACGTTGATCAAGAAAGTCGATGCCATGACCGCGAAGCTGAGCGCGGTGACGGTTGGCGCACCGCCGGACTGCAGGCGCTCGGCTGCCGCCCACAGCACCTGAACGAGGACGATCAGCAGAAACACCAGAATTCCGACTGATGCCATGGTTTCGAACTTGCGATGTCCGTACGGGTGATCGACGTCTGGCGGACGACTCGAGATCTTCACGCCAATCAACCCGACGATGTTCGACACGGTGTCGGTGAGCGAGTGAAAGCCGTCGGACAACACGCTGATCGCTCCGGAGACGTACCCGAGGGCGATTTTCGCGACGGCGACGATGAGATTGAGAAGGAGGACGCGGTAGAGGACGCGGGAGACGGCCGCGTGGCGATCCATCGAATTACGACCTACACGACACGCACAAGTCAGATCGACGCAGAGTCACGCCGTCGCGCCGGCCGCAACCAGAAGCGAAACCACGAAACCACGAAATTCACGAAGCCACGAACACGGCAAAATCAGGTTTTGGTGTTTTGGTGACTTTTCGTGTTTTCGTGGCGGCGCTCTTGGCAATACCAGCGATTAAATGCATTGATGAATTGATGCTAGTGCTGGCGTCTCTCTTCGGTCAGAAGACGCGGCCATGCGGTACGGGCCACCACCGCAGCTGCACTTTCCCGATGATGTACTTCTTCGGCACGAATCCCCAGTGGCGACTGTCCGAGCTGTTGTTGCGGTGGTCGCCCATGACGAAGTAGTAGCCCTCGGGAATCACCTGCGGTCCCCAGTCGTCGTGGCTGCGATACTCGGGAGGGACGTAGTCGTCGCGCAGCGGCACGTCGTTGACATACACACGTCCGTCGACGATTCGGACCGTATCGCCTTCTTCAGCGATCACCCGCTTGACGAACGACTTGTCCGGATTCAGCGGGTAATACAGCATGACGATGTCGCCGCGCTGCGGATCCGCGAGGCGGTACGCCAGCTTGTTGACGATGAGCCGATCCTGATCCGCCAGGGTCGGCGCCATGCTCTGGCCCTCGACGCGCGCGACCTGGAAACCAAACGTGACGATGAGCGTCGCGTACACCGCCGCCGACGCGAGCGTCTTGATCCACGCGATGAACTCGTCACGCCAGAGCTCCAGCCGGCGCACGACCGCCGACGACTGGTCGTCGACATCGATGCGCCTCAGAACGTCGGGCGATGCCGCCGGGGCGATTTCGAGAATTGGCTCGACCCGCGAATAGCGGCCGTCTGAGGTCGCGAACTCCGGCGTGTGGTCCGCCCGTTCGGCATAGGCTGGTGTCAGGGCGTGAACGGTATTCGCTTCGAACGGGGACGGCGACGATTCCTCGGGCGTACCGGCGTGGGGGGCTACAGCTTCAGGTAATCCCGAAGGCGGCGTGTTTGTGACCGGCTGACCGGTATTTCGGTCGCCTTCGAGTCGTTCATCCTGAGGATGTAGTTCCTGCTGAACCAAGGGACGATCTCCTTGATCTTATTAATGTTGACGAGATGCGATCGGTGCACCCGCCAGAATACCTCGGGGTCGAGCCGGGTCTGCAACTCGTCCAGCGTCCGGTAGTTGGATGTGCCGGAAACCTGCCCAGTCACAATAGTAATCGAATCCGGCGTAAGAGACGCATAGATGACATCTTCGGTTCGTACCAGGACAATTCGTTCGGCAACCTTCACCGCGATCTGGTTGCGGCGGTCCCGCTGAGCCGCCATGAGGCGTACCAGCCGCTCGAGCTGATCCCCCAGCGGCTGTTCGCCGCGGCGCTTGCGCGCTCGCTGGACAGCCTGTTCCAGCCGCGCCGCTTCCACCGGTTTCAACACGTAGTCGACCGCGTTGACTTCGAAGGCTTCCACCGCCCGGGAATCGAATGCTGTCACGAAGATGACGGCGAGGTCCGTTCCGCTTTCGAGCACGCGCCTGGCCACTTCGAACCCGCTCATCCCGGGCATTTGCACGTCCAGGAACGCGACGTCGGGCGCGAGCCGTGAGATTTCATCGAGCGCGTGCACGCCGTCGGCGGCTTGTGCGACGATCGACACCCCGTCGATTCGGCTGAGAAGGAAACACAACTCCTCTCGCGCAAGCTGCTCGTCGTCGGCCACGACGGCGGTGAGAGACGGAGAGGACATCAGGCGGTGATTTGCTCCTCGGCGATGAGCACCGGCAGCTCGAGGCAGGCGCATGCGCCGAGTCCGGGCGAACCACTGAGCTCGACGCGGGCGTTGGCGCCGTAGATGACGCGCAGCCGTTCGTGAACGTTGCTCAGTCCGATGCCGCTCGACATCGCCGTTTGCAGCCGGTCGTCGGAGATGCCCAGGCCATCGTCTTCGACGTCGACGCGGAGAGTATCACCATCACGCCTGCTGCGAATGGTGATGCGCCCGCGGCCGACCTTTCGCGCGAGCCCGTGCTTGATCGCATTCTCGACGAGGGGTTGAAGGATCATGCTCGGGACAATGACATCGAGGGTGTCGGCGGCGATCTGCTTCTCGACGTTGAGCCGGGGGCCAAAGCGGATCACCTCGATGGCGAGATATTCGTCGATGGAGTCGAGCTCTTCTCGCAGGGTGACGAACTGCTCGTGGCTTCGCATCAACTTGCGAAGAAGTCCCGACAGCTTCTGGATGACGGTGCGAGCGGTGTCAGGCTCCGATCGGATCAGCGAAGACACCGAGCTCAAGGTGTTGAAGAGGAAGTGTGGGTTGATCTGGCTCTTGAGCGCTTCGATTTTTGCCGCGAGCAGCAGCTTTTCCTGTTCCTGGACCCGGTGTTCGATGCGGGCGTTGTTCCAGATCTTGATCGGCAGCGACACGGTGAGCACCGTCGCGACGTAGGTGGCCAGGGTCAGCCACGACGACGGCGTTTCGAAGTAGAAGATCCGGTGCAAGCCGAATCGAGAGCCGATCGTCCGGCGAATCAGCTCGAGGCCCACCGGTGCGAGGAGGATGGCCACCTGCCAGTTGATTTTCAAATCGCGCAGCATGCGCCAGGCAACCTTGTGCAGGCTGAAGACGATGAACGGGGAGAAGCTCCAGATGTCCTCTTTGGGCGAGGCTTCGCGGATGCCGCCGCCGGTGAAGCCCGCGCCAACGGCAAACGGCAGCGCACCCCATTCGCCGGCAATGAGAGCCGGCACGGCGCTGATGCCGCCGACGAGGCCACCGGTATAGGGACCCGCAATCAATCCTGCCAAAAACGCGCCTTCGAGCATCAAGTCCGCCGCGTCGTAATTGAGCAGGATGCGGGAGGCGACGCCGGTTGTCAGCGGAACGATCAGGCCAAGCGCAAATGCGAGCCGATCGGGCCAGTCACGCCGCTCGAAGATGAGGATGTGTCGAAAGCGGCGATAGCGCGCGAGCATGGTGGCCAGCGCGGCGATGACCGCCAGCTTGCCGACCAGGGTCACCAGCAGGAACTGCTCGGCGGACAGGAATTTAGGCTGCATTCGATGGGATACAATTTAACGCATGATCCGTCCGCTCATCGAAGGGTTCGCCCTGACCTTCCGGCACCTGTTCCGCAAGCCCATTACGGTGAATTATCCCGACCAGAAGATGCCGATGTTCCCGAAATACCGGGGCAAACAGGTGCTGATGCGCGACGAGAACGGCCTCGAAAAGTGCGTGGCCTGCGGATTGTGCGCGGTGGCGTGTCCGGCGGATGCCATTTACCTCGAGGCGGCGGAAAACGACGGCTCGGTCATGGCAGGGCCCCGCTACGCGTCGGTTTATCAGATCCACAAGACGCGCTGCATCTTCTGCGGATACTGTGAAGAGGCGTGCCCGGTCTCCGCGATTTTCATGGGCAAGGACTACGAGCTCGCCGTCTACAGCAAAGACGACTTCGTGTGGGACAAGTCGGAGCTGCTCGTTCCGCCCCCATCGAAGTGATGTGCCGTCGCTCTTTGGAATCGTAGGCGACATTCACGGCAATTTCCAGGCACTCGCACGGATTCTCTCGCGGCATCCCGAGATTCCGTACTGGCTGTGCGTGGGGGACGTCGCCAGCCAGGCGGGGGCGTACCCAACACCGCCGGCGCCACTGTACTTCATTCAAGGCAACAACGAGTCGTTCGATCGGCTCGCGGCGTTCCGGAGAGGCGGCGAAACTGTCCCGAATCTGCATTTCATTCCGAACGGGACGGCGGTTTCGATCGATCGGCTCGAGGTTGCAGGTCTCGGCGGGACTTTTGCCCCGATGTGGTACGAAACGCCTGTTGCCGGGCTGCCGGTGAAGGCGAAAGACGACAAGCGCAGGCACTTCGTTCACGAGGAGGTGGAGGCGTGCAAGCAGCTCAAAAACGTCGACGTGCTGCTGACGCACGAAGCGCCAAAGCCGTTCTGGATCGATCTGCCGTCCTCGACGACTCCGACTCGCAAGTGGCGGCGCGAGGTCGGCAAGGCGCCCATCGCCGAAGTTGCCGACACATTGAAGCCGCGCCTTCACTGCTTCGGCCATTACCACGTGCAGGCCCACTACGACCGCGGCGGTATTCCCACTGTGTGCGTGAATCGTGTCAATCGGTCGTACCTGCTGGTGGACCGAACGTCCTTCGCGTGGGAAGTGCGACCGACGGAGACCTGAGGGTGTTGTGACGGCAATCGTTCTGTGCAGGGGCGGTTCTGGAAGCGTCCCCGTATGACCGTGAGATAGGATCGCCAGCGGAGGTTATGGTTTCTTTTCTCGAAGAATTGGATCGGCGTGTCCTGGTTTGCGACGGCGCGATGGGGACGCAGCTGTACTCGAAGGGCATCTTCATCAATCGCTGTTTCGAAGCGCTGAATCTGTCGCATCCGGCCCTGGTGCAGAGCGTCCACGAAGAGTACCTGCGTGCCGGCGCCGACGTCATCGAGACCAACACGTTCGGCGCAAACCGGGTCAAGCTGCGCGCATTCGGCCTGGGCGACAAGGTGTACGCCATCAATTGCGCGGGCGTCAAAGTGGCGCGCGCGGCCACCGAGCGACACCGCGCCGGGCGATCGAATGGCCAGACGTTTGTTGCGGGCGCCATCGGGCCGCTCGGAATCCGCATCGAGCCGTGGGGCAAAACCGGCGTCGACGAGGCCGAGCAGTTCTTCCGTGAGCAGGCCGAGGCGCTGGTCGAAGGCGGCGTCGACGTGTTCATCGTGGAGACCTTTCGCGACCTGAACGAAGCATGCGCGGCCATCGCCGCCATCCGCGGCGTCTCGCCCGCGCCAATCGTGGCGCAGATGACGACCGAGGAGGACGGCAATAGCCTCGATGGCACACCGCCGGAGCACTTTGCGCCGGCGCTGATCGAGCGCGGCGCGAACGTCGTGGGGGTGAACTGCAGCGTCGGGCCGGCGCCGATGCTCGAAACCATCGAGCGACTCGCAGCGGTGACCTCCGCAAAGCTGTCAGCGCAGCCAAACGCCGGTAAGCCGCGAGACATCGAAGGGCGCAACATCTATCTCTCGTCGCCCGAGTACATGGCGTCGTATGCGCGACGCTTCATTGCGCATCGTGTCCGCCTCGTCGGCGGCTGCTGTGGCACGACGCCGGAGCACATTCGTCAAATCAGCGCCGCCGTCCGCCGTATGGCGCCGGACCTGGTGCGTGCCAATCAAAATCAAGTGCGGCTTGGCACCGTTGCTCAGGCACCGCATGCGCAACCGCCGGTGCCACGCCGTGATAAGTCACGTGTTGCTGCGGCGCTCGCGGATGGTCGACGGGTTGTTTGCGTAGAGGTGACGCCTCCGCGGGGCCTCGCATGTGCCGATGCGCTCGAAGACGCGCTGGCGCTCGCCGCCCAGCGTGTCGACGCCGTCACCGTGCTCGACGGTCCTCGTGGCGCGCGCATGAGCGCGACGGCGCTCGCCGTGCTGATACAGCAGAAGGCGGGCATCGAAGCGGTGCTGCAATACAGCTGTCGAGACAAAAACCTGCTCGGCATTCAATCGGACCTCCTCGGCGCCGCGGCCATGGGACTCCGAAACATCCTCGGCATCACCGGCGATGTGAGTTTGCTCGGCGAGATTCCCGACGCGACCGCTGTATTTGACGTTGATTCGGTCGGGTTGACCAATCTCATGACGCGCCTCAACCATGGCCTGGACGTCGGCGGTCAGCCCATCGGTGTCCCGACGGCGCTGCACATCGGGGTGATGGTCAACCCCGGCACCGCCGATCTCGACCGCGAGCTGCGACGTTTCGCGTACAAGGTGGAGGCCGGCGCTGAGTTCGCCATCACCAGTCCGGTGTTCGACCCTCGGGTATTCGAGCGGTTTCTCGCACGAATCGAGGGACTGAAGGTGCCAATCATCGTCGGCGTCCGGCCGTTCGATAGTGTGCTCAACGCAGAGTTCATGGCGAACGAAGTGCCCGGCGTGAGTGTGCCTGACGCGCTCGTCGCGCGCATGCGCGCGGCGCCAGATGACGAGCACGCTGCTCTTGAAGGCGTCCGGATTGCCCACGAACTCGGCCATGCACTCGCCCCCATGGCACAGGGGGTGCAGATTTCGTCGTCATCAGGCCGCTTGAGTGCCGCTTTGGCCGTGCTGAACGACTTGCGCTGAACTTTCACTGAGGCGTACGGCGTTTGTGCGTCGTCCGAAAAACAGGCGGGCTGCTTTTCCGGTTTGATATAGTGCCGCCCGGAGCGTCGAAACAATGGCTTTCTTCGACAGCGAACATCAACGGTCCCGGAATCCAATCTTTGGCGGAGACGCCGCCACGCGCGCGCTCTCGGTCACTGCTGTCGAGAACCACTTCGTCGAACGGGTCTACGAAAAGCTGGCGGTCGTTTACGACGTTGTTTTCGGGCCCACGCTCCACCCTGGCCGCCTTGAAGCCATCAAGAAGATGGATATCAGGCCCGGCGACTCGGTACTGGAGGTTGGCGTCGGCACCGGCATCAACCTCCCGCTGTACCCGAAAACGTGCAGCGTGATCGGGATCGATCTGTCGGAGCCGATGCTCGAAAAGGCGCGCGAGAAGGTCTTCGACCAGGCGCTGCGCAACTGCCGTGTGATGGAGATGGACGCCGCGGCGATGACGTTTCCCGACGAGTGCTTCGACATCGTGTACGCGCCGTATTTGATTAGCGTCGTGCCCGACCCGGTGAAAGTCGCTCAGGAGATGCGCCGTGTGTGCCGTCCGGGCGGCAAGATTGTCGTACTCAATCACTTCAAAAGCGACAATCCACTCCTCTCGCGCGTCGAGACGGCAATCTCACCGTTTACCGTGCATATCGGCTTCAAATCGGATCTGGATCTTCAGGGATTCCTCACGCAGGCGCATTTCACGCCCACATCGATTGCGAAAGTGAATTTGCTCAAGATGTGGACGCTCGTCACCTGCGCGCGGGAC
>Ga0137374_10004105_pt1 | contig 17317 bp, 16 predicted proteins | sample SagtaG_20_FD_104811 | JGI IMG/M metagenome (GOLD analysis project Ga0137374, IMG submission 104811) | Vadose zone soil microbial communities from Sagehorn Ranch, Mendocino, California, USA - Sage1_R_100_16 metaG | ecosystem: Environmental > Terrestrial > Soil > Vadose zone | place: USA...
AAGCTAGTCCTGCAGCAGCGGAAAGAGAAACAATAGCAGACAAGATAGCAATTGCTAAGAATATTTGCTTCCGCATCATCATATGTCGTTCCTAAAAGGTCATTATAATTTATAAGACTTTAAGCAATACTAAATACAAAAACCATTAGATTTTTGTAGAGTGGTTGTGAATAACTTCATATGGTTTTAGATATTATTTGGTTTCTTTCAGTCTCTATGATATTTATGGAGTTAATGATTGTATTGTTGGCTATCGCAAATACTTTGGATGCAAGACCGAAGAAGAAAGATAATAAGGAAAAAAGCACGAGGACTAAAGGCTTAAGTTAATTATGTTTAAGACATTAGAAAGGATTGTAATCAAAACAAATTATGAAACCCGATATGTAGGACGTAAATGTTAGTAAGTAACATTAGCTTTGCGGATTCACCTATTTCTTCTATTAGTCGAATATCAGTTTTCTATTGTGTCGGCATGCGATTAACATTAGCAAAGACTTGGAATAAGTGCAAAAATTATGGAATGTTAGATTTAATATTATTAAATGAGTAGAATTAATTTATAATTTATATTATATTGAGTATTTATTTAATGATGGAATTTCGTGAATATCTATTCATTTTGATGTTTGTATCCAGTTTGATGCTATCTTATACATTAACGATGGTCAATATTGCTAATGCTCAAAATGTTACTACGGCAGGAAATGTAACTCAGAGTATAAATAAGACAGGCTTGGGGGTATACTTGCAAACATTACCTCTGGTATTTCAGAAAAAATTGCAAATATTACAGAAAATCTATTGGGAAATAAGAACGGGAATCAAACTGGCAATCAAAGTTGAGTAGCATGGACAATGATCTGAATACGAAAGTCGATTATAGGTGGGATCAGGACTACGTCTAATATAGAAAATTTATTACACCTAAAGTGATTTCCTCCATGATACTAAGATGAGAAGACAAGTAGAAATAATGGGCGGATCCATAACTGCTAAGAACGGACAAGAACGTATTATTACCGATCAAGATAACCAGAGACATTTGCAATACTTTATGAACGGTCAGTGGAGACATAGCGACAAATGTAAAGGATTTACAAATAAAGAGTGCATAGTCTAAATTAATATTTATTCTTTACTGCATTAAGGTAACTTAGAATATTCTATTTTTGAATCTTGCATAGGTGATTAAAATTTTAAATATTATTTTGATGACTATAATTATGCGACAACTTCATAATCTCCTCTTCGTGGCGTGGGGATCGGCAATAATTCTCACCTTAAAATTTTTAAATTAAATATTTCAAAAACAACAAACAATACCAACAACACTACATTCGCTCTAGGTGGGAAACGGAATCGCCATTGCCGTAAAACCTGCTGAGTCTTTGCTCTCTATGTTGCTAGTCAGGCTTAGAACGAATTGTAAAATTAACGACCGTGAAGGACAGGAGTCAAGGAAAACCTTTAAACCAAAGGATAACGCTACTGATATGGCAGTCACCCTGGGCATTGAGCTTTTAACTGAAGAACAATATCGAGAGTTGCAGAAACTTGGAAATTTCGATACGAAGACTTCGAGCTGGGTGAAAACATCTTCGGATATTAGAAAACTAGGCGGCGCACTCTGCTGATCGCCGCTACGGCAATGTCTTCGTGTATCATAACAGTGCGCCTTCTTACTATGGCATGAGGGGTTTCCGTGGCTCGCTAAGGGTCTAAATTCAGACTTTAAAGCTCAGGTATTCCATGCCCCTTAACTACCCAACATCATTCTCCTCATCGTTAGTTGGCAACCCAGACAGGCTAAAATTTTCTGTATAAAAAAGCCTTGATCCCCACAGATGGTCACATTATTAGAAACAATTTCTGAAACGCCAACGGATTCGGCTCTTTTGTTTCTGGTATCTATTTGCCACTAGAATCTAGTTGCACTAATCGTGCTTTAGGAACTTCGACTACTCAAAATATCAACTGTAGAGCGACTACGTGTCTCAATTTTGAAGGAGGCACTCTGCCACCAACACCACCGGGTACACAAAATATGGCCTGTGTAAATGGGGGTCTACAAGTACTTTCATATCAAGCCAAACCCTACACTGAATCCCTCCGATTCTAATTATTATAAACATTGATGTACCATAAGGGAAGTAATTATAGGTTCTATCTGAGTCGGCTTCGCAAAACCGAATTACGAGAACGAAGATGATGTTTAGTTCATTCCTCTCCTACCCCCATCATCCATTCCTATTAATACTCATTATAGAATGAACGTACCACAGGTAAATAAACTGGTGAACTGTGTTAATGAGTCCACCAGCTATTAATAGGAATGGAGAATTCCTTTAAATTCTGTTGACCGAGATCCGTGTATCCGAAACTACGACTTTATTTAGTATGATTAATAATAAATCATATGAGCATGTCTGATGATCAAGACCAACCAGTCGATCAGGAAGCCGAAAGACCAATTGGAGTGGAGGAACAAAAGACCATTGAAAGTCAAGAAAGAGATGCAGGGCAGGTTGAACAATCTGTCTCAGAAACAGAAGAACCAGAGACTACTACCCCAAAAGAGCAAGTGGATGAAATACTTGAAGGTGGTAAAGAAAAAGAACGACCTAAGAAGCAGGATTCAACAAGAAACCTGTTTGGTCAATTTACTAAACATTTTCGGGTAAGCAAAATTGCAAGTGCTAAAACTGCTAACACATTAAAACAGATTCAGAAACAGCTAACGCAGATAGATAGGACTACTGCCATCATCAATAAGCAACAGACTGTAGTAAAACAATTAGCAGGTCAAGTCAGGACAATACAAAAACAATTGGATAGAATTAGTGGTTCTATTAATCGGATCAAAACTGTTACCGGTATCAAAGGAAAAGCCAGTAACAGCAAGAGCAAGAAGAAATAGCTTCTAGTTATTAACAGAGCTAGTTATTTTTGAAGTAAATAAATGGTATAAAATTCAGATTAAAAGAAAATTAGATTTTCTGTATTCTAAAAAAAGAGATTGGGTTCTAACCTTAAGAGCTGTTGGTCATTGTTGGTGTGGAGGCATTAGTCATATTACTCGCACCTGTCATATTTCCACCCATTGTTGCGTTAGTCATATTTGATCCTGCTGTCATGTTAGTTTCTGGCGTACTCATGTTCTGTGCTGCCACTGAATTCACAGCCAAGACGGAAAGTATGGCTATCGCAGGAACAAGTAGAGCTAATATTTTTCTCATTATCGACTCTCAATTGATGTAAATAATAAGTCTTCGGTTATGGCAGTACATAGTAAGATTCTGAAGTTTTTGATATAGTCTTATTATATACCTTAATACTTTCCTTGATAAGAGTTATATAATTTACTAATAAAATATTGTACTAGAAAATGATAACTACTATGCGTTGTCAAATATGTGGAAAGAAAACCCACGTATTGAATTATTGGATGGATAAGATGCTTTGTAAAAATTGTTACAAGTCTAGCTTAGTAGGTTCAGAAGTGATGCCAGAAATAACAAGCTAACATTATTTCTTATTTTGTATCATGCTATTCTTTTATCATATCTTCCATATTCATATAGACATCCAAAAGGTAAGCCTTTAGAAGTTATCTTGTACGACTTTTGCATCTTATCAAGTTTTAGCAGTTCATTGGTCGTTAGCAAATCTGAATATTCAACGTTGTGGGTAGGAGAGGAATGAGCTATACATCAGCTTAGTTTTTGTTATAATTTGTGTATTAGCAGCAGATTGAAGTAGAGATGCAAGTATTTCATTCCTACTTCGGTATTTCATGAAGATAGATCTATTGACTGATATTTAGAGTATAACTGGTTTAGCTCTAGTATCAGTAAATATTGAATTATTCCAGCTAAAACTACTGAATCGTGGTAGAGTGGTCATTAGTACTAGCCTAAAAATGAACTGGCAACAGCACGATAGACTCTAATATTCTCCACACTAAAGGATTTTTGATCAAAATTATTAACCGGCAATTAACCATGTTTACTAAGGCTTATAATTTTCTATAATTACATAGAAGCTCCGATCTATTAGGCGGGACTAAGGTGGGAGTTTGTCTTCTCTAAAATAGTATCCATTCCTCATTGCAACAATAATCCCAAAATAATATTACAAGTAAAGCAGGACGGAATGAAAGGAGAAATTGGTATTAAACCTTCCAATCCGCCTGCTATCTCATGGATAGTATCGGTTGAAATATAACCAATTCCTTAGCTTTGTTAACGTATTTTTATTAGTTACTTGAGACATGATTGTATTACTGACAAATCCAAAACTGGTAGGCTAGGGACGTTCATGGTCGTTGCTAATTCCTAGCCTATCAAGATTAGATTCTAAACTTTAAAACAATACCATAATTCTATGTCTAATGCCAAGCTTGAATTTTATGCTGAAATCCAAGAAACGGATGGCGTTTTTGTATTATTAATTCCTTCAGGCTTAGCGGGAATTGCAAAAGGATTGAAGGGTCAACAGAGAAAGGTAATTGTTGAGTTATGAATAATTTATGCTTAAATTTTATAATCTAGCGAACTAATTCACTAATCGTCCACCAGCATTATGCTTATGAGCGCTGAACCGGTTAATGTAGCCGATGTAGACGATGTTTTATCTTAAGTTTTAGAGAAATTAACTTATCGTCAGTCTTAATAATCCATTCTACAAGATGACAATCTATTTTATGAAACTCAGCAAGATGCTCCCTTATCCTGTAAGACGGTATTGCTAATTTACAGACACCGCAGATCATTAAGGTCTTTTTCTCGAGACCATGGTTATTATTCCATATTAGGATTAAATATCTACTGCAAATCCAAATTTCTTGAAAGTTTAACTTATTCATGGTGAGTTGTATGCGTCAACTCCGTTCTCAACTCATCCCTAAATTATCTGGTTAGAGGCTCTGGCTATTCTTTGCTGCAACTTATAAATAAAATGTTTCCTCAAAATTGATCGATCATTGTGTTAGATATGGCGAAAGTTTTGGAATTATTATCTGACAAGGGCACTTTGGAAATATTTAATGCCATAGCCAATAATGGAAATATCCACGGTCAGAGTCTGCAATCTATGAATGGATTTAGTAAGAAGCAGTATTATTCAAGGACACAACGACTGTTGACACAAGGACTTGTTAAAAGAAAACTTGGAATATTATCATTAACTTCATTTGGTCAAGTAGTGTACCACAGTAAACTTAGGCTAGATGCCGCTGTAAAAGAATACTACAGACTAAAGGCCGTCGATTCTATCAGTGCATCAAAGGAAATGAGTGAAGAAGTTAGAAAAGAAATCATAGAAAACATTGTAATCGATAATAATATCAAGATGATTTTGCTAGGAGGATCGCTGAATTACTTGAGATTGTAAACAATCTGCAAGGGCAAGAAAATTTAGCTCAATGATGTTAATTGGTAACGCCGGTTCTGAAACTTCTAATCTACCATTTGGATGTTGGGGTTTCCACAACCACATCGGCAAGTTTGCTTTGGGCGCGCTTCGTAGGATTGCCCTATTGATTTGTTATTGTGTGAACTCATAATGTACAGGTTTGCAACACATCATAATAAGGTTGCAAATTCTTTCTTTTGTCCTTTGCAAAAGGCGGAAATATGACTGCGGGTTGAAATATGACAAACGCCGCAGGTGTTGGCAATATGACCAGCCCGTTAGCACCAACATCAACTCCAACTCAATAAACTACAACTATAAACCAACTTCCCAAACTTTTTTTGGTTGATTTGTAAATATAATCTTGTAGGATTAAGTGTTAAATATTTTGAGGCAGATATGTTAGATGTAAGATTGCCTTCAGGATGTGGCTGATGGTTTTTACTGATTTTCCATCAGCCACTTGTTGGGAATTTGAAGTAATCTTGCTCTTAATATAAGCATCAGTTTGACAAGAGATTTCCTTGTCACCAGGTATCAAGACAAAAATATTAGCTATTTCCTAGCTGCTACCAGAATCAAATTTGCAACGTATTGCTCTATTTCCAGTATAAAAGCCAGCTCCCCCATACCATAGGCCAGTACCTGTTTCCCAACAAAAGCAATAGGCGCAGGTAATCCATTAGCATACTTTTTGGCTTATTCCTGTTTTCGCAGCTCTATAATTGCATTTATCGCATTCAAATAATCGAATATGTTCTGAACTTGTCTTAACTACGCTTATAGTTTTCAATTCACCTTTATTACAATTAGGGCAAAGTCTGGTCATAACTATGAACTTTATGTCCTTCATTAAATAAAAGACTAAATTATTTTTTATAACAAAAAGATTAATTTTTCATTGAAGTAGGTTGGGGAATATCAGAAAAATGTCGTTATAAATGATTTTTATGCGTAAATTTAATTGAATATATAGCCAGCGTTATGCCTTAATGTGTTGTTTGATGGGCATCCTGAAGGATGAGATGGTAACGTCTTCTTACTTAAATTGGGAGTGGCAATACTACACTCATCGATATTTTAATGCTAGATCTTCAATAACATCAGCGACATCTCGATCTGTCAATCGATTGCGATTTTACTTTTAACTAAGTGGTTAGCACTTTTTCGCTTGTTATCTTCTCTGCACTGAGTATGTCCCTTATGTCGTTAGTAGCCAAAAATCGCTCGATAGCTTTTTTCCTTTCCTCCTGGGAAACTTCTAGGGAATTCAATGAATCTAGAGCCTTAAACTTGTATAAATTGTTCACCACTTTCGCAAGACGTAGCTGAACCTCATAAATCACCCCTTCCAAACGCCGTTACGAAATACTTGTTTTCTCTCCGTTTAATTAAGCCAACATCGATCAAGTTCGAGATTCTAATGTAGTATTGCTTTCGGGTCAATTTAAGTTCCCGGAGAAGCACAGAGTCTGTATGACCGTTCGTAACTATTGCGTGAAATAACTCCTGAGCTTTTTGGTCACTTATTGATTTTATCAAACCTGATCTAGTTATCCCCATTTGCTTATTGACCAAATTACGTTACTGATGAGTATTCTACAATATCTGAAATAACAGTATCATAACCGACCGGAATATTTTAACTGCTTTATAATATGTCATACATCACTTATTGGCAGGTAAATATTCTACGGCTGACTCACAGATGGAGCTATGGACAGACAACAATAATACAGAATTTGCCATATTTTTACATTCCAATCCAGTCATCAAGACAGGTGATAAGGTCGAATTTACAAAAAAGATCGCTCAGGCATCGTATTTTTATAAATATAAAAAAATTGGGAACGTATCATTGATAAATGGATTATATTTTATTTTTCAAACAAGTACTCCCAAGAGTTAGTTCCATCAATCAACACAGATTCAAGGCAGGAGGTACCCCTTAAATTTAATTCTAGCCGACGACCGCCTGAGCGAAGAAGACCGAAGATTAAGTGTAACTTCTGCGGGCTAAAGTATCGCTCTAATAATGAGCGCAAAGAACACGAACTTATCTGGCATCTTAAGATGGATCAAAAACAATGAATAATGAAAAACGGGCGCATTGCAACATTCACGCTTGACTTCGGTAGATATGAAGAAGCATTAACATGTTGAACAGTAACGCTCCATTGCTCTAAGATCCATTTCCGAATCCTATACTTCTACAAATGTCTCCATTTCAAGAGCTGAACTTACATTTGTTTTTAGATATAACTAACAGCTCTCCCTAAGTAAACGGAGAGAGTAAAATTATAAATAATTTCTACCTCGCTTGTTTATCCGATTCTTCCGATCCGGTGGGTCGCACGTGCAACAAGAAGTATTACTGTCTCTGGTGGGTCTATCTAGTGGATGAGTGGCCCATCAGAGACTTGATACAAAGGCCCCAAATATTACCGGACTTGTGTCAAATTGCCCATGCTCGTGCCTGTGGCATTTGATGCATCGGTAGTCTTATTTTTTGGGAGCACTATTTTTACCGGACCTCTAATTTCTCCATCGGGGTGCTCGCTTGTAAGTATGTTAATATAAGTTTGCGAATTGTTCATCTTGGATTTTAGGGTCTCTAGCGTATTTCCTTGCATCGGCCCTTGCAAGTCAGAAGTAGAAATATTTCCATTCATTAAAAGACCGATTGGAGTTTGTGACCGGTTGCTTGATTTCAAAAGATCCACAATAACGTCTCCCTTGACACTTTTATTACCCAGATATAGTTGAGCACCAGTTACGTTCTTTAATCCGGTAATATTGACCTTCCAAGTTATGACACTCTTTTTTGATTTAAAACTCGCTGATCCTTTGGCAGTCGAATTGACTTTTGGGACCTCGTTCTTACCTAATAATTTTGCCTTATATTTTTCCTTCTGTCCGTTTACAAGGATTGAGCCAGTCGCTCCTAGGATAATTAATGAAGCCAACGCAGTTCCTATAACAGCCAAAGTAAGATATCGCATACCTGTCATGAAAAGGAATTTTATACTGCCTTTGATAAATCTTTTGCAATAAAAAAGAAGAATGGTGGTGATTCGACCACGGTTAGGGACGGGTGAGGGGTGTGACGCCAGGTGATGAGTGGGTACCTTTAGTTATGAGCACATACAAACAGAAAATGATGATTTTCACGCTCAGGAAAATATAGACTCCCCCCCAGGTGCCGTCACTGCTATCACTGCCGTCACCTATTTTCTGTCAAAAATGTGGCGAGACTTTGATTTCAGAGCCATATTATGCAAAGTTACACAAGTGCAAATCATAGCCATTATATTTCGATGAAATACCGGGGTGTCCAACTGCTTTGAAACTCTTCAAATCAGAGTCCTATAGAATGAATTAGATTTCCCAACTTTGTCTAAAAAAGATTACTTTTCATAATAAATCAGACTGTCTAATAGGATACGTAGACAGATGACTGTTGGTAAGAGTGTTGCAGCATTTACCTTAGTTGGTTCGATTGGTCTGTTGCTAGCAATACAAGGAATTGCATCTGGTTACAATGAGAATTCAGTCATTCTTAGGTTGTGGAATGCCACATTCGCTTCTGTGACAGGAACCACTAATTATCAGATCAAGATAAGCGTCAATTATTCGCTATCCGATCCATCTTTAGGTGGTCAGAAGATTAATGCGGTGATGAAAGTACACGGTCCAAACGGAGCAGTGTTAAAAACTAGTTCTTTTCCCGAGGGGTTTAGTGTCAATAATAGCGGCACGACACAATTATTGACTAACATACCAAAATTGCTCTCCGGTAATCTTTCGACAGAGGTTTACTTTACTACCCTCAACAAGTCCAGTGTAATTTCAAACACGATTAAAACCCTACCTCATTTCGAAAATATAACTACCCCGGAATCTGTGCCGACAATAACGAACATTACGTGATTTAGTTTCCGCCTTTCTTCAAGAAAACAAAAATTATTCAAACGAATCTGAGCGTGAAAAAGATACCCTCTTCCCCAGGGGTCGTCAAAGTCGTCACTGCCGTCACCGACCATCTGTCAAACAAGTGGCGAAACCTTGGACCCTGATAGATATTATCAGAATTTCTATAGATGTGATGGACCTACCTATAACCTAAATGGCAACATGGTAGAGCCTTCTCGTGGCGTTGCTGAAAGCTCATTTGCAAATCATTGGAAAATAGCGTTAGAACTCATTAACTGGCAATATGACACTAATCTACCTAAAAATTATAGTTTAAAATCTATGGGCCAGTGAGTTAAACCGCATTTGGAATAGCCTGGCCCACTGACTAAACATGTCGTGTTAAAATAATGCACACATTCTCTTTCCAGTATGCGTGGTAGTATGGACCATGTGGACAGTAAACGCAAAGAGTTTTCCCACATTTGACATGTTCTTCTCTAATGGTAGCGTTTGAAGGAATCTCTTTACAATTCTTCTTAGAACTAGTCTCCTGTCTGTGTATCCCGTTAAGGAAGGCCTGGGAACGTGCGATATGTTTGTCACCGCTGGTGTAATAACTTGGAATACCACTTGACAATGAGATGTCTATCATATTAGACAACTCCTAAAGGAGATCGCTCCATATCATGCTGTAATCCCATTAAATGCATTCCTCTGATCCATTTAGGAATAAGCCTAATTCTTTGATAAGGTCCTTGGTAAATTACATTTTTATAATTATAGTACGTGCATCGCACCAAACTGCCTTCTGATGTAATTTAGAGATTCTCTTTCTGTCATGTTATGATAATCGCAACCAACAATCATAAGTTTCAGTATTCTCTTTTCAATAAGCGAGAACTTCATTGTTAACTAGGTAAACCTCCAATTGAGTTCATAAAAATAGACGCAGCACCGAGCTTTAGGTATTACTTTGTTGCCGCTTAAAGAAGAAACTACTTCCATTCGTATGCAACTGCCTTGTACTCGTTTGATAAGGTTGAACCTTCTACCTCTAATGCGAGGATTAAGTTATTCATCCATGTTAATTTTTCTGAATTGGTAAATCCTGTTACAATAGTCAGACCTTTTATTTTGTCACCGCCTACTATTTTGCTCTTTTCATGAGCCCACCACATGAATTGGTCGCCATTTTCAGTAGTGAAGACACCTTGAAAAGCAGCGTTAATCACACCATGTGGATATCTAGTCATCATACCCGAGCCAAGATTTTTTCCGTTTGGAAATTTCCCTTCACCCTTAATGTCGGAAATGAAGGTGACTTCGGTCGTCATTCCTTCAATTGGATGAACTTTTGTTACTTTAACGGCTACTATGTTGCCGCTCTCTTCAAATAGTTTTTCTCCTAGCGCCATACCTTAGAAGATTTAGCAGGCTTATATTAAATTAAATCATATCAGAAAATGGACAATTATTTCGATTGCCCTAAATAGCGCGTTACTTATAGCAAATCAGACAATTCAACTCTATGACTAAAATTACGTTGGTAGTGTGCTTAGCGATTTCGATATATGCTGGCTTTTTTCCGTCACTCCTAGAGAACTTTGCAGATGCGCAGTTATTTACAAAAAACCTGGTATAGATACCAATCTATTAACGAAGAACGACTCCTACCGACACCGATGTAAAGACTAAGGGCAATATTGATGACAGCCTCCTAATTACCCCCATAGAGACTATATTTCAGCAGATAAAAACTATAAGCACATAAAGGTCCGAGAAGAGAGGGAGGCCGTTGAGGATTACTCTTTCATGATAGTTTTCAGTGAGGATTTGTTCATTATAGTGGAAAGCGAGGTTCCATCTAGAATAACTCCCATGAAAGCTGCAAGGCACCGGTAACTATCAAAAAATTGACCTTCATAATTAACAGCCATAAAACCGACTGGTATTTCCTTTTTGCATTCTGCACAGACAATTTTTTCTTTCAAAATCGAGAGATAGATGTAACGAAGACGTTTTTAAATAATGTTAATTGCTACATTTGTTCTCTCAGCAGGGTCAAGTTGTTTGAATGCCAGCCATAAACATGATCCATTACAGCATTGGTCCTAGGAAATAGTAGTAGTTTAGCAGAAAATATTGGGTATACAAGTAAGACAATTTTTCAAAGATAAAACAATTACTTACACTGACAACAAATACCAAATGCAAAAGAAAAAGAATAATCATTTCTTCCTTATCAACAGGTTTTCGATTCTGTCATATCTGCCATGTCTTGGCAGTAGCAGGATCGTCGGGCCTTTGCTATTGCCGGGGTTATTTTACCACAAAAGAGGTTTGTAATAAGCCAGACCCGATATCCATGTGGTCTCTTGATTGATCCACTATGTTTAACGATAATTTGTTAGTAATATCGAAGCTCAGAGTTAGCTTCAATCTTTTCGTTAATTTCAAAAAGTGCGTAGTGACCAACGAAAGTAACGAGGCGGCTACCAGGCTTTTAAGACTCTTTGTCAGCAATCAAGAAAAGATTGAAAGTAACAAATTACGAAGAATATAAAATACTGTAAACAAGTGTATACTTATCACACTGATTTGCTATTTGTCAAGCTAAAATTTGACTACATCTTATAGTTCGCAAAGCTTAACACAATATTATGGAACTATTAGAAATGATTGGTTGGGTTGCATTAGGCTTTATCCCAACTCTAGGAGCACTTGAAATAGTAAGCAGGAAACTTGCGACAATAAGATGTGCTGGCGAAATGTCAACCTTGATTAGAGGTGAAAAATGACTTAAGTTCGAGCCTTGTTCCTCTGCAACACCTTGAATACAAATATCATTTTCTCACTACAGTAAGCAGTCTCTTTCTCGGAATTGTTTTGGTAACTATGCTATCTGGGCCTGTAATAATGCCAACTTCCCATGGGCGAAGTATGGATGATATCTCGGCCTGCCGAGCAAATATAATCGGGTATGAACAAATAGGATATTATTCGAGTCCTGAACAATTCAGAGCAGCAGAATCATTCTGTTACGCGAGGTAGAGGAGGACACTTTCTACTCGATGTAGATAATAATTGAGAATAATATAAGAATGAGTTTGCATAATAGTATTTTGTAATGAAGAAAGAACCTGCCCAAATCTACATCTCAACTCTTGAAGAACTAGAGAAGAAATCTTACATAACTGTTAGTGTCCCCGGGCATGATCTAGTTATTTTTTATCATGAAGGACAGGCATATGCACTAGATAACCGGTGTCCTCATATGGGTTTTCCTCTGAGCCGCGGCTCCACCAAAGATGGTATTCTTACCTGTGACTGGCATCATGCTAGATTTGATCTCAAAAGTGGCGGCACATTTGATCTGTGGGCCGATGACGTTCCTGCTTTTCCTGTACAGACCAAAGACGGTAAAGTATGGGTGACCATTGAAAAGAGCATGGATGCAACATTTCACCACATGCAGAGGTTGCAGGACGGCTTAGAGCAGAATAATGTGTTACTGATTGCTAAATCAGTAATAGCACTGTTATCGTCAGGTACAGAACCAGCAGAACTTTTCAGAATTGGAATTAAATATGGAGCGAGATACAGACAGGATGGGTGGGGCCAAGGCCTTACCATACTTACCTGCATGGTCAATCTATTACCATTTCTGGGATCAGAAGATAGGCAGCGTGCCCTCTTTGATGGCTTATCGGCTGTTGCTCAAGACTGTGATGGTAACCCACCGCGGTTTACATTAAGACCACTTCCGAAGTTGGATTCAGACTTTAAAACACTAAAGCGATGGTTTCGCCATTTTATAGAAGTGCGTGATTCTGATGGAGCAGAACGGTGTCTGGTGTCAGCCATACGGGGAAATGCCGAACCTCTGCAAATAGCCGATATGATGTTTGCCGCAGCTACCGATCACCGCTATCTGGATTCAGGCCATGTTCTCGACTTTACCAATAAAGCATTTGAAGCACTCGACATCGTAGGATGGGATTCAGCAGATATGATTTTGACTAGTTTGGTTCCTTTATATGCTAAAGCGGCCAGGATGGAGGAAAGAAGTTCCTGGCGACTTCCAATAGATCTCAAAGATGTACTAGAAAGATCTTTCAAAGAAATTTCTTCCTCCTTAGAATCGGGCAGGAAAAAAAGAGGGACATGGAGGGCCGAAAAATTATTAGTTGATACTTTGCTTAGTGACAAACCTTATGAAATAGTAGATGTTCTATTAACAGCCCTGCGGGAAGGCGCTACTGAAGATGAACTGGCAGCAATCGTAGAATATGCAGCGGCGTTACGTATAGCATATTTTGGAACTTCAAATGAATTTTCTGATTGGAATACCGCCCTTCATACATTTACCTTTTCACATGCGGTAAAACAATGCTTACATCGGCTCCCTACAGTAGAACTTTTGCGTGGAGTATTTGATGCGGCTATGAGTGTATATCTTAATCGTTTTCTAAACGTACCACCCTCTCCAATTCCAATTTCAATTCCAACAATACTAGAAAATACTGAAGAGTCTGACACTCTGCTTAGGAAATTCCTTGAGATCCTCGACAAACGGCAGCAGGTGAATGATGCTGCTCACATAGTCGCTAGTTACATTAAGACTGGAGGAAGCCAAGATATGTTTGTAACTGTACTTGGTAAAGCTCTATTAAGGGAGGATAGAAATTTCCATTCTATTCAAATGATCGAGGCTACCTGTAGCATTGTTACCAAAACAAAAATAGCGCTAATCGATCAAGCCTCAGTTTTGATAGCTGCTGCCCGCTATTTAGCTGCACATTCACCTACCGTTCGGGGGCAGGGCCAAATTTTCGAAATAGCCTCTAGACTGCATCATGGCTCCAAATTATATGAAGGAATCAATTAGCATGAATATATATGATCTCTGTAACGATGTACAATTGAGGCGCCTGCGTGATGGTATCAATCACAGTTTTTGTTAAGGAATAATTAATACTATTCTTACTTTTGGTAATATACCGTACGTGAAATTTAGTGTGGCAAAAGACCAAGGATCTTCTTATTCGCCCCATATGCGGGGGTTGCTTTGAGTCTTCTTGTTACGGGACTTTCACTTGTAGGAATAATCATGGCTTACATTTCTTTTGGTCACGTTGGTCCAAAATTCTCAGCTGAGCTTCTTGTCAAGCAGCAGACGGGCCTAAGAAAGGAATATGGTTTTCCACCAAAACCTGTTATTACTAATGAGTCACAGCTACTTGTTCCCCCATCCCTAAGGAATATTAGCCAAAGCAAATAATCGTCTTAATTATGCGCTCCATTACAGGCACTTATTACTTATCTTTTCTGTGATTGCAAGCAGGGGAAGGACGATTAGCAGCGTCACAAAGTGCGGCATGTAAGAATTATCAATTTTTCGAATATAAAAAGAAGGCTGGTTCGAGTCTATTATTATACTTGTTAAGAACAGCTATGTTGTCAATACTGGATCGAGCGAGAGAATTAGATATATTGAATCCGTATGTTTCCAATAAATCTCAGCTTAATTGCTAAAAAACAAAATGGCAAATGCCGACAATATGGAGATATTAATCAATCTATAGATGAAAACTCTGGCGGGTTATTTACAGAGTTCATTCACCTGTCAGTATGCCGTCCATTTTAGATCTTAACTAGTTATACAATCTTCCAGTGAAAATCGGGTTTGGCAGTTACGGATTTGACTCCTAAGGTCCGTTCTAGAACATATAGCCCTTTAACAAATTTTGTCTAAACACCGCCAGCATTGTTCAGAGCCGTGGGTTCTGCTACTTCGACGTCATCATCATCTTCAACCTTCTAGAGGGCCTGCCGTTCAATTAACGTTCACTCTCGAAGACTTTCCCTTCAAGTCATGTACTCTTTCTGTCCGCAAAGCTTGTTAATTGCTCCGTGGCTCATGCCGAACGATATTTTGCAGTTCAATTAATGTTCACTCTCGAAGACTTTCCGTTCAAGTCATGTACTCTTTCTGTCCCTATCCGTTATTTGTTTGTCCCTTACCTGTTTAGTGTCCCTTCACCTTGTACTAACTTTCTGTTTCCTTTCAGTTCAATTTCCAATCTTAAATTAAACTCCACATACAATTTGCTTTGATGCCCTTAGAATTTCCTTCTACGAAAAGATGTCTTACTGTTTTGCACCTTGGATTAACCGAAAATCTCGAGATTATAGATCTTACCTTAATTATAGTATAGTATTATCGTATATAGCACTTGTATAGAGGTACGCATCATTCGTCGGAAGAATAATATAGAGCCTTCCTTCATTACTTATATATGGCCCGGCAAAAGATTGACCCTCGCATAAAAAGGAAGGTGGTAATTAGGTATATCTTGGGAGATTCATTCCGTCAAATTGCTTCATTTCTGGGCATTTCTAGTACCGCTGTTTATAACTTTGTCAAGTATAGTCCAAGGCCTTTATGGAAGTCTCGTCTGTGTCATGAATTGGCAGTTAACTTAAGAAAGAATGGCTTGGACATCGACATATATGCTGACCTGATCCGTGCTACCCACATGTTGGAACGCAATGGCATACATCCACAGCTTGCACTCAAAATGATGGTTGCATTTGTTTCCGATTGTCACAGGTTGGGAGCAGAGCCATCAGAACTCTGCTCATTTCTTGTCGAATTCCACGAGCTTGTGCAAAATTGTAAAGACAAGACTCTAAAAGAGATCCGTGAGTTCTTAAACGACAGGATCAAGTTTTTTTTCTTTTTGAAGGCAGAAAGCCACCAGGTAGTCGAAAATTTGTATCGGCTGAAGCGAGAGGTAGAAGAACTGAGAGAAAGAAAGGTAAATACTAACATCAGTCTAAAACTTTGGATCGAAGGATTGGAAAAAAGAATAAAGGAAGCTCAAAATGAGAACGGAGATCTAAAAGAAGAATTAGAGAAGCGTTCAGCATTTACTCTTCAATCTGTAGAGACAGATATAGAGAGCTTGGGAATAATTAAGAAGCTAACGGGAATTACTGTTACACGGGAACAAATATTGGACAAGGCGTATAGATTTTTTAAATTCCCTCACAGATTTCCTAGCCTCTTCATTAAGGAATTGGACGGAGGTGATTTCTCCCAAGAGGCAAGATCGCAGAATCAAGAGAATTCCAATACTCGGAGTGATCTAAATGCAGCCTCGAGTACAGCGGAAAAGCCGCCACCAACAGTTACACAACCCATTGAATTATCTCCTTCTTACAGGGAGCAGCCGGAGTTCAGCCCGATTGATAAGGAAAAAAATGAAGGAATAACTTAGCATTTTCAAATTACTCTTACAATAAGAATTCTAATCAGCTGTAAACAGGCTTGGAACATTGAAATTATTTTATTTTAGTCATATATTTATTATACTTAATATTGCTGCTCGACGTTTTAGGCATATTCGAAGAGCCAGTGAATAGATAGAATTTAGAATTTTGGAATATTGAATACTGAATCGCATGCATTAGAAATGTGAAGAACCAACTAGTCGAAGCTGAGCTTAAAAAATGGGAGAAGAGTCTAACAGATATTATATATCTCGAAGAACTCCCATAGAAGTCATAAAATTGTCTTTAAACTCTAATATTGTATGAGACCTGTAATAATAGCGATGAAGTGCAGATGTTGTGGGGAGTCTATGGTAGTGCAAAAAGAAGATGACGCATCGATATCGTACGGATGTGAAGCCTGTGAAATGACAACAACAGAATATAAGAACAAGGTAAAGATGTGATTTCACATATTTTGGATTAATCGTTAAGAACTACCCTTTTATGATTAGGATTTGGCCTGCAACCAAATTCCTTCCTGTGTGTCGCGACATGTTGGAGTAACCAAGCCTATGTAGTATTTTATTAACATTTTAGAACGGGATTGACCTGCAATTCTAAATCTTAATACCGATGTGTGTTTGATACAATAAATGGGCAAATGTCATGTCGAAGGCTGTAATATCCGGCCTGCCTTAAACGAATGTTA
>Ga0137374_10004108_pt1 | contig 17313 bp, 16 predicted proteins | sample SagtaG_20_FD_104811 | JGI IMG/M metagenome (GOLD analysis project Ga0137374, IMG submission 104811) | Vadose zone soil microbial communities from Sagehorn Ranch, Mendocino, California, USA - Sage1_R_100_16 metaG | ecosystem: Environmental > Terrestrial > Soil > Vadose zone | place: USA...
CCCTTCACATAGTCGATCGTCTTGGCGATGCGTGCCTGCAACTCCTCGAAGGTCTTCTCCTCGTCGGGAAATTTCGGCGGCTCGCCGGTCAGGCGTCCGATGGTGTTCTTCGTGCCAGAGTCCAGCCGGAGCACACCCCACGCGCATCCGGTGACCGTCAAGGATCCGATCGAGTTCAGGTCGTTGCCCTTCGGCTCGAGTCCCTCGCCGAAGACCACTCCGTAGGTGTGATTGGCGATTACGACTGAGCCGAAAGAGTTGTGCGCCGACCCGCCCGAGATGTGTAGGCCAGGATCCCCGTCGCCTGACCCCCTCTGATCGCAGCGCACGCTACCGAACGTGTTACCGCTCGATCCATGTGCAAGAGCGAGTCCATAACCGGGATTTGCCTTCGAGACGATCGTCTTGAAGGTGTTCGAATCTGCCCCGAGCAGCTCAATTCCGGTGCCGCTAGCTTCGCGCCTGACGCCGGTCCGGTTGCATTCGACATGGCCGAAGCTCCACCCGCCGGGCCGCGGGCCGTCTCCGTCGTAATCGAGGACTAGGCCGTAGCGCGTGTTGCGATCAGCCAGGAACCGGTCCGACGTCCCCCCTCTGTTTCGAATCTGACAACCGATGAAGTTGCGGCGAGCAACGCCATTCAGATGGCTGCCCGGCTCACTGCTCACACCGAAGAAGAAGCCGGACCACTCATTGCGTTCCGCCGAGCAGTCGTAGAACTTCGCATATCCCTTCAGGACCGAGAATCCACTCGCGCTGCCAGCCCCACGATGGCCCGACGAGCGGACTCGGCGACACGTGAGAGACGCCCTCGCATCGGACGAGAGAAGAACGCCGTCTGCATGACAATTGAGCACAGCGACATCGGTCATCTCGCCGCCTGCGCCGCGCCAGTCGAAACCGCCGCCCGCGGCGCCACGAGTGCCGTCGAGGGTGAGATTGCTGATTCGAACAGTGTCGGCGGCAACGACGAAGGCCGCGCCATTCATGCCCGGCGACTTGACGACCGCTCCGCCCTGCAAATCGATCGTGCACGCGCGATCGATCACAAGACTCGACGAGATACGAAAGGTCTTCCCCTGAGGCGCCATGAGTTTGGCGCCCGGGCTCATTGCTTGCAGAGCCCGAGCGAAGGCCAACGTGTCGTCCGCGATGCCGTCTCCGGCAGCGCCAAAGGAGAGGAGATTGAGCTCGCCGTCGAGCCCGCGCGCTCTAGCGAGAGGCGGTCGCACAAGGGCCCCGGCGCCGACGGCAGATAGGCCGAGAAGCGCGCCTCGACCAAGTAGACGCGAGCGAGTGAACGTCGGCTCCTTGGAGCCGTGAGGAGGCGCGACGGCGGCGGACATCCAAGTAATTAGTCGGTTGCCGCAAGAGACTCAGCACCCTCGTTCGAGGGACACTTGAACGAGGGACGTCTGCGATCCGCAGCGCCTTGCCCTCTTCACGGGCCTTGGCCATCATCTGGAGACGGCTTTTCGCGCGCCGCCGGCCAAGGAGAGCGATTCGTTGCCGAACTTCAATTCAAAGGCTGTTGCGCACGCCGACGTGTCGGCTGGCGTCAACGTGGAGAGGAGACTCACGCCATCTGCGGAATCTGCGGAACCGTAGGCCGCGCCGACGCTAGCGAGCTCCAGCTGATGACCGATTCGATGGCCCATCGCGGGCCCGATGGCTCCGGCGTGAAGGTCTTCGACGGAGAAGTGCCTGCAGGGCTCGGTCACCGGAGGCTGGCGATCATCGACCCCTCCCCGGCCGGCGCACAGCCCATGTCGCTCGCGGATCGATGGTGGATCACCTACAACGGCGAGCTCTACAACTTCCGGCAGTTGCGTGCTGACCTCGAGCGGTCCGGCGAGCGCTTCCGCACGAACTGCGACACCGAAGTGATGCTGCGCCTGTTCGCGCTCGAAGGCCCCGCGATGCTCAAGAAGTTGAACGGCATCTACGCGTTCGCCGTCTGGGACGACAAAGAACGGCGCCTCTTCCTCGCCAGAGACCGCTTGGGGGTCAAACCGCTTTACTACGTGCAGCGCGACCGTTTGTTCGCTTTCGCCTCGGAGCTACGAGCGCTCCTTCCGTTCGTCGGCCGCCCCACTCTCGACCCTACCGCGCTCGCTGACTACTTGACGTTTCTCTGGGTTCCCGACCCGAGGACGGCATTCGGGGAAATCGCGAAGCTCCCACCCGGCCATTACGCCTGGGTCGACGGTGCCGCCCTGTCCGTCGGGCGCTACTGGGATCTCGAATTCCACCCCGAGGAGCGGAGCGAACAGGAATGGATCGCGGAGGTCACGCAGTGCGTGACCGAGTCGATCCGGCGGCAAATGGTCAGCGACGTGCCGCTGGGGAGCTTCCTCAGCGGCGGAGTTGACTCGTCAGCCGTCGTCGCCGCGATGGCATCGGGCGGCACGCCTGTCCAGACCTACACGGTCGGCTTCGACGAGAAGGACCTCCGTCACGACGTCGTACCGGACGACCTCCAGTACGCACGGCGCGTCGGCGAGCTCTTCGGGACCGCCTACCACGAAGAGATCATGCGGCCGAACGTCCTTGAACTGTTGCCGAAGGTCGTGTGGCATCTAGAGGAGCCAGTTGCGGACCCAGCGGCGATCTCGAGCTACCTCATCTGCAGGGAGGCCGGAAAGGACATGCCGGTGATGCTCAGTGGGATGGGTGCAGACGAGATCTTCGCCGGTTACCCGCGGTACCTGGCCTACCGTCTCTCGCGGCGCCTCGATGCAGTTCCGGCGCCCATGCGGCGCGTTGCCGAGCGCCTCGCCCGGCCTTTTGCTCAGCCGGGGCGACCCGGTCGACTCCGAGCGGCCCGGAGAAATCTGTGGAAGTTCCTTCGCGCCGCGGGCTTGCCACCGGCAGAGCGCTACCTCTCCTTTGCGAGTTACTACTCGCGGGCGGAGCTTGAAGCGGTGCTCAGCCCGGATCTGTCACGCCGGATCGGCGACTATGACCCGTTCGACCTGCACCGCGCGTATCTCGGCCGCGGTGTGGATGAGCTGGACGGCCTGATCTACCGGGACGTCAAGACATACCTCCCCTGCCTGAATCTCACGTATACAGACAAGATGGGCATGGCGTCCTCGGTCGAGGTGCGGGTGCCGCTGCTCGACGACGAGCTCGTCGCGTTGTCGACACGAATCCCGGCTGCATTGAAGCTCAACGGTCTCAGACGCAAGTATGTGTTCAAGCGCAGCCAAGAAGGCCTGCTTCCGCGCGACGTGGTGTGGCGAAAAAAGGCGGGTTTCACGGCGCCCGTGCGGGCCTGGCTCGAGGACGACATCGCACCCCTGGCAAATGACCTGCTCTCGCATGAGACGATCTCCGCGCGCGGGCTCGTTCGACCGGAGGAGGTCTCGCGGATGAGATCGGAGAACAGCGCCGGCCTCGCCGACCACAGCCTTCGGCTCTACGCCCTGATCTCCCTTGAGTTGTGGCTCCAGACCTTCGTCGATCGGACCTGGCGTTTCGACGATCTCGAAAGCAGTCGCTTGAAAGCGCACGTCGCCGCATGACCGAAGCCGGGCAAAGCGCGGACTTCTGGACGACCTATCAGCCGGGATTCCGTTTCTCGGAGAAGGAACCCGGTACGCCCGAGTTCTTCAGCGAGGTGGAGCGGCACCGCTACGAGCTCGAGCCGCACATCCGGAAGATCGTGGACTTTCCTCGCTGGGCGGGGTCTCGGGTCCTCGAAGTGGGATGCGGAGTGGCAACGGACGGCCTGCAGTTCGCCCGTGCGAGAGCCAAGTACACGGGACTCGACAGCTCTGAACGGGCGCTCGACCTCGCGCGCCGGCGGTTCGAGTTCGAGGACGCCGCCGGCGAGTTCGTGGCGGGATCTGCGACCAACCTTCCCTTCGACGATGAGACCTTTGACCTCGTCTATTCACACGGCGTCCTGCACCACATCCCAGAGACGAGGAAGGCTGTGGCGGAGATGCATCGCGTCCTGAAGCCGAGCGGCACCGCCCTGGTAATGCTCTATCACCGCAGGTCGCTCAACTACTACGTCAACATCTTGCTCATCCGGCGCCTGCTGGCGCTCCTTCTGCTCGCGCCCGGAGCCCCGCGAGTCCTCGGAGCGGTCACCGGAGAGCCGGCCGCAATCGCCGGACACCGGGCTCTCCTCCGAGCTCACGGCCTTCGCTATCTGCTAGATCGATCTCTCTTCCTCTCCAACAACACCGACGGCCCCGGAAACCCGCTCTCGAAGGTGTACTCGCGTGACGAAGCGCTCGCCCTCTTCGAACCGTTCGCTTCCGTGAACACGACTGTGCGTTTTCTTAACCTTCGGGTTTATCCGGCCGGTGACCGCCTCGCCAGGACAAGGATCGCGACGGCCCTCGAGCGCCGCGTTGGATGGCATCTCTACGTGCGGGCGCAGAAGTAGCACCGGAACCGACTTGAGGCGTCTAGGTGGGGATCGCGAGCAGTTGACAGGCCCGAGACACCCGCCCATGCTTAATCGGGGCTCGAAATCGCGACGCCTTTTTGGAATTCCTGGAGGGGGATATAAATTGGTTCTTCCTTTTCGATTTGAACCATTTTCCTTGGTTTGCGGATGAGCAACTGGTCCGAGACCCGGAAGCTGTCAATTTCGCCCGACGCCGTCTCCCGCCGCTTGGCAGACGACGTCGTCGTCGTCAACTTGAAGTCGAATCGGATCTTCTCACTCAATCCCACCGGGGCCCGCTACTGGGAGTTGCTCGAATCCGGCGCTGAACCGGACCAGATCAAAAGCAAACTCGCCGAGGAATTCGACGTCGAATCGAGTCAGTTGAGTCGCGAGATCGAGGAGCTCGAGACGAAGCTCCTCGAGGAAGGCCTGGTGCATGCCCGAGCACAGAGTTGACGACTTCGTCGTCCGCGTTGGCGAAGCGCCCGCCGGGCCGGGTGCCGCTTCGGCCTGGGACGGGTTCGAAGGCGAGACCTCCGCCGCGGCGACAACGCTCCGGGTCCTCCAGCGCCGCCGAGCCGCCGCGGGTCACACCGCTCAGGCCGGCGCCAGCCGGATCGTCTTCGAGGGCACTCTCTACAACCGAGCCGAGCTGAGCGACGACGCTCGAGCGAGCGACGCGGCTGTCGTGCTCGAGGGATACCTGCGATCGGGCGAAGGCTTCCTGGCCCGCCTGCGCGGGGCGTTCGCGTTCGTCATCTGGGATGACCGCAACCAGGAACTGGTCGCGGCCAGGGATCCCGTCGGCACCTACCCCCTCTTCTTCACCGAGGTCGCCGGCGCGTATCTCTTCTCCCCGTCGCTCGACGACCTCGTCGCCCAGCCGGGTGTTTCAAGCGAACTCAACCGCCTGGCGATCGCGGACCATCTCTGCGGACGCTGGCCGGATCCCGGCGAAACCCACTACGAGCGCGTGCGACGCGTCCCACCGGGACGGGCGATGCGTGCCCGCAACGGGACACGCACCGAGTTCAGGTACTGGAATCCAGCGCCGCCCGACCGGCCGCTCGAGTGGATCGAGCACGACGAGCTCGACCGGTTCGAGGAGCTGTTCGCCCAGGCGGTCGAGCGAGCCCTCCGCCCCGGGCCGGCAGGGATCTTCCTCAGCGGCGGCCTCGATTCCGTCTCGGTTGCCGCGATGGCTGCGGACGTGGCCCGGCAGGAGGGACGAAGGGATCCGCTGGCTCTCTCGATCGTCTTTCCCACCGACGCAGCGAACGAGGAGGACGTCCAGCGGGGCGTCGCGGCGGGACTCGGCCTCGAGCACGTTGTCACCCCCTTCTACAAGGCCGTCGGAGCTCCGCAGCTGCTGCAGGCCTCGCTCGACACGAGCGCCTCCTGGCCGTCGCCGCACGGGAACATCTGGCATCCGGCATACCGGGGCTTGATCCACGAAGCGGTCGACCACGGCTGCCGCGTCATCCTGACGGGCGCGGGAGGGGACGAATGGCTCACCGTCGGACCGTTCCTCGCGGCCGATCTGATCCGCACGAGAGATGTTCGGGGGCTGTTCCGCTTCTGGCGTGAGCTGAATCGGTCGATGCAGCTCGCGCGGCTGGGAAGCCTCAGGGCCTTGCTGTGGACGTTCGGAACGCGCCCGATCCTGGCGAGCGTGGGCGAGCGCTACCTGCCCTCAGCCCTCAACGCGTACCGGCGCCGCCGTCAGCGGGAGCTGACCCCTGAGTGGCTCGTCCCGGATCCGGAGCTGAGGCGGGCTCTCCTCGACCGGGCCTACGCATGGACGTCACGCCGGCGCCCGGGGCAGAGCTACTACGACCGGGAAGGCCAGTTGAGCCTCGAGCACACGCTGGTCTCCACCGAGATGGAGGATCTCTTTGAAGGCTCCCGCCGGTACGGGATCGATTTCCGGATGCCCTATTGGGATGCCGATCTCGTCGATTTCCTCTACCGGGTCCCGCCTCAGGTTCTCAACGAAGGTGGCCGGTCTAAAGGTCTTGTGAGGCGGATGCTGGAGCGCCGTTTTCCGGAGCTCGGCTTCGAGCGGCAAAAGAAGGTTCTGGCCACGAATTTCTTCGGCGATGTTTTGACCGTCGAAGGGCCGCGGCTTTGGCAGGAAATGGGCGGCATGCAGGCCCTGGAAAAGATTGGCATTGTGGACAAAAACGGCGTAAACTCCGTCACAGAGGATGCCTTTCGAAGTAAGGAGGCGCGAGCCGTCTCTCTTGTCTGGTATCTCATGACAATGGAATCTTGGGTGAGATCACGCCTAGAGAGCAGCGGGAGGAGGTGAAGTAGTGAAGGCCACGTGGGAGTCAATGGAGTTGAAGTACGTCGGCCATGTCAGCGAGGTACTCCAGGGCGGGGGCGGGAAGCTCAGCCTCGTCTGCTCTGATACCGGCGACGAGCCGCGGAAGCCTAAGGGACAGGTCGGAAAGGACGAGTGCGCGTAACGCATCCGTCCGAACCCGCGCCCTAGGCGTGTCGGCTCACCTCGAACTTGTGCGCGCGGGCGCGAAGGCGCCCGCGCCTCCGTCTGCGGACGCATCCTCGAACGTCTGGCTGGACTCCGACGGCAGCCCCGCCGCGTACGGCGGCTCCGACGAGGTCTCCCACTGGATGGAGCTGCCGGGAGTGGGTTCCTTCAGATTCGGGGACGGCCCGCGCGTCACTGTCTTCCCGGCCAACGGCATTCGCGACGAGACGGTCGAGGACGCCTTTCGGCGCATCGTCTTGCCGATGGCGCTCCAGGCAGAGGGCGAGGAAGTACTGCACGCGAGCGCCGTCGTCGGCCCGGCAGGCGTCGTTGCCGTCTGCGCGGTGTCCGGAACCGGCAAGACCACTCTGGCCTACGCGCTCAGCCGGCGAGGCCACCCGCTCTGGGCCGACGACGCAGTTGCGTTCGACTCGAACGACGACGGAGTTCTTGCACAGCCGCTCCCGTTCACGCTTCGACTGAAGGGAGAATCGGCCACGCTCTTCGGCGACGCGCCGACGGAGACGCTCTATGAGCCGGAGGCAGAACGCCTGGCGGCGATCCTCGTGCTCGCGCGTGAGGAGGGGATCTCCGTCGAGCTGCTGGACACCGCCGCGGCCTTTCCGCTCGTGCTCGAGCACGCGTACTGCTTCGACCTCGACGAGAACGAGCGCAAGCGCACGATGATGGCGTCGTACCTCGAGCTCGCAGCCCGCATACCGATCTACCGCGTGCGGATGCAGCCGGGACTCGATCGTCTGCCCGCCCTCCTCGATCGGCTCGAGCGCGACGTGCTCGCGTAGCGATGAGGCGCGCGCGAACGGCTGCGCGGCTGCTGCGCTCGCCGTCCCATCTCTGGCTGCTTTGCCGCATGGCCGCCTGGGCGGCCGTGCTCCCAGTGCTGAAGGTTGCCCTTCCCCTCCCCCGGCTCGTCCGCCTGTTCGCCGCGCGCCCGCGAACCCGGCAACGTGATGCAGAGACCGAGCAGCGCGTCGTCACCTCGGCGGCGCGCCTGTACCGCTCGCGCCTCGTGGCGAAGAGCGACAACTGTCTCGAGCGCAGTCTCATCACCTATCGCTATCTGGCGCGGATCAATGCCCGCCCCCGGCTCGTCGTCGGCATGGGCCGAAGGGGCGAGGTCGTCGGACACGTCTGGGTGCTTCTCGACGGCACGCCTGTCCACGACGACGAGGAGGCGCTGCGCGATCTCGTCCCGGTCGTTGGGTTCGGACCTGAAGGGGATCGCGTCGGGAGTTAGCGCGGAGCCGTGCGCCGCGCACGGCGCACGGCTTTCCACGCGGCCGGAGCGTGACCGGCGAGCCAGAGGGGACGCCACAGGTAGGCGAGCACGAGCCCGGTCGGCCCCCGCCGGGCGAGTGGTGACACCGAGCGCATGAAAGCGACCCGCGGCACGAGCTCTCGCCCGAGCAGGCGAGCCTTCGCGCCGAGTCCCTTCACCTCCGTCAGGCGGAAGAGGCCCGGCGCCGTCGGCGGCAATCCCGTCGAGCGGAATGCGGTCTCGCGGGTCATCGCAGACGGAAGGCCGAGGCTGCGTGCGACTTCCCGGCCCTCGGCAAGAAGCCGCAGGCCGGCGCCGAAGGCAGGGCTCGCCGAGACTCGGTCCGCGAGCACTGCTGCACGCTGCCAGGTCTCCTGCGGGAGTTGCGTGAGGGCGCGGCGAAGATCCTCGAGCGCCTGGGCAGCTCCGGGCCCGTGGTGGGCCGCGTGCAGGGCGACATGGAGCGCAAGAGCGTCGTCTGCGAAGACCTCGACGTCCTCGCCGCAGAGCCGCAGTGTCCGCGTCTGTTCGGCGAGGACCTTCCATGCCGACTGCGGCTCTGCGTCTGCACCCGGCAGCCGCACGTGCACGTCAATCGTGGCGCCGTCCTCCCGGCGAATCCAGGGCTCGGCGTAATCGGCGTCGCCGGTTCGCTCGAACCCGAGCTCGGCCAGTGCGACAGCCGCCTGCTCGCGCTCCAGCGGCGAAATCAGGAGGTCGACGTCGTCGTGCGCGCGGTACGTGCCGTCCCGGTAGAGCCGCCGGGCGAGCGCCGACCCCTTGAGGAGCACGGCCGGAACCCCGCGGCGTCTCAGCCCGGTGACGACGCTGACGCCGACCGCGTCGAGCTTCAGACTCGCCCCGAGGCGGAGCTGCTGCTCTCGGTCGGCCGCCATCAGTACTGCCCGAGCGTCCCGTGACGCCGCGTGTACAGCAAGGCCTCGCGGAAGAGCCAGATCGCCAGCGGAATCCCGCAGACGGCGAAGGCCAGGAGCAGCAGCGCGTCATCGCCCCAGCCGTGACCGTTGAAGATGGCAGAGCGAATCCCGTCGAAGGCGAAGCGCGTCGGGACGACGCGCCCGATCGCCTGCATCCAGCCGGGAAGGACGTCGACCGGGTAGAGCCCCCCGCTGACGAATCCCATCCCGAAGAGCAGCATGCCGACGAGCATGTCGCCGCGCTTCACAACGAGCACGACCGCGCCAAGAAGGATGCCGAGACCGAAGAACGCCCCTGCGGCCATCAGCAGCACGACGAAGAACCCGACGGCGCTTGCCGAGCCCAGACCGATTCCTGCCCACACCCAGGCGATCGCGAGGTAGAGAAGCGCGCGCACGGTTGCGAAGAGGAATGGAAACCCTGCGATCCCGAAGGCGACCTCGACGATCGTGATCGGTTGCGTCAGCAGAGCTTCGAGCGTTCCGGTCAGCTGCTCCTCGCGCATCTTGCGGCCGAGCCCGACGCTCGCGGTCTCGATGACGGTTGTGAGCGCGATCCCGATTGTTGCGAACGCGAAATAGGTCGGCGCGTCGTGGAGGTCGACGGTCGGAGCGTTCCTGACGGTCCGGGAGCTGTAGAAGAAGACCGCGAGGTTCAGAAACGCAAAGACGATGTCCATCACGAACGCGAGACGGTAGGAACGCGTGATGAGGAGATCTCGCCGGATGAGGGCGAAGATGACCTGACCGCGCGGGAAAGGACGAGCCTTAGCGGGGAAGGTCAACGCGTGTTCCACAGCGCTCCAGGTCTTCCTCGAGGTGTGTCGCGATGACGACCGCGGCGCCGGACCGGCGGTCGAGGGCGCGCCAGACTCTTTCTCGGGCCTCGCGGTCGAGCGATCGCGTCGGCTCGTCGAGCAGGATCAGCGAGGGCCGGCCGAGCAACGCGCGCGCGAACGCAAGCTGCTGCACCTGTCCGGTCGAGCAGCGGTCGAGACGTTGTTCCACGACCTCGTCGAGCTCGAGCTCGGACACGAGCTCCTGAACGTCACCGGCGGCTCGGCGGCCGTTGCCGTGACGAAGGCGCGCGAAGAAGAGCAGGTTCGCCCGCCCCGTCAGACGCTGGTAGAACGAGCGCTCCTGAGCGAGCGACACGCCGGTCGCCCGGCGGGCGTCGACCGAGCCCGCTTCGTGGCCCTCGACGAGCACGTGGCCGCCGGTCGCAGTCAAGGTCCCCGCGACGCAGCGAAGAACCGTGGTCTTGCCCGAACCGTTGGGCCCGACGAGCGCGACACGCTCTCCGGAGCCGACCTCGATACTCAACTCCTCGACGACGGCACGGGCCCCGAATACGCGGGCGAGTCCGTCGACGTCGAGGATCGGACGGCCGCCGGCCACGGTCAAAGCCTATCCGTCGACTCGGGCGGTAGAGTCGAGCGAATGCCTGTGCGACGGGTGACCGCGAGCCTCGGTGCGCGCGCGCTCGTCGCCTCTCGCGCGATCGATCGTCTCTACCGCTGGTTCGACCGGCTGCGGTCCGAGATCGTGGCCGCAGTCGCTTCCGACGAGTTGCTGGATCGCTTCAACGAACTGGCCTACGGCGGGGCGCCGCGATACCAGCCTGAGTCGGGCGTCTTTCGCGAGTACCTCTTTCCTTTCGAGGAGAACGCGCTCGCTCGGTTCTTTCCGCCGCCTCCTGCCCGCGTCCTCATCGGCGGGGCGGGCGGCGGGCGCGAGGCCCTCGCGCTGGCACGACGCGGCTATCGGGTCGTCGGCTTCGAACCGGCGGGAAGATTGGTGAACCAGCTTGCGCGCGGCAGGGCGGGCTTGCCCGTTGAGGTTCACATCGGGGCATACAGAGATCTCGAGCAACTCTTTCCGGACGACGGGACGTTCGACGCGGCCATCTTCGGTTGGGTCAGCTTCTCGCACCTCCGCACCGAGGAGGATCGACTCGGTGCGCTACGTCAGTACGCGCGCCTGACGAGTGGACCCGTGCTGGTCAGCTTTCTCGCGCTGAAGACCGAGCCGACGCAGCGGCTCGCTCGCTTTCGGCGCCTGCTCCCGCGCCGCGCCGATCGCGATCCGCAGGACATCTTCGCAATGACGGTCGGGCTTTATCATCCCGTCGACGAGGAGGAGGTGCGCGACCTCGTGCAGCGCGCGGGCATGCGCATCCTCCACCTCAACTTCGATACGCGCGAGACCAGCTGGCCGCACGTCGTCTTGGCACGCGACGGCTAGCGAATCAGGTCCGCGAAGACATCGCCGATGAGGGCGTCGAACTGCGAGGGCAGGTTTCCGTCGATGTCCGCGTGGTTGCGGAGGAAGAAGAGATACGTGTTCCACTCCTCGAGGCGCTCCGGCTGAGCCTCGCCTCGCGCGCGGACGCGCCGCTCGAGCTCGTCGAGCTTCCACCGCGACGGACGCGGAACGTCGTTTGTCGGCACGGGGGTGGGTGCGGGTTCAGGCTCCGGCTGCGCCGGCGCGATGGGTACCGCGCGCTCGCTGGGCGAAGGCCGCGCCGCTGCCGCGGCGAGCTGCTCCTCTCGACGCTCCAGCTCTTTCTCTCGCTTTGCCAGCTCGCCGGCACGCCGCGCGAGCGCCCGCTCCCGCTTGGTGACGGCGTCGATCCGCTGCTTCATGCGCCGCTCGAGGGCCGGGTCGCCCGGCGCAGCGACCATCGGGAGGGTGCGCCTCCGCGCGAGCACCGCCGCAGCCGCCAGACCGGCGACAAGGCCGCTCAGTCCCGCGATGAGCAGATTGCGCCCCGGCGTCGGGCTCGTCTGGGCCGTGGCATGGGCCGGGTCGACCTGCGTCACGACGACGCGCGTTGCGCGGAAGCGTTCGGAGACGAGATTGATCAGAACGATGACCGCCTGCGCATCGATCTGGCGCGCGCGCTCCCGACTGCCGGCCTCGACACCGAGCGTGAGCACTCCACCCCCCTCGTCCTCGGCCGTCACGTCCGGCGGATGCGAGAGGTGCAGCGTCTGCCCGACGTTCTGCTCGAGGAGGCTGCTCTCGGCGAGCGCTTTGACGGCGGGAACGACGCGGTTCACCAGAGCTCCGCGCACGAACACCTGCGCCTCCGCCCGATGGCGGACCGGTTGGGCCAGCGTCCAGACGGCGCCGGCGGCGAGCCCGACCAGCGCACCGGCCAGGATCGGCCAGCCGAGGCGGGCGATCCGCTCCAGGCTCGCGCCCATCGCTACCGCTGCCGGAGCGCGGGAAAGAGGATCACGTCCCGGATCGTGTCGCGACCGGTGAGAACCATCGCGAGGCGGTCCATGCCGATGCCGCATCCCCCTGTCGGCGGCATCCCGTACGACAGGGCCTCGACGTAGTCGGGGTCCCCCTCCTCCGCCGTCACGTCGCCGGCGGCTCGCTCCGCCGCCTGCATCGCGAACCGCTCGTCCTGCTCCGCGCTGTCGTTGAGCTCGCTGAACGCGTTCGCGAACTCCATGCCGCTCACGACACATTCGAACCGCTCGACCAGCTCGGGATCGTCGTCGGTCGTGCGTGCGAAGGGGGACATCTCGATCGGCCAGTCGTAGACGAACGTCGGCCGGGCGATCTCCGGCTCGACGAAGTGGGAGTATGCGTGGTCGACGAGCTGCGCCCAGGTCTTGTCGTGCGTCGTGTCGACTCCGGCGGCGCCCAGCTTCCCCCGCAGCTCGTCCGGGTCGCGCGACCAGGCGCCCTTTTCCTCCAGGGCCTCGACGAAGCGGACGCGCTGCCACGGCGGGGTGAGGTCGACCTCGTGGCCGCGGAAGGTGACCTTCGTCGTCCCGATCGCATTCTGCGCGGCTCGCTCCACGAGCGTCTCGGTGCGCTCCATCGTGTCGCTGTAGTCAGCGTACGCCTCGTACCACTCGAGCTGCGTGAACTCCGGTGAGTGCTTGTACGAGACGCCTTCGTTGCGGAAGTCCTTCGCCAGCTCGTACACCTTCTCGAGCCCGCCGACGATCAGCCGCTTCAGGTACAGCTCGTCGGCGATGCGCAGGTAGACGTCCTGCTCGAGGTAGTCCGAGTGCGTCACGAACGGCTCGGCGAACGCTCCTCCGTACCGCGGCTGCAGGATCGGGGTCTCGACCTCGACGAAGCCTTCGCCGTCGAGGTAGGCGCGAATCTCCGTGATCATCCGCGAGCGCACGAGCGCGTCGCGGCGCGACTCCTCGTTCATGAGCAGGTCGAGGTAGCGCTTGCGGTAGCGCACCTCGGTGTCGGTCAGGCCGTGGAAGGTGTCCGGGAGTGGGCTGCGGATCTTTCCGAGGAGGACGATCTCGTCGACGGCGATCGACGGCTCGCCGCGCCGAGCTCTGGCCGGCGAGCCGGTCACCCCGACGACGTCGCCGAGGTCGACGTCCACCGCGCCGACCCGTGCGGTGTCGCAGAGGAGCTGGATGCGGCCACTGCGGTCGACGAGGTCGAGGAAGACGAGCTTCCCCATCTCCCGCCGGGCGAGCACCCGGCCCGCGACGCGACGGGTCTCGTTGGCCTCGGCTCCCGGGTCGAGCTGCTCCGCCTCGGCGCGGACCGCGGCGAGCTCCACCCGGTCCGGGAAGCGCTTCGGCGCCGACACCTAGGGCTGCCGGTCTGGCTCTTCGGGGGCCGGCCTTTCCACGGGCACGGCAGGCGCGGGATGGCCCGCGGGCGGACCTGAAGGCAGCACGGGCGGCCGGTCGCCCGTCGCTGGGTCGTACTCGACCTCCGGAGCTTTGCGCGGCGAAAGAAGCTTCTTCAGCCAGTCCAGCACGACGCGAGAGCCTATCGGCCGCGCAGGCGGGCGAGCAGGCCGGGCCGGGCTCGTCGAGGCGGGCGAGGCGGCAGCGGCTCGTTCGCGACGATCGCGCTCGGGACCTCCTCGGTCAGCCAGCGGGCGAGCGCCTCGTCGCCGAGCGCGGCGCACGCCCGTGACAGGCCGACCTCGCGTAGGCCGGGGCTGTGCGCGTCGCTGCCGATCAGATGCACGAGCTCGGCGTCGAGCAGCCGCCGGGCGCAGGCGCGCGGAGGCTTGCCCAGCCTGCCGTCGATCGATGCCGCCGTCAGCTGCACGAGTGCGCCGGCGCGCACGAGCTCTGCGATGCGTTCGGGATTGTCCTCGACCGCTGTGTTGCGTTCCGGATGGCCGATGATTGGTGTGATTCCGGCTGCTGCGAGGTCGAACACGGCCTCACCGAAGGCGAGCGGCCAGTCGTAGTACGGCGTCTCGAGCAGTAGGTACGACGGGTTGCCGCCGAGACCGAACCGGCGCAGGTCGTCGACCGAGAGCCGGTCGAGCTGCTCCAGCGCGATCTCGCCGCCGGGGAGGACGACGAGGTCGATCCCCGCACGGGTGAGTGCAGCTCGCAACGCTGCGACTCCGTTCTGCATCGAGGACGAGGTGGTCGGGTAGTCCTCGCGCACGTGCGGGGTGGCGGCGATCACACGCGTGCCGTCTGCGACAGCCGCGCGCGCGATCTCGACCGCCTCATCGAGGTCGCGGGCGCCGTCGTCGAGGCCCGGGAGGATGTGCGAATGGAGGTCGATCATGGTGTCTCTAGCCCCAGATCCCCCAGCCGATCAGGATGCCGATGCCGAGCGCGGCGGCAAAGAGCAGCCAGCCGAGGACGAGGAGCAGGTGCGGGGCGGTGTCTCTGCCGCGGCGCCTGAGTTGCACACCTTGCGGCGGAATCATCCCGAGCTCGCGGACGACCTCGTCGCGGACCTTGTCGGCGTCGGCGTCGTGGTCGAGCAGGATTCGCGAGGCGACCCCGTTGTTCTCGCGCGCAACGCCGAGCAGGATGTGCTCGCTGCCGATGTAGTTGTGGCCGAGGCCGAGGGCTTCCCGCAGGGCGAGTTCGAGCACCTTCTTCGAGCGGGGTGTGAAGGGGATCTGGCCCGCGCCGACCTCGTCACCTTGACCCACGATCCGACCGACTTGCGTCCGCACTCCGTCGAGGGTTACGCCGAGCGTGTTGAGCGCCCGGGCCGGAACCCCCTCCTCTTCTCTGAGCAGCCCGAGCAGGATGTGCTCGGTGCCGATGTAGTTGTGCCGGAGTGCGCGCGCTTCTTCCTGGGCATCGACGACGACCTGGCGCGCCCGCTCGTTGAAGCGCTCGAACATGCAGCCAGCCTAGCTGGGTGAGCTAGGCGGCCTTGATTTCGACGATTTTGAACTTGAGCGTTCCGCGCGGTGCGGCGACCTCGACGGTCTCACCCTTCTTGTGGCCGATGATGGCCTTGCCGACCGGAGACTCGTTTGAGAGCTTGTTCTCCGCGGGGTTCGCCTCGGCCGAGCCGACAATGTGGTATTCGATCGTCTCTTTGGCGGCGACGTCCCGGAGCTTGACCTTCGAGCCGACGGAGACGACGTCCTTGGCGATGTCCTTCTTGGTGATGACGCGCGCGTCGCGCAGGCGCTCCTCGAGCATCGCGATCCTGTGCTCGAGCAGCATCTGCTCGTTCTTGGCGTCGTCGTACTCTGCGTTCTCCGCGATGTCGCCGAACTCCCGCGCGATGCGGATCCGCTCGGCCACCTCGCGGCGCTTGGTGGTGGAGAGCTCCTCGATCTCGTGCTTGAGCTTCTCGTACCCCTCGGGTGTGAGGATGACTTCCTTCACGGCTTCGTGCACCCCTTCTTACGAAAAAACGCGGCGCTGCAGGCGCCGTCGCGGGCGCGAATAGTAGCTATACAAGGAGGGGCCGTCAACACCCTCGACGGCTACCATTTCCCGCTCTATGCAGGTAGATCTCCGTGAATCGTGGTGGATTCGGGACATCGAGATCCCGACGCGCCTCGTCCTCGCCCCGATGGCGGGGGTGAGTGTCCAGGCCTTCCGGCGCCAGGGCCGCCGCTACGGGGCGGGCCTGGTCTGCTCGGAGATGGTCAGCTGCGCCGGGCTCGAGCACCGGAACGAGCGGACTCTCGGCTATCTCCGGGTGGCCCGGGACGAGCATCCGCTGGCGATCCAGATCTTCGGCTCCGAGCCGGCGGTGATGGCCGAGGCGGCCGAGATGGTCGTCGCCGCCGGGGCCGACATCGTGGACATCAACTTCGGCTGCCCGGTCAGGAAGGTGACGAAGACCGGTGCGGGCGCCACCCTGCTCGAGGATCCGGATCGGGCTTGCGCGATCGTCGACGCGGTGGCGGGGGCGGTCGACGTTCCCGTCTCGGTGAAGATGCGGCGCGGGCTGGAGGACGGCTCGCGGGCGTGTCTCTTGGTGGGGCCGCGGCTCGTCGAGGCCGGCGCGGCGACTTTGACTTTGCATCCCCGCTCGGCGCGTCAGATGTATACCGGCGAGGCCGATCATGCGCTGACCGCGGAGCTGGTGCAGCTCGTCGACGTTCCGGTGATCGCTTCCGGTGACGTCACGTCGCGGGCTCGGGCGCAGGCGGTGCTTGCGACGACGGGCGCGGCGGCGGTGATGGTCGGGCGCGGCGCGCAGGGCAATCCGTGGGCACTGCGGGAGATCGTCGACGGTGACGGTGCAGAGCCGTCGCGGGAGGAGGTGGCTGCCGAGCTGATCGTGTTCGTTCGCGAGACGGTGCGCGAGCTTGGAGAGAAGCGGGCGGCCAGCTTCCTGAAGAAGTTCTACGGCTGGTATCTCGGCCGCGGGCGCTTTCCGAGGCCCTTCAAGCAGGAGCTCGTGCAGCTGGAGACGGCGGAGGACGTCGTGACGCGTCTCTTCGCCGCTGCGCCGGGTGCCGCCGAGATCGTGGAGCGCCTCGAGGCGGAGCTGCCGGACCCGGCGGACGAGATCCTCCTCGACTCGATGCCAATCTCCATCTACGGCGGCGGGTAGCAGCTAGCGCGCACCCAGGTCCGGGCGGAACACCTCCTCCGTAGCCAAGTCCTGGTGTCAGACACCGTCACTTCTCTGTGACGCAGGTGTGACGAAAGTGTGACGGGGCCCGAATGCGCGGCACCGCAGAGCTACCGTCGTCTCATCGCTCGCAAGTTGCGCATCGAGGTGCCGGATGGCATCTACCACGTCGGATCCCGCGGTAACAACGGCGAAATGCTGTACTCCGACGACATCGATCGCATGGATTGGCTCCGCCGGTTCGCGAAGGTCGCCGTGAAGCATCGATGGCTCGGGTGGTCCTACTGCCTCATGGGCAACCACTTCCACTTCCTGGTGCAGATCCCGCACTGCGGCCTCTCAAAGGGGATGCAGGAGCTGAACACGGGCTACTCCATCCGAACGA
>Ga0137374_10004125_pt1 | contig 17294 bp, 13 predicted proteins | sample SagtaG_20_FD_104811 | JGI IMG/M metagenome (GOLD analysis project Ga0137374, IMG submission 104811) | Vadose zone soil microbial communities from Sagehorn Ranch, Mendocino, California, USA - Sage1_R_100_16 metaG | ecosystem: Environmental > Terrestrial > Soil > Vadose zone | place: USA...
CGGGAAGGCCACGTATGCGCTGTCACAGAACAATAAGCTCACCGGCTACGCCCAGGGCGGGCGCAAGCTGCAACCTAATCGTATGGATACGTTCGTCGTCGGCGCGCTCGTGGCGCGGCACGAATCGGAAGATTCCACGTGGCGACAGCAGTACTGGGGCCACACGTACAAGGCTGGCTGGGACAGCGTCATCAACGATCGGATGTTCGTCGAGACGCGTGGCGGGCAGTTCAAGTACATCTGGCCGAATTTCCGCCGGACGGAGGCGCCAGCGTATCAGGATATCGGCACCAATCTGGTGAGCGGCGGCAATCGCGACGGCTGGTTCAACATCCCGTCACGGAACCAGGTGCTGGGCTCGTTGAGCTACTTCAAAGACAATTGGGCGGGCACTCATAACTTCAAAATCGGCGGCGAGTGGTTCCGGGAAACGTTCACCTATATCCGCGGCCAGGGCGTCGATGGAGTCGTGCCGGGTGACGTGCTCCACATCCTGAACAACGGTGCGCCGGCCGAGGTCTACCTGTTCCAAACGCCATCGATATCGGAAAACGGGCTCTTCACAACAGGCCTTTTCCTGCAGGACACCTGGCAGCTGGGTAGGCTCACGCTCAATCTCGGGTTGCGCTACGACCGATACCAGTCATTCAAACCCGAACAGGAAGGTCCCCCGCTCGGCCGCTTCAACACGGCGCAGATCAAATTCGCAGCGGTTGACAACGTGATCACGTTCAATGCCGTGGCGCCGCGCATCGGCCTCGTCTACGATCTCACCGGCGCCGGCAAGACGGTCGCGAAATTCAATTACGGCACGTTCTGGTGGAATCCTGGGACGGCCATCTCCGAGAGTGTCAACGACAACCCGCCGGATTGGTATAGGCGATACACCTGGACGGACCGCAACGTGAACGGACGGTGGGATCCGGGCGAAGAGGGAACGCTCATCACCCAGCGAGGGGGTCAAGGCAGTGCACAGCTCGATCCCAACCTCAGGGAGCAGTACACGCGTGAGATTGCGACGTTCCTCGAACACGAGCTCATGCCGAGCTTCGCACTACATTTCGGTTACGTGTATCGGCGAATTGGCAATCTCAACGTGCTCTACAACACGAACCGGCCACTGTCGGCTTACAACGTGCCGACCACGATTCTGGATCCCGGACCCGACGGCCGCTTGGGCACTGCGGACGATGGCGCGCCGATTCCCGGCTTCAATCTGAATCCGGCCAATCTCGCGCTACCAGTCGTGAACACGCGGACAAACCTGCCCGGTATCGCGGAATTTCACACGATCGAGTACAGCGCGACGCGTCGTCAGACGGGCAACTGGGCGCTCGCCGCGTCGGGTTCCATCCGTCTGAACCGAGACCACGATATCGGCTACTTCGGTAACAACTTGCGACATCTTACGGCCTCGCCGGCGCCAATGCCCACCACGATGAACGACTTCATCAACACCGACGATGGTCGCTTCGTGTTCACGACGTGGACGTTCAAGTTGAACGGCAGTTACCGTACGAAATGGAACATCACGGCGACACCGGCGCTTCGCGCGCAATCCGGCCAGCCATTCGGGCGTGTCATCGTCGCGACAGCGGCCAATGGCATCAACTATGGCACCCAACGAATTCTGGCCGAACCGATCGATAGTCGTCGTCAGGACAACATCGTCGTGCTTGACACGAGGGTGGAGAAGGCGATCACGCTGACGGGATCGCAGAAGCTCATCGGCTTCTTCGACATCTACAACATCACCAATTCCGACGCCGCGTCCAATATCACCTGGAGCAGCGGCGCCTCATTCCTCCTGCCGTCGACGATCATCGGACCGCGCATCATGCGGTTCGGCGTGAAGTACGACTGGTAGGTTTGTCGCTCGCTTTCGGGACGCGCTCGCGCCAGCGCGACGCTTGCCGACGCGCTCCGCAATTGATGGATAACTCATCGCCGCCGCCAGCGGGGCGCGATCAGCGCCGCCAGAAGGGATTGACGAACGCGCCGTTGCCGGCCACGTCCCAGACCGCCACTCGCGCCCATTTCCAGTCCGGACTCTTCGCGCGAAATTCGAACGGCTTGCTGCCGAACTCGCGCGTGTCCGACAGGTCGATCTCTTCGCGATGTGTGCTCCGGCCGTCGCCCCAGACGATCTCTGCGAAGCGCAGCGGAAACGTCCACTGCACCCGAGCGTTCACCACGATCTCGTTCGCGGAGGAGGATGTGAACCCGACGTCAGGCAGCAGCACTTCGCCCGTCGTGGTAAAGAACTCTCCCGTCGCGAGAGGGGCCAGCGCATCGCCCCAGCGATCGAATGCGGGCAGCCGATCGAGCTTGATGTAGTTGATGTTCATGTGCGCGTAGAGCTCGTGCGTGTGGTCGAACTGAAAGACGTCGACTTCGCCGAGCAGCCGCTTGCGCAGACCCTGGTTGTTCAACTCGTCGAGGAGATCGAACGCGCGATCGCCAAGGCGCGGTGAGGAGAGATCGGATGGAAGCGCTTTCCATCCGGCGCCGAGATAGCTCGAATCGCGGAAGTAGTCGGTCGTCAGGATGCGATCGGGATAGCCCGTCGATCCCTTGGTTCGCGGATGCGTCTGGTACATGTAGCCGCCCTCGCGGCGAACGAGATCGAACATCTCCTTTGCGTCCGCCACGCTGTAGACGCTGCCGTACTTAGGATGCGTCGACACGAACGCGCCACCCGTCGGGCGATTCATGAACCAGTAGACAGGCTTGGGGAACACGAGCGCCCAGTGGCCGCCGAGATGCACGTTGGCTTCCTCGGCGGGAATCAGCAGGAAATCCGGGTCCGATTGTGCGCGCAGCGCGCCGAAGTAGGCGTGCAACTCGTCCAGGCGCAGGTCAGTCAGATCGCTGGGGTGCCCGTCGCCGTGGAAGTCCATGATCATCGACGCGTCGACGCCCATCGCTTTCAACACGGGCTTGAAGGGCGGCGTCCAGGTGAACCCGTTCGCGATCGCCTGCACCGTATCGGCCAGGTGCCAGTGTGTGCTGAGCGTCTTGTATCCGGAGAGCCGTGGAAAACGATCGCCGTTCGTGTAACGCAGGACGTCCGCGATCGCGGTCTCAGGTGCGGCGGACGAGAGCAGAAAGAACACGCTCATGTGCTGTGCGCGTCCCGGCGGTGCGTTGACCCACGGGTAGTACTGCCAGTTCTCGTCTCTGAGCTGTCTGATTCCAAGCGCCGTGCGCCCGCGCCACGCGCGATGCCAGACGAAGCCGAGATTCGAGGTGAAGTCGCGAGGAAAGAAATACTGGTGCGGCGCCGGGAAGACCGCCACGCTGCCGCCTGCCGTCTTCAGGGCCAGCGTGCGATAGCGCGCCTGCACAGGGACGCGTTCAGCTTGTAATCCGTTCGAGGTGATGTGCCGCAGCGCGCCGTCGGTGTCGTAGTAGGTCACTTCGGTGCGCATGTTGTTGCCCGGCTGACCGTCGGACGGCGCGGCCATCTCGAGTCCCGCGTCGTAGTAGTACGCGACGTCGGGATCGGACGTCGTGAGGATCGCATCCTGCTGAATCAGGCGGCTGCCAGGGAAGAAGCGATACGCGAGGCCGCCGTCGAAGCTGCCCATTCGAAAACCGTCAAAAACAATCTCGACGCGCTTTCCAAGGCTTCGCACCGTCGCGCTCCGCAGCTGCAACGTGCCCTGCACGTGACGGGTCCCATCCGGATGTGTCGTCGGATCGTCGAAGAAGGCGTACCACCCGCCGCGGCGTTTCCCGATCTCCACTTGATAGAACGGCCGCGCGCCACGGACAACGGGCTCGCCGTCTGGCCCGATCGCGGTCACGAGCGGCTGCGCGGGATCGAGCGAGAACGTGGCGCGCCAGATGCGCGAGGTCTCATCCGGCCATGCGACGGTCACCGAGTCCTGGTTGCGGACGACGGTAATTGGACGCGGCTGAACGCCGCTCAAATCGAGCGGCACGGACACTGATGGCGTTTGAAACGCAAGAAGGCCGAGAAGGACGACAACGGCGCCGCGCATTGCCGGCGCTGATTATCGCTCGAATGAGACCAGCGGCGGTGTCGCTCGTGCGGTATGATTCGACCGCCCACAACAGCTGATGCCTTTACGCTCGGGCTTCTCTCCGCAGTTCGCTGTTCGTAAATGGCTCATCGCTCTCACCGTCGGATAGTCGCTCCAACTCCCGCCGTCGGCCGCTCCAACACGAAGTGGGTCGTGATCGTTGCCTGTGTCGCCGTCACGGCGGGTGCGACGGCGTGGGGTTTACGAACACACGGGCGGGAGCCGCCGCCACTGGACGCCCTCGGTGCGATGGATGCGGAAGTGGCGTCGTTCATTCAGGACCGAATCGATGGCGTGCGCAAGGCGCGCAACAGCGCCGAAGCCTGGGGCGCGCTCGGCGTTGCGTGTGAGGCGAATGGCTTCACGCGCGTCGCAGCGAACGCCTACGGCACGGCGACGAGCCTCGCACCGCAAAACGCGCGCTGGTGGTACCGACTCGGGCTGGTTCAAGCTCGGCTCGGCGATCAGCGTGCCGCGCTTGCGGCCGTCGATCGAGTTCTGACGCTGGACGCGACGTACGCTCCGGCCTATTGGCATCGCGGTTTGTGGCTCCTCGATCAAGGCGAGCTTGCCGCCGCCGAAGCCTCATTCCGCCGGGCCGCGGAGATCGATCCGACCGACATCGGTGGATCGGTTGGCCTCACTCGTGTCTATCTCGCGCGAGGCGACAACGAGCGTGCGGTACAGATACTCGAGCGGCTGCTGAACGAGCATCCAGGCGACCGCTATGCGCTTCAACTGCTGGGCACAGCGTATCGACGACTCGGACGCGAAGACGACGCGAAATTTGCGCTGGCTGTTGGAGTGAGCGGCGAGCCGCTGTGGCGCGATCCCTGGTCCGACGAGGTTCAATCGTCTCGACGCGGCTTTGCCGCCGTCTTGAAAGAGGCCACCGCGCGTGCGATGGCCGGAGACTTCGCGCAAGCCATTCCGCTGCTCGAGCGGCTGCGTGCAGCCAGACCCGATGACGTGGCATTGCTGAATCATCTTGGCGGCGTGTACGCTGCCGCTGGCCGACTCTCCGAGGCAATCGCGTTGCTCGAATCGGTGCTCGCGCGCGACGCTGAGAACTTCGATACGCATCTCAACTTGGCAACGGCGTATCTTTTTGCGCGTGCGTTCACCCAAGCCGAGGTGCACGCCAATCGTGCGCTGGCAATACACGCGACAAACGCCAAAGCGCTCGAGACGAAAGGCATGATTGTTTGGCAGGCAGGCCGCGCCTCTGAGGCGCGTGCGTTGCTCGAAGCGGCCCTCGACCGCGACCCGCGGAGCGCCAGGGCGCGCGTATGGATCGGACTCCTGCTCGTTGAGCAGCGGCAGCCGCAGGCTGCACTGCGTTACTTCGAGGCAGCCCTCAGGACGGATCCGATGCTCGCCGACGCGCTGGTCGGCATGGGGATGGCGCAACTTCAACTCGGTGCGCGCGACGCTGCCGCGCTCGCTCTTCGACGCGCCGAACAGATCGATCCGTCGAATTCGCGGTTACCGAATGCCCTTCGGTTGCTGGAGGCTGCCCCGGCGGGAGTGCAAGCACGCGAGCCGGCGGCGCTGAGGCCCCGCCACTACAGGCCACGATGATCAGGCACGCGCTCGCCATTGGGATGGCCGTCGGGGTTGCCGCGTGCAGCGCGAAGCTTCCCGCGCCAGCGGCGGCGTCGAGCCCCGTGTGGTTCGAGGAACAGGCAGCGGCCAGGGGGCTCGTCTTTGCCCACCACTCTGGACATCGCGAACGCTTCTTGCTGCCGGAGATCATGGGCGGCGGGGCTGCCCTCTTCGACATGGACGGCGACGGTGATCTCGATGTGTATCTCGTCCAAAGCGGAAACCTGGAAAACCCCGCCAGCAAAGATGGTGGCAATCGCTTGTTCCGCAACCGCGGCGACGGACGCTTCGACGACGTGACCAGCGGCAGTGGTGCCGATGCTGCCGGTTATGGTATGGGCGTCGCGGCAGGCGATTACGACAACGACGGCGACATCGATCTGTTCGTCACAAATCTCGGCGCGAATGTGCTGCTGCAAAACGACGGGACGGGGCATTTCCGTGATGTGACCGCCGATGCCGGGGTCGCCGGATCCGGCTGGAGCACGAGTGCCGTATTTCTCGACTACGATGCGGACGGCTGGCTGGATCTCTTCGTAACGCGCTACATCGACTGGACTCCTCCATCCGATCGAGGATGTTTCAGCCTGACCGGCGTACCCGATTACTGCGCGCCCCGCAACTACGATGCGCCAACGAGCGACCTGCTCTTTCATAACCGTGGCGATGGTACGCTTGTCGACGTGTCGGCGCGTGCCGGGCTGCACGCCTCTGTCGGCAACGGTCTCGGCGTGGTGGCCGCCGATTTCGATCGCGACGGGCGCGTAGACGTGTTTGTCGCCAACGACGGCACGCCGAATCATCTCTGGATGAATCAGGGCGATGGCCGATTCGCTGACACGGCGCTGCTCGCCGGTGTGGCGATCGATCAGGACGGCGCGCCGAAAGCCGGCATGGGCGTGCACGTGGCCGATGTTGATGATGACGGCGACGGCGATCTGCTGGTGGTCAATCTCGACACTGAATCCGACTCGCTCTTCCGCAATGACGGCCGGTTCTTCGTCGACCAGACGGCTGCCGCCGGGTTGCGGATCGCCAGCCGTCGTTTCACGAGGTTTGGCACAGCGATGCTGGATTTCGACAACGATGGATATGTCGACGTGTACGAAGCGAACGGCCGCGTCGGCCTGCAGGGAGAGCGCTTCTCCGATGACCCGTACGCAGAGCCAAACCTGCTCTTTCGAGGCAGGCCTGGCGCACGGTTCGAGGAAGTCGCTCCCCAGGGCGGCATCGCCCGGCCGCTCGTAGCCACGAGTCGAGCCGCTGCGTTTGGTGACATCGATAACGACGGCGGCATCGATATCGTCGTGGTCAATCGTGACGGCCCCACGCACCTGCTCCGCAATGTGGTCGAGCGGCGCGGCCACTGGATTGCCTTCCGGGTCCTCGACGAGCACGGCCGCGACGCGCTCGGCGCAGAACTGACGGTGAGCGTCGGCAATCGGCGAGTGCAGCGGGATGTGCGGGCGGGCTACAGCTATCTGGCGAGCAACGACCCGCGAGTACACGTGGGTTTGGGGACCGAAGCGCGAGTCGGCTCCGTCTCGGTGCGCTGGCCCGATGGCCGGCGTGCGACGTTCGGTCCGTTCGACGCCGATCGCATTGTGGACCTCCGTCCCTCACGGAGACCTCCCGCCGCGGCCACGGAAACACGGAAACACTGAAGGGGAAGCCACGGAAACGCGGAAGCGCAGAATCAGACACCACGGAAGCACGGGAGCACAGAAGAATCTTTTAATTCACGACCCAAAATTTCCGTGTTTCTGCGTTTCCGTGGCGTGTTCAGGTTCTGTGCTTCTGTGTTTCCGTGGCGTCTTTTTCAGTGTTTCAGTGGTTCTGAGGTCGCGGGACGCCGCGCATGCCAACACGGACAATCACAGGTTCCTCACCATAACTTCTTGTACCCTGGGCCAAACAGCGCGCGTCCGGCGTGAACGCCGGTGTGCTTTCCATTTCGCACAGTGATCGCGCCATTGACGATGACGGTGTCGATGCCGACCGGATATTGATGCGGCTTTTCGAACGTTGCCGTGTCGGCGACGGTGTTTGGATCGAAGATCACGATATCGGCGAAGTAACCTTCCTTCAACGTCCCGCGTTCCGGAATTTTCAGTTGCGACGCGGCCAGACTGGTCATCTTGCGAATCGCTTCTGGCAGCGGCAGCACCTTCTCGTCGCGCACGTAGCGGCCGAGGATGCGCGGGAACGTGCCATACGATCGCGGGTGCGGCTGACCGCGCCCGAGCTCGCCCTCCGGCTTGGATCGCCGATGAATCCGTGCCGACGCTGACTCACGGAAACTGCATCGCCGTCTTCACGTCGTCCTCGGACATCATGTGGTACAGCGCGCCGACGCGGCCTTCGTTCTCCACGAGAATCGAGAAGAGCGTGTCCCAGTTGTCCTGCTTTCGTTCGGCGGCGATCTGCGAGAGCCGCTTCCCCACGATCGACTGATCCTTGTCGGCAGGGACCGAAGCAATCTGAACACCGTCGAACGTCGCCCCGGCGAGCAGGTTCTCGACCTCGGTATTTGCCTCGATGTCGCTCCGCATCTTCGCTCGCTCCTCGGGCTTGGCGAGCCGCGCGAGCATCGCCTCCCGCCCTCCTTCCTGCGCCCAGCCCGGGAGCGTCGCCTGGAGACCGGTACCGCCTGCGGTGTACGGATACTGACACGCGGTCACGTTGATCCCGCGCGCTTGTGCCTGCTCCACCAGCTGCCGGATCTCGGCCATGTGACCCCAATTCGCTTTCGCGCCGATCTTCAAGTGATAGATCACGACGGGAAGGCCGGCCTGCTCTCCAATGTGAATCGCCTCGCCGATCGCTTCCTTGACGCGAAAGCTCTCACCGCGCACGTGTGAGATATACACACCGCCGTATTTCGCGGCCACTCTGGCAAGCGTGACGAGCTCGTCGGTCGTCGTGTAGGACGCCGGCGGGTAAATGAGCGCCGTGGCAAACCCGAAGGAGCCCTGCTGCATCGCGCCTTCGAGAATGTCCTGTTCGCGTTTCAGTTCGTCGGGGTTGGCAGGTCGATCGGCCATGTCCATGACCTGCTCACGGAGCATTGCGATCGGCGCAAACGAGCCGAGATTGATCGACGTCCCCTTCTTCTCGAGCGCGCGAAGGTAACCCTCGAATCCGCTCCAATCGACCTTCAGACCAAATCGCTGAATGGAAGCATCGTCGGCGTGATCCTTCGTCCAGAGCGCGGGTGTGCCGCCTTCGCCGATGATTTCCGTGGTGATGCCCTGACGGATATGGCTCTCTCCGTTTCCGTCGACCAGCAGCGTCACGCCGGATTGTCCCTGGACGTCGATGAAGCCAGGCGCGACGACACGACCGCTGGCGTCGATCTCGTCGCGGCCGCGACCCGAGACCTCGCCAATCGCGGCAATACGGCCGTCGCGCACCGCGAGATCGACTCGGCGTGGCGGCGAGCCGGTGCCGTCGAGGAGATCGCCGTTGCGGACAACGAGATCGTACTTGGGACCGCAGGCTACGGTCGCCAGCAGACAGAGCGCCGAAAAGAGAGCAGATTTCACGCGCATGAGTGCTACTCTCCCGAGAGCATCGAACAACCTCGATCGACTGTTTCCGGACGGCCAGCGTTTGAGATGACGGCCTCGTCGCGTCGAACGGGCATTGTCGTCGACCACCTACTTTGTGGTGTAAAGTAGCTTGGAATGTCAAAGTCGCAGCGGCTGTTCGACGTGCTCGGGGCATCGGCAGGACTCGTGGCATTTGCGCCGGTCATGGCCCTCGTGGCGATTGCCGTGCTGATCGACGACGGGGCGCCCGTGTTGTTCGGTCAGGAACGCCTCGGATACCGCCGCCGCCGATTTCGAATCCTGAAGTTCCGAACGATGCGCGACGGCTGCGTGACGCGGGTGGGACGGCTGCTCCGCGCCACCGGTCTCGACGAGCTGCCGCAGTTCGTCAACATCCTTCGGGGCGACATGAGCGCGGTCGGACCGCGGCCGCTCACGGCCGACGATGTCGCGCGCCTTGGCTGGAATGGGACGCCCTTCGATTTCCGGTGGCAATGCCGCCCCGGGCTCACGGGGCTCGCACAGCTCGTCGGGGCTCGCGCCGATGACGACGCGCTCGTGTTCGATCGAGTGCATGCTGCCGGATGGAGCCTGTCGCGTGACTGTCAACTCATTGCGTGGTCGTTTGCGGTCAATGCGTTCGGCAAGACTCGCATCCGGCGGTGGCTGCGGCTCCGTTATCCGATCGCCCCCGCAAAGCGAAGAGTGGTGACGACGTCAATGACAACGACATAGGAGCCCTAGAGCAGCATCATGACTGCGCGCGTTTTCGTGATGAGCTCGAAGGCGCGCTGCTTCTTCTCCGTGAAGAGCGCGAACAGTACATCGACCAAGAAGAATTGCGCGAAGAGCGGGAGCTGCCGGAGCAGCGATTGACCCAGCGTGATGCGCGCGCCCGACTCACGGACGACCCCGGATGCCCATCAGGCGCTTGCCGACGGTCCAGCCGCTTTCGTACTCGCCGAGCGCCGTATAAATTCGGAACGCAAAACCGAACGCGACGGCTCCGGCGGCGAGCGCGAACTGCGCGATGTTCGGCGGCAGTGTGAACCACCGCGCGCAGGCAAAACAGGACGGCTACACCAAGAACGATCGCGAAATCGACGATTTTCGCCATCGCTCGCGGCCAGAACGGAGCGCTCTTCAGCGGCTCCGCGGCGAGGTACGACTCGGCAAGCTTCAGCGGATCGCCGAGATTACGCAGCACGTCATCGAGCGGCTGCCCGTGCTGCATCCGTTCGGCAATGTGCGCGCCGAGCTCCTTCGCGATCTGATCCCGCAGTGGCAGGTTGCGCGGCACGTTATCGATGACCGATTGGACGTAAGCGTCGGCTGTCATTTCCTCTCCTCGTTTCCCAGCAGCTTCGCCATCGCCGTGGCGAACGTGGTCCATTCAGATTTGAGGCGCGTGAGCTCGTCGAGGCCGGTCGGCGTGAGCCGGTAGTACTTGCGTGGGACACCGCGCTCAGGCGTCTCCCATCGAACGGCGACGAAGCCGGCACGCTCGAGCCGGTAGAGCACCGGGTAAAGCGTGCCGTCGGTTAATCCTGGGTATCGTCGCGTCCGACCACGTGAGCGCCCATAGCTCCTGAGCGCCTCCATCTCGGAGGGCGGTGGCGGTGACCGAGATCATCGCTTTCAGCTTCGCGGCCGTGCTGTCCGCGCGTCGCTCCTGAATGAGCCGGATCCCGACGCCCAACGCAATCATCAGCGACATCACGATCCCTGCGCGAGCATCGCCGGTGGAGAAGGAGATGGTGGCCAGGACCGCCAGCAACAGCACGAGCGGGTTGATCACCGCGTGCCAGAGGAGCAGGCCAAGACTCTTTCGTCCATCGGCGGCAACCACGTTGGGACCGTGTTCGCTGAGCCGCGCCTCTGCCTCCTCTGTGCTGAGGCCTGTCGCACGGCTCTCGAGCCGCTGATACACGCCGTCGGCCGCGACAAACGCCGTCTCGAGAGGATTGGGGCGACCCGAATGGGAGGTGGTTGGCGCCGGAGGGCGGCGAAGATGCCTTCCTTGGGCAGCCCCACGGAGCCCGACCGCAGGGGGCGAACGATGCGCTGCGGTGCGCGAGTCATCTCATACTCTGTCGGTGCGCACCTCAGTGGCCGTGCGTCTACACATCGTCGTGTGCGTGCGCTCCAGCGCTAGACGACATGGTCTGGCGCCAACGCGCACGCGTGTGACGTCTCGGTTTCCACCTGAATCGTCGCGTGGCAGATGTTGAACTGGTGGCGGAGTCGTTCGGTCATGGCGGCAAGAAAGGTGTCCCCTGGGTGGCCTCGTGGCATGACCAGATGTGCCGTGAGGGCGGTGTCGGTGGTGCTCATGCCCCAGATATGCAGATCGTGGACTTCCACGACGCCCGGCACGCCGGCCAGGTAGTCGCGGACACGTTCGGCCTCGATACTCTCCGGCACGGCATGCAATGCCAAGCGCACGGCATCGCGGAGCAGACCCCAGGTGCTAGCCACGATGACGAGGCTGATCACCAGACTGGTCACGGGATCGAGCCACAGCCATCCGGTGTACACGATGCCGATTCCGGCGAGCACGACACCGAGCGAGACGATGGCGTCCGCAGCCATGTGCAGAAACGCGCCCCGGATGTTGAGGTCGCCCTTGCGTCCGGACATGAACAGCAGCGCCGTTGCGGTGTTGACGGCAATGCCCAACGCCGCCACGACGATCACCGTGGTGCCCTCCACCGGTTCCGGGTGCGCGAAGCGTTGGATGGCCTCCCATGCAATCCCGCCGGTCGCGAGCAGAAGAAATGCGCCGTTGGCGAGAGCCGCAAGAATCGATGAGCCGCGCAGGCCATACGTAAAACGTCGACTCGGTCGCTGCTTGGCCAGGATGATGGCGCCCCAGGCGAGCAACAGCCCGAGCACGTCGCTGAAGTTGTGGGCGGCATCGGCTAGAAGTGCCACTGAGTTCGCCACGACTCCATAAACCGCCTGTGCAATGACCAGTGTGACGTTGAGCGTCACGCCAACGGCAAAGGCACGCCCGTAATCGGCGGGGCCATGGTGATGGCCATGCTGATGTCCGTCGTGAACGTGATCATGGCCGCCGCCCGCATCCGCTGGCCCGTGCGAATGATGTTTCAGCACCGCACGTTCTGCCTCCCGTGCAGTCAAGGGCAGGTGCTCGTCACCTTCCGGGCGGGTAATGACAACGGACACGTTTGCATCCGCGGGCAAGCGCGCGGCCGTCAACCGCATCCGCTCACCGTCCGGCGTCTCGGCGATGTCGACGACACCTTCGATGAGGGCGCCCTTGATCGGGACTGGCGCGGGCGCGTGGCGATGACTGACGTGTGTCCGCACGCTGGGAGCAGGGGCACTCTCCACGGCGCGCACCCGGACACGCGCGGATGCCAGGGCAGGGACGTGATCGGCCACCGCGGCTTCCACCTGGGCGGCGATCGCGTCGGCCTCCTGTACCGTCGTGCCGTTCGCCACTGCGACATCCATCTCCGTCGTCAGGCGGTGCCCTAACCAGCGCGCCCGGACGTTGCGGACGTCCTTGACCGCGCCGACATGCGCTGCCGCGTGCCTGATGCCCTCGACCACGCCGGACTCAACGCCGTCCAGCATGCGCGTAAACACAGCCTTCGCCGATTGCCAGACGATGCCGAAGATCGCGAGGGTAATGAGCAACCCGACGAGGGGGTCGGCAATCGGGTAGCCGAGCCAGACGCCGACAGCGCCAAGGACCACTGCAAGGCTGGTAAATCCGTCAGTTCTGGCATGGTAGCCGTCAGCAATCAAGGCCGCGCTCTCAATCTCGCGACCCACGCGGATGCGGTACACCGCGACCGCTTCATTGCCGATGAAGCCGACGACTCCCGCGACCGCAACGGCCCACAACAGAGCGATCGTCTGCGGATGCATCAGCCGGTCGATGGACTCGTACAGAGCCACGATGGCACTGAAGAGAATGATCGCGACGATCGCGGCGCCCGCTAAGTCCTCAGCTTTCCCAAGGCCGTACGTAAACCGGGCCGACGGCTTCCGCCGAACAAGCTGAAACGCGATCCAGAGCGGAATCGCTGTGACGGCGTCCCCCAGGTTGTGAATGGTGTCGGCCAACAACGCGACGCTGCCCGAGAGGAAGACGACCCCAATCTGTAGAACGGCCGTGACCGCGAGAATGACGAAGGACCACTTGATGGCCCAGATGCCTCGGGCTGTCGTCGCAATCGTTGGATCGATGACGCCGTGGGTGTGGCCGTGCGTACCTGACTCGCCGTGATCATGGCCATGGCCTGTTCCCGAAACGGATGTGTCCGGTTGGGCGAAACCGAGCCAGACGAGAGCCGTGCGAAGCATTCAGATCCTCACAGGTATTTGGTGATGGCCTTGAACTCATCGATGGGCGCACGCGCTTTCCGGCTGGTTGGCCCCATCGCAGTGTCCAGGCAGTGGTCAAGATGGTCGTGAACGAGCGTCTTCTTCGCCTCGCGGATGGCGCTTTCGACGGCATGCAGTTGCTGCGCCAGATCGATGCAGGGGCGGCCTTCCTCGATCATGGCAATGACCTTCTGCAAGTGGCCAGCGGCGCGGCGCAGGCGCTTGAGGATGTCCGGGTGAGACTGGTGACGGGAGTCGCTCATTCTGACATCGTATCCCCCTGGATAGGATATGTCTCAAAGAAGGCTGCGACCGCGAAAACGAGAATGTTCGTGCTCACGAATCGAGGAGCGCCGAGCGCGCCTCAGATGCTCGGACAGCAGTCCTTCAGTGCCTCCCGCATCCTACACAGGGCGCGCGAAGCCTTCGTACATGAAGGTCATCGGCTTCGGGCCTTTCATGTAGCCCGTCGTCATTTGCTCGATGCGGAACCCGGAGTGTTCGATGAGCTGACCAATCGCCCGATTCAGATGGCAGCCCCCGCCGATTCGCTTCCAGAGCGGTGTAAGGCGATCTTGCCAGCGGTGCACGTTCGCATCGGGCGACTGGCCGTGTTCGACGAAGAGCAGGCGGCCCGACGGTTTCAGGACGCGCCGTACTTCTTCGAGCGCCCGCGTGGCATCCGGGACCGAGCAGAGCGTCCAGGTGGTCACCACGGTGTCGATGCTGTTGCTTTCAAGTGGGATCGCCTCGGCCGAACCTTCCAGCAGCTCGATGGGAAACGCTAATTTCTTTCTCGCCTGTTGCGCCATCGACAACAGTTTGGGCGACGGATCGACACCGATCACCCGTGTCGTCGTGTCGGCATAGAACGGGAGATTGAGGCCAGAGCCCACGCCGATTTCGAGGACGCAACCTTCCGCCGCGGAAAGGAGCCGCTGGCGATACGCAAAGAACGTCCCTTGCCGCATCGAGGCGTGGACGAGATAGGGCAGGATCTTCTCTCTGTAGAAACTCATCGTGAGACCTTCTCACGAACCCGTGAGACGCTGTCAAGCGAGTCGGCTTATCGGAGTGAAACAAGCAGCTGCATAGAGGTTGTTGCTGGAGCCGCGAGATAGGTTTTGCGCGCCCGAACTGTCATGCCGGGTCGTGACACGCGGATGTCGAGTTTGTGCAATTTGCCGTCCAGCGCAGTCGGTGCGAACCCAAGCAGGTACTGGCTTCGCAATTCTTGCGCGACCCGCGAAAAGGTTTGCGCCAGATCGTCGGTTTTCTCGAGCTCGAAGTATCCACCGCCTGTTTCCTCGGCAATTTTGCGCAGGTCCCGCGACGGCCGCGTCTTTACGACACGGGCACCGTTGAAGTAATTGGATTCAAGGCCGATCGCGTAGACCATCACTTCTTCGTCGCGCGCCCGCTCGAGCACGGTCTTGAAGCCGAGTCGACTCGCGGTATCGTCTCCATCGGTGAAGACGAGGATCACGCGGCGGCCGTCGACACCCCGAAGGGCGTCCAGACTCGCCGCAATGGCGTCGTGCAGGCGAGTCGGGTTGCCGAATTGCAGCTCGCTGAGCGCCGAGACGAGCGCGTCCCGATCGCTCGTAAAGGTTCCACTCAATTGAATCTTGTCGTTGAACGCGCCAACCTGGGCCCGATCGTCGGGCAGCAGGCGAATCAAGAACTGCTCCGCGGCTTGATTCAGGATCGTCAGATTCGCCGTCATACTCGCGCTCGTGTCGAGCATGACGACTGCCGTGAACGGCTGTGACTCGCTGGAAAATATAGACAGGGCTGCGGGTTTGCCGTTGTCCATAATCGAGAAGTCTGCCTGATTGAGCTCCGGTACGAGTCGACCGCGAGCGTCAATGACGGTTGCGTAGACCGGGACCGTCCGAACGCCTGATCGGTAGAGTGGTTGTTCCTGTGTTGACGTGCGAACGGTCAAAAGGCGCTCACCGCAGCTACGGCAACGAAACCGGGCCTCCAGAACGACATCTGCTCCAACGATCCTGTGACGCTCACGGGGCAATCGGTCCAAGGACCTTCATTCGCGACAAAGTCCGCCAAGATTCCAAAATAACGTGGCGGGGCGGTCTCCGCTAGGCACTAGTGGCCCGTCCACGCAGAATGCGGGATCAGGAGCTCAAGTTGCCATGCAAATCGCCGGGTCTTTCAGCCGTCGCGAGCGACCCAGCCTCCTCCGTCTCGTCGTGGCGGCCGTTCTCCTGGGGGAGTGCACAGAATGACCTGGGGAAGATCAAAAGTAATCACCGAAGCTAAGGAGCTACCTCGCGTATACGCCGATATCAATGAAGAGCGTTCGAGCCAGCACCCACTGGGTTCGAGCCGATGGTGGAGCGTTCAATGGTTTCTGGACAGCAATCTTGAATACTGGGAGAGTCATGATCAATCGATTTCTGCTGACGGCCTCGTTGCTTGCTGCATTTGCCGCCGGCGTTGGCGCCCAGCGCCTCGCAACCGGGGTGAGCATGCGCGGCAAGGTGATGGACGCGAACACCATCGCCGAGTCGGTCGAGTACTGGGAAGTGCGCGGCGCCGCCGGCGAGAGTGTCGTCATCGCCGGTCGCAACAATTTGCCGATCATCCAGTGGCTGCGGCAGGCCAAGAACCGCTCGATCTTCGTGACTATCGATATGGCGCCCGCAGCGTCACTTCGATAGTGGGGCACCGATGACGGCGCGAGCCGCCTCGTTGCCACGCTGCTGTCATCAGACGCGGTTGGCGCAACTCCGCGCGCGCAGGAGCGCGTCTCCGCGAGCGACCGAGGACCAAGACCGATTAACGGCGATCCGGATCGAACACGTCGATCGCGATGACTTGCCGCACCCACCGGACCGACCGCTTCTCACCCGGCACCACAACCTGATAAGGGGTGGCATTGGCCGGCAGCGGTTTGCCGTCCTTCGAATCAGCGACCAGGACGACGCGATCGCTTAATCCGCCATCGAGCTCGGCGAGAGCGAACGTCACGCGATAGCCATCGGCGCCCGTGACGATCACATACTTTGTGAGATCCTTGCCTTCGAGGTCGGCACCTGAAGGCACTCCCGCCCGTATCAGGAGATCGATGAGCGCGACACCGCCGAAGACGCCCTTTTCATCATGGGTCTCTACGGAAATCGCCTGATGCCGCATGCTGGCAAACTCGGCCTCGGAAAGTGCCAATGGTTGTGAGACCGCGCCGCCGATCTGCAGTGTCGCCCGCTGAGCGCCGAGATTGCTCACGACAGCCGTAAAGGTCAAGAGCGGAAAAGCGCGCGTTGGCATCATGGGTTTGCCGCCGTCCTGCGACCACATTGATTCCCATCGGGCAGCGACGGAACTCGGAAGAGAGGATCAATCGAATCGCATATCTGCCGATCTGCCGTGAAGGGTGAGCCCGTCTTGCGGTGGCAGCGGTGCGGACTCAGCCGCCACCGGCGCCGCGATATAGCTCCTCCGAGAGCGGACGGTCAAGCCAGGTTTGGCCACACGGACGTCCAGGGTGTGGGTTCTGCCGTCCAGAACTGCTGGTGCGAATGCGAGCAGGTATTGACTTCGCAGTTCCTCGACGACGCGCGCGAATGTCGGAGCCAAGTCGGCGGTCTTCACCAGCTCGAAGTACCCACCTGGCACTCGTATCGAGCATGACGACCGCGGTGAACGGCTGTGGGTCGTTCGAGAACATGGACAACGCGATTGCTTTGCCGTTATCGGTTATCGAAAA
>Ga0137374_10004129_pt1 | contig 17282 bp, 13 predicted proteins | sample SagtaG_20_FD_104811 | JGI IMG/M metagenome (GOLD analysis project Ga0137374, IMG submission 104811) | Vadose zone soil microbial communities from Sagehorn Ranch, Mendocino, California, USA - Sage1_R_100_16 metaG | ecosystem: Environmental > Terrestrial > Soil > Vadose zone | place: USA...
GACCTGACCTCACCGGCATCAATACCGCAGCGCCAATCATGTTTGAAATCTTTCGTTTACTGCCCGGTTCGCCATGGTTTCAGCCACCTTCATCCGGATTTATTTACATGCCTGTTTGCCATCAGTCTGGCTATAAAGCCGGACCCAATTGTACAGAGGTTGATACAATTATGGTTTCAGTAAATGCTGTCAATGCAACGCTTTGCCCTTATCATAAAATCATTCATCTTGATGCAGCAGGAACTCATCGTGTTACTTCAAATTGCGTGTCACCCTCTGAAATGCTGCACCCTTCGTGGTTCGTATTACCTCCTACAATTGAATATTATTACAAACAAAAACATACGGATTATAAAACCTTGCCGCCACTTATAGCAGGTTGCATAAATGAAACTATAAAACCACTGGATATAATTTATCCTGAAGAAGATGCTAAAATTTATGTGCCGGTTGAACTCAGCGGCGAACGTGGCAAAACTGTTTTTACTGCTACAGATCGAACCAGTAATGCAAAACTCTTCTGGCATATTGATGATGAATATATCGGCGCCACAACACAATTTCATCAGATGGCTGTAAATCCTTTGCCCGGCAAACATGTATTAACTATCGTTGATGAGAATGGCGAAATGGTTACAAGAAATTTTGAGATACTGAACAAGACCCCTGATTAAAATGATTTTAATAATTCAATGATTACTTAAGATTGCTGTTGATTGTCATATTCCCGTTGGAAAATAAAGGAGTGTAGTAAGCAAAACCCTGCAAAAAATTGCCCTGAATATTTTAAAGTATTTTCCAACATTTTTTCATCTTTAATTAATGATGGTTTGTCTTTATTTCAAAAAATTAATTATAGGTTTGTCTTCACATTAAAGCATCAACCTAAATCATCTTATGGTAAATCAAGTATCGCTCTTTCTGCAAAATTTTTTAATAAAGCTGCAAATAACAGTTACTACGTTTCCGCTTGCATTTCTACCTGTCATTTTGTTGGCCTGCAGTATAGAGAAAGCAAAGAATTTAATTCGTGTGCCATCACAAAACAGCAATAAACAACTGAATAATAAATTTTAATTCCCAGGAATCGGGATAACATTTCTAATGATAGTTCATCGCTTTGATGAATTGGTATATCCGGCTCGCCATAGGGTCGGATTTTTATTTGTATTTATTAATATTATAGTAAAATGTTTACTGCTGCATAAAGAACAGAACGTCGAAGTGAGTGACACAACGAAAGTTTCATAGCATTTTAAAAGGCGGTCCCATAAAAATTACTTTACAATAATAACCGGTAGTAAAAAAGAAGCCACCTCAAAAAATCAGAGGCGGCTTTCTGTCTTACATTGTGGAATGAAATAATTGCTATTTAGATTTTAACCATCTTTCAGGATCAAGGTTAACATTTTTATCGTTTGTTACCATAAAAATAATCTGGCCCTCTCCACTTAAACCAACTGCAGCCTTGCCCAATATTTTACCCGCTTTTATTTCCTGTCCCTTTTCAACATTTGCTGAAGACAAATTGCTATAGGTCGTAAAATATTTTCCATGTCTCACAACAACATTTTGACTGCCCCCCAGGTCAAAGACCATTGATACCAAGCCATCCGCAACGGCTTTTATATTAGACCCGACAGGCATTGAAATTTCTATACCAGGCATATATCCTTTTAGTTGTGTGCCGGGAACCTGATAAGAGCCAAAATGCGTGGATACATATCCCTGGTCTGCAGGCCATGGTAATCTGCCTCTGTTGTTTTCAAAATTGATAGAAACATTTGTTTCTTCCGTAGTTGATTCAAAAGGACTATAAACACGATTTGTTTTAGATGGTGTAACAACACCTGTTACCGCACCTTCATTTTTCGGTATTGCATTTTCAGTTGCACCAGCATTATTATCAGCTCCTGCATTAGGCTGCTGTTGTGCCAGTTTTTTCTTCCTCTCTTCCTCTGCTCTAAGTTTTGCAAGACGTTCCTGTTCTTTCTTTTTTGCAGCTTCAATTTCTCTGCGTATCACGGCCTGTAAAGCTTGCTGCAACTTAAGCCTTGTTTTTTCTTTTTCTTTTATTTGAGTAGCGATATCTTTCTCCTGTCCTTTCAATTGTTTTACTACCTGGTCTTTTTCCTTCCTGTCATCTTCAAGCACAGTTAATTGTTTGCCTTGCTCCTTCAGTGAAGTATTTTTCTCCACTCTGTTTGAATTTAAAGCAGCAATTTGTTGTTCTACCAATTGCTGTGTTTTTAGGATACTATTTACCTGTGTTTCCCGATATTGACGATAGCTCTTTAAATAAGCAGCTCTTTTTATTGCATCATTAAAAGTGGCGGCAGAAAAAAGAAAATTGAGGTAATCATAATTGCTGCGGTTCTTGTATGCAAATACAAGGCTTTTTGCATACTGATCTTTAAGTGTATCCAGTTCTTTTTTTAAGCGGTATATCTGAAGTTGATTAAAATAAATATTATCATTAATCCTTCGCAGATCTTTATTAATGTTGGTAATGAGTTCCTGCCTCGCTTCAATTTTGCGTTGCACCAGTGCAAGTTGCCCGAGTGATTGCTTTTTATTTTTTTTAATTCGGTTAAGCGTATTATTTAAATCAGAAATTTCCTGTAGTAGCTGTTGTTGCTTTCTCTGGATATCTTCTTTTGTTTCCTGCGCTTTTACTGTAAAGAAGAATGTAAAAGCAAGCAAGCTAACAACCAGTTTTTTGATCATTCAAAATAAGATTTAATGGAGCTGATACTAAGTTAACGCTTTAGCACAGCGATTATTACCTGCGCTTATAATTTTTAGGAATATTGAAAGGATAATCCTGTGGCTTGTTAAAATTGTATGATTTAAAATCGAGATTAATATCAAGCTTTGCTTTTTCTGCAACAGTAATTTTTCTTTTTGTAGAGAAATTAAAATCACCTGCATTTTCATAACCATCGTAAGTAATATCGCAGGTACGGTTGCGTGTTGCATCAATATCATCGAGCTTGCTGTGCAGCACTTTAAAATCATTATTCTGCAAGGTAATAAGGTGTTTGAAAACATTTCCCACCATTAATACAAGCAATTCCTTCCCGTTACTTTGATACGAAACAATATTACTGTCAAGAAAAACAGGATTGCCTATTATCATATCCTGCAAAGCATAAAAATCAAATGGCACTTCTGTAAGTTCCTGCAGGTAAGCAATGCTGCGGTACTGAACAGTTTTCTGAAGTTTGTTCATCAGCTTTACACTGTCTTTATTAATCAATACGCGTATACCTTCTATTCCTAAAGCCCCTGTTAATGAAACCCAGATTAAACTGTCTTTTTGCATGCGTACATACGCCGTTGCCTGGTCACTATTTTCCTTCCCTTCATATTCAATTTTAACCTTACCGGTAAAAGTTGTAAAATCAATACGCTTTTTTGTAATATCTGTTATAATGTTTTTTACAAGCGCTAAAGAATCTACCACTTTCTCAGGGTTTACAATTACTCTCGTTGAAGTATCTTTTTTTGAAATCGCTTCTTCTATATGCTGCACTTTTTTAGCGGGCCGACAACTTGCAATGGTAACTATTATAACTATAGTAAATGCAATCGTTTTCATTTTTCAGATTTATAATTTACCTGTATGTCCAAATCCACCGGAACCTCTGCTGCTTTCATTTATTTCAAAAGCAGTTTGCCATTCAACAGTTATTACATTTTGTATAACCATTTGCGCTATCCTTTCACCATGATGTATTGCCTGCTGCTCTCCTGATAAATTAATAAGTATAACTTTTATTTCTCCCCGGTAATCTGAATCAATAGTTCCCGGCGTATTTAAACAGGTGATACCATTTTTCAGGGCAAGACCACTGCGGGGTCTTATCTGTGCTTCGAATCCCTGCGGCAATTCTATAAATAAACCTGTTGGCACTGCTGCTCTTTGCAAAGGTTGTAAAATAAGAGGCTCATTTAATTGCGCCCTTATATCCATGCCTGAAGAGCCACTGGTAGCATAAGATGGCAAAGGATTTAATGAACGGTTAATTATTCTGACTATTATTTTTTTCACGATGGCAAAACTAAATAAATGTTATTCAATGCATCTTCTAATTATACTGTTACCCTTTTTTGTAACAATACTGTAGCATATGCCATTAATCCTTCCTCTCTTCCAACAAATCCCATCTTCTCTGTTGTTGTTGCTTTTATAGAAATATCTTTTTCAGTTAAAAAGAGCATGCCGGCAATTGTTTGTTGCATTGCCGGTATAAATGGTTTTATTTTGGGCGATTGCAAACATAGTACAGTATCTATATTGGTAATTGTGTAACCTTCAGCTTTTATTAAATCATAAGTTCTTTGAAGAAGAATTTTACTGTCAATATTTTTAAACTCATTTTCGGTATCAGGAAAATGCATGCCAATATCACCGAGGCAGGCAGCGCCCAGCAAAGCATCGCAAATGGCATGCAGTAAAACATCGGCATCACTATGACCAAGTGCTCCTTTGACATGTGGTATTTGCACACCTCCAATCCATAACTCTCTTCCTTGTATAAGTTGATGAAAATCTACACCAAACCCGATTCTTATATTCATAAAATTCTTTTATAACAAAATGAAGTGAGAAATTTTTATCCGCGGGATCCTGTTGATGTACCCAACTACAGTATTTCTTTTCAAAGCCTGTTCCCGTTCGTACGAGACTCTTTTACTGCAACAATTCTTATCATCACAGATCGCAAATGTAATTGTGAAAAAAAAGAAATTATAGAAAATAAAAAAGCGAAGAAAAATCTTCGCTAATAACTAAGTATTTGTGTTTGTAATTTATGATGCTTATTGTTGACTGCCACCACCACCGGCGCTTTCTCCTAAATCAAACAATATACTGAAGCGTAAAGTATTTGAAAGCGGGTTGCGTGTAACGCCATTTCCTGAAGGAGCGAGATAAGAAAAATTAAATCCAAAAACATTATATTTTAAACCAACACCAGCCGTAAAGTATCTTCTGCCACCCTGGCTTTTTCCCTCATAAAAATAACCTGCACGCAAAGAAAACTGATCATTATAAGTATATTCTGCACCACCTGAAAATGTGTACGCTTTATTATCAAATGATTTAAACCAACTATTAAATACACTGGAGTTATGATAATCAACAAGGGCGAGGGAATCTGCGGTAGCATCTCCGGTATATGTGGGAGCAGCCGGTACCATTAAATGGTTTACATCCAACCCAAGTGTAAACTTGCTTGTTTCCTGAAACACCCATGTATAAGCAAGACCAGCTCCTAAATTGGCAGGAATAAAATCCTTGGATTTTGCATCGTTTGTATAACCAATTTTTGAACCCAGATTTGAAATACTTAAACCATAAGTAAAACCCATGCCTTCATCATTTAAACCATTATGATAAAGAGATAAATCTGCAGCAATCGCATTTCCGGCCTTATATGTAACACCGTTACTACTTAAACCATTAGCAAGACTGGAGTTAATGTAGCGCAAAGTAACGCCAACTCCTAAATTATCAGATATTTTTCTGGAATAACCAAAATCCATAGCAAATTCACGTGGTCGTCCAGTACTAAGAAAATTACCATTATTATCTACAAATTGTATCTGTCCCAAATTAAAATAACGTATTGAACCACCTATAGCCTGCTCTTCATCCAGTTTATAATAGCCGGCTAAAGTAGCCAGGTACACATCTTGCGCAATATCTTTTAGCCATGGTGTATATGTGGCACCCAATGCTCCTGTACTGGTTGCAAAAGGGGTTTTAGCCAGGTTCCAGAAAACGGAGTTGGCATCAGGAGATGTGGCAATACCTACATCGCCCATGCCACCGGCACGGGCATCTGGTGAAATTCTTAAAAAAGGCACAGCAGTGGTAACGATGTTTATCGGTTGAGTATCCTGGGCATAGGTTCTTTTATTTATTCCAAAACCTAAGAGAGTAAATAAAGCAGTTACTTTCAATGTAATCCGGATCATTGATTATTTTTTTTTGACAGTGTAAAAATAGCTGAACAAGTAAAAAATAAGCCTCATTTAAAATTATTTGTTTATTGTATCAGCAATGCGAATGAGTAGAGTTTTGGTCAATAAAGGCTTACGTTTGAATTTGAAAAATGGCTTTATTCTAATTAATCGGCAAATATGTGACATTTTTATTTCTCTTGCAACTATCTTAAAAAGTAATGGTGCGTTAACCATAAAACTTTCAATCACTCTAAAATTAGTTTCCGGGATATGAACGAAAATTAAGGCGAATAATTGTTGAAACATAATTCCTTTTTTCATTGGCAAAATCCCATATATTCGCACAACTCAGCAAAAGGGTACAATAATCTGTTTCAACGTACGTTAATTATTCCAGCAAAACTGTCGTTCCAATGTTCAAATTACTCAGAAACTGTTTATTCATAGCAGCCGTTGCAAGCCTGGCTTCCTGCAAAAATGGGCTTTTTGGAAAAAAGAAACCCGACCAAAGCGCTGCTACAGGATGGAACTATAACGATAAAAACCAGGGTGGTTATTATGTTTTTAAAGCAAAAGATGTAAAAACAGGCCCGGGTCTTGTATTTGTTCAGGGTGGAACTTTTACTATGGGTGCCACGCAAGAGGATGTGATGGGTGATTGGAATAATGTACCACGCCGTGTAACAGTTAACTCTTTTTTTATTGATAAAACCGAAGTAGCGAACGTTCATTACCGCGAATATCTTCACTGGTTGAATAATGTTTTTTCAGACCCCCAATATGAAGCAGTTTTGCGTGGAGCTTATCCCGATACCCTGGTTTGGCGCAGTGAATTGGCATATAATGAACCTTATGTAGAATTTTATTTTCGTCATCCTTCCTATAATTATTATCCTGTTGTAGGCGTAACGTGGAAACAGGCACACGATTTTTGCATCTGGCGTACAGACAGAGTAAATGAAAGGGCTTTAATTGATGCAGGCTATCAAAATAAAAATGTTATTAAACAAGAAATGAATGGCGGCGGGCAAGATAACTTTAATACCAAAAGTTATTTAATGGGTGAATATGAGGGTATTCCTGGCAAACCAAAAAAGAATGCTTTAATGGATGCGCAGGGCAGACCGCGTACCAAAGTACAGTTTGAAGATGGTATTCTCTTTGCTGATTACAGACTTCCTACTGAAGCTGAATGGGAATATGCAGCATTGGGATTGATTAATGAGAATCCTCAACCCCGTAAATCTGAAAAGAAAAGAGGTGAGGAATTAATTGCCAATAAACAAATCTACGCGTGGAAAAATGATGGATATGATAATCTCCGTTCCACTAAAAAAGGTGCATGGCAGGGAGCTTTCCTTGCTAACTTTAAACGTGGTAATGGCGACTACATGGGAACTCCCGGTGGTTTAAATGACCGTTCAGCAATACCCGCACCTGTTGCCTCTTATTTTCCTAATGGATTTGGTTTATACAATATGAGCGGTAACGTTAGTGAATGGGTATCTGATGTATACAGGCCGCTTACCAATCTCGATATGAATGATATGAATCCTTATCGTGGTAATGTTTTTACTAAGGTCGATATTAGTGGCGGCGAAGGTAATTTGAGGGATAGCTTGGGACGTATTAAGTATGTTCCTGAAAATGATTCCGATCTTTCAGTACGCCGCAATTACCAGCACTCTTATGCAATCAATTATCTTGATGGTGATTCTCTTAGCAGAGTAGCTTATGGTTACGGTGTGACAACTTTGGTCAGCGATAAATCAAGGGTTGTTAAAGGTGGAAGCTGGATGGATATGCCATACTGGTTAAGCCCCGGCGCACGCCGTTTTATGGAAGAAGATCAAAGCAGCAGCTCTATTGGTTTCCGTTGTGCAATGAGCCATTTTGGACCTACAGAAGGCACATCATCTAAATTGCAAAATGGTAACTTCTTCCCCAAACAAAGACAAAAAAGATAAGGAAAAGGGAAATACATAAAAAAGTCCTGGCAAAATTAATTGCCGGGACTTTTTTTATTGAGTCTTTTCCTAAAAGTTGCATGAAAATCAGGAAGTAAAAGTGTCCAACGGACTCCTTCGGAGAGTGGCATGCGCAACATCCTATGGACAAGAGATGATGCTATGAAATACTGCAAGCTCGTCCCATGCACAGCATCTTGCGCATAAAAAATCCGAAAAGAAAAATCTTAGACCCGAAAATTCTCATCTCGTTGTATTTTCACATTTTTCACATTTATTAATTTGCATCATGCGCTTTCAAATTCATACGCCATACGAACCAAGCGGTGACCAGCCAGAAACAATACAGCAATTAACGGAAGGTATACTTGCCGGTGAAAAATACCAGACACTATTAGGTGTTACAGGCAGCGGTAAAACTTTTACTATAGCTAACGTAATTCAAAATGTTCAAAGACCTACACTGGTGTTAACGCATAACAAAACACTTGTTGCACAGTTGTATGGCGAATTCAAACAATTCTTTCCCGAAAATGCGGTAGGCTATTTTGTAAGCTATTACGATTATTATCAGCCTGAAGCTTACATGCCGGTAAGCGATGTATACATAGAAAAAGATTTGAGCATTAATGAAGAATTAGATAAGCTGCGTTTGCAGGCAACAAGCGAATTACTTACGGGAAGGCGCGATATAATTGTTGTTGCAAGCGTGAGCTGCATTTATGGTATTGGTAACCCGACAGAATTTGAAAATGGTATTGTTCGTATTCAAAAAGGAGAAGTGATTTCCCGGCAGGGATTCTTGCATTCGCTTGTGAATAGTTTATACAACCGCACACAAATTGAGTTTAAAAGAGGAACGTTTCGCGTTAAAGGTGATACTGTAGATATTAATCTGCCTTATGTAGATTATGGTTTGCGTATTACTTTTTTTGGTGATGAAATTGATGAAATTGAAAGCATTGATGTAAACACAAATAAGCGCATTCAAAAACTTGACAATGCCGCCATCTTCCCCGCAAATTTATATATAGCACCAAGGGACAGGATACAATCAATTATGAATGAGATACAGGATGAAATGACGGCACAGGTAGAATATTTTAAACGCATTGGCAAATTAATTGAAGCCCAACGATTGAAGGAACGAGTGGAATATGATCTTGAAATGATTCGTGAATTAGGCTATTGTAATGGGATAGAAAATTATTCAAGATTTTTTGACGGACGTTATCCTGGCACAAGACCTTTCTGTTTACTCGATTATTTTCCAAAAGATTTTTTATGTGTAATTGATGAAAGCCATCAAACCATTCCACAAGTTGCAGGCATGTATGGCGGCGACAGGAGCAGGAAATTAATATTGGTTGATTACGGTTTTCGTTTGCCCTCTGCACTTGATAACAGGCCGCTCAATTTTCATGAATTTGAAAGCATGATTGGTCAAACAATTTTTGTTAGTGCAACTCCCGGTGATTATGAATTAGAAAAAACAGGGGGTGTTGTTGTGGAGCAGGTTGTAAGACCAACAGGTTTATTGGATCCACCAATTGAAATTCGTCCAAGTGTAAATCAAATTGATGATCTGCTTGATGAAATTGATAAGCGTGTTAAGAAAGGTGATCGTGTTTTAGTTACGACTCTTACAAAACGAATGGCTGAAGAGATGGATAAATATTTGCACCGCATCAGCATTAAATCAAAATATATTCACAGCGATGTGGATACATTGGAACGTGTAGAAATATTGCGGCAATTAAGGCTTGGAGAAATTGATGTATTGGTTGGTGTGAATTTATTGCGTGAAGGATTAGACTTACCTGAAGTTTCTCTTGTTGCAATTCTTGATGCAGATAAGGAAGGTTTTCTGCGCAATGAAAGATCGCTTACGCAAACAGCAGGAAGAGCCGCGCGGAATGTTGATGGACTTGTAATTTTTTATGCAGACACTATAACAGAAAGCATGCAAAGAACTATTGATGAAACAAACCGCAAAAGAGAAAAACAAATTGCATACAATATTGAACATAACATTACACCAAGAACCATTAAGAAATCTGTTGAGCAGATCATGAAACAAACATCTGTATTGGATATTAAAGGTTACGATCTCAAAAATCCATATGCTATTGCTGCTGATGAAGACATTGTAACCACTGCTGCTGAAGAACAGGAAGTATATAAAACCATTCCACAAATGGAAAAGGCAATTGCAAAAGTGAAAAAGGAAATGGAGAAAGCAGCAAGAGATCTTGATTTTATAGAAGCAGCAAGATTGCGCGATGAAATGTTCCGTTTGCAAAAAGAGCTCGAAGTAATGAAATGAGTTTATGCAATGAACATTTTATTACTAGAAGCCCACAGCTCGTAGGCTTTCCTCACTGCTTGTCCACATAGTCTTATTAAAATTCTCTCCCTGTAAAAGAAATAACAAATAACTTGTTATTCAGTTAACCGACTGTTTATGGAACGAAACCAAAAGGAGGCTTTCGATATTCCTGTTTTTAATCGCATCAATAAAAAATTCACATTGTTGTTTTGGATAACGCTTATTGCTGTTGCAATTGTTGCTGCAATTATGCAAAGCGATAAGAAGAATCTTGTTTCGAAAGCATCGCCCAAAGGAATCATCTCATTTGAAATGGCAGGTAATGATAGTGTGGCAAAAAATATTGTAGATACCTGGAAAAATGATTCGTTTTATATAACGCGTCTTGATTATACCTGCGATTGTGATTCAGATGTGTATCGCTACAGAGAATCGCGGCATTTAAAAACTTTAGGCTATAAAATTTCTCTTGCCAAAAAAGATATAACGGTTGATTTCTTATTTATTATCTTTTACGTACTACTGACGATAGTTATTATAATTAAAATAAGCAGCTTACATAAATCACAAAAAAGCAAGCTCATCATTTTTTTTATTGCTCTTGCAATATTTGCAGGCGTATGCGATGTAATTGAAAATATCGGAATGCTTGGTTATTTGAGTAGCAATTCACCTGTTATTTCTGCAGAAATTTATTCTGCATTCGCACAAATAAAATTTGGAATTCTCCTGTTTTTTGTTTTGCTGTATCTGCCTGTAATGCTATACAAATGCGGAATTTTGCGAAATATATCTGACTATATAAAAAATAAAACTCAGCAGTTATGGCGCTACAGAGTAATACTTCTTACAATAATTATTTTCAGTTTTCCAATATGGTTAATGGACCAGGGGCAAGACCTGATGGTAAATATAAATGCCTCTGATCGGGGTGTAATTACCTTTATGACACTGATTACTATTACTGCATTTTTAAACTGGTATTTGAGTAAATTATTTTTTTCTACACAGTTTGAAAAACCTTTAATGCCGTATGATATACCTCCTTTAACAGACAGGCAGTTAGAATTAAGAGAAAGAAAAGTTGCACGCTTTTTTGGTGTCATCACATTTTTGATACCCGCTTTCGCCATTTTACATGCATTGGATACTTTTAAAATAGATTATCTCTTAAATACAATTCCTCCGGTTGTATGGCTAATTACCTCTATCCTGTTTTTTGGATTCGTACTTAAAAAAGATTTCATATCAGACTGGTATCAAAACTGGCAGTATAAGTACAAAACAATTGTTCTGCTGATCATACTTATTCTGCTGATAATAATATTACCTATTATTTTTAGAATTGGCCCGGCCCATAGCGGTGAAAATCCTGCTTCGCTAATTTATGTTACACTTGATCTCTTATTGTTTACAATAGCCTTTCTTATCTTCATCAGTGTAAGAAGGATAGAGCCATTCTTTCAAAAAAGAAGCTGGCTGGGAAATAAGATCGGTCTCCCTGTTTATATTTCTTCTTGTTTGTTTGGTTTAATTTTTTTATTGGTAAATCTTTTCCCTTTTGTGCTGTCCTATAAAGCAGCTTTTAATTTCATGACGTTGCCAGTAATTATTTGCGGCATCATTCTTTACACTTTACTTTTCACAATTTTAATGCGTTTGAGTAAATCAACAAAAGTAAACTTCACTTCCTTTTTATTTGGGATCGCTATCCTTGTTCCCGCATTCAGCAATAATGAGTACCATAGTGTGCGTACACTAAATATAAGTTCATCTGATTCAACAATTTCCCGTATGAATCTTGACATCTATTTTTTACAATGGATAGAACATCGCAAAAATGAGATAGACAGTTTTAATAAAACAACAAACAAACCTTATCCCATATTTTTAATTAGTGCTTATGGAGGAGGTATAAGAGCCGCAGCCTTCACAAGTATGAGTCTTGCATATCTTGACAGCTCCATTCAATCTTTAAATTCATTGAATGCACAGTTAAACTATCATCCATTCGAGCATTATGTATTTTCTTATTCAGGGTCATCAGGTGGAACAATTGGCGCATCTGTAATGTGTGCATACCGATATACTTATCCTGATACTTTTCCGCAAACTACACAAACATTATTCATGAATTTTTACAAAAATGATTTTCTTACTCCGGTGCTTAGTACGATGCTTGGCAGAGACGTATGGACTTCTATCAGCAGCTTCAGGCCATGGAATGACAGAGCCGCCGTGCAGGAAGAGTTATGGGAAAAGCATGCGGAATCATACCTGCATGTAAATTACAAGAACAGCTTTTTCAGTTACTGGGATACAGGTAATATAAATACCCACTATGAAGTGCCTTTGCTGTTTGCCAATACAAGCAATGTAGATACTGGTTTAAAAGGCATCATGTGCCCCGTGCAATTAAGGCGTGAAGAATTCCCTGCAACCATTTTTATAAATCAAATCATACCACAGCATAGAACAATAGCATTAAGTACAGGAGCATTTTTAAGTGCGAGATTTCCTTATATTAGCCCCTCGGCAAAATTTGGCGATGGCTATCATTTTATTGATGCAGGATTAAAGGATAATTCCGGTGCAGAAACATCAGAACAAATTTATGAAGCAGTTCACAAGTTGTATACAGATTCCACTTTGCCGGATACAATAAAAACACTGCTTTCAAAAACAAATATTTTTTTTCTTTCCATCAGTAACAGCAGCAAAAGCAAAACGGGAATAGATAAGCAGGCAAAAAATGTTTTTGAATTAACTGCACCAATTGTTGCCTTGTATAATAATTGGGAAAGCAACTCTGTAAGAGCCGACAGCACTGCTTTATTTAAATATTCAAACAGCGGGCAGTATTTTCGTGTATGGCCCGATGTCGATTGTATTGGCAATGAAAATGGTTGCTATTCACCTGTGCTTCCTTTGGGCTGGCAAATATCAGAAGGCGCTTTACAAAGACTAAAAAATTCTATTACTAAAAAATATCAAACTCAAATGCAGCATCCTGAGTTTGATAAAATTATTGATTCATGTTTTCGAAGATAAATTGAGATAGAGAATTTAATTTTTATTTATGTACGTGGCTTTGGTATTATATAGCGTCGTTCTTTGCGTCGCGCTCTTGTACTGCTGAGTATAAGTCGGCAAGTTCATCAGTTTGCGAGTTTATAATTCATGCGTTCGCATATTTACAAATTAAAATCAACTCGTAAACTTTGAAACTCTGTGCAATAAAGCTCAAAATGTACAAGTGAGTAATTTGCGTGACGAAGCAGCCCGCGCACGCGCGGGGGAAACAACGAATGATGCTATAAGTACGGCTGCTCGTCCGAAAAAAATTCATTGTTATTAGCGCCAATTTTTTTAATTTTCTTATACCAAATTATCTGCCATGAAAATCTTTTTCTTCCTGCTTGCCTGTGTAATGCTGTCTGCCCCTTACATCTATAAAAATGATACTGCGCAAAAACAAACTGCTGTAGAAGAAGCAAAACAAAAGGTACTTTCTTACAAAAAACTTTATGCGTTTGATTGCAGTCCAAATCTTGCTTTAATTGACTTTACTGATAGTACAAATGAGATTCCCTTATTGCAGGGATGGGGAAATTACCGCATGCCTGTTACTGCAACAAACGATAGTGCCCGCATTTATTTTGAGCAGGGAATAAATATGTATTATGGCTTTCATATTATTGAATCACTTGCATCATTTGTGAAAGCTATAAAGTTTGATAGTGGTTTTGCAATGGGTTATTGGGGAAAGGCTTTGGCTTATGGACCCAATATCAATGATTTGGGCTACAGCGCTTCGCCGGAGGCTTTGACAGCGACACAAAAAGCAAAAGAACTTGAAGCGTCCTGCGCTCCTGTTGAGAAGGCTCTAATTGAAGCGATGCAGGTAAGATATTCTGCTGATACAACACAAAGTCGTGAACATTTAAATCAGTTGTATGCGGACGCTATGGAGCAGGTGTCTCAGCAATTTTCTAATAGTGCCGATGCTGGTGCATTATACGCTGATGCATTGATGGTGCAGCATCCATGGGATTTTTATGATAAATATGGTAAGCCAAGATCATGGACACCCAGGATTGTGCAAACACTGGAGGCCTTATTAAAATCTTATCCAAAACATCCCGGGGCTTGTCATTATTATATTCATGCTATTGAAGCCTCTAATCATCCTGAAAAAGGTCTTGCTGTTGCAGCAAGATTGCCAGGATTAATGCCTGGCGTTTCACATCTTGTGCATATGCCATCGCATATATACATTCGTTCCGGTTATTATAAAGAAGGTGTTGAACTAAATGAAAAGGCAGTAAAAAGTTATTATAATTACCTTGGTAACTACGCACCTGTAGTAAATAATTCTTTTCTTTATTTGATGCACAATCTGCACATGCAAGCGGCATGCGCCAACATGGATGGTCGTTTTGCGGAGGCATTGAAGATTTCCAACGATTGTAAAAATAGTGTTGACACCAACTTTATGGATGCAGGAGGCTTCATGGGCCTATATGCACAATACATGTACATGACGCCATATTTCACCTTAATACGTTTTGGAAAATGGAATGATATTCTTAATACGGCACCTGTTCCTGAAACACGTGTTTATGCAAATCTTATCTGGCATTATGGAAGAGGGCTCGCATATGCACGTCAGCATAATTTTGAAAAAGCAAATGATGAATTGCAGCAATTACAAAATGATATGCAAAACCCACAATTGAAAGAACACCCCACTGCGTTTAATCCCGGCATAGCGGGTGCAAGTGTAGCAGACAAAATATTGCAGGGTGTAATTGCTGAAGAACAAGGTCAACTTGAAGAATCAATTGAGTTGCTGAAAGGAGCTGCTGAAAGAGAAACTAACATGTTGTATGCTGAACCAAAGGACTGGCCTCATCCGGCACAGCAATACCTTGGGAATGTTTTAATAAAAGCAAATCATTATGGCGCAGCGGAAAAAGTATATAAAAAAGACCTTGCTGTCAATCCAAACAATGGCTGGTCATTAACCGGTATAACAACTGCATTAATTTTGCAGGGCAAGAAAAAAGAAAGCGATATAATACAGCAGGAATTAAAGACAGCTTTTGAAAGAGTTGATACTAAAATAACTGCATCGGTTTTTTGAACAGGTTTATTACGGGGTGATTACCTGAATAAAAAAATATTATTTTCACGCAAATTCAATTTGCAAAGCTTACCAGCTAAGCGATTACTAAAATTGATTAAGCCACATGCCAATAAAGTGTGTGGCTTTTCCATTGAATTTTTTTTTGAGCCAAACTTTAAGAATGCGAATTGAGCTTATGTTGCGTCGCACACTTATACACCATAGCTATATTGAGCAAAGTAAAATTCTAATTTCGTGTAACCGAATCTTAACGATTCGTAACAACATCTAAACAAATCACAAATGAAAATTTATATTTCAATGCTAAGGGGTATTAATGTAAGCGGACAAAAGAAAATTCAAATGATTGACTTAAAAGCTTTGTATGAAGCATTGAAATTTAAAGACGTTACAACCTACATTCAAAGCGGGAATATTATTTTTAAAGCGAATGAAAAAATATTCGATGAAAATCTTGCTATAAAAATTGAAGAGGCGATTTATAAAAAATATAATTTTAATGTGCCTGTTATCATCAGAAGTGTTGAAGAAATGGAGAATATAATTTCCGTTAATCCCTTTCTAAAAGAACGTGAAATAAATATTGAAAAACTGCATGTTACTTTTCTTGCAGAAAATCCTGCACAGGCAAATGTTGAAAGCATTAAGCACATCGATTATTCTCCTGATAAATTTATTATTACAGGTAAAGAAATTTATCTGTATTGTCCAAATGGTTACGGGATAACCAAACTATCCAATAATTTTTTTGAGAATAAACTTAAAGTAAAAGCCACTACGAGAAACTGGAAAACAGTTAATAAATTTGTTGAGTTGGCTGCTTCAGATTAAATGCTTTTCAACTTTACTGACTTATTGACCGTCGAACTTGCTCCGTAAAGAACAGAACGTAAAAGTGAGTGACACAACAAAAGCATAATAGTATTGTTGCAGTTCGTCCCAAAAAAAATTCTGCTACTATCTCCGAACATTTATAAATGACTGGTAAATTGTTTCCTGAATAGCGCCACGAACATTCAATTGACCAAGTTTTAAATTAGCACCTCCATCAGGACAGACACGATTGGATAAAAAAATATAAACAATATTCCATGCTGGATCAACCCAAACACAAGTACCCGTAAAGCCTGTGTGACCGTACATTTCAGGGGGTGCACTAACAGTCGGATATGGTTCTTTGCGCATAACATTATCTTTCTCCGGTTTATCAAAACCCAATCCACGTCGGCTTATATCACTATGATACAAGGTAAAAAATTTGATTGTTTCTTTTTTAAGATAATGCTTGCCGTCGAGTTCACCTCCATTCAGCAACATCTGGTACAATTTGGCAAGGTCAGTTGCATTACTGAATAATCCTGCATGCCCCGCTACACCACCAAACATAGCTGCACCAGGGTCATGCACATCACCATGTAATAACTGGCATCTGAAAATTTGTTCATTTTCTGTAGGTGTGATGGTATTTAATTCAAGTGATGTCCGTGGCTTGAAAGTGGTTGTTTCCATGTGCAATGGTTTGTAAAAAGTATCACGCACATAAGTATCCAAAGTTTTACCGGTAAGCTGCTCTACAATCTTACCCATAAAAATAAAATCATTATCACTATACACATACTTGTCTGGCGGACCCAGCTTGCTTTGTAATATGCGTGCATACATAGTATCGATCCAATCCTTACGCATATACATACTGTCTGCTACACGAATATTGAATGTGTCATCAGCAACGGGTTTATAAAATCCTGGTTTTGGAGTACCGGTTAATGTATCAATCGTTTCTCTGTAAAAAGGAATAAATGCTACTAAGCCTGCCTGGTGCAATAAAATATTTTGAATGGTGAGATTTTCCTTATCTGTGCCA
>Ga0137374_10004136_pt1 | contig 17266 bp, 12 predicted proteins | sample SagtaG_20_FD_104811 | JGI IMG/M metagenome (GOLD analysis project Ga0137374, IMG submission 104811) | Vadose zone soil microbial communities from Sagehorn Ranch, Mendocino, California, USA - Sage1_R_100_16 metaG | ecosystem: Environmental > Terrestrial > Soil > Vadose zone | place: USA...
CTCCTCTTTGCAGTAGTAGCAGCGGTTTGCCGGGTTCGCGCGGTACTCGGCACGTTCGAGCTCCCGCGTGAAGATAATCTCGTGCTGCAGACCGAATTCGCTGGCGACGCGGCGTGCGAGCGCGCGATGCGCTTCGGGATAGCTCGGACTATCGGCCGTTACTGCGAGGGCTCGGCTGCGAAGAACGCGATTCGCCGAATATGCGAGATAGGCGCTGTCGACGCCGCCGCTGAAGGCGACAATCGCGGAGCCGAGATCGGCGAGGATGTGCTCGAGCGTCCGCTCTTTGCTGCGGACTCGCTCGGGCAGACTATTCTTCGCCGTTGGGCTCGTCTCCCCAGTCGTCTTCCTCAGATTCCTCCTCGTCGTCGTCGCTCTCCTCATCTTCGTCGAACTCGTCTTCGTCTTCTTCGTCATCGTCCGCCAGTTCGAGCTCGAGCGGCGAATCATTGGCGACGCGAATCAACGCTCCGCACTCGGAGCACGAGAGCTCGTCGCCGATGTCGACATCCATTTCATCGATGTCGATCTCTGAATCGCACTCGGGACAATTGGCAGCCATGCGGCGCTCCTGAAAATACCAGTGGTTGGCTTTTTTCGGATTATATGCCGAATATTATGCCTGTCTGAGCAGGCGCATCGCGTTGGCGATGACGATGAGAGAGGTTCCGGTGTCGGCGATCACGGCCATCCAGAGCGTTGCGATGCCCGCAACGGCCAGCGCAAGAAACGCCGCCTTCAGGCCGAGCGACAGCGCGATGTTCATACGGATGTTACGAACCGTTGCGCGGCTTAGCCGAACCGCGTAAGCAATCTTCGGGAGATCGTCGGTCATGAGCGCGATGTCCGCGGTTTCGAGCGCCGCATCACTGCCAATCACACCCATCGCAATGCCGACATCCGCCGCAGCGAGCGCGGGCGCATCGTTGATGCCGTCGCCAACCATGGCCACGGATCCGTATTGCTCCCGCAGCCTGCGCACGGCCTCGACTTTTTCGTGTGGCAGGAGGGCCGCACGAACTTCGTCCACGCCCACGCGCGCGCCCACCTCGCGAGCCGCGCACTCCTGATCTCCGGTCAGCATCACGACACGGCTCACGCCTTGTCGATGCAGCAAATCAATGGCATCGCTCGCAACCTCGCGGAGCCGATCGGAGACGCCGATGACACCAACGAGTTCGTCTCCGAAGGCAACGAGAACGGCCGACGCACCGGAAGCGGCGATCTCGCCGGCCGCGTCGCGCGCCGCGACACTCAGACGCACGTGCGTCTCGAACAGCCGCGGATTGCCGCACATGATGCGCGTGCCGTTGACATGTCCCTCAGCACCCATTCCCGGCGTCGCCCGCGCGGACGAGACGAGCGGGATGGACACGGCACGCTCTCGCGCCTCGGCGACAATTGCCATCGCGATCGGGTGCTCCGAATAGCACTCAACAGCGGCTGCCAGAGCCAGCACCTCTTGCTCGTTGATCGCGCCCAGCGATCGAATGGATGTGACCCGCAATTCGCCACGGGTGAGGGTGCCCGTCTTGTCGAATGCAATCGCTCGAACACCTGCAAGGCGTTCCAGATGCACACCGCCCTTGACGAGCACGCCGCGGCGCGCGGCGCCGGCAAGCGCGGAGACGATCGACACGGGGGTCGAGATGACCAGGGCGCACGGGCAGGCGACAACCAGCACGACGAGCGCGCGATAAAACCATGGGGCGAACGCGCCGCCGAGCGCAGGAGGAATGATCGCGAGCGCCAGCGCCAACGCGATTACTACCGGCGTGTACCACCGCGCAAAACGGTCGATGAACTGCTGCGACGGCGCGCGTTGAGCCTGCGCCGTCTCGACGAGATGAATAATCCGTGCAAGCGTCGTGTCGCGGCGTCGATGAGTGACCTTGACGTCGAGCGCGCCGTGTCCGTTGATGGTGCCGGCGAACACCTCGTCGCCCGTCGCCTTGTCGACCGGCAGCGACTCGCCGGTGATCGGCGCCTGGTTGACCTCGGAGCGGCCGGACAGAACCTCGCCGTCGAGCGGAATCTTCTCGCCAGGCCGTATCAGCATGAGGTCGCCGATATCGATCCGATCGACGGGCACGTCCTCGTCGCCATGGCCGCCTCGAATCCGCGCGACGGCCGGGGTGAGGTCCATCAACGCGCGAATCGCTTCGCGCGCCCGGTCCATGCTGCGTGATTCGAGCCACTGCGCAATGGCAAACAGAAACACCACGGTAGCGCCCTCGGCCCATTCGCCCAGAGCAAGCGCCCCGGCAACGGCAATGAGCATGAGAACGTTGATATCAACCGCGCGCGATCGGATGGCGTGCACCGCTCGCCGTCCCGTGAACACACCCGCCGACGCGACAGCCGCCAGATAAAGCGGCACGGATGCGCGCGCGCCGAGGCCGAGCAGCTGACACAGCAGTCCCCCGGCGAGCGCCACGCCTGCAATCGCGACGAGCCGGCTGCGCGCTTCGGGGCTCGCCGCCACGACCGGCTCCTCGTGTTCGAGCCATGCGCGCATGCCGGTTTCCGCCACGGCATCGACGATCGAATTGGTCGAGAGCAGCGCCGCGTCGTAAGTGACATGGAGGCGTTGAGACAGCACGTCGGCCGAAAGGGCCTCGATGCCGGTCAACGGACGCAGCCGGCGTTCGAGGATTCGCGCTTCCTCGCCGCAGCACAATCCGTCGACACGGAATATCGATTCCGCGTGTACCTCGCATCGCGTACATACCGGAGCGGCGGCCGTCGCGGCAGGTGCGGTCATCGGCTCCGCGCGACCGTTTGTCTGGAAGATCCGATTCTGAGATGGCGCGCGGCGCGGCTACCCACCCCGCGAGTCTCTTGCACGTGACGCAGTGCCTGCCGGAAGAGCGTGATGATGTGGCGGTCGTCGAGCGCGTAGAAGATCATGCGCCCCTCGCGTCTCGATCGGACGAGGCGCAGGTTGCGCAGCAGCCGCAACTGATGCGACACGGCGGACTCGGACAATCCAATCAGCGTCGCCAGATCGCACACGCATAACTCGCCCTGAGACAGCGCATCGAGCATGCGCACGCGCGTGGGATCTCCGAGCGTGCGGAACGTTTCCGCGAGCGTCGACGCGTCCTCGACGTCGACGAGACGGCCGCGAAGCGCGGTCAGCTGCGCAGGATGGATGTGGATGACGTCGCAGGTGTCGCGGTCGCGGCCGGACGCGACATCTGAGCGATTGCTCATATGTTCATGATAGAAGATTTTGGTCCGGATTGAAAGTTCAACTTCAAGAGAGGTGGGCCAGCGCCGACTTGACCTGCTCGTAGTCCGGCTCGTGCCGCGCGTCGTCCAGCACCTGCTTGTGCCGGACGATGCCGTCGCGGTCGATGACGAACACGGCACGTTTCGCGATGTCCTTCAGGCCGATCATGTCGGGATTGACGACGTCGTACTGACGGATGACGTCCTTGTTGTAATCGCTCAGGAGCGGAAAATTGAACCGCTGCTGATCGGCCCACGCCTTCAGTGCGAAAAACGTGTCGGTGCTCACACCCAATATCTGTCCATGGGACGCGTCGAGTGTGGCTATCGAATCGCGAAAGCTGCACATCTCGCTCGTGCACACGGCGCTGAACGCACCGGGAAAGAACGCCAGGACGGCCGGCCCGTTTTCGAGCGCCGCGCTGAGCGTGACGGGCTGACGGTCCTGGTTCATGAGGGTGAAATCGGGGGCCTTGGAACCCACGTCGATAGACATCAGGACAGACTACAACGAGCGCAGGGTCATTCGCGGAGCTTCAGCCGGCGAGTACCTCTACGGCAGCAGGACGAGACGATGAGCGCGCACGCCGTCGACGGCACTGCGCGTGAACGGCTGCGCGCGGTAATGCCCCGTCCGCCACATCTCGTTTTGGTCGAAATAATGCGGGCTCAGCGGATGTCCCGACTGTCCGGCCGGCAGCACCACGCGTGAATCGTCCCAGTGGCCGACGTCGAGCACCTGCCGCCACGACGGCAACTCCCACGCCCCAAACGGTGCCCGGCGATTGAAGCTGACGCGCATCACCGTGGTCCCATCGCCGGCGATTTCCGACGGCCGTGGATTGAGGAACCAGCTCAGTGGAAATCCACCGCCCGCCAGCGGATGAGAGAAGCGGGCGGCGTGCATACGTCCCCAGTTCCAGTTGCCTGACGCGCCGTAGTTCCGCTCGAGCGTTTCAACGGCGTCACGAGCGGCCAGGATCATGATCTCGTCTCGCGTCTCGCGTCGATCGATCGTACCGATGTCATCGAACCATTTCGATCGCGGGTCGTCGATGACCGTGTACAGGCCGGACGGGCGCTCCGCTCCCGCCCACTCGTAGAACTGGTTGAAAAGATCTTCGCCCATTTCGTCGAAGAACGTTCGCTGCCACAACGCGGCCTCGAACGCCTCATACAACGCCGTCACGGACCGCCCATCCACCTTGCGGTCCCAGACACCGAGTTGCTCGAGGGCGTTGGTCACCGACCGGTCCGCACCAGCCTTTTTTGCTGCCGCAATGGCGCCCGGCAGGCCGGCAAGGACACGATCGGCGGCGATGCTTTGCAGATCGTTCTGAAGCGACGTCGCCGCGTCGAGAGTGATCGCCTTATCCGATTCAAGCGCCTGATGAAGGCGCGTCGTGCGGAACGGCGCGGCCCAATCTCGCGTGATGAGCCCCGGCCAAGTGCGATCGACCTCGTTGTTCGACGAGGTGATGTATCCGTCCGGCGGATTGAAGGCGCGCGGCAGGGTCGACGGGTTCACGCGCGCCGTCCACTCGCCTTCGCCAATCGATCCGTCAATCGGCATCGTGCCGTTGCCGCTGGCGCGCAAGGGCAGCACCCCCGACATTGCGTAGCCGATGTTCCCGTCCACATCCGCATACACAAAGTTCTGTGATGGCGCGGTGAACCCTTCGACCGCGGTCAGAAACTCGGCCCATGAGCCCGCGCGGTCGAGTGACTCGAACGCTCCGGCCATTTCGCCGGCGATCTCCCACCGCAGCGCAAACGCACGCCGCTCTCCGCGCCGTTCGGTCACTGGGTTCAGCCAGTCGGGCGGCGTTTCCCAATCAAGACCCAAATCTGCGAAGACCGGTCCGTGCCGAGTGCGCCAGATCTCGAACGGCTCCGGCTGGCGTCCGCGCACGGGAATGTCGGCACGGGTGATCGCCACAGGCAACCACTGCCCCTGGTAGAGATAGCGACGGCGCGCGAGATCGAAACGTTCGATGTAAAGGTCCTGCACGTCCGCGCCCGTATTCGTCACGCCCCAGGCGATCCGCTCGTTGTGCCCAATGACCACGAATGGTGTTCCTGGAATCGAGACACCCGTTACGTCGAGACCGGCAGCCACCAGATGCACCTCGTACCAGACGACCGGAAATTCAATCTGCAGGTGCGGATCGTTTGCCAGGAGCGGCCGGCCTGTCGTCGTGCGTCTGGGCGACACGACAAAGTTGTTGGAGAGACCGCGCCGCGCCGCTGGATCGAGCCACTCGAGTCCGGCGGGCCATTCGGGCCGCGTCGCAAGCTGCGACAGCGCGTGTGCGGTCAGATCCGCTTGCGTTTCGATGAACGATGGCTGTGGGGTATTCGACGTATGGCTCAGGATTGTCGGACCGTTCCCAGGATAGGAGCCGGCCAATCGCTGCGCCTCGAACATCCCGAATCGTGCGGCGAGCGCGTGCCGCACCAGTTCTGACTGATGGTTCTCCGCCAGCCGCCACGCGAGCAAGCGCCCAACCGCCAGCGAATCCACAGGCGTCCAGGGCGCCGGATCGAAGCGCAGGAGCTGAAACTCGATCGGTTTGAATCGTCCTGTCGCGCGCGTGCGTTGTGCGTTGACACCGTCGGTGTAGTGCGTCAACGCGGTACGCACCGCAGGAGACGCGGCTTCCCATTCGGCCTCGGCACCCGCTTTCAGGCCGAGCGTCAGCAGCCGCCTGTCGACGGGCAGCGTCCGTTCTCCGAGCACTTCAGACAACCGGCCGTAGGCCGCGCGGCGGTACAGCTCCATCTGCCACAGACGTTCGCGCGCGTGCAGGACGCCCACGGTGGCCCAGGCGTCCTCCATGCCGGCCGCATAGACATGGGGCACCCCGTACTGGTCGAAGATCACTTCTGCCGGCGCGACAAGGCCAGATACATGCTCTTCGCCGTCCAAAACAGGGAGGGACTGTCGAGCCCACCAGACGGCGCCGGCAACGCCGGCCAGGACCGTAAGGGTGACCGCCAGAATGAGGATTCGCTTCACGGGCGGGTTAGCGCGGGCGCGGCTTGCCGGCTCTGGACGCTTCGAATAGGATGGGGGGCTGGCGTTCCCAAAAGACGCCGCATCTAACCCCTCAATTCACTTGAGTGGCGCATCGTCGGATCGGGGAAACTCCGCGAGTCTGGCGCGAACGTGCGGCCGTTGGGCATGTGCGAATGACCATTCGAGTGAAGTCTGGGGCTAGATTACCGGCCTTCGGCCGGTAATGAAAGTTACAAGTTCAAAGTTCATCCCTCGACAAGCTCGGGATCACCTGGAGCGAAGTCGTCCATCGACGCTGCTCGAGGCGACCCTGAGCCTGTCGAAGGGTCGAGGGGCCGAGGGGTCAAAGTTCAAAGTTGAAACCAAGAGTTCAAAGCTGGACGTCCAATGTCCGAGGTTGCCGTGTTCTTCACCTCGCGCTCTGCACTGCGCAGATGAACTGCAATTGGTGTTCCTATGATTGAAGTTCAGAATCTCACCAAACGCTACGGGCCGGTGACAGCCGTCGACAACGTGAGCTTTCGCGTCGAACCCGGCGAGATTCTCGGCTTTCTCGGTCCAAACGGCGCCGGCAAAACGACGACGATGCGCGTCATCACCGGGTACATACCGGCGACCGAGGGCCGCGTCATCGTAGCCGGGCATGACGTGTTCGAGCAGCCAATCGACGCGAAGCGCCGTACCGGCTATCTGCCGGAAACGCCGCCGCTGTACCCCGACATGACCGTGCGCGAGTACCTGATGTTCGTCGCGCGCATCAAGGGTGTGCCGAGACGCGAAACGGTATCGCGCGTCCAGGATGTCATGAAGCGTACGCGCGTCACCGACATGGCAAGTCGCCACTGCGCGAAGTTGTCGAAAGGATATCGACAGCGCGTCGGTCTCGCGCAGGCCATTCTCCACAATCCCGATGTGCTCGTCCTCGACGAACCGACCGCCGGCCTCGACCCGAAACAAATCATCGAGACGCGGCAACTCATTCGCGAGCTCGGTGGCTCACACACCATCATCCTGAGCACACATATCCTGCCGGAAGTTTCACAGACCTGCCAACGCGTCGTCATCATCAACAACGGGAAAGTCGTCGCGGTCGATACGCCGGAGAATCTCACCGCGCGTCTACGTGGCTCCGAGACGATATATCTGCAGGTGGCGGGACCGGAAAGTGACGTGAGCGCCGCGCTCGGCACCATCGCCGGCGTTACCCGAGTGTCGGCGACAGACGGCCCTGACGGCGTTCTCAATATCGAGGTGGACTCCGAGCACGGGCACGATGTGCGCCGCGAGTTGGCCGCCACGGTTGTGAATCGCGGGTGGGGCCTGCTGGAGCTCAGGCCAATCCGTATGAGCCTCGAAGACATCTTCCTGAGGTTGACCACCGAAGAACCGGCGAGCGGCGGCGGCACTGCCGACGAGGCACGCAGCGGCAGACCCGCCGAACCGGTTTCGCAAGCCGCGGAGCAAAATCATGCGTAACGTCCTCGTGATAGCGGGCAAGGAAATCCGCTCGTATTTCAACTCGCCGATTGCATACGTGGTGATCGGGTTTTTCGCGCTGCTCTACGGGTACTTTTTCTACGTGCTGCTGACGTACTTCGAGCGGCAAAGCATGCAGATGACGATGCAGATGGGCGGCGGCAGCATGAACATCAACCAGATGCTCATCGGCCCCGTGTTCAGCAACGCCGAAGTCATCCTCCTCTTCATCTTGCCGATGGTGACGATGCGGACGTATTCGGAGGAGAAGCGATCGGGCACGATCGAGCTGCTCCTCACCTCGCCGCTGACCGACTGGCAAATCATCCTGGGCAAGTTTCTCGGGGCGATGACGCTCTTTGCGGCGATGCTGGCCGTCACGCTCATTCACGTCGGGCTGCTGTTCATCTACGGCCAGCCGGAGTGGAAGCCGGTGGTGACCGCATATCTCGGCATGCTGCTGATGGGCGGCTGCTTCATCTCACTCGGGCTCTTCATCTCGAGCGTGACGAAGAACCAGATAGTCGCCGGAATGGTGACCTTTGCCGCGTTTCTCCTGTTCTGGGTGATCAACTGGATGGGCAGCTTCGTCGGCACGACGGCGCAAGCCGTGCTGGCGCACCTGTCGATCATCGATCACTTCGAGGATTTCTCGAAGGGCATCATCGATACGAAGCACCTCGTGTACTACGTGAGCTTCATCGCATTTGGGTTGTTTCTCACGGCGAAGTCCGTGGACAGCGAACGGTGGCGAGGCTGATGGTCAACCGAATTGTCAGCATAATCGGCTGGATCGGCACGGGGCTCGTCTTCGGCGCCGTGGCGGTCCGCTTCGGCAAGCCTGAGTGGGGTCAGTATGCAACGTGGGCCGCGTGGGCGGGCCTTGCCTGTGTGCTGATCTACATGGCCGGACAATGGCGCGACGTTGTCTCGTTCTACGGCCGGCGGCAGGCGCGATACGGCACCATTTCAATCGTGGGCATCCTCGTCGCCCTGGGCATCGTGATCGCGATCAACTACCTCGCCGTGCGGCAGAGCAAGCGGTGGGATCTGACGGCGAACCAGGTTTACAGCCTGTCGGATCAGACGACCAAAATGCTGCAAACGCTCGATGCGCCGGTGAAGATGACGGTGTTCGACCGGAGCACCGACTTGGACCGGTATCGCGATCGGCTCGACGAATATCGCTACCACTCGAACAAAGTGTCGGTCGAGTACGTCGACGCCGACCGTAATCCCGCGCGTGCGAAAGCCGCGCAAATCCAGCAATACGGAACGATCGTCATCGAATACAAAGACAAGGTGGAACGCGTCACGAACAGCGACGAGCAGACCATCACCAACGGCATCATCAAAGCGATGACCGGCGCCCAGCGGAAGGTGTATTTCACGCAAGGCCACGGCGAAAAGGACACGTCCAATTCGGACCGGGCCGGTTATAGCTCCGTCGTGCAGGTGTTGACGCACGACAACTACGGAGTCGAGCCGCTGGTGCTGGCGCAGAAACGCGAGGTTCCTGCTGATGCGACCGCGGTGATTGTCGCCGGACCGCGCACCGACTTTCTGCAACCGGAAATCGATGCGCTCAAGAAGTACGTCGTCAAAGGCGGCAAGGTGATGTTCCTTCTCGATCCGCCCGAGGGCGCCGACGGCAACAGTTTGCCGCTGCTGACGGGCTATCTGAAAGAGTGGGGCATCGAAGTCGGGAACGACATCGTTCTCGATGCCAGCGGCATTGGACAACTGCTCGGCACCGATGCGTCGGTGCCGGTTGCCGCTCCGCCGTACCCATCGCATCCGATTACGGAGCGATTCAATTTGATGACGGCGTACCCGCTGGCGCGATCGGTGCGGCCAATCGAGGGAGGATCCGAGGGCCATACAGCGCAGCCATTCGTGCAAACGAGCGCGCAGAGCTGGGCCGAAACGGATCTCAAAAGCCTCACCACTGGAGGCGGACAAGTCGAGTTCAACGCCGACAAGGGCGACAAACAAGGACCCGTGCCGCTCGGCGCCGCCGTATCGGCACCGGCGACGGACGCGCCGACGCCGCCGGCGACGAACTCGAGCAGCAACGGACCCACGCCGCCGCCGAAACCCGAATCGCGTGTAGTCGCAATTGGCGACTCCGACTTCGCGGCGAATTACGCACTCGGCATTCAGGGCAATCGCGACATGTTCATGAACGCGGTGAACTGGATCGCGCAGCAGGAAAACCTGATCGCCATCCGGGCGCGCGAGCCCGAGGATCGTCGGATCACGCTCACGGCGGATCAGCATCGGTTGATTCTGCTGGTGTCGCTCCTCATCGTTCCCGGCCTGATAGGAGCGACGGGCGTTTACACCTGGCTGCGGAGGCGCCGGGCGTGAGAGGGCTGAAGTCGACGCTTCTGCTCGTCGCGATTCTCGCGGGGCTTGGAGGCTACATCTACTTCGTCGAGGCGAAGCGTCCGGCCGGGGGATTCGGCGCTTCCGGCAGTTCCGAGACGAAGGAAAAGGTCTTCGCCGTCGAGGCCGACAAGATTGAGGAGATCCGCGTTACGGCCGACAAGCAGCCGACGGTTCTCAAGAAGGTCAACGGCAACTGGCGCATCGAGGAGCCTGCTCCCGCCGACGCTGATCAGAGCGAAGCGTCAGGGCTCGCCACGAATCTTGCTGGGCTCGATCTGACGCGAGTGGTGGAGGAAAGCCCGACGGATCTGTCGCAGTACGGCCTCGCCGATCCGCGCGTGAAGGTGGCGTTCAAAGCGCAGGGCGGCGCGGCCGGCGAGATCGCCATTGGTGAAAAGACGGCCACGGGAAGCGATTTGTACGCGGCCAAGTCTGGCGACAAACGCGTGTTTCTCATCGCGTCGTATGTGGAAAGCACGTTCAAGAAGAAGCCGTTCGATCTTCGAGACAAACGCATCCTCAACGTCAAGCGCGACGATATCGACCTGCTCGATATCACGGGAGCAACGGACCTGCAGCTGGCCCGGAGCGGGACCGACTGGAACGTCAAGCGGCCGATGCAGGCGCGCGGCGACTACAGCGCGGTCGAGGGTCTGCTCACAAGACTCTCGTCGGCATCGATGACGAAGATGGTCGAACAGGCGCCGAGCGGCGGCGCGCTCGCACCCGACGTGCTCGCAAAGTACGGGCTCGACAAGCCGTCGTTGACGGTCACGATCGGCGCCGGCAGTTCGCGCGCGACCGTGGCGATCGGGAAGGAGGAGAACGGCGAGGTGTACGCGCGGGACGTCGCGCGTCCGATGGTGTTCACCGTCGATCCGACGCTCGCAACGGATCTGAAAAAGCCAGCGGACGAGTACCGCAACAAGAATTTGTTCGAATTCCGATCGTTCAGCGTCTCGCGGCTGCGCATCGTCCGCGGAAGCGACACGTACGAGTTTCAGAAGGTCGCGGCCAGCGGCGCCAATCAATCGGACAAATGGCAGCGCGTCGGCAGTGGAGGCGCGGCAACCGACGTGGACGCCGTGAAGATGGACGATCTCGTTTCGAAGCTTTCCAACCTGCGGATCGAATCCTTCGTGGCGAGCGCGCCGGCACAATCGGAGCTCGTCGTGTCGGCGAGTCACGACCAAGGCAAATTCGAACGCGTACGGTTCGGCAAGAGCGGCAGCGATACGATCGCGACCCGCGACGGCGAGCCCGGCGCCGGAAAAGTCGACGCGAATAATTACGGTGAGGTGCTGAAGGCGTTCGACGCAGTCGTGAAGCCCGCGACGTAGCGAGGCGCGTGGAGGGCGCGGCTTTAGCCGCGCCGCTGCGGCGGGACTGAAGTCCCGCCCTCCGCACCGGCTAAGATCTCCTCGTGCGCTCTCGTCTCACGGTCACTCTCCTCCTCGCGCTCGTCCTCCACGCCTGCACGTCGCACGGCTCACTTCCGCCACCCGCTGCCGCAACACACCAACTCAGCGCGTCTGACGCGCTCCGGCAGGATCTTCGGCAACTGTTCGACACTCCCGTATTCGAACACGCACAGTGGGGCGTGGACGTGCGTCTCCTCGCCACGAACGAGCCTCTCTTCAGCCTCAACCCCCGGCGATTTCTGCTGCCTGCATCGAACCAGAAGCTTCTCACCACAGCGGTTGCCGCCGAGCGCCTTGGATGGGACTTTCGCTTCGTCACGCGAGTGGTCTCGACCGGCACCGTTGCTCCGGATGGAACGCTTACGGGCGATCTCATCGTGATCGGCACTGGCGATCCCTCAATCAACCCTCGTCATCCCGAACGGTGGCATGTCTTCGACGATTGGGCCGCCACGCTTCAGACGCTCGGCATCCGCAGCATCGGTGGCCACATCATTGGCGACGACAACGCGATCGAAGAGCCGGGATTGGGTGAGGGGTGGTCGTGGGACAACCTCCAGTACGGGTACGGCACTGCGGTGGGCGCGCTGCAATACAACGAAAATCAAGTCGAATTAATCATCGCGCCCGGTCTCGAGGCGGGAAAACCTGCGGCGATCAGCTCGTCACCGGCAGGTCACGGGCTGCTGATTCATAACCTGGTCGCGACGGCCGAAGCCGGCGCGACGAGCGATCTCGACATCGCACGACTGCCTGCGTCGAACGTGATCGAGATTCGTGGACGGATCGCCGCCGACGCCAAGCCGACGACCATCACCGCCTCGGTCGAGAACCCCACCTTGTTTTACTTGCACGCGCTGAAGGACGCGCTCGAGCGCCATGGCATTGCTGTCACCAGCAGCGCGATCGATGTCGACGATCTCCGCTCGCCGCTCGATCTGACGCATCCAACCGAGCTCATCGTCGACCGATCGCCGCCGCTGTCGGAGATCATCGATGTCTGTTTGAAATGGAGCCGCAACGAATACGCGGAGACGCTGCTGCGGGCCCTCGCGCCTCCCGATCACCCTGCCTCCGCGCCAGGCGGCCTGGACGCGATTCGATCTCAGCTCGACGCCTGGGGCATCGCTCCTGAGTTGTATCTGGCACGCGACGGCTCAGGCCTGTCGCGGCAGGATTACGTGTCTGCAGAGGCGTTCACCCGGTTGCTGTCGCATATTGCCAACGATGCAAAGCTGTTCGACCCGTTTCGCTCGGCTCTGCCGGTCGCCGGCGTAAGCGGCACGTTGGCCGATCGGATGAAAGCCACGGCGGCTGAGAATCACGTCTGGGCCAAGACCGGAACGCTATTGAACGTTCGGACCCTGTCCGGATATGCGATCACGAACGGCGGCGAGACGGTTGTGTTTTCGATGCTCGCGAACAACTTTCGCGTGCCGGCAACGGAGATCGACGCGGCAATGGACAAGGCGCTCGCGCGAATTGTGGAGTTCAAACGATAAAGCGTGGCGCACCGAAACAGCGAGGCGCAGACACGCGAGCTACAATGAGCGCCACCAGTACACTTGGATCTCCCTTGGCTCTTGCTTCCGGCGCTCGCCTCGGCCCCTACGAAATCGTCAGCCCGCTCGGTGCCGGCGGTATGGGCGAAGTGTATCGGGCACAGGACACGCGTCTCGAACGGGTGGTGGCCATCAAAGTTCTACCGGACGGTGTCACCGCGTCTCCGCAAACTCTCGAGCGTTTCCAGCGGGAAGCGCGGGCGGCCTCATCGCTCAACCACCCCAATATCTGCACCATTTACGATGTCGGCACCGATCCACCGTTCATCGCGATGGAGCTGCTCGAAGGCGAGACGCTCCAGCAGCGGCTCCGGCGCGGCCTGATGGAGGTCCCGGCCCTCGTTGACATCGCGTTCGCCGTTGCCGATGCCCTGGATGCGGCGCACAGCAAGGGCATCGTGCATCGCGACATCAAACCCGCGAACATCTTCCTCACTCCGCGCGGCGCGAAGATCCTCGACTTCGGCTTGGCCAAAGCCACCCTACCGCAGGCAGCGACTCCGTCGATGCAACCGACGACGGCCTTGTTGACGGACCTTGGGAGCACGGTCGGCACCGTTGCTTACATGTCACCCGAGCAGCTGCGCGGTGAAGACGTCGACTCGCGTACCGACCTCTTCTCGTTCGGGTTGGTGCTCTACGAGATGGCGACGGGAAGACCGGCATTCGGCGGCGCAACGAGCGCGGCGCTCGCGGCTGCGATTCTCCACGAAGAGCCGCGGGCGCCACGTCAACTCCGAGCTGAATTGCCTGAACGACTGGAAGGGGTGATTCTCAAGGCCATCGAAAAAGATCGCGAGCTGCGCTACCAGCACGCGTCGGACATTCGCAACGACCTCCAACGGCTGAAACGCGATACTGATTCGGCGCTACGCGCAGTCCGCGACAAACCTCGTTTTGCTCCTGGCATCAACCGCCGCTGGAAGGTGATGGTTCCTGCCATCGGGGCCGTGCTGGCGTTGCTCGTCGTCGGAGGCTACTTCTTTGCTCGCGGCCCAACCACGCTCACCGACAAGGACACGATTGTCCTCGCGGATTTCGATAACAAGACCGGTGATCCGGTGTTTGACGACACGCTGCGCCAGGGACTGTCCGTGGAGCTTCAACAGTCTCCGCTCCTAAGCCTAATTTCGGACAGGCAGGTCCAGAAACAGCTGGCTCTGATGGGACAGCCGAAAGAGGCGCGGCTCACTTCGGAAGTGGCTCAGCAAATCTGCGAGCGAACCGCAAGTGCGGCTGTTCTGGAGGGCTCGATCGCGAGCGTTGGAAGCCAATATGTGTTGGGCTTGCGCGCAAAGAACTGCAACACCGGAACCACTCTGGACCAGGAGCAGGCGGTAGCGGCGAGGAGAGAAGACGTCCTGAACGCTCTGAGTCAGATCGCCCGCAGATTCAGAACCCGGACGGGCGAATCGCTGGCCACGGTGGAAAAGTCTACCCCGCTCGCCGAGGCGACGACATCTTCACTCGAAGCCCTGAAAGCTTACAGCACCGGAATGAAGGTAGTCGTCTCCTCCGGGAATGCCGCGGCCATACCTTTTTACCGGCGCGCTGTCGAAATCGATCCGAAGTTCGCGATGGCGTACGCCAATTTGGGACTCTCGTCCAGTGCTGATGGAGACTCCGTCTTGTCGGCCGACAGCACGAGAAAAGCGTGGCAACTGCGGGATCGTGTCAGCGATCGAGAGAAGTTTTTTATCGAGTTCACCTACGACCGGCAAGTGACCGGAAACCTCGAAAAGGCGTACAAAACCCTCGAGTTGTGGCTGCAGACGTATCCTCGCGGGCAGCAACCCAGTGCGCAGGGTTTGCTCGGGGGCCTTGCCACGCATGGGACCGGCCGCTTCGAAAGAGTGATCGAGACATCCCAAAGAGAGATCGCGGAAAATCCCGACATCGTATTTGGTTACGCGAACCTTGCGTCCGCGAATTATTTCCTGGACCGCTTTGAAGAAGCCCAGACTGTCATTCAACGAGCTTCCGAGCGCAAGCTGGGTGAAGGTAGTCTTCTGGTGATTCTCTACAACATCGCGTTGCTAAAGGACGACAGGGAGCAGATGGACCGGGTCGTAGGTCTGGCCAGGGGAAAGCCCAAGGCGGAACACGCGATGACTCACCAGCAGGCTCTCGCGCTGGCTCGTTCCGGCCGGCTGGAGGCGGCCCGCCGATCGTCGAATCGAGCCATCGATTTGGCCCTGCAAGAGGGGGATCGCGAAACCGCTGCGAGTTACCAGGCCGCACGAGCGATGTGGGAAGCCGTTTGCAGGAACGCTGCCGAAGGGAAAGGCAATGCCATGGCGGCGCTCGAGCTTTCGAAGGGCCGGGATGTCGAATACGCTGCCGGCCTTGCCCTGGCTCTTTCGGGAGACTCCACCCGATCGCAACCGATTGCCGATGATCTGGAAAAACGTTTCCCGGAAGATACGTTCGTCAAATTTACTTACGTACCGGTTCTTCGCGCGTTATCGGCACTGGAGCGCGGGAAGCCCACAGACAGCGTGGAGCAGCTGCAAATCGCTCTGCCCTATGAGCTGGCGGTGAACGGCCTCAACTTCACTCATTTTTATCTTGGCGGTCTGCACTCGGCGTATGTGCGCGGCGAAGCGTTGCTGGCCACGCACCGGTATCCGGAAGCGGCCGCCGAGTTTCAGAAGATTCTCGATCATCGTGGGATCGTCGGCGCGGATCCCATAGGCGCACTAGCGCACGTGCAATTGGGCAGGGCATTCGTGTTATCGGGAGACACGATCAAGGCAAAGGCGGCCTATCAGGATTTCCTCGCGCTGTGGAAAGACGCGGACCCCGACGTCCCGATTCTCAGGCAAGCCAGGGCAGAATACGCCAAGCTGCAGTAGTTTTCGCAATCAGCGCGCTTCGCGTCTTCGTCCGTGGCTCCGCGTTTCGGTGGCCTGTCTCACAGCGTGACGTATCGTCCAAGCAGCACCGCCATCAACATCCCGACGGCGCCCACCACCAACGCGCCAGCCAGTCCGACGGCAAACGGCTTTGCGCCCACTCCCTTGAACACGCCGAAGCTTGTGTTCAGTCCCACTGCGGCCATCGCGCTGCCGAGAAAAATCCGCGACGCCCAATAGTCACCGAGCTGACTGGCAATCCTCGACCAGTCACCCGCGTAAAGGTGCCACGCGTACGGCCTCTGGGCGAACAGCGACCCGAACGAAGAAAGAGCGCCGATAATCGTGCCGAACGCTTCGCCCGACGCACGCACGCCGGCATCGCCAATCGTGCGCAGCACGGCCATGCCGAGAAAGCCAATCACGAATCCGGGTACGTACGTGGTCCACGGCAGGCGACGCTCCATTGTCGTTGCGGTGTGCGTTGCGCGCACGTGCCGCCACGTCAGATACGGTATGACGGCGCCGAGAAACAGGTTCCGCGTCAGCTTCGTGACCGTCGCCACGCTCAGGACGATGTCGTCTGCATACATCTGCCGGTAGGTGAGCGCCGCGCCGACCACCTGTGATGTGTCATGCACGGCCGTCCCGAGAAACAGGCCGATGGTTTCGGAGTGTGTCAGGAACGCATGCGCCAGATACGGGTACGTCAACATGCCGAACAGGCCGAAGGCGACGATATTCGCGACGGCATAGGCCACTTCGCGCTCGTCCGCTTTGATCGCCGGCGCGGTGGAGACAATGGCGGTGACACCGCAGATGCTCGTGCCGGCGGCGATCAAGGTGCCGAGCCGCGGTGGAAGGCCAAGGCGATCGTTGAACCAGGTCACGAATACGAGGCCGGTGACGATGGCCGCGAGCACAACGGGCACGCCTGCGGCGCCAAGCCGCATGACGTCGAATGCGCTGAGACGGATGCCCACCAGCACGATGCCGAGACGCAGAATCGTCTTGAGACAGAAGTGCACTCCCGGCGTGAGCAGTGCCGGGAGCGGCACGACATTGCGAAGAAGAAGACCGATGATGATTGCGATAGGCACGCCGGAGATGGGGCTGCCCGCATTGAGCCCCTGTGCCGCCATCAACGCGCGTCCGAGCACGTCGGCGAGCCAGAAGCCCGTGAACATCACGAGAACCGAAAGAGCAATCCCGGGCAGCAGTTGAAGTAGCGAAAACGTGCGGCGAGTCGCGGGCACGCGCAGTCTCAGACTAGGAGCCTGTCAGCCAGAACGCCCCGACGAGGAATGC
>Ga0137374_10004147_pt1 | contig 17238 bp, 13 predicted proteins | sample SagtaG_20_FD_104811 | JGI IMG/M metagenome (GOLD analysis project Ga0137374, IMG submission 104811) | Vadose zone soil microbial communities from Sagehorn Ranch, Mendocino, California, USA - Sage1_R_100_16 metaG | ecosystem: Environmental > Terrestrial > Soil > Vadose zone | place: USA...
ACCAACGATGCCGGCAACCTGGGCGCTCATTGGACCAACAACACCGTCTACGGGACGCATGCCATCGGTTGTAATCCAGGCTCGGGTACAGTCGCTTGCGTGCAGTGGTACCAACTCGGCAACCTCGACGGCCCGGGCACGCCAATCCTGGCCGGGCAAGGCATCATCGGCAGCAATGGCCAGTATCGCTTCTACCCGGATCTGGCGGTGGACAATGCGGGGAACGTGGGTATCGGCTACGCGTATTCGTCCAGCGCCGACTTCGCGGGGATTCGCTATTCGGGATTGCAGTCGGGTGTCTTACAGCCGGAAGCAGTCCTGAAGGCAGGCGAGAAGAATGCCAATGGCGGGCGCTGGGGAGACTACGCCGGCACGACGACCGATCCCAACGGCTGCACGGTCTGGCACTTTGAAGAATATGCCCGCAACGGGTCGCTCTGGGGCACCTGGGTCGGCTCGTTTAGTTTCTCCGGGTGCGGCGCGCCGGCCTCGACCCCGACGCCGACTCCAACTCCCACGCCGACTCTAACCCCGACGCCCACGCCGACCCCCACGCCCAGCGGAAGTGGCCCCTGCACGGGGGCCGGGCTGACGGCGAGCCCGTCGTCGCCGCAGGTGGTGGGGACGGCGGTGACGGTGACCGGAAGCGCCATCGGCTGCACCAGCCCACAGTACAGGTTCTGGCTGAACACGCCCGGGGTGGGCTGGTCGATCGTACAGGACTGGAGCAGCGGCAAGACCTACAACTGGAACACGACCGGCCAGGTGGCTGGGACGTACGTGTTCGAGGTCGACGTCCGTCAGACGGGCTCGGCCTCGCCGGCCGAGGCCTACGCGCAGCTGAACTACACCCTGCTGAGCGGGGCGCCGTGCACGTCGGCCGGACTGACGGCGAGCCCGCCCTCGCCGCAGGTGGTGGGGACGGCGGTGACGATGACCGGCAGCGCCAGCGGCTGTCCCAGCCCACAGTACAAGTTCTGGCAGAACACGCCCGGGGTGGGCTGGTCGATCGTGCAGGACTGGAGCAGTAGCGCGACGTACAACTGGAACACGACCGGCCAGGTGGCTGGGACGTACGTGTTCGAGGTCGACGTCCGTCAGACGGGCTCGGCCTCGCCGGCCGAGGCGTACGCCCAGCTCAGCTATACGCTGCAGAACCCCTGATCCGATGGGCCTTTGGGGCTACGGACTGAGCTGGATCCTGCCGATCTCGAAGTAAGTCTGACCCGCACCGAGCGCGAGGCGCTGGCCGTCGCGCGGGTCATACAGTCCGACGATGATGGTGTATTCGCCCGCCGGCAGGTCCTTCGAGATCGGGATCCGGTGAACGTCGGGGACCGGCTCGCGCAGGTCCCAGCCGGTCGTCGGGCTCTGGCCGTTGTCGGGTTGGCCGTCGTGCTGGGCGACGAGCGTGCCGTCGGCGCTCAAGAGCTGGGTGAAGACCGTGTAGGCCACCTCCATTGGCCGCTCGGCCTGCCACACCAGGCTGACGTCCAGATTCGAGGCTCGGCCGGCTGGCAGCCGAGCGCCAGGCTGCAGACCGTAGCCGATCAGGCGGACCTGGTCGCCGAAGAGCGCGCTCAGCGGGTTGGTCGCGGCCGCCTCGACTGCGCGGCCTTCGCGGCCCTTGACCGACACCCGACTCAGCTCGAGGCGAGCCGCCGGCCGCTCCGCTGCGGCCTCGACCAACTCCAGGACCAGTCGGCCCTCACCCGCGCCAGCCGCCCGGCCGACCCGCAGTCGGTACTGGCCGCGGAAGATGTCGCCACGCTCCCAGCGCGCCGTGCTATTAGTGGGCCCGGCCACTGTGCTCGTCACCTCAGCCCACGGCTTGCCATCGCGGCCAACCAGGCTGAGGCGGACGCTGTAGTCGCGCCGAACGTCGCGGCTCGCCCGCCAGACCAGCGCCAGGTCGAGTGACTCACCCGCGCTCAGTTCCGCCCGGCCGAGGTCCTGGCCGATCAGCTCGAGATCGTCGTTGAGCTTCAGGTGGCGGCGGTCCGCGATCGCCACATCACGCTCACGCGCCTGGACGTCGCTCTTGGCCAACTCGACGTCGACCAATCGGGCAGAGCCGCCCGACGGTGAGCCCCCGGCGTCCAGCAAGGACAGCGGCCGGCCGCTGTCGAGCAGCTTGAGCCGCAGGACGTATCGACCCGGCGGCGTCTCCGCGCCGATCGGCATTCGTAATTGGTCTCGGATCGCCTCCTGAGACGACCACATCCAGGACGGGTACATCTTGTCGTCGGGCTCGCTGTCGCGGACCGCCCACTTGAATCCTTGCTCATCCTCAAGTGACGCGCTGACCGTGAAGCGGCCTGGATGATCGCGCAGGGAGCGCCATAACAGGTCCAACTGGAGCGTATCGCCAGCCCGAACGTGAGCGAGAGCAGCACTTGCGTCGACCTGGACGGGCGCCGGGGCCGAGCGGCGGTCGGAGAGGCCGACCTGGAGGCCGAAAGACTCCAGCCGGACTCGGCTCTCGTAGTTGGCGCCACTGCCCAGCCCCAACTGGCTCAGCGCCGCGTCGGCGGGCCGGACCTGCAGCGGGCCGACCCGAATCGAGCCCTGGGTGGGCAGCAGTTCTACCAGCTCCATGTTGCGAACCGGCATCGGTCGCCCGTCGCGTGCGAAAGCGCCAAGGTCGATCTGGTAGACGCCGGGTGGAAGCCCGCTCGGAACCGCCAGCGCCATGTCGCTCCGGAAAATCAGTCCGTCCGGCCCGAGCGAAGTACGGGCGCTCTCGACCACGAAGCCCCAGTTCTGCTCGTCGATGTTGGACAGCCGAGCGTACGGCCGCGTTCGGTTGACTCGGTCGGGGTCACGCGAGATGCCCTGCCAGTAGGTCGAAAGCTCGACGGTCGTGCCGGCCTGGACGTTGTCGGTCCGCCCTAGCGGCTTACCCTCTACGCGCAGGTCGTACCCGATCAGCATCAGAGTGTCGGCGAGGTTGATCTTGAGCGGCCGCTGGGCAAGGGCTGGTGGCTGGTAGGCCGCCGCGTAGAACGAGACCCCGAACGGCAGCAGCGCCATGATGGCGACGATCAGGCCGGCCCGCGCCAGGCCCTCGCGGCGCACGCTTACTCGGGGCACGGCCACGACCAGGCGGGGTACCTGCGCGTAGGCGATCGCGAGCATGAGGAGCGCGCCCAGCAGCGAGCCTAACGAGATCCGCTCGCCGAGGGTGCGGATGAACGTGTTCTCGAAGAAGAGTCCGATCTGATGCTGGCCCGGCGGAATGTTGACGGCGATCAGCCCTTCCGGGTCGGTCACCTCGATCTCGGCTGGAGCGCCGTCGATGGTCGCCCGCCAGCCCGGGAAGTAGGCAGTGTTCAGCACCACCCGCCCGCCCCAATCGCCCGAACAGCGGTAGAGCTGATGGTTGGAGCCTTTCTCCAGCCGTTCGACGGTGATGCGAGGGTCCGAAGTCGGCACGTGGACGGCTGGCGACTTTGTGCCCAGCACGGTCGCCAGCGCTTCGGGCGAGATGAAGGGCCTCTCCCTGACCCATCTTGGGATGTACTCGCCGGCGACGGTCGTCCCGAGTAGGTGGTACATAAGCTCGAAGCGAGTGCTTTCCGCCAGGTCGATCTCGCCGTCGACGACGTTGGCCATGATCGGGCGCAGCCCGAGCGTGTTGGTGAGGAGCGTGAAGACGACCAGGACGGGCGTGGCGTACCTGCGCCAGCGCTCGGCCAGCGCGTCGATCAGGAACCCGGTCAGGACGCTGGTTGGGAGCGCCATTAGGAGCAAAAAGCGCCAGGGGAACTGCGTATACGGCAGCAATGGGATTCGGTCCCACGCCCACAGCGACTCTGGTCGGGCAAACCAGAACGCGACCGCGAAGACGAACACGCTGATCGCCGCCTCGCCGCGCGCCCGAAACGCAAAGCGGCGGTAGAACACGAGCGCTGCCAGGGCGCCCAGTCCGCCGAGCAACACCTGCGCCAGGCCCATCTTGTAGGCGTATTCGGGCGAATCTGGGAAGATGATCCCGTAGATGTGGATCAGCTTGTTGGGCATGATCTGCTGCAGAGTCGGGAAATGGTCGGCGTGCGACACGTACAGCAGCCCTTCGAGCTGAATGAACTGCCGCTCGAAGATGGCGGGCAGCGACAGAAAAGCGGTCAGCCCGTAAGCGAGCAATGTCGCGCCGAGCAAGAGGCCGGCCGGGCGAACGACGCCGAGAACCCCACGGTACTGGCGCTCCACGATGCCGCGCAGCAGCAGGAACGAGCAGTACAGGACCAGCAAACCGGTGTAGATGTAGGCCGACAGGTTATGGGTCAGGACCAGCCCGGCGTAGCAGAAAGCTGCCGCGGCGAAATACGGCAGGCGCGACCGGAGCGGACCTGGCCTCACCAGGCGCCCGAACCCCCACAGGATGGCCGGGAACCAGGCCATCGCGAAAAACTCGGGCAGGTCGCCTCGGTAGTAGGCGTTGACCAGGTGGTACGGCACGTACACATAGACGACCGCCGCGAGCAGGGCAGCCCGCCGCGAGAGAAAGTCCGTCGCGTAGCCGTACGCCGCCAGACCCGAGAAGACCATGAACAGCGCGATCGACGCCTTGGTGGCGTTCACCCAACCGAGCCCAACGGCGTGGAAGACGGCGATAAAGTAATAGGTGGCCGGCGAATAGAGGTTGAGCAGCGGTGTGCCGTAGCCCAGGAACTGATCCGGCATCCAGCGACAGATCAAGACCCCGCTCTGGAGGCAGCGGTACACCTCCATGGCACGGTACACGTGGTAGAGGCCGTCGCTGGAGGCGAAGAAGTGGGCCGGGGTGAGCGGGATGAGCGCGAAGGCGGACAGGACCGCCACGAGGAGAAGGCGAAAGGCCACCCGGCCTCCTTTGAGTGGCTGGACAGGCTAGGATAGAATCTGAGGGGCCTGGCTCATCGCTGCCGGGGTGGCGAAACGGCAGACGCGGCCGACTTAAAATCGGCTCCCCGTGAGGGGGTCGGGGTTCGAATCCCCGCCTCGGCACCGGCGCTATTTTGAACCACCAACGGCCCCGGACACAAAGGCTTTCGGGGGGCCAGTTCGGGCAAACTTGTTCGACGACAGCGCGGCCCACGCGACTGCAAGGCGTCATTGTCATCCTGAGCGAAGCGAAGGATCCGCGGCCCATCGTCCGGCACGGATCCCTCGCTTCGCTTTGGATGACAAATCATGGAGGGTGCATGTCACGCAGCCGGCCACTGGGAACTCTTGCTGTCAGTCAAGGCCGGCGCGTGGCGAGTTGGCGCAGGATCCAGGCGCGCCGCTCGGGGGTGAGCTGGTTCTGGATGTCTGACGAGCCCCTCAAGCCCGCGTACCAGATCTGGTAGGCCTGGCTCGTCCGCTGGTCGATCTGCTCCTGCGTGAGCGGGTGATCCGAGTCGTGCTCCAAGACCTGGATGATGTGAAGGCCGTTGGGCGACTGGACCGGCTCGCCGATCTCGCCGATCGGCTGACTGAACGCCGCCTGCTCGAAAGGCGGGTTCATAGCTCCACGCCCAAACCAGCCAAGGTCTCCCCCGGCCTCCCGGCTGCCGGTGTCGGTCGATAGCTGACGGGCAACCTCGTCAAACGGCACCCCGTCGGACAGCATCTGCCGCGCATTCTGGAGGCTCTCGTCGTTGTCGACCAGGATGTGGCGAGCATGAACCTGGTCTTCGGCGCGCGGAAGCACCTGGGCGAACGACTCCTTGAGCCTGTCTTTGTAGACCTCGGCGCGGATCAAGTCGCGGTAATACTGGTCGGTCAGGTTGGCCCGCTCGAGGAACGCCTGGTACGCGTTCGCGAACTCGCTCTCGGCCAGCGTCGGGACCGCGGTCGCAGTCGGGGTCGGGGCCGGCGTACCGACGGGCGTGCCAGTAGCCGCGGCGTCCGTCGCCGTCGGCGTCGAGGTGGGGCGGGGCTGGCTCAGCGCTTCCTGCTCGGCAATCTCTTTGCGAATCCTGGCGTCGACCTCGTCCTCGGAGATGCTGATGCCCCGTTGCTCGTCCTCGTGCCTGACCAGCTTTTCCTCGATCATGCTGTCCAGCACCTGGTCTGGCACTCGCGAGCGCTGCAGATTGAGCTGGGTAGCGGCCTGGGTGATGCCTTGCTGCTCGTAGAATCGTGCCTGCGCGTCGAGCGCCCGCGCGCGCGGCCGGACTCGCTCCAGCAACTCGGAGACACTGATGTTCTCGCCATACACCGCGGCGGCCGGCTCAGCCGCTCGGGCCACGTTCTCGCGCCAGTAGCCGAAGCCAAGGATTCCCGCCATCGCGGCCAGCACGCACGCTGTGCCCCACAAGATGATCCGGTGAGTACGCTGCTCGCGTCGCCATCTGCTGAGCTGGCGGCGTGAAGGCCGCAGCATCGCCAGCCGAACCGCGGCGCTCTTGCTGCGCGAGGGATGGCTCTCTTTAACGCGGGGCATGCCGCCGAGTTTCGAGTTCCAAGTTTCGAGCTTCGAGTGGTCTGCTCAAACTCGAAACACGAGACTCGGAGCTCGAAGTCTCGCTTCAGTCGCCAGCCGCGACCGGTTTCGCCGGCTTGCCAGACCGGCTTTCCGCCGCGCCAGATTCTGGGGCGGTCGACTCGGCCTCGGCGCTGGCCGCCTGCTCGACGGCGGCGACGGCCACCCCAGTGGCCTCTCCCTCGCCGGTCGCCAAAGCGGTCTCTGCCTCCCCGGTCGCCACTGCGGTCTCTGGCTGCCCGGTCGCCACTGCCGTCTCTGCCTGCCCGGTCGCCACGGCGGTCTCTGCCTCGGTGGCGCTAGCGGTGGCCTCGGCCGCGACTCCCTCGGTGGCCGCCTCGGCCGCCACCCCGTCGGTGGCCGCCTCGGCCGGTGGCGCGGCGGGCCGGGCCGGCCGTTCGGCGTCGCGACGGCGATCGTCCGGCGACCGCATCACCATTCCGCTCAGCCGAATGTGCTCGGCGGTGTACGGGAGCAGCGCCACATGACGGGCGCGCTTGAGCGCCACGGCGAGGGCGCGCTGATGCTTCGCACAGGTCCCGGTCCTACGGCGCGGCTCGATCTTGCCGCGCTCGGAGAGGTGCCGGCGCAGGCGTGGCACGTCCTTGTAGTCGATGTAGCTGATCTTGTCGACACAGAAGCTACAGACCCTGCGCCTGGGAGTGTACTTGCGACTGAACTCGCTCCGACGCCCGCTCCGGCCCCCGCTCCGGCCGCCGGACGACTTGCGTTGTGGACTCACGATGACGTCTCCAGGGATCGGTGCGACCGCCCTCGCGAGGCGGGTCTAGAATGGCAGGTCTTCAACTTCCGCTTCCTCGGCTGGGCCTGGCACCGGGCGCGGACCGGCTGGGCGAGCGGGCTGATCAGGCGACCCCGGTAGGCCCGCACCGCCCGCCCTCGGGATCCCAGCCGCCTCGTCGTCCATGCGCGAGCTCATGAACTGGATGTCGTTGGCGATCATCTGCAGCCCCGCTCGGGGCTGCTGCTGGTTGTCGATCCAGGGACGCGCTTCCAGCCGGCCCTCCACGTACACGCGGCTTCCCTTACGAAGGTACTGTGTCACGACCTCGGCCTGGCGCCCGAATACCGTCACCCGCAGCCACTCGGTCTTGTCCTGCGGCTCGCCATCCGGACCCCGCGCACGGTAGTTGCTTGCCACATTGAAGCTGACGAACGGCCTACCCTCGGCGGTGTAGCGCGGCTCGTCAGGATCGCCCCCGAGGTTTCCGATAATGAGTGCCTTCAGCATCGCCTCGGTCCCTCCTGTCAGCTAGGCTCGTCCAGGCGGACGAGCAGGTGGCGGATCACGGGTTCCGTGAGCTTCAGACTTCGATCGAGCGGCTCAGCCGCGTCCGGGCTGAGCTTCAGCTTGGCTACGGCATAGTGGCCATCGCGAAACTTCTGGATGGGGTAGGCTAATCGCCGCCGCCCCCACGCCTGAACGTCGACGACCTCGCCACCCCGAGTGGTTACCAGTGACCTGATCCGCTCTGTGGTCGAGGCCACGGCCTCGTCGTCCAGTTCGGGCGTCAGCACGACCATCAGCTCATAGTCGCGCATCGCGCACCTCCTTCCTATGGGCTTGCCCTCGGCTCAGTAACACGGGCCGGGTGCGCGGCCCGACGGCGCGAGGGCAGAAAGGACACGCGGCCCCAAAGCCGCGCCCGGCCATTATACACGAGTGGGCAGTGAACAGTGAGTAGTCGCGCCCACTGCCCACTGCCCACTCGTTACTGCCAATCGTAGCGCTCCTCTTTCCAGGGATCGCCGCGCATGTGGTAGCCGTAGCCCTCCCAGAAGCCTGCCCGGTCTTCCCTCAGGAGCTCGATCCCACGCACCCATTTGGCGCTCTTCCAGAAGTACAGGTGGGGCACGAAAAGGCGCAGCGGCCAGCCGTGCTCGGTCGAGATGTCCTGCCCATTGCGCCGAAACGCGAACAGCACATCTTCGCGCATCAAGTCCGAGAGGGGAAGGTTGGCGGTGAAATTGTTCTCGGAATGGGCCACCACGAAACGCGCTTCTGGCAGCACCTTGACCAGCTTCACGACCTCCAGAAATGGGATCCCCTCCCACTCGCTGTCGAATAGGCTCCAACGGGTCACGCAGTGGACATCAGCCTTGAGCGTCCTCTTGGGCAGGGCCATGAACTCGTCGTGCGTGAGCCGGATCGGCTGGTCGACCAGCCCGAACACGCGGAAATCCCAGCTCGCCTTGTCGAACTTCGGGACCGAGCCGTAGTGCAGGACCGGCCACTTCTCGGTCACATACTGCCCGGGCGGTAGCCGCTCGCCAAGCGCCCGCTCCTTCTCGGACCGCCGGCGGCCAAACATGTTGAACCCCATGCACGTCTCCTGCGATTGAGCTCGCTAGGAGGAGTGTACCAGCGCATGGACGCGGGTGGCGGTGGTTTGCTGTTTGTCCCAGCGAGCTCACGATGCTAGAATCGTGGTCTAAAGGTAGGACCAGTAGACCTCTCAGTCAGGACATTCCGATGGCAGTCGTGGGCCGGGGTCGCCGGCTCCAGCCGGTTCGGCGCAGCCGTCTGTACGAGGCGATCGTCAACCAGATCCATCGCCTGGTCGTCGAGGGCCGCCTCAAGCCCGGCGACCAGCTCCCTCCCGAACGAGTGCTGGCCGACACGTTCCAGGTCAGCCGGACATCGGTTCGGGAAGCGCTGCGCGCGCTCGAGCTGCGCGGACTGGTCGAGCGCAAACAGGGCGGTGGGACATTCGTGCGGACGGTGTCAGCCCAGGACCTGGAACGTTCGATGACCTCAGCCATGCTGGCCGGCAAGCGCGAGGTGGCCGAGCTGTTCGAGCTTCGGCAAATGCTCGAGCCGGCGATCGCCCGGAAAGCGGCCGAGCGCGTCGACCCCGACCACCTCGCCGAGCTGGAGCGAATCCTCGAGCTCCAACGAGAGAAGGTCGAGCGGGGTGAGCCCTATCCCGACGAGGACGCCGCTTTCCATTTCACGGTCGCCGTGGCGGCCAACAACGCAGCCTTGTTGCGGCTGGTCAACGTGGTGATGGACCTGCTCCGCGAGTCGCGGGCCACGTACCTGCAGAGCGGGGACCGACCGAGACGCTCGCTGGATGGCCATCGGCGTTTGCTGGAGGCGCTGCGCAGGCATGATCCGGGCCTCGCCGAGCACATCATGCATGAGCACATCGCAGCCGTCGCCGCCGGAGTGCTCGGCCATGATGCAGTAGGCAGAGCCAGTAGCCAGTAGCCAGTAGCCAGTAGCGAGTAGCCGGAGGGCACATCCACTGCCCACTTGCCTACTGCCCACTGCCTACTGCCTACTGGCTACTGGCTACTGGCTACTGGCTACTCACGTAAAGGCCCCGATGCCCGTGAGGTCCTGGCCCAGAACGAGGGTGTGGATCTCGTGCGTACCCTCGTACGTGATCACCGTTTCCAGGTTGACCATGTGGCGAAAGACCGGATGCTCCAGGCTGATGCCGTTGCCGCCCAGGATCGAGCGGGCCGTCCTGGCCACCTCGAGCGCCATCATCGCGTTCGCTCGCTTGGCCAACGAGATCTGGGCCGGGCGAAGGCGGCCGGCGTCCTTGAGCCGGCCGAGCTGGAGCGCCAACAGCTGGCCCTGCGTGATACCCGTCAGCATGTCGGCCAGCTTGGACTGAGTGAGCTGAAAGCCGGCGATAGGGCGGCCGAACTGTGGCCGCAGCTTCGAGTACTCGAGCGCGCTCTCGAAGCAGGTCATCGCCGCGCCCACCGCTCCCCAGGCTATGCCGAAGCGCGCTTCGTTGAGACATCTGAGCGCTGGGCCGAGGCCCGACGTCCCGGGCAGCAGCGCGCTGCCAGGCAAGCGCACGTCGTCCAGGTGAAGCTCCGAGGTCACCGAGGCGCGCAGCGATAGCTTGCGCTCGACGTTGCGCGCCGAGAAACCGGGACTGTCCGTCTCGACAAGAAAACCCCGGATCCCGTCGTCGGCCCTCGCCCAGATTACGGCCAGATCGGCGATCGAGCCGTTTGTGATCCACATCTTGGTCCCGCTCAGCACCCAGCCCGCACCATCCCGCCGCGCGCGAGTTTCCATCCCGGCGGGGTCCGAGCCGTGGTCTGGCTCGGTCAGGCCGAAGCAGCCAATGAGCTCACCCCTGACCATCTTGGGCAGGTAGCGCTCCTTTTGCTCCTCCGTGCCGAAGGTGTAGATGGGGAACATGCACAGGCTGCTCTGGACCGAGACGAAGCTGCGCAGCCCGCTGTCACAGCGCTCGAGCTCCTGGCATATCAGCCCGTAGATCGTGTACGGCATCCCAGCCCCGTACTCCGGGATCGTGGCGCCGAGCAGACCGAGCTCGGCCATTTGCGGCACCAATTGCGTGGGAAACTTGCCCTCCTCGAAGCATTCGGCGATGATCGGCAGCGCCGCGGACTCGACCCATTCGCGCGTCGTGCGCTGAACGAGGCGCTCCTGGTCGCTCAGCTCGATGTCGAAGTAATTGAGCATCTCTACACATCGTTCAACGTTCCGCGTTCAACGTTGAACGCGTAACGTCGAATCTCGTTCGCGTCCGGCCGCGAAGGCCGCGTTGGGGACGTTGCTGGCCGCCATCGCTCGCTGGAGCCCCTCGGCCGAGATCAGCCGGCCGTAGCCGGTCCCGTCCGCGTCGATCGAGTCGTTGTAGATGAACCGATCCGCGAGAATGCCGCTCAGCACGATATAGTGGTCATCCCAGTAGGGCGAGGTCGCGCGGCCCGGCAGCAGGCGGTATCTCACCTCCGCGATGATGACCCGGCCCGCGCGTAGCTGGGCTCGAACGTCGTCCAGACTCCAGCTCCGAAGGTCCTCGTCCTCGCCCCGCAGCCCGTAAACCGACAGGCCGCTGGCCCGGGCGACGCTGGCGAGATGCTCGATGTCGACCCCGCATTCGTCGCAGTCGGGCGTCCCCTGTTCCGCCAGCGCGGCGGACCGGAGGCTGCTCGTTCGTTCAGGCAGGCCGAACGCCTCGAGAGCCATCGCCACACTCGTTGGGCCGCAGTTGGCGTCGGCGTACGGGCTGTCGTCGAGCTGGCTCTGGTACGGGACTCGCAGCCAAACCTCTGGCTGTCGCTGGGCCAGGATCGCGCGGTTCAGCGACAGGCTCGCCAGCGTGTCCTGGGTTGCCGCCGGCAGGCCGAAGTCGACCGCCTCCGCCCAGCCCTCGATCGGTCCATTTGTCCGACCGTCGCCGAGATAGAACACACGCGCCCAGCGCGAGGTCGAATCGGCAGCCGTCTCGAGGTAGGCACCGCCCGGCAGCGTGAACAGTCCGGGCGTGTCGGTCCCAGGCTCGGAGTGAATGGTGGCGACTCGTCTGCTTCTGACCCACCGCGGCCAGCTCGACGGCGTGAGATCGGCTGCCTCCACCCACACCTCGCCGGGCCGCCGTCCCTGTCGGTCACCGCCGTAGTAGACGAACGTCCGCCGCCCCCGCGTCTCGAGGGCTTGAACAACCGTTCCGGGCGGGACTCTGCCAAACTCCCTGGCCTGCTCGTCGTAGCCGGACCAGAGCCCCGTCTCGCGCATTGTGCTCACCCAGGGCGCCGTGGGCGCAGTGACGTCGGGGGCTGCTGACGCATGGCTGGCAGCCAGCGGCGACAGGACAGTGGCCGCGAGCGACAGCGCGCCCAGCGCGCGACGCCAGATAGGGCGGGTGTTACCGAGCATGCTTGGTTCGGGGCCGTGCCGCGCAGACCGTCTGCGAGGCCGGCCGACCATCGCGAGGATACAAGATGCCGCTGCCACCCGGGTAGGGGGCGAAGCATTCGCGCGCGGAGTGCCCGCCTCCCGAGTACTGTCGCGCGAATCCTTCGCCCCTGCACCCCGCCCCCAGCCGATGGCCCACGCTCAGTGGTAGTAGCGCCCCGCGTCGATAACGATGATCTGGCCGGTCGTGCTGTCGGTGCGGGCGAACGTGACGACCTGCTCGGCCACGTCGTCACGGTCGGCTGGCCGCTTGAGTGCCGAAGCCTGGAGACCGCGCTGGACGTACTCAGGATCGAGCTTGGCCGACACCCGCGTCCCTTCCATGTAGCCCGGCGCGACGCAATTGACCAGCACCTCGGGCCCGAGGGCGAGCGCCAGGCAGCGTGTCAGGTGGTTGAGCGCGGATTTCGAGACCGCATAGGCGATGCTGCTGCCGCTGGGCATCAGGCTCGCGTTCGAGCTGATGTTGATGATCCGGCCGCCTCCCTGTCGCTTCATGATCGGCGCGACCGCGCGCGAACAGAGGAACGGACCAGTGGTGTTGGCGTGCAGGATGTGCTGCCACAGGTCGGGAGTCAGCCCTTCCAGATCGGGGAACGCGACCCACTGGTTGAAGGCCGCGTTATTGACCAGGACGTCGATCCGCCCAAGGTCGCGCAGGATCCGCTCGTAAAGGTCCACGATCTGGACCTGGTCGGTCACGTCGGCAGCGTACGCCTGGGCCCGCACCCCCAGCGAGCACAGGCCTGCCACCACCTCCGCGGCGTCGTCGTGAGAGCTGCGGTAGACGACGGCGACGTCGGAACCGGACCTGGCCAGGGCGTGACAGATCCGTCGGCCCAGCCCGCCATTGCCTCCGGTTACCACCGATACCGCGCCTCGAAGTTCCATCGCCAAACCTCCGGCGGCCAGTCTGGAAAGGAGAGTCCCGTCCCGGCGCGAGGTCCACCCGGCGCGAGGTCCTCCCGGCGCGAGGCCCTCCCCCCTCGCCCCCTCCCCCAAATTGTCCAAATTGGGAGGGGTTGGGGGTGAGGGCCTGTTGGGACAAGGGCCCGTGACCTGGCTGCCCAGCCGCTCTCGAATTGATGGCCTCGCTCAGGCGATGGTATCATGGCCCCGTACTCGTCCTGGCTGTTCCCAGCGGCCCGGGCAACCGGAGCGATCGTGTGAGCAAGCGGATCGTCGTGACCGGGCTCGGCTGCGTGACGCCCATCGGCCTCGACGTCCCGACCACCTGGCACGCCATGGTCGCCGGGATCTCCGGCGTCGGCCCGATCACCAGCTTCGACGCGTCCGGGTTCGAGACGAGGATTGCGGCCGAAGTCAAGGGCTTCGATCCGACGCGCTATGTTGGTCCGAAGGGAGCCCGCCGCATGGACCGCTTCGTTCAGCTTGGCTTGGCGGCCGCGATCGAGGCGTTTCAGGATGCCGGCCTCACTGTCGACGAGTGCAGCGCGGAGCGGATCGGGGTAGTTGGTGGCTCTGGAATTGGCGGAATCGGGATCCTCTCACAGCAATTCGAAGTCCTGTTCACCAAAGGCCCTGAGCGCCTGAGCCCGTTCCTGATACCGATGCTGATCATGGACATGCTGGCCGGTCAGGTGTCGATCACGTTGGGAGTCAAGGGCCCAAATTTTGGGATCGTCTCGGCCTGTGCCACCAGTGGCCATGCGATCGGCGAGGCGGCCGAAGTGATACGGCGTGGCGACGCCGACGCCATGATCGCGGGTGGCAGCGAGGCCGGGGTGGTGCCGATCGGGGTCGGGGCGTTTGGAGCGATGCGGGCCATCTCGACTCGGAACGATGAGCCGGAGAAGGCGAGCCGACCGTTCGACGCAGAGCGAGACGGCTTCGTCATCGGCGAGGGTGGCGGCATGATGGTGCTCGAATCAATCGAGCACGCCCGCGAGCGCGGCGCTCGGATCTATGCCGAGCTGGTTGGCTACGGCGCGACGGGCGACGCCTACCACATGAGCGCCCCGTCAGAGGGTGGCGAGGGCGCCGCGCGGGCGATGAGGATCGCGCTCCAGAAGGCTGCCCTCGGCCCACGCGACGTCGATTACGTCAATGCCCACGGCACCTCTACGCCTCACAACGACCGCGCCGAGACGGAGGCGATCAAGACCGTCTTTGGACCGGCCGCTTACGATGTGCCGGTCAGCTCCACCAAGTCGGTGACCGGACACCTGATGGGCGCGGCTGGGGCGGTGGAGGCGATCGCGTGCGTCAAAGCGATCACCGAGGGCATCGTTCCACCGACCATCAACTACGATGTTCCGGACCCCGCCTGCGATCTGGACTACGTGCCGAACGACGCTCGCCACCGCAAAGTGGACGTGGCGCTCTCGAACTCGCTCGGCTTCGGCGGACACAACAGCACGCTCATCGTCGCGGCGTTCCGGGACTGAGCGGGTGGCTTCCGCGGCCTGGTTGGAAGAGGTCAAACGGGTGCTCGCGCATGTGGCGGCCAGCGATGCGACCGAAGTCGAGTTTGCGCGCCAGGGCCTCCGGGTCAGAATCAAAAGGCGGCCCGGCGCGCGCACGATCCGAGTCTCCCCCGACGGCGCGGCTGCCCTGGCTGCCGAAGGCGCGGCCGTTGTGGCCCCCCTGACAGGAGTCTTCTACCGCTCGAATTCGCCGACCACGCCTCCGTACGTGAGCGAGGGAGATCTGGTACAGCCCGAGACAGTGGTCGGACTGATCGAGACGATGAAGATCTTCAACGAGGTCGCGGCCGAACGGCGGGGCCGAATTGTCAAGATCCTGGTGGAGTCTGGCCAGCTCGTCCACGCCGGCGATGGGCTGATGGTGATTGACGAGAGCGCCGAGCAGCTGGCCGAGCAGGTGGAGATGTGAATCAGACGTTCGTTCGGATCGCGGGCTGGGGCAAGTATCTGCCGCGCCGGGTCATGGACAACCACGAGCTCGAGCGGATGATCGATACGTCGGACGAATGGATCAGGACGCGCAGCGGCATCGTCGAGCGTCGAATCGCCGCCCCCGAGGAGACCACCTGTACGATGGCCGTCGAGTCCGCGCGGCCAGCTCTGGAGATGGCAGGTGTCATGCCCAGCGATCTGGAGCTGATCGTCGTCGGGACCGGCACGCCCGACCACCCCGGCTTCCCGGCCACCGGCTCACTTGTCCAGCAGGCGCTGAACGCGCCTCGGGCGGGCGCGTTCGACGTGGGCGCGGGCTGCGGAGCGTTCGGCTACGGCCTGGTCGTGGGCGCCCAGTTCGTCTTGAGCGGCGCCCATCAGAACGTGCTCGTGGTCGGCTCGGACGTCATGTCGCGGGTCATCGACTGGCACGACCGAACGACCTGCGTGCTGTTCGGGGACGGGGCCGGGGCGGTCGTCCTTCAGGCGACCGATCGGCCGGGTGGGCTCCTCTCGTTCGTGCTGGGCTCGGATGGCTGCGGAGCCCCGAAGCTTTACGTCCCGGCCGGCGGTAGCCAGCAGCCGGCGACCCACGAGTCGGTCGAGGCGCGCGATCACTTCCTCAAGATGGAGGGCCGCGAGGTCTTCCGCTTTGCCACCCGGGTCATTCCCGACTCGATCCTGGAGTCGCTCCACAAGGCCGGCCTCAAGCCCCGAGACCTGGACCTGGTGATCCCGCACCAGGCTAACAGCAGGATCATCGATCACGCCCGCAAGAAGCTCGAGCTGCCGCCCGACCGCGTCTTCACCAACGTCGACAAGTACGGCAACACCTCCTCGGCCTCGATCCCGGTGGCGCTGTGCGAGGCCCTCGAGCAGGACCGCATCGCGGACGGCGATCTGGTGGCGATGTGCGCCTTTGGGGCCGGCCTGTGCTGGGCGGCCTCGCTCTGGCGCTGGAACTAGCTAGAGGCTAGTCGCGCACGAGCGTCGCGATGCTCGGCGTGAGGCGCTGCTCGATTCGCCTGCCCCAGGGCCGCTCCCTTATTCTCCTCGACCAGGACCCGGGATAAGACTGTTTCGCTCATGCATCAGCCTCCGTGGTCTGGAAGGGAACGGCGTCGGCGGGAACCTCTGGCTCCTCAAACAGCGCAAGATAGGGCGAGTAGCGGAAGATGCGGTTCCGCTGACCCTCGCCCACCTGCTCCCGTCCAAAGCGGCCGAAGACGTGGCCGCTATTTTAACAGATGGCGCTTCGTGAAAATAACAAGCGCGCCCACAGGCCTGTATTTTCATCGGTGAGCGTAGGTTTTCTGGGAACGAGCGAGCCCGTCGACGGCGCCGGTGCCCGCAGCGCCAAGTCAACCCCTCCCCGGCCGGCACGCGCGGAAAACGGAGACCCATAATTCTAGGAGGTCTGCCTGAAGTGGGCGTAGAAAGCTTGCGCGCCTGGCACGCCGCATGCAACCATGGCTGCGGGCGAAGTTGCCCAGACAGCCGCCTCTCGGGAGCGGCTCTCCAATGGGGGGGAGGACGCCATGTTGGCGCGTATCCGCTGCGATCATTGTGACGCGATCCTTGGGGACGTTCGCGTCGAGCGGGATCGAAAACGCTTCTGCTGCGTCGAGTGCGCCAGAGCGTTCGACCGTGGCGAGCTGAAGTCGATCAGCCCTCACGTCCACGAGACCGTGGCTTCCGTTGGTAGTGCGCACTTCACTGCGCGTCCTGGGCGCTAAAGCGCCCACTACGAACCCAGCTCCTCACCAGCTATGCAGGTGGGCGTCGCTTGTGTCGTGGTCACGCTCGGGGACTTCTTTCTCAGGATCGCCAAGTGCCCTCCGGAAGACGTTCATCAGGCGATCGATGTCAAACGGCTTGCCGACCGTCTCCGTGACCAGCAGCTGGTCCTCCGGGCTGAGCTGGAGGGTGTTGCCTGAGACGACGACGATCGGCGCGCTCTTCGTCTCTTCGTTCCCCTTGAGCTCGTAGAGCACCTCGAGACCGTCGCGATACGGCAAGCTCAGGTCCAAGACGATCAGGTCTGGCCGACGGTCGCGCGCCATCTTGATCGCCTCATGTCCGTCCCAGGCACGCAGGGCGCGGTAGCCCTCCTCACGCAGGAGCGCGACCAGGAGCCCACCCACCGTCGCGTTGTCCTCCACCACGAGCACGCACTTGCGGCGCGGCCCCGG
>Ga0137374_10004167_pt1 | contig 17208 bp, 12 predicted proteins | sample SagtaG_20_FD_104811 | JGI IMG/M metagenome (GOLD analysis project Ga0137374, IMG submission 104811) | Vadose zone soil microbial communities from Sagehorn Ranch, Mendocino, California, USA - Sage1_R_100_16 metaG | ecosystem: Environmental > Terrestrial > Soil > Vadose zone | place: USA...
CCGCTGGGTCTGAAGAGAACGGATCTCGTCGAAGGTCCTCTCCGTGGCGACTGTGCGCGGGGATATCTCCCGCCGGACAACCCGGCACTGCCGGGCGGGCCGGGACCCGTGGACGTCACAGAGATCGACGTCCCCTTCCACGGAGCCGGGGGCGGCGTCGTCTCGACAACGGGCGAGATCGCACAGACGCTCCGAGCCCAGCTTAGAGGCGAGCTGCTTCCGGGCCGCCTTCGAAAGGAGATGCTCCGGGCGGTCGAGTCGGACTGGGACGAGACGGACCGGTACGGGCTCGGCATCGGCGAGATCACGGCGCTGATGGGAAGGCAGCGATCGCCGTGCGGGGCCGCCTGGGGCCATATCGGCTTCTCGGTCGGATACACGGCGTTTGCCCTCTCGAGCGAGGAAGGCGAACGACAGGTCGTGATTTGCGCAAACGGCAGCCCCAGTACCGTCGCCACCGAGGAGGCATTCTGGGATGCCGCCGGGCGGCTCGCGTGGCACCTGTACTGCGCGTGAGGAGCGCCGCGTGACGGCAGTGATCAGTGCGCCGATTGGACGCACGTTTCCTGAAGCTGGTTCGATCGACGCGGCACTCACGTTTTTGTCAAGAGGACCATCGTCCGTCGACCGCGGCGACCGTGGGATTCAGCGTGTGCTGTGACCACTCGGCTTCATTTGCGCCGACTCGGGTCTTCTTGGGTGTGCTGGCCTGGGTCAACAACCGGATGTTGCTTCCGTGACCGTCAACCCCGATTTCGCGGCTCACGATTTGCCCATTTGCAGGCGTTTTTGAGTGGGCCGTGAAGGATTCGAACCTTCGACCTTGGGATTAAGAGAAGACCTCGGGAGCCTCGCCCGGGTTCGGCGGGTTTGGGTTAGACCGGGTTTTGCCCGCTTGATGGGCGACCGTTCTCGGCTCGTCTCGGTGGGGCTTTGTTGCCCACTTGTTGCCCGATCCGCGCCTCTCTAGGCTTTGCTGATGGCTGTGTGTGTGAACTGCGGGCACGACAACGTTACGGGTGCGAAGTTTTGCGCCCGGTGCGGGCAGCCTCTGACGCTCGCATGCCCCGCCTGTGGCAACGCATATGAGATCGGCGATCTCTTCTGCGTCGCTTGTGGGGCGCAACTCACCGGCGCTCCGCCTGGTGTCGTACCTTCCAGTTCCCCGACGGTTGCTCCGGTCGCGGAGCGGCGGTTGGTCTCGGTGCTGTTCGCGGACCTGGTCGGGTTCACGGCGCTCTCCGAGCGGAGAGACGCTGAGGAGGTGCGCGAGCTGCTCTCGCGCTACTTCGACGCCTGCAGCCGCCTCATCGTCCTCTACGGCGGCACGGTCGAGAAGTTCATCGGCGACGCGGTGATGGCGGTTTGGGGCACTCCGACCGCGACCGAGGACGACGCCGAGCGCGCAGTGCGGGCGGCACTCGATCTTGTCGCCGCAGTCTCGGCTCTGGGCGACGAGGTCGGCGCGCCGGATTTGCGCGCGCGCGCCGGCGTGCTCACCGGCGAGGCGGCCGTGACGATCGGCGCGGAAGGGCAGGGGATGGTCGCCGGCGATCTGGTGAACACGGCCTCACGGATCCAGTCGGCTGCCGAACCCGGGGCGGTGCTGGTCGGCGAGGCGACTCGCCGGATGACCGAGCAGACGGTCGCCTACGAGCACGTTGGCTCTCACACGCTGAAGGGGAAAGAGGAGCCGCTGCCGCTCTGGCAGGCTCTGCGCGTCGTCTCGGCAGCCCGCGGCTCGCTCAAGTCGCACGGTCTCGAGGCCCCGTTCGTCGGGCGCGATCGCGAGCTGCGTCGGATCAAGGATCTCTTCCACGAGTGCGCCGACGGGGGTAAGGCCCATCTGGTCTCTGTCACCGGCATCGCCGGGATCGGCAAGTCGCGGCTCGCGTGGGAGTTCTACAAGTACTTCGACGGGATCGCCCAGATCACGTACTGGCATCGTGGCCGCTGCCTGTCCTACGGCGACGGCGTGACGTACTGGGCGCTCGCGGACATGGTGCGGATGCGCTGCCGGATCGGCGAGGACGAGGAGCCGTCTGCCGCGCTCGAAAAGCTGCATCTCGCGCTCGAGGAATACCTGGCCGATCCGGAGGAGCGCGCGTTCGTGGAGCCTCGGCTCGCGCACCTGCTCGGCCTGGCCGAGCACAGCGCGCGCGACAAACAGGATCTGTTTGCGGCATGGCGGCTCTTCTTCGAGCGCCTTGCCGACGTCTATCCGACCGTGCTCGCGTTCGAAGACATGCAGTGGGCTGACGCGAGCCTGCTCGACTTCGTCGAGTACCTGCTCGAGTGGTCGCGCAACTCGCCCCTTTACGTCGTCACGCTGGCACGGCCGGAGTTCGCCGACAAGCGGTCGAACTGGGGCGCCGGTCTGCGCAACTTCACGTCGCTCTACCTCGAGCCGCTGTCCGAGAGCGCGATGGAGGAGTTGCTCGTCGGGCTCGTGCCTGGGCTGCCCGAGCGGACACGCGAGCAGATCCTCGAGCGCGCCGAGGGCGTCCCCCTCTACGCGGTCGAGACGGTGAGGATGCTGCTCGACCGCGGCCTGATCGCCCACGAAGGCCCGGTGTACCGTCCCGTGGCGGAGATCGGTGAGCTTGAGGTGCCGGAGACGCTGCATGCGCTGATCGCGGCACGCCTCGACGGGCTGTTGCCGGACGAGCGGCGGCTGCTCTCCGACGGCGCCGTGCTCGGCAAGACCTTCACCCGCGACGGCCTCCGGGCGCTCTCAGGGCTCTCGACCGGCGAGCTCGAGCCTCTTCTGGCCTCGCTCGTGCGCAAGGAGGTGCTCGGACTGCAGGCGGATCCGCGCTCGCCCGAGCACGGCCAGTACGGGTTCCTGCAGGACCTCGTGCGCCACGTCGCCTACGAGACGCTCTCGCGCCACGAGCGGCGCGCGCGCCACCTCGCGGCCGCGGCCTTCCTTCGTTCCTCGTTCCCGGAGGAGGACGAGATCGCCGAGGTGGTAGCGGCGCATTACGTCGACGCCTACGAGGCGAACCCCGAGGCCCCGGACGCGGCGGACGTCCGCCGGCAGGCGCACGAGGCGCTCGTGCGCGCAGGCGAGCGGGCTGAGTCGCTCGCCGCCTCGGGTGAGGCACAGCGGTATCTCGCGCAGGCCGCCGACCTCACAGACGACACTCGCGAGCGAGCGAGTCTGCTCGACCGGGCCGGCTGGCTCGCCTACCACGCCGCCGATTTCGAGGCTGCCGAGCGTCTGCTCACCGAGGCGACGGCCCTCTTCCAGGCGGAAGGAGACACCCACGGGGCCGCACGTGTCTCCAGTCGGCTGGCGCTCGTCGTCCGTTGGCAGGGCCGGTTCGACGAGGGGCTCGCGATGATGGAGCAGGCGTACGCAGTCCTCGCGGACGACGAGCCGGACGAGGACCTCGCACTCCTCGTGGCGCGGCTCGGCAGCGCGTACGTCTTCGCGGGCGACCGCGAACGGGCACGCGAGGTGCTGGAGCAGGCGACGGAGATGGGCGAATCGCTCGGCTCGGCTGCCGTTCTCACCACGACCTTCAACGGCCGGGCGGTCCTCGCGGCCCATACAGGGCGGCAGCAGGAGCGCCTCGCCTTGCTTCGGCAAGCCCGCGAGATCGCCTTCGAGCACGACCTCGAGCAGCTGGGGACGATCTACTTCAACCTCTCCGACGCCGAGTTCTACCGCGACCGGTACGAAGACGCGCTCGGGTACCTGGAGCAGGCGCTTGCGCTCGCGCGCCGACGAGGCTCGCGGGGCGGAGAGTGGTCGACGCTCGCCGAGATGACCTTTCCGCTCTGGCTGCTGGGGCGTTGGGACGACGCCCTCGCGACGGCCGACCAGGTTCCCGAGGATCGTCTCCAGGAGGCGACGACGCAGGGCCTCCTCGTGGCGATCTCGCAGATTCGTATCCACCGCGGCGACGCCGCGGAGGCGCGCCGCCTCCTCTCGCTCTATCCCCAGACGCCGTCCGACGTGCAGGAGCGGATCTTCCTGCTGACCGCGAGCGTCGGCATTCTCCGTGCCGAGGGTCGGCTGGACGACGCGCTTGCAGCTGCGCTCGAGTGTCTCGGCCCTGCGCTGGGGACGACGGAGGCCTCCGTGTTCGCGACGCAGTACGGCAAGCAGGTGTTTCCAGACGCGGTGGAGATCTTGCTGTCGCTCGGCCGCCGGGAGCAGGCGGTCGAGCTGGTTTCGCGCCTCGAGCGGTTGCCCGGGGGATTCCAGCCTCCGTTCGTCGAGGCGCAGGCGCGCCGGCTGCGCGCGCGCCTCGACGACGACCCGGCCGGCTGCGCCGCCGCGGCCGCCGGCTTCGACGAGCTCAGGATGCCGTTCTGGGCCGCGGTTGCGCGCCTCGAGCACGCCGAGCTTCTTGGGGCGGGCGAGGAGACGGAGCAGCTGCTCGCGGATGCGCGCGAGACCTTCCAGCTTCTGAAGGCGAAGCCGTGGCTCGACCGCGTCGACGCCGCGCACGCAGGCGCACGGACGAAGATCCCCGCCTAGGCTCTTGGACGGCGGCGGCGCGGCATACCGCGCCGCACGCAACTGCTGAACAAGTGGCGCTCCTTCCGACAGCCAACCGATCGCGAGCACCGATAGCGGAGAGTGCTTCACGAGGCAAGCGTCGCTGGACCCTGCTGGGCAGCGGGGCGCCTGGATGCTGACCAGGCGCCCCATTCGAGCTCAGCCCCAGGACTCGAAGACCTGCCAGGCGTCGGTGAACGTCGCGCCCGCCACGTCGCCGCCGGTACACCAGTCCTCGCCGCTGTCGGGCGGTGCGCAGGCGCCCTCCGGAGAGGCGCCCCCTTGCCGGTAGGCGTAATGGATCGCGCTCGCGAGTCGCGCGGCGATCGTCTGTTTCGCCGCCTCGAACTCAGGTCCGGGCAGGGGGCCTCGCTGTGACGTTGCGTTGTTCGCCGGCTGCCACGAGAAGCCGAGTCGCCCGGCGGGAGCTCCTTGCGGATGGCTTCCGGCGAAATGCCGTACTGCGTAGACCTGCTCCGAAACGAAGTGGAGCATCTCGTCGAGGGAGAGCTCCAGCGTCCAACCGTGCCCGGCGGAGAACGGTGGGTTGAAGGACTCTGGCGCCTTCGCGTTCCAGGTTGCGCTCCCCAGCGAGAGGTATGCACGGCTCAGGAACTCGCGCACTCCGTCGAGTTCCGGCGGCCCTGCTTCGGCAAGGTTGAGGAAGTGCTCCATGTACTGCGTCAGGTGCTCCGTTCGCTCGTGCCGTGAGCTGCCGGCAACGCCCCAGAAGCGTCCATCGGGGTACGTCTCCTTGGCGAGGAAACGGATCTTCGGCCCGACGTCCTGCCAGAACGATGCGTCCTCGAGCCAGCTCTTCGTGTCGTCTTTGTACTGCGCGACATCAGGGATGTTCTGGTGTGTGTAGACAATGCCGATCTCGACGATCCCGGTCGCAGGAGCCAGCGTCCCACCGCCGTCGTAGAGCCCGCGCACGAGGTCACGCATCGCAGCCCGCGTGTATGGCGCTTGGTCGAGTCGCGTCGACCGATCGAACTCGTTCAGGAACCACGTTTCGCCGAGGTCGAAGCGGTAGCCGGCGTCGGCCATTCGCTTCCGGAACTCGACGCCGGCGTCGAACCAGCTTCCGCTCCCGTCGGCGACCCACTTGGCCCAGCCGGTCGCACCGCCGAGCGTGACCTCTGCGACGGGGTGGATGCGAGCCCCGTGAGCACGTACAACGTCGTCCTGGAGGACACGGAGTCGCTTCTTGTCCGCTGCAAGGGGCGGAATCGAGATGTAGTAGTCGGCACACGGCGACAGATCTGCGGCGAAGGCATCCGCAAGCATCGGCCAGTCGCTCGCGGTCCAGAAGATCGCCTCCGCGTGGAGGCGACAGTTCGCCGGCAGCGGACCTGCGACGCTCACGACATTGGCGGCCGCTATCGCGGCCGCTTGGGTCGACGGCACACCTCCGCACTCCGCATCGAAGGCAAGCCTTGCATCAGTGCTGCCGCAGGCAGGATCCTCGACAGGGACCGACTCGTCGGCCACTGCCGTCAACGTAAACGTGAACATCGCGAGCAGCACCACGGTGAGCAAGCTGAACGACCACCGGCGCGGCACTTTGCTCATGAGATCCTCCCCTCGAGGACTCGCGTATAGCGCGGGTCCCTGACGACGCTGTGTCAGCGTCTCGGCCCGCGTGGGAGTCGAAGAGGAGCCGCATAGACTCGGCGGCTTCCGTTAGGTCTAGGCGCTCATCGAAAGTCTCTCACTCGCCGAACAGGAGTCAAGGCTCGCGGCTAGAGATATCGCGGGCAGTCTGTTGCCCCCGGCGAGCTAAATGTCGCCCATGCTCCCAACAATTGTCCAGATAAGCAGGGGCTTTGCATGGGCCGTGAAGGATTCGAACCTTCGACCTTGGGATTAAGAGTCCCCTGCTCTACCAACTGAGCTAACGGCCCGAAGCGGCGAAAGTGTAGCCGCGGTTATGCGCCCGAGATCGCGGCGAGAACGTGGTCGACGCGGCCCGCGACGAGATCTTCGCGCAGCCGGCTCCCGCCGGTCATGCCGCTCCGCCGCTCGAGCAGCGCGGCAAGGTCCTCGGACCGGATGCCGCGTTCCCGTGCGACGGCGAGCACATGCACGACCTCCGGCCGCACGCTTCCGTCGGGGCCGAACTGCCACGCGGGGAAGCGCCACTCCTGCGATCCCGCCGGGCGGAAGGCGAGCAGCTCGCCCGCCCGGCGCATCGCATTGATCTTCACCGTGTCGACGGCCCATTTCGTCGACAGCCATGACGCAGAGAGAGCCTGGCTCACGGCTTGAGGATAGATCGGCCGCCGTCCACGATCCACCCACCTACCGCGAGAACGAGCGCCGCGGTGACGATCACCCCGATGTAGAAGGTCCTCCGCATCACGCGGCCGACGGCGCGGGCTCGCCCGCCACCGGATCGAAGGTCGGGCCGAAGCCGAGCATCCGGCCGGCGGGGGCGCCGAGCACGAGTCCGAGCTTCTGCAGCGACTGCGGGATGAGCGGCAGACGCACGTCGTCGAAGTGGTGGTTCGCGATCACCGCGAGCCGCACCGGGTTCGGCATGCCCTTGCGGTTCGTCTTGCCCGCGGCCGCGAGCGAGTACATCGTCGCGATCAGTCGCTCGAACTGGAGTGCAGGCGTGACCGTGCAGACAAACCGCGCCTCGTCTTCACCGGCGTTCCAGAACTTGTGTGACGTACCGGGATCGACGACGACCGTCTCGCCGGCGCGCAGATCCACCTTCTCCTTGCCGCGGCGCAGGCCAAGCGTCCCCGCGAGCACCTCGAAGCGCTCGGTCTGGAACGGGTGGACGTGCGCTGCGGCGACAAAGCCGCCGGGCTGCACGATTGTCTCGAAGACGACGCGCTCGCCGTTCGTCTCGGCCGACGTCTCGTGGAAGACCAGGCGCTCGCCGGTGACGGGATTTTCGATCTGATCTCCTGCGTGGAACATCTCGTGACCTCCTCGTGGTTGACACGAAGAGCCTCTCTCGCAGCGGCTTCGATTACGTCCGTCCCAAGCGGGATCTGCACTCGGCCTGGCGGCCGATCTGCGTGTCGTCCTTAAGAAGGAGAGGCGCCCGGCTGCACGACGCCGGACTCGTACGCAAGGACGACCGCCTGCACGCGGTCGCGTAGGTTCAGCTTCATCAGCACGTGCGCGACGTGCGTTTTGACGGTCGTCTCGCTCACGAAGAGCTCCTTGGCGATCTCCGCGTTCGAGAGCCCGCGCGCGATCAGCTGCAGCACCTCGAGCTCGCGCGCGGTGAGCTCGTCGAGCGCGGGCGGCCGCCGCTCCGTTTGCGCAGGGCCGGAGCGAACGAACTCCTCGATCAGCCGCCGCGTGATCGACGGCGCGAGCAGCGCGTCGCCGTTTCCAACCGCGCGGATCCCGTCGATGAGCTGCTCCGGCGGCACGTCCTTGAGGAGGAAGCCGCTCGCGCCCGCCCGCAGAGCGTCGTAGACGTACTCGTCCATGTCGAAGGTGGTCAGCATCACGACCTTCGTCTCCACCGCGCCGTTGCTAAGCAGCCGCCGCGTCGCCTCGATGCCGTCGAGCTCGGGCATGCGCACGTCCATCAAGACGACGTCCGGTGCGAGCCGCTGACCTTCGGCGATCGCCTCGAGCCCATCCGCCGCTTCGCCCACGACTTCGATGTCCTGTTCGGCTTCGAGGATCATGCGGAAGCCCGCTCGCACGAGCGCCTGATCGTCGACGATCAAGACGCGGAGGCTCATTCGAGAGTCACCGGCAGGCGCGCCCGCAATTCATAGCCGCCCTTTGACCGTGGCCCCGCCGCGAGCTCTCCGCCGATGACGGCGACTCGCTCGCGCATCCCCACGAGACCGTGCCCTCCGCCGTCGCCCTTTCCGTCGCCGTTGCCGTCGTCGCGCACGACGAGCTCGACAGAGCCGTCGGCGTAGCGGACGTGGACCTCGGCTTGGGTGGCACGCGAGTGCTTGAGGGCGTTCGTGAGCCCCTCCTGCACGACCCGGTAGGCGGTCAGGTCGATGCCGGCCGGCAAGGGTGAGGCGTCGCCCTCGACCGTGAGCCGAGTCGGTAGCCCGGCTTCACGCGTCTGCTGGACGAGCTTGTCCACGTGCTCGAGGCTCGGCTGCGGGGCGAGGGCCGGTGCGTCCTCGGGCCGCCTCAGGACGCCGACGAGCCTGCGCATCTCCGCGAGCGCGGCGCGGCCCGTCTCCTCGACCGTGATCAGCGCCTCGCGCTCGCGTTCCTGGTCCTCACGGAGCAGCCGGCGCACCGCGGAGGCCTGCACGGTCATCACGCTCACCGAGTGCCCGACGATGTCGTGCAGCTCGCGTGCGATTCGCGCGCGCTCCTCGGCAACGGCTGCGCGGGCCTCCGCCTCGCGCCCGAGCTCCAGCATCTCGGCGCGCTCGATCGCGCTGGCCGCCGTCTTGAGCTGGCTGCCGATCGCGAGGCCCGCGAGCCACGCAAGCCCGAAGGTGAACGCGATCCAGCCGATTTCGCTGTAGCCCTGCCTCGGATCGTTGTAGACGACGAACGACGCCGCGCCGATAGCGATGCCGAGGCCGATTGGAGACCGCTCCCGCTCGAAGAGCAGGCCGAACAGGAACGTGGCGGCCAGCACGCCGAGGAAGTTGCCGAACGTGTACGTGGCGAGCGTCCCGTTCCACAGGGATCCGGCAACGCCGATCGCGAAGACCGCGACGGGGGTCCCGAAGGGGAAGCGGCGTCGCGCGAGGAGAGGCAGGACGAACAGCGCAGCCCACGCTGTCATCAGCCACGTCGTCCCGTGAAGGTGCTGATCCTTGTTCTCGTTCAGCCGGAAGGCAACCTCGACCGCCGCGAGGATCGCGATGCCGACGACGCCGAGGTCGAACCAGTACCGCCGCCACAGGTTCCACACGACCTTGATCACGCATTGAAAGTAGCCCAAGCCTGTGCGAAACGCATCGGCCGCGGGGACGACGCACGAATCCTCCTCGAGGACGAGTCCGAATCCGGCCTCCGGGCGACGCTTTCGGAGTTCCGTCCGGAGACGATGGTCGCCTGAACCCGACGAAAGGAATCCCGAAATGAACGCAGCAATTGCGACCGCGCTCACCGACGAGCGCGTCCTCCACAAGCAGGACGCACCGATCGTGGTCGCCGCGCGCGACCTCGTCCGCCGCTACGGCGCGGGCGACACCGCCGTCGATGCGCTGCGCGGCGTCTCGCTCGAGATCGCCGCGGGCGAGCTGACCGCGGTCATGGGCCCGTCGGGCTCCGGCAAGTCGACGCTCATGCACATCCTCGCCGGCCTGGATCAGCCGACCGGCGGCACCGTGGAGATCGCCGGACGGGAGATCACCATGCTCGGCGACAACGAGCTGACGAAGCTGCGCCGCGAGCACATCGGCTTCGTCTTCCAGTTCTTCAACTTGCTGCCGATGCTGAACGCGGAGGAGAACGTCGTCCTCCCGTTGTCGATCGCCGGCACGAAGCTGGACAAGCACTGGCTCGAGCAACTACTCGCCGACGTAGGGCTCGAGGACCGGCGCTCGCACCGCCCGTCCGAGCTCTCCGGCGGCCAGCAGCAGCGCGTCGCGCTCGCACGGGCCCTCGTCACACAGCCGACCGTGCTCTTCGCGGACGAGCCGACCGGCAACCTCGACTCCACGACGAGCGGTGAGATCCTCGAGTTGCTGCGTGCATCGGTCACGTCACGCGGTCAGACGACCGTGATGGTCACGCACGACCCGCGCGCGGCGACGATCGCCGATCGCGTTCTCTTCCTCGCGGACGGCGTGATCGTGCGCGAGCTGTCCAGCTCCTCGCAGCACGACATCCTCGAGGTGCTGAAGGAGGTGCAGGCGGCATGAGGCGCGTCGCTCTCAAGGGTCTCGCGTGGCGGAAGATCCGCGGCGTCCTGACCGCCCTTTCGATCGTGCTCGGCGTTGCGATGGTCAGCGGCGCGTTCGTCCTCACCGACACGATGAAGAAGGCCGCCGACAACCTCGAGAAGAGTTCCTACGCGGGAATCGACGGTGTCGTCACCGGAACGGCGAGCTTCCGTGACGACAACAGCTGGCAGAAGACGCCGTCGATCTCGCAGAAGCTCGTGAGCAAGGTGCGGCGCGTGCCGCAGGTCGCCGCCGCCGCCGGCACCGTCCTCGACCAGGCGAAGCTCGTGAACGCAAATGGAGAGGTGATCGGGCAGCCGCCGAACTTCGCCGTCGGCATCGACGCGAAAGTGCCGGGCGCCGATCGCGTGAACCCGCTTACGCTCGGTTCCGGACGCTGGGCCACGCGTCCCGGCGAGGTCGCGATCGACACCGGAACGGCGAAGCGCGAGCACCTGAGCATCGGCGACTCGGTCGGCGTCGTCGCCACCGGGCCTGTGCGTGCATTCACCATCGTCGGGCTCGTCAAGTACGGAAACGTCGATTCGCTCGGCGCGGCGACCGTTGCCGCCTTCGACCTGAGCACCGCTCAGGCGCTGTTCGACAAGCGAGGCGAGGTGGACCAGATCTCGCTCGAGAGCCGGCCCGGCGTCACGCCGGCCGCGGCGCGTCAGGCGGTCGCCGGCGCTCTCACAGCGACGTTTACGCAGGTACAGACCGCAGACGAGGCCGACCCGTTCGACTTCAAGGGTCTCAAGAGCTTCGTCACCTTCATCAAGGTCTTCCTGCTCGCCTTCGCCGGCATCGCGCTCTTCGTCGGCGCCTTCATCATCTTCAACACGTTCTCGATCACCGTGGCGCAGCGGACGCGAGAGTTCGCGCTGCTGCGGACGATCGGCGCGTCACGTCGCCAGATCCTGCGCTCGGTCGTGCTCGAGGCATTCGTGATCGGCCTCGCCGCAACGGCTGTCGGCGCCGCCTTCGGCGTGCTCATCGCGAAGCTCCTGGACTCGGTCATGAAGATGGCCGAGATCGACCTGCCCCAGGCAGGCACGGTCTTCGCGCTCCGCACGGTGCTCGTGAGCCTGCTCGTCGGCGTCGTCGTCACGGTCGTCGCCGGCCTCATCCCGGCGGTGCGCGCGACGCGCGTGCCTCCCGTCGCGGTGCTGCGCGAGGGCGCAACGACACCGAAGTCGCGCCTATCACCCCTCACCTCGTTCGTCGCTCTCGTCTTGATCGGAGGCGGCTTCGCGTCGCTCGTGTACGGCATGTTCTCTCACGGCGGCCCCGCGGTCGTGCACGTGCTCGCGTCCGCAGCCGGCACGCTGGGCATGTTCGTCGGCGTGGCGTTGATCGCACCTCGACTCGTGCGGCCGATCGCCTGGGTGGTCGGAGCCCCGGCCGCTCGCTTCGGCGGAGCTCCGGGACGACTGGCGCGCGAGAACGCCACTCGCAATCCCGGGCGCACGGCGGTGACGGCGTCCGCGCTGATGATCGGGCTCGCGCTGGTCACGTTCGTGACCGTCCTCGCCCAGGGGATTCGCAGCTCCTGGGGCTCGACGGTGAGGAAGCAGGTCTCGGCGGACTACATCCTGACGACGAGCTCCGGCTGGGACTCGTTCTCCCCCGCAGCCGCTGCAGCCATCGCGCACACCCCGGGTGTCGAGGCGGTCTCGAGTGTCCGGAGCTCGGTGGTGGATCTCGGTGCGTCGCAAGCCACGGTCTCCGGTCTCGACACCGCGAACGTGGACCGCTTTTTTCACTTCACATGGGTGGACGGTTCGAACGCGACGCTCGCAAAGCTCGGCGCCGACGGTGCCGTCGTCCTCAAGAGCTTCGCCAAGGATCACCATCTGCGCGTCGGCGACGACCTCACCGTCGAGACGGCTGACGGGAACGTCGGCCTCCTCGTCGTCCGCGGCATCCACAAGCCGGCCGGTCTCGATTCGCTGCTCGGCAGCATCGCGATCTCGAACCGCGCGTACGGGACGCTCTTCCCGCGTCCGAGAAACACGATGGCATTCGTCGCGACGACGGACGGCGCGTCTCGTTCCCGGCTCGAGGCGGTGCTCAACCGCTACCCAGACGTGACGCTCAACACCGAGTCCGAGTTCGTGCAGGACCAGAACGCGTGGATCGACAAGATGCTGAAGCTGCTGTATGTGCTGCTCGGCTTGTCCGTGCTCGTCAGCCTCTTCGGCATCGTCAACACGCTCGTGCTCTCGATTGTCGAGCGAACGCGCGAGCTCGGCGCCCTCCGGGCCGTCGGGATGACGAGACGTCAGATGCGGAGGATGATCCGGCACGAGAGCGTGATCACGGCGCTGATCGGCACCACGATGGGCATCGTGCTCGGCATCGGGCTGGCGGCGCTCGTCATCCGGCGGCTCTCCGACTACTCGGTCTCGACCGGCGGCGACGGCATGCACCTGGCAGTTCCGATCCTCTCGCTCGCCGTCTTCGCGATCGTGGCGGTCTGCGCGGGAATCCTCGCGGCGGTCCTGCCCGCTCGGCGAGCGGGCAAGTTGAACGTGCTCCAAGCACTCCAGTACGAGTAGCGGTCTGGGAAGGGGGTGGCTCGGGCCGCCCCCTTCCGCTTTCCGCCAAGAGGGCTACGATCCGCTGGTGGCGGAGCAGATCGTGGGGCCCTCGGTCGACGAGCTCCTCCGCGAGCAGCAGGAGGAGCTCGCGCGTCTGGGAACGCTGGTCGAGGCGGCCGGGCGGCTGCTGGGGACGTTGGACCTGGAGACCGTCCTTCCAAATGTGCTCGCACTTGCCCAGGCGACGCTCGAGGCGGACGCGTACGCGATCTGGCGCCGGGACCCTGTGGACGGCAGGTGGTCGCTGCAGGCGAGCTCCGGGCTGTCGCCCGAGTACCTCTCCGCTGCGCCGGAAGCGATCGAGGGCAATCGGAGTGTGGTCTCGTTCGAGGGGCCGATCGTGGCGAGCGACATCGCCGCGACCAACTGGCTGACGAGCGAGCACAAGGAAGCGCATGCGGCCGAGGGCACGCGCGCCCTCCTCGCCATGCCGCTGCGTCACTGGGACGAGGTGATCGGGACGCTCGTGTTCTACTCGCGCCGCCCGCGGACCTTCGACGAGGCCGAGCTGCGGCAGGCCAAGGCCGTGGCGAGCCTCGCCGCCGCCGCGCTCGGGACGGCTGCGGTCTACGAGGAGCAGGCGCGGCTGGCGGAGAACCGCCGGGTGATCTCCGAGGCGAGCGAGCAACTCGCCTCCTCGCTCGACTACGAGACGACCCTCTCGAACGTCGCGGCGCTCGTCGTGCCGGCACTGGCCGACTGGTGCGTGGTCGACATCGTCGGCGAAGACGGCTCGATTCAGCGCCTCGCGGTCGCGCACTCGGATCCGGCGAAGACCGAGCGCGCCAGGGGGCTGATCGAGAAGCTGCCGATCGATCCCGACGCGCAGAGGGGCGTACCCGCAGTGATCCGAACGCAGCAACCGGAGGTGACGCCGGAGATCTCCGACGAGGACCTCGAGGAGCGGTTCGCCGATCGCCCCGGCCTGCTCGCGGAGCTGCGCAGCCTCGGTCTCCGGAGTTCGATGACGGTTCCGCTCGTGGTGCGCAGGCGCGCGGTCGGCGCGATCACATTCGTCGCCGCGGAGTCGAGACGCCGCTACGGCGACGCAGACCTCTCGATCGCGACCGATCTGGCGCGGCGCGCGGCGACCGCCGTCGACAATGCGCTGCTGTACCGCGAGGCGCTGGTCAAGGAAAGCCAGGTCCGCTTCTTGGCTGAGGCGGGAAACGTGCTCAGCGAGCTCCTCGACTACGAGGCGACGATCGAAGCTCTTGCGCGCCTCGCGGTTCCACGCGTCGCCGACTGGTGCATCGTCGACGTCATCGACGGCGCAGAGATCCGCCGAGCTGCGGTTGCCGCGGACGACGAGGAGAAGCAGTTGGCGCTCAACGAGCTCCGCACGTTCTATCCACCGACCTGGGACTCGCCGCAACCGGCCGCGCGTGCACTGCGCGAGGGTGCGCCCGTGATCATCGAGGAGTTCGAAGGCGACAAGCTCGAGGAGACCGTGATCGACGAGCGGCACCTTCGGATCATGCAGACGCTCGACCCCCACTCCGCCGTCGCCATGCCGCTCTTGGCGCGAGGCGAGAAGGTCGGCGCGATCACGTTCGCGTGGTCGCAGACTCGGCGCCGCTACAGCGAGCGCGACCTGCCGCTGATGGAAGATCTCGCGTCACGTGCCGCGCTCGCCGTCGACAACGCGCGCCTGTACGCGCGCGAGCGCGCGACCGGCGACCAGCTCGCCTTCCTTGCGGAGATGAGCTCGTTGCTCGCCTCGTCGCTCGATTACGAGACGACGCTGGCAAACGTGGCGCAGCTGATCGTCCCGCAGTTCGCCGATTGGTGCACTGTCGACATCGTCGCGGAGGACGGCCTGATCGAGCGCATCGCCGTCGTGCACCAGGATCCGGCGAAGGCCGGCTGGGCCGAGCGGCTGCGCGAGCTTCATCCACCTGATCCGGACGAGCAGGAGGGCGCCGCACGCGTGATCAGGACGGGTGAGCCCATGCTCTACCGGCGTATCACGGACCGGCTGCTTCAGTCGAGTGCCCCCGGGCCCGACAACCTGCGTGTTCTGCGAGAGCTCGGCATGGCGTCGGCGATGGTCGTGCCGATGAAGGCGCGCGGCCGCACGCTCGGCTCGTTGATGCTGGTCTCCTCCGACCCGAAGCGGCTCTACGATGACGACGCGCTGACCTTCGCGGAGCATCTGGGGCGCCGCTCCGCAACGGCCGTCGACAACGCGCTCATCTACCGCCGTTCCGAACAGCGCGCGCAGGCGGCGCGTGCACTCGCGTTCGTCGGCGACGGCGTGCTGCTCGTCGACGAGGACGGCGTCGTGGGCATCTGGAACGCCGCGGCGGAGGTGATCACGGGCCTGCCCGAGCGCGACGTCGTCGGTCGGCGCGTCGACGAGGCAGTGCCCGGCTGGGCCGCGATCGAGGCACACGTCCCCGTTGTCGCCGGCCCCGGGACGCCGCGTGCCGAGACGGTTCCCGTCGAGCTCCCCCGTGGCGAGCGCTGGCTCTCCATCTCCGGTGTGTCGCTTCCGGGCGGAACCGTCTACGCGTTTCGCGACCTCACCGAGGAACGGCGCGTCGAACGCTTGAAGAGCGAGTTCGTGTCCACGATCTCGCACGAGCTGCGAACGCCGCTGGCCGCCATCTACGGCGCCGCGCTCACGCTCCGGCGCGCCGAGCCTGCGCTGGAGGCGCAGAGGGAAGGTCTGCTGGACGTCGTCGCCGCCGAGTCGGAGCGTCTGGCGCGCATCGTCAACGACATTCTCTGGGTGAGCCGGGTGGAGTCGGGGACGTTGCACGTCGCCGTCGAGCACTGCGATGCCGCTGAGCTCGCGTCCGCGGTGGCGGCCGCCGCACAGGCCCATCTGCCCGAGAACCTGACGCTCTCGCTCGACGTCGAGCCGGACGTTCCGGCCGTCGCTGCCGATGCGGACAAGGTCCGCCAGATCCTCACGAACCTGCTCGACAACGCCGTCAAGTACTCGCCGGACGGCGGCGCAATTCGGGTGGGCATTGCGCGTCACGACGCGTTCGTCCGCTTCTCGGTCAGCGACGAAGGTCTCGGCGTGCCGGCGCCGGAGCACGCCCGGATCTTCGAGAAGTTCTACCGCCTCGACCCCGAGCTGACGCGAGGCGTCGGCGGGACCGGACTCGGCCTCTACATCTCCCGCGAGCTGATCCGCAGAATGAACGGCCGCATCAGCATCAGGTCGGACGAAGGTTTGGGCTCGACGTTCACCGTCGAGTTGCCCGTCGCGCGCTAACGGCGCGCTTCGCGCTTCGGCCGAAAATGCTTCGCATTTTCGGCCGGGTAGACCGTCAGGCGCGCTTCGCGCGCGTGACCTTTGGAGGCGGCCGTCGGGAGAGCTGCTTCGGCGGAGGTCGGTTTCGGCGCGGCTCGGCCGCGCGGAGCTGCTGGCCGTGGTCGAAGTGTTGCCACGCGGCAGCTCGTCGCAGTTCCTGCAGGCGCAGACGTCGCGTTTTCGTGCGCTGCTCTGTGCCCGCCGCGGCGAGACGGAAGAGGCAGAGCGACGCTTCAAGCGCGCGACCGGGCTCTTCCGCGAGCTGGCGCTCGTCTTCTACCTGGGAGTCGCTCTGCTCGAGTACGGCGAATCGCTCGTCGGCCAGAACCGCTCCGGAGAAGCCGAGCCGTTGCTGGCCGAGGCGCGCGCGACCTTCGAGCGGCTCGGGGCGATCCCGTGGCTCGATCGCGCCCGAGAGGCAGCTTCCAGCGGCCGCAAGCACGAACGCTGACCGGAAGCTCCTAGTACACAAACGTGCGCGAGCAGCGCGGCCAGGCCGCGCTGCTCGCGTCCTCAACCCCTAATAACCCGTCGGGCCTTCGTCGACGTACGTCCGTCTGCGTGCGGGTCCGCCGAAGCCGCCCCACGACGACCAGAAGATCATCGAGATGACGAGGCCGACGATTCCGACAATCAGCAGGATCAGGCCGACCGTGTGGATGCTCACGCCGGTGACGGTCGCGGTGACCGCCCACGTGAGGATCGCACCGGCTGCGATGAGAAGAATGCTGACACCGACACCCATTGAGGTCCTCCTTCGAGTTTGGAGCGCGCCGGGAGACCTGCTCCGGCGGCTCGCTACTAGAACGAACGGAACGCCTCCCGGGTTACGCGGCAGAGGCGGCAGTGCCTCGCCGTGACGCGATAATCTCGCGAGCCAATGCGCCGGGGTGCGATCGTCCAGCTCACGCTGCTTGCCCTGATCGTGGGCGGTTTGACGACCTGGGTCGCGCTGTACCCGGTCTGGCTGCCTCCGAC
>Ga0137374_10004214_pt1 | contig 17110 bp, 24 predicted proteins | sample SagtaG_20_FD_104811 | JGI IMG/M metagenome (GOLD analysis project Ga0137374, IMG submission 104811) | Vadose zone soil microbial communities from Sagehorn Ranch, Mendocino, California, USA - Sage1_R_100_16 metaG | ecosystem: Environmental > Terrestrial > Soil > Vadose zone | place: USA...
CACTGTTGACGCTGCTCGTCCTGCCGATGCTTACCGGTGGTTTGAGCACGGGCGGCAGGAAGCGGAATCGTGATGGGTTCGTTCACGGGATCTTTCGGGGATGGCTCGTGCGGTACGGACTCCTAACGATCCTCTCGCTTTCCGGCTTTGTGACCTCCTTCGGCGCGCACATCGTCGCGACGAACCTCCCATCCTATGCCGAGGCCGTGGGCGTCAGCGCGTTCACGATCGGTCTCCTCATCGCGGTATACGACTTCGCGGAGCTGTTCGCCAAGCCCTTGGCCGGCTTCGTCGCGGACCGGCACGGCATGAAGCGCATCCTGCTCGCCGGCCTGGTCGTCTTCATCCTTGGCTCCGTTCTCTTCCTGATCATCTCGCCGAGGCTCTTGCTCCTCGTCAGGTTCGTACAAGGGCTGGGCGCCGCGGCGCTCTCGACCGTGTCGATCAGCTTGGTGGCGAGACACTCCGCCGCGAAACGAGGTCAGGCCTTCGGCGCGTATGCGCCTTGAGTGATTCTGTTGCCCGTGTCACGGCATCATCGTACGGAACCTTCAACGACACTTTCAGTCCATAACGCGTTTCCTGCATGGGTTCGCTCCCTCCCCTTGAACGCTGCGTTGCGACGATTCGGTGAACGAGAGACGCGGGAAAAATCCGGATCGTGCCTCGGTGATGTGCGCCGCGGCTTCGGCGGCGGTGGCACGTGTCGCCCGCGGCGATGCGTTTTGAGCCAACGCAGCTCGCACCGCTTGATTGAGCGTCAGCTGTTCCTGCGCGCTGAGGCCTCCGGAGGCCATCGTCATGAACATCAGGACCGTCAGGCAGACGTACTGAGTCACTAGCCGAGAGATTCAGGATTCTCAGATTGGTGACACGAGGACGCTGAGGGCGGGCAGACTCAGCACCCATTCGGGGCGTGCCACCGCTCGAGGCAGCCCTGTTCAAGCGGGTTTCAGATTGTCGCCATTGAACCACTTGAGCCCGGCCGTCTGATATCCAGTCCTGAGTGTCACCGATCCGGCAGAACTGCATCTATGGTGGTGGGAGCGCACCGATGGTGACGAAGACCGCGACAATCAGACAGGTGCAGGGCATCAGCCTGGCTGGCAGGACAGACTCCAATCATTGGATCGTCATGGACGGCCCGGAGGAATTCGGTGGCAGCAATGCCGGCATCCGACCGAAGGAGCTCCTGCTGCTGGCGCTCGGTGGATGCACAGCAAGCGACGTGATTTCAATTCTCCGGAAGAAGCGGGTCCCGCTGGATGGCATCGACATACGCCTCACGGCGGAACAAACGGACGAACATCCCCAGGTCTTCACGAGCATCCATATCGACTTTGTGCTTCGCGGAGAACACATCACGCCACAGGACGCCGAACGCGCGATTGAGCTGTCGGAGACGAAATACTGTGCGGTGAGCGCGATGCTACGGAATTCGGTCGCGATTACCCCACTCGGACCGTATCGAGCCCGTCGCCGTTCCGGCGTGAGCATTGCTCACCGCCCGGGATCGTTGACATCATGCTCGACCACGGTGCGATCGATCAGGAGAAGGCCATGACGACGATCCTCGTCCTCGGCGGCAACTTTGGCGGCATGACGAGCGCCTTCGAGCTCCGGCGCAAGCTTCGGGAACAGGCACGCGTGGTCGTCGTGTCGCGCAGCAAAGACTTTGTGTACATCCCCTCCTTGATCTGGGTGCCCTTCGGACGCCGGACGGTGGAAGACATCACGTTCTCTGCGGAAGAAACGTTTCGGCACGGCGGCATCGAGTTCGTCCACGATGAAGCGATTCGCATCGATCCCTCGGGCAACAGAGTTCAATGTGCGTCGGGTCGAGATCTCTCGTACGACTTCCTCATCATCGCCACTGGCGCGGAGCTCGTGTGGGATGCTCTTCCTGGTTTGGGCCCGAAGGGGCACACCCACTCGATCTTCACGCCGCCCGATGCGGAGGAGACCTACCGGGCGTTTCAGCACTTCGTCAAGACTCCAGGGCCTGCGGTGATTGGCGCCGTTCCGGGGGCGAGCTGCATGGGCGCGGGCTACGAGTACCTGTTCAACTTCGATCGCTACGTTCGCAAACATGGAGTCCGGCGCGACGTGCCGATCACATGGGTCACGCCCGAGCCCAGCCTCGGTCACTTCGGGATCGGCGGCATTCGGGGCGGCGAGCTCATGCTCAAGGCGTTCTTGAAATGGCAGGGCATTGATTACCGGGTGAACGCCGCCATTAAAGAGGTCACCGCAGACGCCGTGATTCTGGAGAGCGGTGAGCGTCTGCCCGCGACATGGAAGATGCTCGTGCCCCCGTTCAGAGGAGTCCGAGTGATTCGCGAATCGCCGGGTATCGGCGACGAGAAAGGCTTCGTCGTCACCGATGACTCCTACCGCCACCAGACCTACGCCAACATATTCGCGGCTGGATTGGCCGTACGCGTTGCAAACCCTTTCTTGGGGTCCGTCCCGTTCGGCGTCCCGAAGACAGGCTATCCAACCGACGAAATGGCCAAGACGGCGGTCGAAAATATCACGAGGGTCATGAAAGGGCAATCGGACCTTGCCTGCAAGCAGTTCGGCAGCATCCCAGGTGTGTGCGTGATGGACGCCGGAAACAAGGAAGTGTTGATTCTCACGAACAGCCTCTTCCCGCCAAGAAAGTTCGCGATGATGCTTCCAAATGTCTTCGGCGATTGGACGAAGGTCTTGGTGGAGAAGATGCTGATCTTGAAGTACCGGAAAGGCTGGTCATTCCTGCCGTAAACTGCGTTGGCGGAATCATGCGGCTCGCTCTGAAAGGTCGTCAGCCGTGCGTTAGGCTCTCCCGGTCGGTACAATTCAGGGAAGCCGCCGACTGTGACCAAAGGACGAAATGCAGATCCATCGGCCGAGGCCGCTGTCGTCTCCATCGGGCGCGTCTTATGCTGCGCCGACGGCTGGAGGGCGTATGACTGGGTCGTCGAGCGGTGACTGTCACGCTATCCTCGCCAATATTTCCTCGTACTTGGACGGAGACCTCGACGCCACCGCATGCGACGTGATCGAGCGGCATTGCCAGGGCTGCCCGCGCTGCGCGGCGCTCGTGAAGGGACTGCGCGAGACCGTGGGCTTGTGTCGGGAAGCAGCGTCTGTTCCCCTACCAGAGTCGGTCCGGCAACGCGCCCGGGCAAGCGTGCGGCGGCTCCTCGACGAGGACGGGCGTTTTTCCACAGAATAGCTGTCACCAAGTCGCCCATGTTGAATCCTTGTACGGGGGCATCGATGGGCGATACGTCTCGGCCAGAGCGGTACGACGTCGTGGCATTCGGTGCGCACCCTGACGACCTCGAAGTCGTCCTCGGCGGCACGGCCGCGAAATTTGTGCGCAGCGGGATGACCGTGCTGTTCGTCGACCTCTGTGACGGCGAGCCCGCGCGTCACGCCAGTCGAGGCGTCCGTGAACGCCAGGCCGAACAGGCAGCGGGCTTCCTCGGCGTTCACCGAACAACCCTCCCGCTCCATGATCGGCTGATTCGCGATTCTCCCGAGGCGCGACTCGCGGTCGCGCATCTGATTCGGACGCACAAACCACGCCTCGTCTTTACGACGGCTGGAGCGGGCGTGCACCCAGACCATGCCGCTGTGACGGATATCGTTGTCAACGGAGTGTTTTACGCGCGGTTGCCGAAATGGAATGAGGTCGCTGGCGGCGATGTGCTCGACGGCACCGAGCCGCACGAGATCGAGCGGTTGTTTTTCGGGCATTGCCATATGGAACCGCAGTGGACTGGGTTTGACTTCGCAGTGGATGTGAGTGACGTCTACGCTCAGAAGATGGCTGCGATTACCGTGTATGAGTCGGTGTTCAGTGGCGATCAGGCGACGCTCGTCGACAAGTACAGCGTCGAAGATCGGTACGTTGGCAGCCTGGTCGGCGTCCAGTACGCGGAAGCGTTCAGGGCCCGAAGCCCACTGCTTGTCGAGAGTCCTGCAGTGTTTGCCAAAGCGAGGTTCGGGTGATCACACAAGACTCGAGGATGCAGGAGCCGAAATGTACGACGCGCTGACGTTGGTCGCGGTTCTGGTTGTCTGGTGGATCCTGCAGACGTGGCTGTTGCCGCGGCTCGGCGTTCCGACGTGAGCGGTGCCGCAGCCGCCCCGTCGGGGAGGAAGAGCGTCTGAAGCCGAACGATGAGCGGTTTCGCGAGGTTCAAGGCTCAAGTTAATCAAGTCAGATCGAAGACAGGACATCTTATGAAGAACCGGCGAGGGTTCCTCAAGCTTGCAACCGCGGCTGGAGCAGGTGCATACCTCACGTCGAAGTCCGGCCTCTGGTCGAGCGTCTTCGCTGAGGTTCCCGGCGGCACGCTGCCTCCCGGTGTCATCCCGAAGTTCGTTACGCCGCTGGTCATTCCACCAGCCATGCCACCGTCGGCTAGCGATGCGACAACCGACTACTACACAATTGCCGTGCGCCAATTTACCCAGCAGATCTTGCCTGCGCGACTGCCGCGCACGACGGTCTGGAGCTACGGATCCCTCACTGATGACCGCAGCTTCAACTACCCGGCGTTCACGATTGAAGCCACGGCGCAGCGAACAGCTCGCGTGACATGGGTGAATCAGCTCGTCGATCGTCGTGGCGACTACCTGCCGCATCTGCTGCCCGTTGATCAAACGCTGCACTGGGCGAACCCTCCCGCTGGCGTGAGTGGCCGCGACACGCAGGGCCTCAATCCAGAGGCGTACCGGGGACCGGTGCCGATCGTGACGCACCTGCACGGCGGTCACAGCCCGGACGACAGCGACGGATTCCCCGAGGCGTGGTACCTGCCCGTGGCGAACAACATCCCCAGCGGCATCGCCCTTGTGGGCTCCTGGTACAACTTCTTCCGCGCGAAATCCCACGCCACCTGGGGCGGTGACTGGGAACCGGGCAGCGCAACGTTCGTGTATCCGAATGACCAGCGGGCGACCACGCTCTGGTATCACGACCATACGCTGGGCATGACGCGTGTGAATGTCTACGCGGGACCGGCTGGCTTCTACCTGATTCGCGGCGGGCCGAGTGATCTGCCGCCCGGCGTACTGCCTGGGCCGGCTCCTGCCGTCGGCGATCCGCCGGGCATGAGCTACTACGAGATTCCCATTGCGATTCAGGATCGATCGTTCAATGCAAACGGCTCGCTGTTCTATCCGGACACCCGTGCGTTCTTTGAAGGGCTGCACAAGGGTCAGTTGCAGATCCCCTTTATCCCGCAATCCGGCTGCACCGGGCCCAGCGATGTCTCACCCATCTGGAACCCGGAGTTCTTCGGCAATACGATCGTGGTCAACGGCCGGACATGGCCGTATCTCGAAGTCGAGCAGCGGCGCTATCGCTTCCGGTTCCTGAACGGCTGCAATTCACGATTCCTGATCCTGAAACTCTCGAGGGCTGGCCTGCCGTTCTGGCAGGTGGGCGCCGACGGCGGCTTCCTGCGCGCCCCGGCGAGGCTCGATCACCTACTCATGGGTCCGGCCGAGCGGGCCGACGTGATTGTGGATTTCACGAATGTGCCGGTGGGAACGGAGATCGTGCTCCAGAACCTCGGTCCCGATGAACCGTTCGGCGGCGGTGTGCCGGACGACGACTTTGACATCTCGGATCCGAATACCACCGGCCTGGTCATGCAGTTCCGCGTCGTCCCAGCCCAATCGGTCGACGTCAGCACGCCGCCCGAGTTGCTCGTGTTGCCTCGGGAGCTAGTACTGTCAGCCGCGACGGTCACTCGGCACCTGTCTCTCAACGAGGTGGAGTCGGAGACCGTCTTGGTGGATGGTCATCCGGGCCATGGCCATCGGAAGCACCAACCCGCGAACCTGAAGCTGGCCTGCGACGATCCGAACGCCTTCCCGTTCGGTCCAACACAGGCGTTGCTCGGGACGCTGACCGCGGCGGGGGAAGGCGCGCCTCGGCATTGGATGGACGACATCACGGAAAACCCGCAGGCGGGCGCGATTGAGGTCTGGGAGATCCACAACTTCACCGAGGACGCACATCCGATTCATATTCACCTCGTCCAGTTCGAGATCATCGAGCGCGAGGATGCGAACGGCGTCACGCGTGGACCCGAGGCGTCGGAGACCGGTTCCAAGGACACCGTGATCAGCTTCCCGGGCGAGATCGTTCGGGTCAAAGCGCGGTTCGACCGGGCGGGACAGTACGTCTGGCACTGCCACATCGTCGAGCACGAGGACAACGAGATGATGCGACCCTACTCGGTGGGTCCGATCCAGCGCCCAACGCTGTGACGCTAAAGTGCATACGCTGTGGTCGTGCGCCGGGCCAGCGGTCAGGTGATAGAAGTCCAGATCCCACGCGACATCAAGAAGGCGCTGTTACAGAGGATTTACCGCCGCGCTTTCGGCAATCTGTTACATAGGGCGACGTCGTGCCTTCGCCGCTGATTTTCTTGATCGGTGAGCGTCCATGTCCATCTACGACGCAATGGCGCAGGTCGACGATTCCTGCGCTGGATACCTGAATGCCGTCCCCGAGGAGCCACGAGCGAGCGCGAGGAATCTGCTGCAGTACCTTGCCCTTCGCCGCCACGATTTGAGACGGCCCCAGGCACTCCTCGCCTCGCAAGGGCTGTCGTCGCTCGGCCGCATGGAATCGCACGTCCGCTCTGGTCTCGAGCGAGTCCTCAATATCCTGCACGTGCTCAATGGCACCGAGTGGGCACCAGCGCTCGACCGAGCTCCCGGCCCGCACGGTCTTCGACCGTCATGTAAATCAGGTTTCTTGAGCGACCGGAAGCCGGACACTCCACGATCAGCACTTCACCGCTTCTCGAACCGCCCGGTTTTCTCGAGGAGGCGAATGCGGTAGATGATGGATTTCGGAGCGTCGATCAATGGCTTGGCAGCCGCGAAAGGAGGGCCCTCTGGCAGCCGGAGCGTCTCGCTGATCACCAGCGGCATCAATCGGGCAACCAAGAGCTGGAGTACGTCGAGGGCCGCCTTCCCGTGGAGTTCCTCGTAGACGCCCCAAGCGACAACGCTACGCCAATTCGCCAGGTTCTCCTTCTGGTCGACCTCAAAGCACACATTTGGATTCGCGCGCATCATCCGGATCTTGAGTCCTTCGGCGCTGTGTCCATAGACAGCTTCACCATCGAACACGTAGGTAATCGGCACGATGTACGTGCGCCCCTCACCATGGCAGCCAATCCGGCCGACTACTTCGTTGAAGAGTACTGCGTTGATCTGTTCTGGCGTCAACTCACCGAGCATGGAGGTATCAGCGATTCAGGTTCAGATAATATAGTGAGTCGCGTCAACGATCATTCGGCCGGAACGGAACTGAGCATCTGATATTTTGCGAGCGATTAAGGACACTGACGTGGTTAGATCCCGCTGACGGTCGTGGGTTCATGCCGGCCATGACGGCCGCACATCTCGCGGTGCCGGTTCCCGGTGCGATGTTTCAGCGAATTCTCGTCCCAACAGACCTGACCGAGCGCGCCGCGAAGGCGCTTGGCCTGGCGCTCAAACTCAGCGTGCCTGAAGGCTCGCGCGTGACCTTGCTTCACGTCATCGAGACGGGCGGTCTCGACCTCGACGAGGTGAAACCGTTCTATCAGAAACTCGAACAAAAGGCCCAGCGAATGATGTCAGCGGCGAGGGAGCGATTGGGGAAAACAAAGACGCAAGTGGTGCAAGAAATCGTCTACGGAGACCGAGCGGAGGAAATCGTGCGGTTTGCCGCTGCCCACAACATCGATCTCATTGTGCTCGCGTCACACAAGGTCAATCCTTCGGTGATCGGCCGGGACTGGGGGACCATCAGCTACAAGGTCGGAATTCTTGCTCAGTGTCCTGTGCTGCTCGTGAAATAGTCACATGAGGCAAAGCGTTCACTGAACAGTCCGCTGGGAATCCGAATGGGGTTGTCAGCGCATGAAGTCATTTGCGGCCGAGCACGCACACGGCAGGAATCGGTTTGAGGTCGAGCTCCTCGACGGTAACCTCCCGAAAGCCCACATCCATCATCTCCTTCGACAACCGACGCGCAAATGCCTGAGCATCCTCGGCCTTCGCGCCGCGATGCCGCGGTTGGACCGTCGTCGCTACCACGCCGTTTGGCCTCAACACTGACCGAATCACTTGCAGCACCTCGGCTCGTTCGGGCAGGAACTGCAGCACATTGACCGAGAAGACCTTGTCGAACGCCTCGCCGAGTTGCGGTAACAGTTCAAGACCCAGCTTCAAATCGACGAGCCCCGCCTCAATGGCGGATCGATTCCTGCGGCGGGCCTGCTCAATCATCAGCGCCGAGTGATCGATGCCGACGACACGTCCTGTTGGCGCAAGGCGAGCGGCATGTGCGATCGCCAATCCGGTCCGAATCCGATCTCCAGCACGTGATCACTCGGCTGAACGTTCAACAGATCGACCGTCCAGCGATTGCGCTCGATGTTGGATGGCCGATTCGCCATGATCCAGCCGGCAACTCGACCCAGAAATCGAGTTGGCTTGTGGAACTGACGGTACACGGTCGCGACGATGCTCATGCCGATTCCCGTTTCTCCGGCGGCGCATGGCATGGCCTTCTCCGAGGCTCGTCGCGATCTAGAGTTTTGGGGACGGCTCGTCGAGTCGGCTGTCGGCGCGCATCTGGCGAACGCGCCGGCTGCGGGCGAATGCGAAGTTTTCTACTGGCGCGATCGCAATGCCGAGGTCGATTTCGTGGTGCGCGCCGGCAAGTCGGTCACGGCCATCGAAGTCAAGAGCGGTCGTGCACGCGATGGGTTCGCCGGCTTGGCCGCCTTCGGTGCCGCGGTGCCGAAGGCGCGGAAGTTGGTCATCGGCGCAGACGGCGTCTCCGTAGAGGAGTTTCTGCGCCGGCCCGTACTGCATTGGGTGACACGATGAGGCCGCGTTCGTCGGGCGCTTGTTTGCAGCAATCATGGAGGAGCTCAACAAGACGGGGCCGTGCTCCCCAATTCCCGCGCGGCTACACGCTAGGCTGCGCCGCCGGGCGTAGATTTTTGAAGCGCCCAGGTTCGTGTACTCACCGCAGGTAAGGTGGCGTATGGCGAACACGACGGTGTCGTCGTCGTGATTCCGCGCGGCAAAAACGGCGCCTGTCTAGGCCGAAGGTCAGGAACATGCGCCACATGCGAGTTGTCGTCACTCACTACGGCGGCCCGGAAGTGATCACAGCCATCGAAGAAGATATCCCCACCCCGAAGGCAGGCGAAGTACGGGTGAATGTGTTGGCGGCGGGGGTCAGTCTGCCGGACGTCCTGGCGCGTGAGGGCGTCCATCCCGAAACGCCGCGCGTGCCCTACACGCCGGGTTGGGATCTCGTCGGAACCGTCGATCAACTGGGCGAAGGCGTGACTGGCTTCGAACTGCGCCAGACAGTCGCCGCGATGCCCATCCACGGGTGCTACGCGCAGTACGTGTGCGTGCCCCAGCGCAAGCTTGTCCCTGTGCCTGCGGGATTAGACGCGGCGGAGGCGGTCGCCGTGGTGTTGAACTACATCACCGCGTATCAGATGCTGCATCGATCGGTGAAGGCCCGGCCGGGACAGCGTATGTTGATCCACGGGGCCTCGGGTGGCGTCGGTTCCGCGATGTTGCAGTTGGCGAGGCTGGCCGGTGTCGAGATGTACGGAACGTGCTCGGCGCAGGGGGCCGCAGTGGTCCGGGAACTGGGCGGCATCCCCATCGACTACAAGAACACGGACTTCGTGAAGGAGATTCGCCGCCTTACCGGTGACGGCGTCGACGCCGTGTTCGACGGCATCGGCGGCGACAATCTGTGGCGTTCCCGCGACGCCCTGCGGGAGGGCGGCCGCGTGGTGACCTACGGCTTCCAGTCGAAAATGCGTGGGGGACGCATGGCTACCGGCAGCGAGGGGCGTCATCCCATTCGCGAGTCCGCTGAATTGGGTTGGTTCATCGTCCGCAATTGGTTCAAGCCGGGCCGAAAGAGCATGGTGCCGTACAGCATCCAGTGGTTGATGCGGTTCAAACCGGCGTGGTTCCGTCATGACCTGTTAACACTGCTGGACTTGCTCAAACAAGGCAAGATCAAGCCCCTGATCGCGCAACGGTTGCCGCTCCAAGAGGCGCGCCGCGCGCACGAGATGCTAGGCGAAGGCGGAGTACTCGGCAAGATCGTGCTGCTGCCGAACGGCTAGCAGAACATGACTCCCGATCGCCGCGTCTGACGGAGGTTCAGCTTCCTCCTCAACCCCGGCCAGACCCGCGACTGGCGGGCATCTTCTCAAAGGCCAGATCAAGTTCGTCGTGATGAGGGCATAGCCTTCGTCGAGACTCTTTCCTGCATATTCGACCGCCTGGTCGATTTCACCGCACAAGAAGCCGCGGACGGTTTGTGTTTCAGGGGACAAGGCGTACAACGCGCAGCGACGGGGGAGGACCGACTCGGGGACAGCGACCGCCTCAAATGACGAACATGAGGGGAGCCGACGCTGGCTGATTGGGGAAAGTGAAGGGCAATTCCGCCCGGTTGGTCGATAAACCGGAAGTCGTCCGAAGGTCACGATCAGTCGCCAAGTGGCAACCGATGTCCGCATCACCTCCCGCAGTCGCAAATGAAGAACCCAGAGCCCGCCGATCAGCCGCGACAGGTTTCCCTCCATTTCTGCGTTCATAGGAGCAAGGGGTCGGGCTTGGTGTGCGCCCCTTCACGAGAACGCAACCAATGACTGGAGTCGATCCTGGCGCGGCCGGCCGGTTCCTGGAGGCCGCCTTCGAACTGCAGGACTGGGTCGCCATATTTCTGAAGTCGTACGACAGAAGCGGTGTCGCCCAGCGCGTGGGACCAGTGTCGTGGGTCCAAAGCGAACGCTTTCAGCGATGGCTACGGGCGATGAATGCCCGGACGTACAGCGTCTTCGTCAGCGTGAACGCCATCATCGACGGTCGCCGCTCGCGGACCTGATCCGACTGTCCGCCCAGTATCGTTTCATGCGCTCGCAGACCGCCTTGCGCGCGGCCGCAGACATCCGCCGCGTGCGCGTCCCGGCCTGCTTGATGGATTGCCTGAGCGCTCGCCGCCGCTTCGGGCGCAAGCTCGGGGAATGTGCGCCCGATCGCGATGATTTCAGCCCGCAGTTGCTCCAAGGCCGCCCCAGCGCCGACCCTTGCCAGCTCACGAAGCCTCTCGGGACTCAGACCAACTCGTGCCATCGGCTCTCCCTTCTGCCTGCCACAGCGAACCCGACAGAGTCCGCTAAGGTAAAAAATGTCCAAGATGAATGTGGCTGCGCGAGGCAGTGCACCGACGCAGACTTAGACCCTCAGAGAGCCACGGAATCCCCTGGCGGCGTAGTACGACTCGGCACCGTTGTGATACGTGAAGACATGGTCGTAACGGCGGTCGCAAAAGATCGCGCCACCGAGTTTTCTGATGTCGGTAGGTGTCTTCACCCAGCTCGACGTCTTCGTATCGAAAGTGCCGAGGGTCTGCAGCTCTCGGTATTGTTGTTCCGACAACATCTCGATACCCATCGAGGCGGCCATATCAACGGCGCTGTCTTTGGGTTTGTGTTCCTTTCGTTCCTCCAGCGCTTCGCGATCGTAGCAAACACTCCGGCGGCCCTTCGGACTTTCGACTGAACAATCGTAAAGAATGTACTCGCCCGCCTTTTTGTCGTGATCAACTACATCGGGCTCACCGCCGATCCTTTCCATCTCGTTGAGTGACCACAGCTTTTCGGGATTTGCTTCTAGCCTTGCCTGGACTCTGGCCCATTCAAGACCGCTATGGCGGTTCATGTTCTTCTCGAATCGGGCCATCAACGTTCTGAGCAATCCATCTCGTTGTTGTGGCGACAATTCCTTTCGCACTTCAACGCCACGCTTTCGAACTCCTTGTGCCTGCATTGTCTTCAACCTTCCTTGATCACGGCGCCAAGCACCACACGCTTGTCCGCGAGACCGCACTTGACAGCCTCATCGATGGACAGCCTACAGCCACGATCGGATAGCGCAACTTGAGAGTGGCAGGCACGCGGATCTTTTCGCACAGGCGACACGGACAACCAACATCTGATCCTCACATTGCGCCCATCCCGGTCTGGGCACGCGCCTGGGATGAACCGCACGATCCATCTGCGACATGAGATGTTCTCTGAGGCCATAGCGCGAGCCGTCTCAACGTTTCGCTCCGCTCGGAACGTGGTCAGTCAGGGGCAAGCCACGCGTCGAGAACCTCCACGACCGCAAGTCGGCGCTCCGCGAGGATCAGCCGCGGGGCGTTTGCTCGCCTCGATGTCCCGGATCAGCCCTTGACCTTCCGCTGTTCGTGCAGGTTCAGGTCGATGGCGGCACGATCACCGCGTGCAAAGCGATTCTGATGGTCACCTCATGGGAATGACTATGGATCAGCAGTACTGAATTCGGACCGACGATGCCGACATTGACCTGGACACGCAGGAATTGGTTCCGCCGGTATCGCAAGAACCTCTTGGCTATGGACCTGGCGAATGGGCATCAACACGATCAAGTGAAGCCGAACCTTCTGAGCCCGCTCACGGCGGAATAGAGGGACGCCTACGGAATGCCGAAGCCGCGATCGATGGGCTGCGTACAACGGTCAGCGGCCTGCAACGAGAGGTCGCGCTGACGCGCGCCGACCTCGAACGGCTTCGCCAGGAAAGCGAGAGGGCTTCCGGCTCGAAGCGGCCGTGAACGGCAAACGTCAGCAGACTGGGTGGACCCTTCAACGAGTAACATCAGCCGATTGCCCGGTGAGTTCGAGCGCAAGTTCTCGAAGTCGTTGCCGCTCGCGCGAGTCGTACGCCGCAGGATGTGCCCGTGCCTCCTGGCGGCCATCGAAGAATCGTCCCGACACGCCATCGAGTTCCGGGGACGTGGCCAGGTGAAAGATCGCGTCGGCACCCTCGTCGACGCTACTTTGTGGCCGCAATCCGGCCTGCGCCACCATCTTCGTATCCATCAGCGTTGCGGGATGAATCGCGTTGGCCGTCACGCCGGTGCCTTGCAGCGTCACCGCCAGATCGAACGTGAACATCACGAGCGCCAGTTTGCTCTGGCCGTACGCCTGCCTGCCATCGTACCGGCGCGTCAACATCACATCGTCGAAATCAATGGGAGCCTGCCCAATCGATGCAACGTTGATGATTCGCGAGGGAGTGCTCCGACGGAGTGTAGGGAGCAGCAGGTGTGTCAGGAGAAACGGCGCGAGGTAGTTGACGGCGAATCGTAGCTCATGACCGTCGCGGCTCATTTCTCTGCGGCCGCCTGGCGGTCCGAAGCCAACGCCGGCGTTGTTAATCAGAGTCTCGAGACGATCGTGAGCGGATGTGATTTCGTCAGCCAGACGTCGCACGTCCTCAAGGGACGCGAAATCGGCGCGAAAGAACTGCACGTGTGATCCCGGTGCCTCCCGCTGGATCATGGCGAGCGTGTCGCGCCCTTTGGTGTCGCTGCGACCGTGCAGGAGGACCCGCGCCCCGGCTGCCGCGACACGCTTTGCGACCAGTCTCCCGACGCCGTCTGTCGAGCCGGTAATCAGCACCGTGGCCTGGGACAGGTCCATATCGTGTGTCACCGCTTCTTGGTAGCTGTCTTCTGTCGGGCAGCTCGCCGCTGAAGGATCCGCTTTGCTCGCTCGAGCTCGGTGCGCCGTCGGGCGCTGAGGTTCTTCCCGCCGCGATTGATGAAGTACTGAATCATTCGAATTCCGGACCCGAGACCTCGTGGCGACACATCCTTGCGCGCCATGGTCCTGGCAATCTCGGCCGCTGAGCCCATGAAAGTTCGCGGCGGCGGATGCGTGGAATCGGTCGTGACGCCTCGTACCCACTTCCGCTTCCTCGAGCCACGCCGCATCCGGGCAGTCCTTGAGGTGGATGGCATCGATCTGGTTCAGTCTCGCTCGGCTGTTGCGAGTCAGCCGTATGGTCGCAACGTTCTTGCAGGCTCCGATCGGGGTAGCAAGCACCACGCCGGGTCGTCGCCATGGAGAGCTTGAGCAACCTGCTGCAGTTAAATCGACGGGCTGGGAAGCCTCGCGCATCCGGGCTGACGGAGGTCCGTGGCCCCTACTACTCGGTCATGGGTTCTCGGTATCTGGCGGATGTGCTGGAGACGATGGGAGCGTATGTGGACAGTCTGAAGTTCGCCGGCGGGTCGTTCTGCTTGATGCCTGAGGAACGCGTTCGGGAAATCATCGACGTATGCCATCGTCACGACGTGCTGGTGTCGACGGGAGGTTTTCTCGAACGTGCGCTCCCGCTCGGACCGCGTGTCGCTGATAGCTGCCTCGACGAATGTCGCACGCTCGGCTTCGACACAATCGAGGTTTCGGCGGGATTCATCACGGCTCCTGCTGACGACCTGATGACGCTTACGAAGCGCGCGCTCGACCGCGGCTTTCACGTCAAACCGGAAGTCGGCGTGCAGTTCGGCGCCGGCGGAGGATCTTCAATCGAACAGTTGGAGGCTGAGGCGCCGCGAGCGGCCGACGAAGCCATCCGAATAGCCGAACGGTACCTTGCCATTGGAGTGCCGTTGGTCATGATCGAATCCGAGGGACTCACGGAGAACGTGCGCTCGCCGCGTCACGACGTGATCGGCAAGATCGTGGCGGCTCTCGGCCTCAATCGTGTGATGTTCGAGGCGGCGGACCCGGCGGTGTTCACGTGGTACGTGAAGACCTACGGTCCCGATGTCAATCTCTTCGTCGATCACAGCCAAATCGTGCAGCTCGAGGCATTGCGTGCAGGCCTGTGGGGCACGGCCGACGTCTGGGGGCGCATCGTGACGTTCAAGCCCGCGTGACGAAACAAGCAACCGATCTGTTATGCGCTGCTGATTCAAGGAGCACCGCGATACAAACGTCAAAACCGCAGATCGCCTTTCTGGCGGCCGCACTCGTGCTGCTCGTGTTGCCGGTCTTGGTGATACTGGGGCTGAGTGCACTCGGAATGGCCGTGCACCTCGGGATGATGTCCCAAATGGAGCGCATGATGAGCGGTGAAGCGAGCGCAGCGTTCCTTGTGCTCTTCATCGGCTGGGTCTTACTGGTGCTCGCAGTCGTGTTGGCTCTCATCTCGCGATTGATGCGTACGACTCGCTCCTGAAATTGCGGCGCCTGGGCTATCGGTCGACACGGCGGTTCGTGAGGGCGACCCGCGAACAGCGATCGTCGACGCTGCAGACGAATGGCAGGCAGACCTGATCGTGATTGGATCTCACGGACGAACGGGGCTCAAGCGGCAGGTCATGGGCAGTGTCCGCAGGCCGTCGTCGCCCACCCGCATTGCTCCGTAGAAGTCGTCAGGCGACGAGGGAAGGTGTAGACGCTTCGCTCGCATGGCCAAACGATATGGTGGACGAGATACATGGATCGCGCGGGATGGCACGGCCCACGAGGGAACGCGACCTTCATGAGCACACGTGCAGGGCAACCCTCATCGGAAGCGCTCACTTGCGACGATCTGTCTCCTGACCGCCGCTGCCGCGTGTGCTATCCTGGCCGCCGGATTTGCGCTGACCTGTGAAGCGCTGACCGAGCAGACTGGGCTTGGCGCCACCTTCGTGGGCATGCTCCTCGGTGCCGTCGCTACCTCGCTGCCCGAGGTGCCGACAACGATCGCCGCAGTGCGCCTGGCGCGGTACGAGATGACGTTTGCCGACGCGTTTGGGACGAACCTGTTCGACCCTGCTTTTGTTCGTGGCGGACGTGGCCTATCGTGGCGGTCCCATTTTGAATGAAGTCGATCGGTTCTCACTTTTTGCGATGCTGCTTGGGATCCTGCTGACCGCCATTTATCTCGCGGGATTCGTGGAAGGGAGGCGCAAGACGATGCTGCGCATGGGAATTGATTCGATCATCGTCGTCGTCGCGTACGGCGGCGGCCTGGTAGTTCTGTTCTCTCTGCGCTGACGGTCGTCGAAGGCGATCTCCGAGCCGACGTACCCACCACACGGAATGAATCAGCGGTTGGCCTCATTCCGACGCCGCTGCAAGCTGTAGTTCAATCGACCATGCAGCCATTGCTCGCCTGTTGAATCGTCGCGCCGGCTGTCAATGGACTCTTCCAGCACGTGGGCGTAGTTGCCGCCGAGGCGGGCTACTTCCTGCCTTAAGCGATCTTCGAGGCGAGTCATCAGATCATCGTGGCATTGATCCCACAAAGGCCCACGATTTGCCAGATCTCCCTTGACGCGTTTGCTATCGGCTTCGACGACGTGCTCGCCACTGGGCTCTGCATCGAGCGGTGGCAACTTGACCGTGCCAATAGATGACCTGGGGCTCGTGACCTGCCGTGTTCATACGAGTGACAGCAGCAGACTGCGCGCCGGACGCCTACGTCGTCGATTCGATCGGCCGTTCTTGCGGATGCCGGCCCGCCGTCGGGATGGGAGGCTGGGGCTCAGGTGGTGGCGGCGTCGGCACTGGATGGTTCGGTGACGGAGGAGACGGCGCAGGCGGCTCAGGCTTTGGCGGCGGTTTCGTCGGTCCGGGCGGCGGGTTCTGAGGCATCGTCGCTCTCCACATTCGTACGATCAACATTCGCGCCAGCGCGCGAGCCACCATCGCCACCGCTAGAATCGACTGTGTATGACGCGCACGCCGTTCGATTCGATCTATCGACACGGATTCGTGCGCCTCGCGATCGGTATTCCTTCCATCCGGCTCGGCAATCCACTCGAAAATGCAGAACGCACCCTCAAGCTCGCTGAGCGCGCCGGCCGCGAGCACGCCGCGGTGGTGGCTTTCCCTGAGCTCGGTCTGTCGGGGTATTCCAACGAGGACCTCTTTCACCAGGATGCATTGCTCGACGCCACTGTTACCGCGCTAGGCAGGATCGTCGAAGCAAGTCGGGGTCTGGGCCCGTTGCTCATCGTCGGCGCACCACTCCTTGTCGAGGAGAAGCTGTTCAACTGCGCCGTCGCCATCCATCGCGGCCGAGTCCTCGGCGCGACGCCGAAGACGTATCTCCCCAACTACCGCGAGTTCTACGAACGCCGACAGTTCACGTCGGGCGTCAACGCCCTCACGCGCGAGCTCACCATCCTGGGTGCGCGAGTCCCGTTTGGCAATGACATCCTCTACAGATTCCCGTCGATCCGG
>Ga0137374_10004232_pt1 | contig 17079 bp, 13 predicted proteins | sample SagtaG_20_FD_104811 | JGI IMG/M metagenome (GOLD analysis project Ga0137374, IMG submission 104811) | Vadose zone soil microbial communities from Sagehorn Ranch, Mendocino, California, USA - Sage1_R_100_16 metaG | ecosystem: Environmental > Terrestrial > Soil > Vadose zone | place: USA...
AAGACCGACCTGTCGAAGCCGAGCGACCTCAACGCGGCCATACTGCGCTACAACCACAGCCAGCAGTACGTCGACCTGGTGCTGAGCATCGCCAAGGCGTACGCCGGTGGCAGCTGGATCGCGGTCGGCAACGGGACCGAGGGCGACGATGGCGACCGAGCCGGCGACCAGGTCGGCGACCCGACCATCGATGCCCCGGCGGACGACAACCTGCCACGGGCACAGGACCAGCCGACGTACCCAGGTACGACGAAGCCGGGGAACACGCAGCAGAAGCCGACCACCAGCCCGACCAAGACGCCGACGACGAGCAAGCCGGGCACTGACAAGCCGCCGGCGAACGATCCGACCACCACGACCCCGAAGCCACCGACCACCACGACGCCGACCGCGCCGAGCCTTGCGACCCTGCAGACCACGGCGGGCCTGATCGTCGGCACGGCGGGCAGCACGGTGGCCGAGTTGACCACGGCGACCAAGTACTGTCAGTCGGAGCTGGCGAAGGTGACCATCACCAAGCCGACGAAGGACCAGCTGCAGAAGTGCGTGACGGCGTACCAGACCGGCGGCACCAAGGCCGTCGACGAGGTCATCCGCAGCCTGCTGTCAGCGCTTGGACTGCTCGGCGTTCTCGGTGGAGGCATCCTCGGGAGCTGACCACCAGGACCGGCGCGCCTGCCCCCACCCCTCCCTTGGCGCGCCCACCGGCGACGCCACGGAGCACCTCCCCCCGGCTTCGTGGCGTCGCCCTTTTAACGTTCAGATGGTGTCTTCAGTTGACCGCCCAGGCACGCTCGATGGTCTGGCTGAGCTTGTTGCCGGCCTGATCCGTCGCCGTCACCCGGATGTTCGCGTACGACGCCTCAGCCGGCGCGACCGGGATCCTGCCCGCCCGGCGCTCGCCGAGTCCGCCGCGCCTTTGCACGCACCTCAACGGCGGGCTTGCCCACTGAGTTGGAGGGTTGCCCCCTCAGATTCTGAGTGGGCAACCTCCAACTGAACAGGCAACCTTGCTGCAGGATCAGGCGAAGCGCTTGGCTACCTGCTCTACGCGGTCGACCAGGTCGAGGTCGTAGGCGACGCCGGGGACGTAGAAGATGACGTAGTCGGCGCCGGCCTCGAGCGCGGCCTCCACCTTGTCCGCGATCTCGTCCTCGGTACCGATGAAGTTGTCCCGGTCGAACCGCTCCCGGTCCATCGGGCCGAGCGCCTTCTCAGTCGCCCGCTGCGGGTCGTCGCCCTTGTCGATCGGGAACACGTTGAGGCCGGTCGACTTGATGATCGAGTCGTAGTCGCGGCCGAGCTTGTCGCAGTGTGCCCTGAGGATCGCGGTCTTCTCCTTGATCACCTCGGGGTTGCCGCCGCCGATGTTCGCCGCGTCGCCGTACTCCGCGACCAGCTTCAACGTCACCTTCGGCCCACCGCCGCCGATCCAGAAGCTCGGGTGCGGCTTGCGGACACCCTTCGGCTCGTTGATCGGCTGGTTGATCGAGTAGTACTTGCCGTCGTAGACCGGCTTGTCCTCGGTCCACATCTTGTAGATGATCTCGGTCGCCTCCCGGAAGGCGGCCATCCGCGGCGGTACGTCGGTCCACTCGTAGCCGTACGCCTTCCACTCGTGCTCGTACCAGCCCGCGCCGATGCCGGCGTACAGGCGGCCGTGGCTGGCGACGTCGACGGTGGAGGCGATCTTCGCGTAGAGCGCCGGGTTCCGGTAGCCGTTGCAGCCGACCATCTGGCCGATGTTCACCCGCTCGGTGTCGCGGGCCAGCGCGGCCGTCGCGGACCAGCACTCGAACGTGGTGTTGTCACTCGGCTCCGGCACGGTGTGGAAGTGGTCGAACAGCCAGATCGAGTCCCAGGACTGATCGTCGGCGCGCTTCGCGACCGCCGTCATCGCTTCCCACTGCTCTATCGGATCGGCGATCTGCGCCAGATCCATCTTCCAGCCCTGCGGCACGAAAATCCCGAAACGTGTAGTCATGGTGACATCCTTTCCGGCCGCGACCGGCAGGGTCCATGACTCTGGCTACTGAATTCGTTCTCAATCGAACCACTGCGACTTCTGAATCCCGCCGACCCGAGGTGCATCCCGTGATGGGATGCACCCCGGGGTGATCGTCAGCGAGCGCTCAGGACACCTGCACCCAAGCCGACGCCGTCGCGATGGACGGCTCGGGCCGCGAGAATCCCGCTCAGCAGTACCGGCGACAACTTGCCGCCGAACTCCTGCCTGGTCAGCGCCGCGACACCCGCTGCGGCCGGCGCCGAGGCCGACGTACCGAAGAAACGGCACTGTCCTTGGACCGTGGTCGGGCAGGTGCCGGCGCCGAACCCGCCCGCTCCACTCACGGAGACGCCGTCGGCGGCGACCCAGTACGGCGCGGGGAAACTGCGCGACAACGGGCCGGAGACACCCCGGCACGGGCCTGGCTTTCCGCCCAGGCACTGGGTCGTGGTGATGATCTGGGTCGGACCGGCCGCGCTGAACGACTCCAGCGGGATCGTGGCCGGATCGACCGACACGCTAGCGTTCACGGCGCCCGCGCTGGTCGCGAAGCCCAGGTAGTTGGAGTCCGGGTTCATCGAACCGGCGCGCTCCGGCGGGTCGAGGGTCTGTACGCCGGCCGACAGTGCACGCCAGCGCAGGTCGAGGATCGGCGCCTTCCGAGCCGTTGACGTGCCCTCGACGTCGACGACGAGCTTCGCGCGCTGGGCGACCCCGGTTGTGTTCTGGTAGACGAACTGCTCGATGGTGTCGCCGACACCGTTGGCCTGGACGGCGTTGCTGGATGCGAGACACGTCGTACCGCTGGCGTCCATGAGGTACAGGTTGAGGTCGGTGAAACCGCCCTGTCCGGCGGTCGGGTACACCGCTCGCGGCTCGCTCCACTGCAGGGTCGGCAGGATTGTGGCCCCCGGCAACAGGTTCAGGTCGTACGTCGTGTCGGTGCCGCGCAGCTGCACCACGTTGTCCGGCGCGTTGGGGCAACCGTTGAACGGCCCGGTGACACCGTCGGGCCCGCTGCCGGTCCCGGTCGCCGTCACCCGCGGCGCGTGCCGGGCACCGAGGTTGCCGGCCGATGAGCTGACCCAGATCCCGTGCTTGGCGAGTTCCTCGGCCGTGGCGGCGCCGATGCCCTGCTGGAACACGGGCTCGTCGTCCAGCGCGATGTCCTCGGCGATCATCGTGACGCCCGCGGCCGCCAGGAGGTGGAACGCCTCGACGTACTCCGCCGTGGTGTCGCGCGTGCTGGCATAAGCGAGCTTCGCGTCCGGTGCCAGGTCGTGGATGATCTCCAGCATCGCGGTGCCTTCGTCATTGTCGTACGTCGCCTGGCGCAGCACCTGCACATCAGCGGGAAGCTCGCCCGCGGCGATCGAGTCGGCCAAGTGGTCGACGTCACCGGAGATCGCGCCGACCTTCTGGCCGCGGCCGGTCAGACCGCGAGCCTGAGCGACGTCAGCCTTGTGCAGCGGCACGCCCTCGGCGGTGATGGGGCCGACGTCGATCGCCGGCCGCAGTGACGGCCGCAGGGCGGTCACCCAGTCGAGTGCGGCAACGGCGTCGAGCTTGTCGTACGGCACCGAAGCGGACACGAGCCCGGTGCTCGGCAGGTCGACACCCGGGACGTGCTTGAAGTCTGCGGAGTTCTTCAGCACCGACACCCCGAGGTTTGACAACGCTGCCTGTTGCGCCGCGGTGACAGGAGCCGCGGCGTACACCTGGACGCCGAGGCGGCCGGTGTTGTCGACACCGAGCGCGCGGGCCTGTGGACTCGCCACCTTGGCCTTCGCCGAGGCGGCGGCCTCGGCCAGGCCGGCGCTCTGCCGCAACAGGTTCGGGATCTTGGACGGAGCCTTGGCCGCCACGGCGGGCGCGGCCGCGGCGGGTTGGACGACGGCGACGATCGCAGCAGGAACGATCAACGCCACGCCGCTCAGCAGACAGGCCAGCTTTCTCACAATTCCCCCAGAGGGTTCGAAGGCCGAACGCAGACAAGAGCCCCGAGATCCGGCCCCCAGCAGCCCCACCCGACCTCGTTGCCCTAGGCACCACCCTCACCCACCACCAGACCCCCTGTCCAGCCCTCACCCCACCCGCCAGCTCTACCTACACCGCGCCGCGAATGGCTCAGCGCCGACGAACCCGCCCACAGGCCGGTCGCGATCATCTCCACCCCCGCGATCCGGAGCGGTAGCCAGTCACGCGCGGTGGACGGAGAACCGGTGCTCCGGGCGACCGGTGGCGCCGTACGCGAGATCGAGATCCACGAGACCACGCTGGACCAGGGTGGCGAGGTAGCGCTGAGCGGTGGGACGGCTGAAACCGAGGTACTTCGCGACGTCGGCGGCGCTGAGGGCGTCCGGAGAGGCCGCGACGACGTCCAGCACACGTGCCATTGTCGCCGGCAACTTCCGCCGCTGCCGCGCGTTGGTGGCCGGCGAGCGAAGCATGCTGTACAACGTGTCGACGGTCTCCTGATCGGCCTCACGGGCCTGGCTCAGCCGCTGCCGCCACTGCAGATAGGCCTCCAACTGCTCGCGCAGCGCCGCGAAGGCGAACGGCTTGACCAGGTAGTAGATGGCACCCAACTGGATCGCCGACCGGACCGACTCGATGTCCTTGGCCGCAGTGATCAGGATGAAATCCGGTACGTCGGCGCCGCCCGGTGCGGCGGCCAACTGCCGGACCAGATCCAACCCGGTCCGGTCGGGAAGGTACATGTCGAGCAGCAGCAGGTCGGGCCGATCCTCGGTGATCAGCCGGTGCGCCTCGGCCGCGGAGCGAGCCTCGCCGACCACCGTGAAGCCCGGCACTCTCTCGACGCTGCGCGCATGTGCCTTGGCGACGTGGAAGTCGTCGTCGACGACCAGCGTCCGGATCACGAAACGCCCTCCTGTACCAGGCTGCGCAGCGGCAGTCGAACTTCGAACCTGGCGCCGGACGGTGACGACACGACGATCGTGCCGCCGGCCCGCCGGACCAGCCGGTGGACGAGCGCGAGACCCACGCCGCGCCGCATTCCCCCGGCTCGCGGCTCCTTGGTGGAATAGCCGTCCAGGAAGACCTGATCCAGCCGGTCGGCCGGGATGCCCGGCCCCGTGTCGGTCACGACCAGGTGGAATTCACTTCCGTCCATCTGCAGGTCCACAGTCACCCGGCCGCGCGGGTGTCCGGGGCCGGGCCCGTCGGCCACGGCGTCGACGGCGTTGTCGATCAAGTTGCCGAGCACTGTCACCAGCGGGATGTGGTCGATGTCCGAGGCCGGCAGCGCGCTGTCCGGCGACAGCACTACTTCGACGTCTCGCTCCGCGGCCACGGTGATCTTCGCAATCAGCAGCGCCGCGACCACCGGTGGCACGACCCGCGCACGAACCGCGTCAGCAGCCAGCGACTTCACGCTCACTTCCTCGGCGTACGCCGTCGCCTCGGCGATCTCGCCAAGGCCGAGCAGCACGGACAGCACGTGCAGGCGGTTCGAGTACTCGTGCTCCTGTGCTCGCAGGGCGGTGGTCAACGCCTCCACCGAGTCGAGTTGACGGACCAGCGCCTCGAACTCCGTACGGTCCCGGATGGTGACCACCGACCCGGCGTTCCGCCCGGCCACGATCACCGGCATCCGGTTCAGTACCAGGAGATTGTCGCCGGTGACGGCCACCGCGTCCGTCCCCTCGACGGCGCCTGAGAGCAGATCGCGCAGCCGCCCCGGCGGGAGCAACTCCTCGAGGCTTTGGCCGAGTTGTGCGGAGCGGATGCCGAGCAGCCGGCGTGCCTCGTCGTTCAGGACGTTCACTCGCCCCTGCGGGTCGAACGCGATCACACCCTCCCGGATCCCGTGCAACATCGCCTCCCGCTCCTGGACCAGCGCAACGATCTCGGCGGGTTCGAGCCCGAACGTCACCCGCTTGATCGCCCGCGCGAGGATCAGGGATGCGGCGACGCCGATCGCCAGCACGAGTGCGGTGTAGAGAATCACCGGCAGGACGACCTGGCTGACCCTCGCGGCCACGTCGCTTTCCCGGATGCCGACGGAGACCTCGCCGATCGGCGTACTGGCGGCGTTCCGGACCGGGACGCGAGCATTGGCGGACCGGCCGAGGCTGCCGTTGTCCACCCCGGTGTGCACGTGGCCGTCGAGCGCCACCACCGGCTCCTCGATCCGCTGCCCGACCAGCGCCGGGATCGGATGCGAGTACCGGATCCCATCGGCCGCGATCACCACCACGTACGACGCGCCGGTGTCGTGCTCGACCTGAGTTGCGATGGCGCGCAGCCGGCTCCGCTGCGCCGGATCGGCGAGAGCCTGCGCGACGAGCGGTGTGTCCGCGACCGCGGCGGCGATGTCCGCGGCGCGTTCCTCGGCGTTCGCGTCCACGGTGTGGCTGGTCACCGAAATGTACAGAGCGAGGCCCGCCGCCATCGTCAGGCCGACGATCGCGAGGACGGCGAGCAGGATCCGCGAGGCCAGGGTGGCGCGCTGGAACGGCATCGTGCACCGCCTCCTTCCGGTCGCGCCGACCATCGTGCCCGGCCCGTCCGCCGCGGGCAATCCCCTTGAGGATGGCTGAGGAAAACGCACAAAACCACGGGTATCGCGACTAACTTGCGCAACGCGGACAAGGCTTCCGGCCGCTACCTCCCGATCCCTAGCGTGACGCCACTCACAGAAAGGAGCCGGGTATGACGGCAATCGAGCTTCGCGGGGTGACCAAGCGGTTCCCCACCGCCGACGGCGGAACGTACACGGCACTGAAGGATCTGGACCTCACGGTGGCCGAGGGCGAGTTCTGCGCCGTGGTCGGTCCAACCGGGTGTGGCAAGTCCACCACCCTGACCCTGGTCTCCGGCCTCGAACAGCCGTCTGCCGGACAAGTACTCGTCGATGACCTGCCCGTGACCGGCATCGACCCGTGTACCGGCTTCGTCTTCCAGCAGGACGCGGTGTTCCCGTGGAAATCCGTGCTGGACAACGTGTCTGCCGGGCCGGTCTTCCGCGGGATCGGCAAGACCGACGCCCGCGTGCAAGCCCGGGACTGGTTGCGCCGGGTGGGACTCACCGGCTTCGAGGATCGGTACCCGCACCAGCTGTCCGGTGGAATGCGCAAGCGGGTGGCACTCGCCCAGACGCTCATCAACCACCCGAAGGTGCTGCTGATGGACGAACCGTTCAGCGCGCTCGACGTGCAGACCCGGTCGATCATGTCGACCGAGTTGCTGTCGTTGTGGGACCAGACCCGGCCGGCCGTCGTGTTCGTCACCCATGATCTGGAAGAGGCGATCGCGCTCGCCGACAAGGTCGTCGTACTGACGGCTGGTCCTGGCACGGTGAAGGCCGAGTTCGCGATCGACCTGCCCCGGCCGCGAGTCGTCCAGGAGATCCGCTTCGACCACCGGTTCGTCGCGCTGTACGAGCGAATCTGGGAGGCACTGCGCTCGGAGGTCGAGCAGGCCTACGCCCGCAGTACCGCCGTAACGGTGGCGGCGTGAGCGGCCGTCGGCCCTGGACACCGCGCCGCCGGTTCATCCTCGGGCTCCGGATCGGCGTCCTGGTGCTCTGGCTCGGATCCTGGGAGCTGGCTGCGCGGACCAAGCTGCTCGACCCGTTCTTCTTCGGCCAGCCCAGCACGGTCTGGTCGCAGATCGTCACCTGGGTCACCCAGGGCACGTCGCAGGGCAGCCTCGGCGAACAGATCTTCGTGACGATGGAAGAGGCCGTGATCGGGTTCCTGATCGGGGTCCTGGCCGGGGTCGTGGCGGGCATCGCGCTCGGCCGGAGCCGCCTGCTCGCCGACGTACTGGCGCCGTACATCAAGGTGATGAACTCGATCCCCCGGATCGTGCTGGGATCGCTGTTCCTGGTGGCGTTCGGGCTCGGGCTCACCTCGAAGGTGCTGCTGGTGATCGTGCTGGTCTTCTTCGGCGTGTTCTTCAACGCCTTCCAGGGAACCCGCGAGGTGGACCGGAACCTGATGGCCAACGCGCGCCTGCTGGGCGCCTCGCGGTGGCAGCTCACCACCCAGGTCGTGCTGCCGTCGGCCTTCACCTGGATCTTGGCCAGCCTGCACGTGAGCTTCGGTTTCGCGATCATCGGCGCCATCGTCGGCGAGTTCCTCGGCGCCGAGAAGGGCCTCGGGATGCTGATCAAGACAGCTCAAGGGAACTTCAACCAGAGCGGCGTCCTGGCCTGCATGGTCCTGATGGCCGCGGTCGCCCTGCTGGCCGAGTTCCTCATCACGCGGCTGGAGAAGCGGCTGCTGCGCTGGCGCCCCGCGCAGGCCGGCGAGGCCGACCTCGCCTCGCTCTGAACACCACATCGTCCCGCGACAAAGGAGAACCTCGTGAGAACACGTATCGCTGTCGTCACCTCGGTGGCCTGTACCGCCGTCCTCGCACTGGCCGGCTGCGCCGACAACGCGCAAGGCGGATCGTCCGGCCAGGCCGTCGCCGGATCGACCGCCAGTGCGAGCGGCGAGAAGGTCACCATCATGGTCGGCGGCCTGGACAAGCAGATCTACCTGCCGTTCATGCTCGCGAAGCAGCTCGGCTACTACGACAAGGCCGGCGTCAACGTGGCGCTGGTCGGCGAGGGTGCCGGCGTCGACGCAACGACCGAGATGATGGCCGGCAAGGTGCAGGGCACTGGTGGCTTCTACGACCACACGATCGCACTGCAGGCGGGCAACAAGTACGCCGAGGCGGTGGTCTCGATGCTGCAGGTGCCTGGTGAGGTCGAGCTCTGCCGCAGCGACCTCAAGGGCACGGTGAACAGCCCGAAGGACTGGAAGGGCCGGCACCTCGGCATCACCGACGTGGGGTCGTCGACCGACTTCCTCACGCAATACCTCGGCACCCAGAACGGCGTCGATCCGTCTCAGACCACCCGGATCGGCGTCCAGGCGGGCAACACGTTCATCGCCGCGATGCAGCACAAGCAGATCGACTGTGGCATGACCACCGAGCCCACGGTGTCGAAACTGCTCGCCGACAAGGCCGCGTACATCATCGAGGACACCCGGAGCGCCGAAGGCGCGAAGAAGGCCTTCGGCGGCACGTACCCGGCCACCTCGCTCTACATGCAGACCAGCTACGTCGACTCCCACAAGGACGTGGTGCAGAAACTGGTCAACGCGTACGTCGCCACGCTCAAGTGGATCCAGGCGCACTCCGCGGCCGAGATCGCGGACAAGATGCCGCCGGACTACTACGCCGGCGTCGGGAAGGCGGCGTATGTCGCGGCGCTGGACAACGAGAAGGGGATCTACAACCCCACCGGCATGATGCCCACCGACGGCCCGAAGACGTGCCTGGCCGTCCTGTCAGCCTTCAACCCGGCGGTCAAGGGCAAGGCAATCGACCTGACCAAGACCTACACCAACCAGTTCGTCCAATCCGCCCAACCCCTGACCTGAGGCTCCCCCGGCGACACGATGGCCCACCGCGCATCGTGTCGCCGGGTGATGCCCTTCCGCATCACCTCGCACGGCATCAGCCCTCACACGGCGGTCGGTACGGCGGCGTGTTCGGCGGTGCGGGAGCGGAGGCGGCGGAGCATGCGGGGGTCTTCGAAGCCGACGGCGCGGGCGGCGGCTTCGACGGTGCTGCCGTGGCCGATCAGGTGTTCGGCGCGTTCGAGGCGGAGGAGTTGCTGGTAGCGGAGCGGGGTGAGACCGGTCGCGGTGGTGAAGATGCGGGTCAGCGTCCGCTCGCTCACGCCTATCTGCTGAGCGAGATCGGCGAGCAGCAGGCGGTCGGCGTACCGGGCGTCGATCACGTCCTGCGCGCGGTGTGCGAGGTCGCTCAGGTGACCGCGGTGCCGCAGCATCGCGCTCTCCTGCAGCTCGTCACCGTTGCGCCGCGCGTACACGACCATCTCCCGCGCGACCCGCGCGGCCGCCTCCGCGCCGCGCTCGACCGCGACCAGATGCAACGCCAGGTCGATCCCGCTGGCGATTCCCGCGGACGTGATGACGCGGTCGTCGACGACGTACAGGACGTCGCGCACGATCGTCCCCTTCGGGTATCGCGCGGCCAACTCCTCGGTCAGGTCGTGGTGCGTGGTGTACCGCCTGCCATCCAACAACCCAGCCCACCCGAGCGCATCGGCCCCCGAACACACACTCGCCACCGATCCCCCGCCCGCATGGTGACTGCGCAACCGCTGCCTGGTCTCCGGACCGATCGGCGGCTCCGGCGACAGCCGCGGCGACCGCCAGCCCGGTACGACGACCAGGTCGTCCGGGCCGAGCTCAGGCCAGTCCAGCCGCGCCCTGACCGGCACACCTTGCGCGGTGACGATCTCCTCGACCTCGGCCACGTAGCTCAGTTCGTAGCCGTAGCCGAGGTCGTTCGCGGTCGAGAACACCTGCGCCGGGCCGGCCAGATCCAGCAGGTGCAGCTTCGGCACCAGCAGGAAGACGACCTGGGTAGTCATCATCTGGTCAGGATGACACAGGTACGCCGGTCAGTTCGTCGAGCGTTCGGATGGTCGCGAAGCGGCCGGCCAGCGCGTACTCGGTCCGCTCGGTGACGACCTCCGGGCTGAGGGTCCGGGGGTCGGCCAGGATCTCCTCCAACGTCGCATCCGCAGGCATCGTCCAGTGCGGCAACGGGGTCGTTGCCGTCGCCTCGGTGACGAAGACGACGTCGTACCCGAAGTCGGAGGCAACCCGCGTCGTGGTCTCGCAGCACTGCTCGGTGCGGATGCCGCTGATCACCACTTCGGTGATGCCGTGCTGGGTCAGGATCTGCTGCAGATTCGTTGTGGTGAAGGCGTTGTGGGACGTCTTGGTGATCATCGGCTCGCCCGGCTGAGGCTCGAGACCCTCGATCAGGCGGACGTGCCCGTTGGCCGGATCGAAGGCTCCGCCGGTGCGCGGTTCGGTGTGCAGGACCCAGACCACGAGGTCCCCTTTGTCCCGGGCCGCCCGGACCAACCGGTCGACGCGGTCGGCGATGTCGGGGTGGTTCACGGCCTGCCAGTTCGGGCGGACCCGGAAGGATTCCTGGACGTCGATGACGATCAGTGCGGTTCGGCTCATGACGCCTATGGTTCCGGCCGGTCGCCGTACCGCAGAAGGCATGATCGGGCCCCGCAGCGGACCGATCTGGTCACGGCAATAACAGAAGACCACTCACCCGACGAATTCACACCATTACGAACTGTTCCAAACATGGACCGCAGTGCTTATGGTTGCCCGGATCGGCGTGAGAACGCTCTCGCCGACCGATCGTCGACTCAGTGAAGGGGAATGCGATGCCTGAACACCTGCCCCGCCGCCAGGTCCTGCGCACGGCCGGCGCGCTCGGCCTCGGTGCCGCCGCCGCGGGCGCCCTCAGTGGCCCGGCCCAGGCCACTTCGACTGCTGGTCTGCCGGATAAGTTGACCGCCATGGGCGTACATCACGGCAAGCTGGAGATCCGCAAGGACCCGTTCGGTACCACCTCTGACGGCAAGCAGGTGGACGTCTACACGTTCACCAACGGCCAGGTCACCATCTCGATGCTGACCTGGGGCGCGACCATCCAGCGGGTCGAGACGCCGGACCGGCGCGGCCGGACGACAAACATCAGCCTCGGGTTCGACAACCTGCCCGACTACGCGACACTCAGCCCGTACTTCGGCTCGACCATCGGCCGCTACGGCAACCGGATCGCGAAGGGCCGCTTCACCCTGGACGGTACGACGTACCAGATCCCGATCAACAACGGCGAGAACGCCTTGCACGGCGGGACGATCGGCTTCGACAAGAAGGTGTGGACGGCCAAGGTCGTGCAGAACGACAAGGCCGTCGGTGTCGCGTTCACGTACGTCAGCCCGGACGGCGAGATGGGCTTCCCTGGTGAGCTGACCTCCACGGTGACGTACACGCTGGACCGGCGCGACACCCTGCGGATCGACTACTACGCGACCGTCGCGGGCAAGCCGACCATCGTGAACCTGACCAACCACGTGTACTTCAACCTGGCCGGCGAGGGCAGCGGCTCCATCGAGGGCCACGTGCTGGAACTGAACGCGCCGTCGTACACGCCGGTCGACGCCGGCCTGATCCCCACCGGCGAGATCGCGCCGACCGCCGGGACGCCGTTCGACTTCAGCAAGCCGACCGCGATCGGGGCGCGGATCCGCGACGACCACCCCCAGCTGGTGGTGGGGCGTGGCTACGACCACAACTTCGTCCTCGGCGGCGAGGCCGACGACGACGGCTTGCGCTTCGCCGGCCGTTTCTGGGAACCGGAGGACGGCCGTACCGTCACCGTCTATACCACCGAGCCGGGCGCCCAGTTCTACAGCGGCAACTTCCTCGACGGCACCTTCCAGGGCATCGGCAACAAGACCTACCGCCAGGGCGACGCCTTCGCCTTCGAGACCCAGCACTTCCCGGACTCCCCCAACCACCCCAACTTCCCCTCCACCGTCCTCCGCCCCGGCCAGACCTACACCTCCACCACGACGTACACCTTCGGCACGAAGTAGCCCCGAGCTGCAGTGAGGTGGTCCCGCATCGTCGGGACCACCTCGTGTCGTTCGGGCCCGCGACGCGCTGAACAGTCGAGCGAAGGTTGCCTAAGGCACCTAGGGTCGGAGGTATGCCGGTGCTCGAGATTCCGTTTGCGGACGCGTTTCAGTTCGATCCTTCGCCCACTTTCGCCGAGTTGCGAGAGAAGCGGCCGGTGGCACGGGTGCGGACGTTGGCCGGAGCTGAGGTCTGGTTGGTGACCCGGTACGACGACGTCCGGATGGTACTCGCGGATCCGCGCTTCTCGCGGGCCGCAGTCGTCAAGCAAGGCGCGCCACGGGTCGCACTGGCCAAGCCGATGCCGAACAGTCTGACCACGACAGATCCGCCGGAGCACACGCGTTTGCGCAAGCTGGTGTCGTCGACGTTCGCGCATCGGCGGATCGAGCGGACCCGGCCGTGGGTCGCGGAGTTGTCCGCGCAGCTCGCGGAGGATGTCGCCGAAGCCGGGGACGGTGCCGACATCCGGCAGCTGGTCGCGTTGCCGCTGCCGATCCAGGTGATCTGCCAACTGCTCGGCGTGCCGTACGACGACCGCGCGCAGTTCCGCGAGTGGACCGAGCTCGGCTACAGCATGCGGATGGCGGAGCAGGACCTCGTTGAGGACGCGATGACGAACCTCACCGCGTACATCGAGGCCCTGGTCACCAAGAAGCTGGCCAACACCGATCAGCCGGCCGAGGACCTGCTGGACGAACTCGTGCGTGCACGCGAGGAAGGCGACCGGCTCAGTCAGGACGAGCTGATCGCGTTCGGCGTGAACCTGCTCGTCGCCGGGCACGAGACGTCGGCGAACCAGATCTCGAGCTGCGTCGCGACGTTGCTGCGCTGGCCGGAGAACTGGGCCAAGCTCGTCGCGGACCCCACCTTGGTGCCCTCGGCAATCGAAGAGCTGCTGCGGTTCAACCGCTTCAGCGAGGTCGGCCAGTTGCGGGTCGCGCTCGAGGACGTCGAACTGCACGGCGTACGCATCCAGGCCGGCGAAGGAGTGATGGCGGCGCTGAACTCGGCCAACCGCGATCCCCGCGCGTACGACGAACCCGACGAGCTGCGGCTGGAGCGGAAGGACAACAAGCACCTGTCGTTCGGCTTCGGACCGCACTTCTGCCTCGGCGCGCAGCTTGCCCGGATCGAGTTGCAGGAGTCGTTGCTGGCCCTGGTACGACGCTTCCCGCGGATGAGCCTGGCAAAGCCGGCCGAGGACCTCGAATGGCGCCGCGTGCTAGTGAGCGGCCTTGCCGAACTCCCAGTCAACCTGAACCAATGACAACGTCCGAAGAATCGTGGGCTATAGCCCACGATTCTTCGGACGTTGCGACCGGCGCGGGATGGCGTCAGTTCTGCGAGGCCACCAGTCCGTGCTCGGCGTCGTACTGCGCGATGAAGCGCGCTGCCATCGGCTCGCTGGACGCGATGGCTGCGGCCAGGATCTTGGGCGTACGCTCACGGTCCTCCGGCCAGTCGGAGAGCAGCGCCCACGCGCGCATCCGCTTCTTCTCCAACGCGGTCGGCTCCGGCTCCGGGTCCGCCTCCACCCTCGCCGTCGACCGGGACGTCACCGCGGGCTCGTCGATCTTCACCGACTCCATCATCGGCTTGGCCACCACCGCCTCGTCCACCACCGACTTCCGCGCGATCGATTCGGTGACGACGGGTTCCGCTGAGATGGCCGGCGACGGCGTACGAATGAGAGCAGGCTCCGGCTCGGTTACCGGCGGCGCGAACGGTGACGGCGGCTGGGGCTTCTGCACGACCGGCTCGGCCTTCGCCTGCGGCGCCAACGGCTTGAGCCGGGGCTCCGCCTTTGCAGCCTGCTCCGAGCCATTGACGACGTGCTGCGGCTCGCTCTCGTCCTCGACCACGACTGCCTCGGCGACCGATTCCTCGCTGCTGCGGTCGTACGGCAGGTAATCCACCGCCATCAGCTCGCCCGTCATCGCCTCGCCCCAGGCGTCCTCGTCGCGCAGCGACACACCGGTGTCGGACGACCGCAGCTGTCGCGCTCGCGGCGGCTGGCCCTCGACCACCCACACCGCCGCCCGCAGGTCGGTGCGGTCCGGCTCCTCCGAAGGCTCCGGTGGCGGGGAGATCGCCTTGGTCAGCTTGTTGGTGATGACCTCGTAGTTGATCCGCTCCTCGAGCATCCCGGCCAGCTTGTCCGGGTCGTACGTCGTCTCGGCGATCTTGGCCAGCCGCTCGTCCTGATGCTCGGAACGGATGTACTCGGCAACGGTTCCGGCGATGGCGTCGCGCCGGGTCTTGTTCCGGAGCTGGTGCCGGGCCGCGCGCAGGCTCTCGTACAGGCCGTACCCGTGCTCGAGCGCCAGCGACCGCGCCAGCCAGGTGACCCTCGGCTCGCGCGCCCACTGGACCACGCCGTACACCGGTCCGGTCGATGCCATCTGGCCCGCCCGGCGCAGCGCGTCGCGGCGACGGGCCGAGCTGTGGATCAACCACAGCACATAGGCGAACGCGGACAGGCCGCCGAAGCCGAAGGCCAGGAACCGCTCCTCCGGCCGCCAGTGGCCGACGACGTTGAAGACGACCGCGACGAGTGCCGCGAACAACGACATCGCGCGGTACGCGTAGGCCTGCTCGCCCTTGCGCCGGCGCAGGTCGGCGAGCGCGGCGGTGGCGACACCACCGAGCTCCAGCACGGCCACCGCCGGGGTGACGAGGACGATCTTGAGGAACGGCGAGAAGCCTTCCTGTGGCCAGGGGATATGGGTGACGCCGGCCCAGACCTGACCGACCAGGGCGGCGGCGGCTGCGGTGGCGTAGAAGGCGTAGGCGACCTTGTCCGCACCGGTGAGAGGTACGTTCGCCAGTTCGCCATGACTGGTGGTGGTGCTGTTCTCCTGCAAGACGTGGTCTCCTGACCGGGCTTGGGCTCTCCGGCAGTTCGTCGGTGATGGTGGTACGGCGGTACGGCGGCCTCCCCAAGGGCGCTGCAAGAGGTTACCGGTTCCCGGCCCCCGAAGGGGAGGCGAATCCGGAAACTTATCGAACCCGTCAGTTCACCTCGACGAGTTCTAGGCTTCCGATGTGCTCCCGACCCTACGTTCACTCCCCGACCCCGATGCCTTCGCCACATATTTGAGAAAGCTCTACGGCATCGACTTCACCGGCTGCACGCTGCTCCGATCCCTGGTCAACGACGTCTACGAACTGACCTCCGACGACGCGCGCTACATCCTCAAGCTCTACCGGTACGACGGTCGCACGCCGGCGGAAATCCGTTGGGAGACAGGGCTTTCGGCGCATCTGATCACCAACGAACTGCGGGTTCCACCGGTCGTTACACTCCCCGACGGCGAGCAGGTCGGACTGCTCGACGCACCGGAGGGACCGCGTCCGTTCGTGCTGCAGAACTTCGTCGCCGGGGCCAAGCCACGGCCACCTTTCGACGACGCGCTCTACCAGGAGTTCGGCGTACTCGTTGCCCAATTCCATGAAGCGGCCGATTCATTTGTGTCCGCCATTCCCCGACGTCCGGCTGACCTGTTACACCGGCTCGACGAACCGCTCGCGGAGATCCTTCCGCTGCTTTCATCCGCGGAGGGAAACCTGCTCCGGGCATTGGCGGCCGCGGTACGGAACCACTTCGCGCAGTACTCCGGCCACTCCACCGGCATCTGCCATGGTGACGTGACCCTCGACAACGTGCTCCGCACCGACCAGGGACTGCTTCTCCTCGACTTCGACCTCGCTGCCGCCGGCTACTGCGCCGCAGACCTCACCGGAGTCGCGGCCACACCACAGTGGAGCGCCTTCAAGACCGGCTACACGACCCTCCGCCCGATCACCGCCGCGGACGCAGCCGCCATCCCCCACCTCACCGTCGTCGGCCGCATCTTCAACCTGCGCTTCCACCTCTACGACAAGCCGGCCTTCCGCGGCCGAGAGTCGATATCCGAAGGGTGGGCCGACCACGAGCTGGCCGAGCTGAAACAAGCGGCTGACGAACTTCTCTGAGCGCGCATTCACAGCAAGCACCCAGGAAGGATGCAGGAAGCGCCAGGGATCGGCGCGCATCCTGAGATGCATGACCGTGCGACGATTGCTGCCCACTTCGCTGACCGCGCGCGTCGCGACCGCCGTCGTGTTGCTGATGGCAACGGTCAGCGTGGTGATCAGCGCGCTCACCACGGCCGCGATCAGCTCGTACCTGACCCGCCAGCTAGACGACAAGGTGGCCGCATCGCACGCTCGGGCGGTCGGCGCACTGAACAAGATCGGTGATCCGAGGCCCCAGCCGGACAACGCGCCGCACGGCCAGGACGCAGGCACCGTGACCATCTACCTCACCTCGTCAGGTGCCGACGGCAACGTCATCACCAGGGACGGCGACCTGGCGAACCTCTCCGACCAAGCCATCGACGTGCTCGACGACGTCTCGGTCGGCGGCACGAACAGCACGGTCGACCTGCCCGGGCTCGGTCAGTACCGCGTCCACGCGTCGCGGATCAGCGGTACGACGGTCATCACCGGCCTGCCCACCAAGGACATCGAGAACACCGTGGCCAGTCTGGTCGGCTGGGAGGTGCTGTTCGGCGG